>Ga0209108_10000397_pt1 | contig 24031 bp, 23 predicted proteins | sample Rifsed10ft1_FD_184003 | JGI IMG/M metagenome (GOLD analysis project Ga0209108, IMG submission 184003) | Soil microbial communities from Rifle, Colorado, USA - sediment 10ft 1 (version 2) | ecosystem: Environmental > Terrestrial > Deep subsurface > Rock core/Sediment | place: Rifle, Colorado...
TCGCTTCGTGCGGATCACCGCCGTCGGCGGCGCCTGGTTCGACGAGGACATGAAGGCGGTTCTGCGGCCCGGCATCCAGGGAGTGTGCGTCCCGAAGGTGGAGAGCGCCAGCGACCTGCTGACCGTAGAGGCGTTGGTGGACGGCCTGGAGCGCCGGGAAGGGCTGCCCGCCGGCGAGATCCGCTTCGTCGTCGCCATCGAGAGCGCCCGCGGCCTGATCCGCGCCCCCGAGATCGCCGCCGCCTCACCCCGCGTTCAGGCGCTCATGCTCGGCGGCGAGGACTTCGCCCTCGACCTTGGCCTCAGCGCGCAGCGGGAGAAGGAGGCGCGAGAGCTGATCTACGTCCGCTCGGCGCTCGTCGTCGCCGCCAAGTCGGCGCGCGTCCTGGCCATCGACGGCGTCTTCGCCGACCTCGACGACGAAGAGGGCTTCGAGCAGGACACGCTGCAGGCCCGCCGCCTGGGCTTCGACGGCAAGTCGCTCTTTCACCCGAAGCAGATCGAGAGGATCAACGCCGTGTTCTCGCCGAGCGAAGCGGAGATCGAGTACGCCCGGCGCGTCGTCGGCGCCTACGAGGAGGCTGTCGCCCGCGGCGACGGCTCGGTCGCGCTGGGCGGCCAGCTCGTCGACCTGCCCATCGTCCGCCGGGCGCAGCGCACCCTGGAGCTGGCGGGTTAGAGCCTGTCCTGAGCTTGTCGAAGGGAAGGAGGTTGAGCGTGGGAACCGTGAAGCCTGGTTGGGAAGGGCGATTCCTGGAGGACTTTCAGGTCGGCGACATCTACCGCTGCCGCTACGGCCGCACGGTCACGGAGGCCGACAACATCCAGTTCACCCTTCTCACGAACAACGCTAATCAGCTTCACTTCAATCGAGATTATGGCGAGAAGACCGAGTTCGGCAGCTGCCTCGTGAACAGCGCCCTCACGCTCTCGATCGTCGCCGGCATGAGCGTGCCGGACGTGAGCGAGAACGGCTTCGCGCTGGGCTGGGACTACATCAAGCTGCCAAACCCGGTCCGGCCCGGCGACACGCTGTACTCGGAGAGCGAGGTCGTGGAAGTAAGGGAGTCGAAGTCGCGGCCGGAGCAGGGCATCGTCAAAGTGCAGACGCGCGGCTACAACCAGCGGGGCGAGCTCGTCATCGAGTTCGAGCGCAGCGTCATGGTCTGGAAACGCGCCGCCGCCCCAAGCCGCGGCATCTTCCCTGTGCCCTAGCGTCGCGATGCCCGGGGAAGCGCTGAGACAGCCTCTGCCGATGCCCAAGGGACGCCTGTCTTCCACCGAAACGCGACCGCGAAAGCCTCGCTACCCCATCGAGTCGGTGGACAACGCCCTACGGCTCCTGCTCGCGTTTCAGGACCGGAAGGAGATCGGCGTCACGGAGGCGAGCCAGCTGCTCGGCGTCGCCCCGTCGACGGCGCACCGGCTCCTGCGCATGCTCCAGTACCGCAGCCTGGTGGAGCAGGACTCCGCCAGAGGGATCTATCTGCCTGGCCCCGCGCTTCTCGAGGTCGGCCTGGCCGTGGTCAAGGGGCTGGACATCCGCGCCCGCGCCCGGCCCGCCCTGGAGCGGATCGTCAGTGAGACAGAGGAGACGGCCCAGTTGGCCTTCCTGCAGGGGTGCGACATCCTGTTTCTCGACTGCGTCGAAAGCCCGAAGGCCCTGCGCGCCGGCTCGCGCGTCGGCGTGACCCTGCCGGCCGAATGCACAGCCGCCGGCAAAGCGATGCTCGCCCTCCTCTCGCGCGAGCAGCTGCGCTCACTCTATCCCGATGGCCGCCTGCGGACGCTCACGGAGCACTCTCTTCGGACGCTGGAGCAGCTGGAGCGCGACCTGGAGCTGACACGCCGGCGCGGCTACGCCGTGAATGACGTCGAGAGCGAGCCGGGCCTGAGGGCTGTGGCCGTCGTGCTCGGCGGCGAGTCACCGCAACGTTCGGCGGCGATCACCCTTGCCGGCCCGGTGGAGCGGTTGCCGGAGGAACGGATCCCAGGGCTGGCGAAGGCAATCCTCGCCGCCATCGCTTCCGTCCTGACGGCGAGCCTCGCCTGATCCCGCCCGCTCAGGGCGCGTCCGTGTAGTGCCGGCCCGGGTCCAGCACCTCCCGGATCAGCCGCAGATCAGCCTCCGTGGGCGGCAGCGTCACGGGCACCTCGGCCGGGAAGCTCAGTTCGCAGCCCGTCTCCTCGACCAGCTCTTGTTTGGTCACCCCGGCGTGGATGGAGACGACTGACAGCTCACCGCCGCCGTCGAAGGCCAGCACGGCCTTGTCCGTGACTAGGCGGTGCGGCCCGCCGCCGGGCAGCAGGCGGCCCTCAGGACCGACGTGTCCCGGGCTCGTCAGAAAGCGCACGCGCTCGACGAGCTTCTGGCGGCCGTGGCGGCAGACGATGATCACCCTCCTGGCGTGCGAGGCGATGTCGTTCCCGCCACCGCTGCCGCCAAAGCGGCGCGGCTTCCCTTCGGGGGTCAGCACCTCGGTGGAGTTCACGTTGCCGTAGCGGTCGACCTCCAGCGCACCGAGGAAGCCGACGTCCACGCGTCCGCGCTGGAGCAGCGTGCCCATGACATCGAGCGTGCCCCGGAAGCTGACTGCTCCCCGCCAGAGACGCGGGTCGGCGCTGCCGACGTTGGGCTCGCCGCCCGGCAGAGGGTCGATGACGCCGATCTCGAACAGGCAGACGATGCTCGGGGCGTAGAGCAGCTTCGCCAGGTCGGCAGCCAGGTTAGGGATGCCGTGCCCGACCATCACTACCTCGCCGTCGCGGATCTCCCGTGCCGCTGCCACCACCATGAGCTCGGACGGGCTGTAGGCGAGGGCCGCTCGCGCTGCTGCAGGCGTCGTCTTCTCAGCCATAGGTCAGCATCGACTCGCGGCGTCTCGTTCCCAGACCCTTAGCGACGTACTGATCGTGGTCCTGCGTGCCAAGCACGTACTCATCGAGGTACGCCGCAAAGCCGTCCGGCGTCCGCGCGTGGGCGGCGTAGAGGCGGATGTGGTTCGCGTCGTAGTCGTGCACGCGGTAGAGGGCCGTCGGATACGCCGCCCAAGGGACGTGCACCACGGCCGCCGCGTTGGCCGCCCAGTGGACGGCGTCCGGCACCTGCCGCAGTAGGTCAGTCTCCACGAGGCTGTGGGCGAGGACGATGGCCCCCGCCGCCGCCGCTACCATCTCGTGGTTGTCCCACGTTGCGCCTTGAATGACGTAGTTGCCTTGGTCGTCCGCCTGCTGGACGCAGACGATCGCGAAGTCCGGCTGCAAGGCGCGCAAGAGCACCACGGGCTCGGCGGTGAAGGGACACTGCGCGCTCCTGACGGCGTCCGGCGCCGCCGCCTCGAGGCTGCGCAGGACATCGGACTGGAGCAGCGACTTCGTGGGGATAAAGGGTATGCCAAGGCCGCCGGCGAGGTAGCGCAGGGTCATGGTCAGCGTGGAGTAGGACTCCCAGCGAATCGCGCCGCTCTCCACGGCGCGACCGATGCACGCGACCTGTCCGAACCGATCCAGCGACCCCCCGCCGTAGACCAGCCGCTCGACGCACCCGGCGCCGACGAGAAGGTCGGTCTCCATCCCCACGATCGTCTGAGTGACGGTGAGGCCGCGCCGCCCCTGGCGGATGAGCTCGTTGACGAAGGCGATCGCGTTGCGGGCGATGGCAAAGCCGCCGAGGGCAACCACAGCGTCGTCGGGCACGAGCGCCGCGGCTTCTTTGAGTGTAACCAGCCGCGATGAAGTCATGGGTAGTCCAGCAGGCATACATTAGCAGAAGGCCATTCTGTGGTACAGAACGGCAGGGGCGGACGGCACCGCTGCAGCGTTCGGGCTGGGACAGCGTGGGGCGCGATCTTCGCCGAGGTCGTGGTCAGGGTAACAGAACCGTTATTCGTGGCTCCCCGGCGAGGTGTCCGGGCATCAGCATTGCACCCACCCGCGAACCGGTGAGCCGTTCGCCGTGCCGGCGCTCGCAGCAGCGTCGTGAGGGACCGGCGGTCCAGCGAAGGAAAGATGACCTAGGCTGCCTGGCCTGCCTCTCCCTGCGGGCCCCTAGGAGGCGTTGGCCGCCAAGCTGGGGCCGTTGGTCTGGCCGAGAGCGCCCATATGGCACTGAAGCCCCGCTGGGCTTCGTGCCAGCCTTGAGGCGGAAGAGAGAGGCGATCAGGGCTGGAGCAGGAAGCGCAGGCCAAGATCATAGTCACGGGACGGAGCGTCCTGGAGCTGCGGCGGACGCGCCGCGCCCTGAGGCGCGCCCTGCCAGGGGCGCGCGTGGTCGGCTCGGGCTTCACGAGCGTCTTCGTCGTCGAGACCGACGGCGACCCGCTGGCCGCCGCAGAGCGCCTGCCGCGGGAGTGCGCGGACAGCATCGGCCACGCCACCGCCGTCGTAGCCGAGGTGGTCAGCGAGCCCCAGCGCCTGCGAGAGGCGGCGGTGCGAGTCGGCCTAGAGCGCGTCGGCGCGGACGAAAGCTTCTGCTTCCGCCTGCGCAAGCGCGGCGTCCACCTGCTGGAGGCGCCTACGCCGCAGCTCGAGGTCGAGATCGGCAGCGCCATCTGGCTCGCGCTGCAGGAGCGGGACGGCAAGCCGCCCAAGGTCGATCTCAGGGATCCGGACGTCCTTGTCCTGGCCGAGGTGCTGGGGCCCACCACGGCCGTCGGCGTCGTGCGAAAGGCCTGGAGAGCGCCTGGGCCCAAAGCTGGGGAGGCAGGCGAGACGCCGACGCCGCGCGGCCAGGATGGGCAATAACGCGCGTCATCCTGCACGCCGACCTGGACGCCTACCTCGCTGCCGTTGAGCAGGAAGATAACCCCGGCCTGCGCGGCCGGCCGGTGCTGGTGGGGCGGCCCGCTGCGCTCACCAACGGAGCGCGATGGCGCCTTCGGCCGCTAGCTCCGCGCCGGTGTTCAGATCTCTGCCTTCCCGAACCAAGACACCGCGCAGCCATTCGGCGTCCTCGATCGGGGCGCGCTCGAGCCGCAGGCGCCGGCTGCGAAAGGGCACCATCTCCAGGCGGGCCAGCCGCCGCGTGCCGGGGTCGAGGCGGGCGAAGTAGGCCAGCACGAGGTCGGGGTGGAACTCCTCGTGGCCGCCAATCCCCTCGTAGTCGTTGATGAAGTCGCCGCAGCCGTAGAGGATCAGCCTCCCGTGGTAGACCTCTATGCCCTTGACATGGTGGGAGGAATGGCCGTGCAGGATGTCGACCGGCCCGGAGTCGACGAGGCGATGCGCGAAGGTTCGCTGCGCCGGCGAAATCTGGTAGCCCCAGTTCTCTCCCCAGTGAACGGAAGCGACGACCACGTCGCCCGAGCGCCTGCGCTTGCGTATCTGGTCGGCGATGCGGGCGGCGGTGCGGTCCGACAGGTCGGGCAGGAGCTGGACGCCGGGCCTGCTCTTCGTGGCGGCCCAGTCGAACGGGATGCCGCTGGTAGGCGAGCCGAAGGCGAAGACGAGGACCCTGCCCCGCCCCGGCTTCTCGATGAAGGCGGGACGCGCCGCCTCCTTCAGCGTGCGGCCGGCGCCGGCGGTCGCGATGCCAGCGCCGCGCAAGGAGTCGAGCGTTTGGACGAGGCCGGCGGCGCCCCAGTCAAGCGCGTGGTTGTTGGCGAGGGCGCAGCAATCGATGCCCGCCGCCAAGAGGCAGGGGACGTTGGCCGGATGCATGCGATAGTTGATGCCCTTCGGGAGCGGCTCCTGGCTCGTCGTGACGGCCGTTTCGAGGTTAACGAGGCGGACATCGGGCGACCGCGCCTCGATCTCGGCCAGGGCGTCGCCCCAGACGTAGGCGAAGTCCACCGGCCGGGGGATGGGCCCGCTGGCCTGCTCCGCCAGCTCGACGTACGCCGCGGCCGAGGTCATGAACGGCTCGTAGATCGTCGGCTCCGAAGGGTGCTGCAGGATCTGGTCGATCCCTCGTCCCGTCATCACGTCGCCGCAGAGGAAGAGGTTCACTCGCTCACCGGCCACGACTCTTGTTTACAGCGCCAGCGGCTGCGAACGCTAGCTTCTTCGGCAGGCAGGCTAGCGGCTTCGACTGTTCAGGTTGCTTCCGAGACCGCCTCCTGGCTCACCGCAAGGCGGGCGGACGCCGACTCGCGTATCTCATCCGGAAGATCGATCTTGTCGACCGCCGCCTCGGTCTTCGCATCGAAGATGTGGAGACGGTCGACGTCGAGCCAGACCTCGATCTCCTGCCCCGCCCTGGCGCGCGTCCGTGGGTCGACGCGGGCGAGCAGCCTGTGGGTGTCGACGACGAGGTGCAGCAGCGTCTCGTTTCCCAGCATCTCCGTGACGTCGACGCGGGCGCGGACCGGGAAGCCGCGGACGTGAGCCGGCATGAAGCCGGCGCTGTGAATGTCCTCAGGGCGGATACCGATCGTCACGTCCAGGCCGGCGTGGGGGAACAGGCGCTTCGACCTCTCCGGCGGCAGCCTGATCTGCAGCGAAGCCGCGTCCAGCGTCATCTCCTCTGCCGTGCCTCTGAGCGTTCCGGGTACGAAGTTCATGGCGGGGCTGCCGATGAAGCCGGCCACGAAGAGGTTGTCCGGCTGGAAGTACAGCTCCTCGGGCGTGCCCACCTGGTGGAGCAGACCGTCCTTCAGCACTGCGATGCGCGTGGCCATCGTCATCGCTTCCACCTGATCGTGCGTTACGTAGATGAAGGTAGTCCCCAGGCGCTGGTGCAGCTTGCTGAGCTCGGTTCGAGTCTGAACGCGCAGCTTCGCGTCAAGGTTCGAGAGCGGCTCGTCGAACAAGAATACCTGCGGCTCGCGGACGATGGCGCGCCCCAGGGCGACGCGCTGGCGCTGGCCGCCGGAGAGCTGCGCCGGCTTCCGCTCCAGCAGCTCCTCGATGCCCAGCGCTTCCGCCGCGGCCAGCACGCGGCGGCGCACCTCCTCCTTGGGCGTGCGGTGCATGCGCAGGCCGAAGGCCATGTTCTCGAAGACCGACATATGCGGGTAGAGGGCGTAGGACTGGAAGACCATGGCGATGTCGCGCTCGCGGACAGGCAAGTCGTTTACCAGCCGGTCGCCGATGTAGATGTTGCCCGCCGTGAGCTTCTCCAGCCCGGCGAGGAGCCGGATGACCGTCGACTTGCCGCAGCCGGAGGGCCCGACGAGGACGAGGAACTCACGGTCCTCGATCTCGAGCGACAGGTCCTCCACCGCGACGACGTTGCGGAAGTGCTTGGTGACGTGCTCGTAGACGACCTTCGCCATTGAAGCCCCTCCGGCTAGCGCAGGGCGCCGGCCATCAGGCCGCGGATGAAGAACCGCCCGAGGAAGACGTAGATGAGCAGCGTCGGCAAGGCTGCGATGAGGGCGCCGGCCATCTGCACGTTCCACTCGACAATATAGCTGCCGGCCAGATTGTTCAGGGCCACCGTCACAGGCTGGATCGTCGGGTTGCTGGTCACCGTCGCCGCGAACAGAAAGTCGTTCCAGATGGAGGTGAACTGCCAAATGGCCACGACGACGAAGCCCGGCAGCGAGAGCGGAAAGAGTATCCGCGTATAGATGCCGAAGATGGAGGCGCCGTCGATCCTCGCCGCCTCGACGAGCTCGGTCGGCAGGTTGGTGTAGTAGTTGCGGAAGATCAGGGTCGTGATTGGGATACCGTACACGACGTGGGTGACGACGAGTCCCCAGAGGCTGCCGTAGAGGCCTAGCGGCTGGAGCGTCTTGACGAGGGGGATGAGGATGCTCTGGTAGGGGATGAACATGCCGAAGAGCAGGACGAAGAAGAGCACGTCCGAGCCCGGGAAGCGCCACTTCGTCAGCACGTAGCCGTTAATCGATCCGAGGAGACACGAGACGATCGTCGCCGGGATGACCATCCGGAAGCTGTTCGCCAGGTTGTCGTCCAGCGCGTCGAACGCCTGACGGAAGGGGTCGAATCGGAGGCCGGAGGGCAAATCCCACATCTGCTCCAGGCTCACCTCCGCGAAGCTCTTCAGCCCTGTGACGAGCAGGACGTACACCGGCATGAGGTACAGGAGGGCGGCGGCCACGAGCACGGCGTAGATAGCGACGCGAGTCCAGGGAATGGTCACAGGCGCGCCTCCCTACGCAGGCTCCAGAAGAGATACGGGACCACCAGCAGGCTCACGGTCAGGAGCATGACAATGGAGATGGCGGCCCCGCGCGCGAAGTGGTTGCCCTGGAACGTGGTCTCGAACATGAAGAGCGCCGGCACGTCCGTGGCGAAGCCGGGCCCGCGCTGGGTCATGGAGACGACGAGGTCGAAGATCTTCAGCGACTGGTGGCCCAAGATGATCATCGCGCTGAGGGTGACGGGCCGCAGCAGCGGCAGCGCGACGTGGCGCAGCACCTGCAGCTCGCTGGCGCCGTCTGCCCGAGCCGCCTCTTTCAGCTCCTCCGGGATGGCGCGCAGGCCGGCGAGGTACAGCACCATGACGAAGCCGGACATCTGCCAGGTGGCGGCGATGACGACGGAGAACAACGCCAAAGGGATGCCGAAGTTCGCGTCGGCCAAGAAGCCGGCCCCGAGCCAGTCCAACGCCTCGCCCAGCCGCGAGGTGGGATGGATGTAGGCGACGGTCGGGTCCGTGTACCAGCCGTAGCCCAGCCCGCCGGCGCCGAGCTTGTCGGCGAGGAGGTTGACGCCCGCTCGCGGCGCCAGTAGCCAACGCCACGCCACGCCTGTAACGATGAATGACACTGCCATCGGGAAGAGGTAGATGCTCCGGAACACGCCTTCGCCCTTGATCTGGCGATCGAGAAGGGACGCGAGGACGAAGCCGACGACCAGGCATGCCAGGACGAAGAACACGGTGAAGACCACCGTGTTCCGAATATCGATCTGGAAGCGGAAGTTATCGAAGAGGTTGCGGAAGTTGTCCAGCCCGACGAACGTGTAGTCCGGCCGCACCGTGTCCCACTTGCTCACGGAGACGAGGGCGCTCCAGCCGATGAACCCATAGACGAAGACGACGACGGCAACCACAGACGGGACGATGAGCCCGACAGCGATCACCTGGTCGCTCGTAAGTGCGCGGGCGAGGCGGGCAGCCTGAAGCCGGAGCGGCCAGCGCTGCGTTCTCACGCTGCCGGCTGCTCCGGCTCTCTTCATCTGCCGCGGCGCTCTACTTGCAGACGCCCGCGTTCACGCAGGCTTGGGCGAGCCTGCCCTGGAACGTGGCGACGTTCGGATCGGTCACGAAGGCGGTCACCGCGTCGTTGATCTCCTCCACCCAGCCCTGCTTGGCAGCGGCGCCGTGGGCCAGGCTGGGGACGATCTTGTCCTTCTTCCAGTCCGCCATCGCCGACTTCAGGTAGTCGTCGAAGAGGGCCTCGTTGCAGTCGGTGCGGGCGCAGATGGAGCCCTTCTTCGGGTTGAAGGCCTCCTGTCCCGCCTTTGAGCCGGCGACCTTGAGCCAGCAGACGACGGCTGCGCGGTTCTTAGCCTCCTTCGGCAGGCCGAAGGTGTCAGAGAGCGCGTCGTAGATGCCGGCCGTGCCCGGCGTGGGTGCCCAGCCGGAGTCCTGGAAGTTCTTGGCGACGTTGTCGCCGTGGGCCCAGTCGCCCATGACCGTCATCGCCGCTTTGCCGTCGATGACCAGCTGGTTGGCCTGGTCCCAGGAAAGCGCGCTGTGGTCGCTGTTGACGTAGGAGAGCATTCGCCTGAAGTTCTCCAGCGCCTGGGTTACCGGCGCGCTCTTCCAGTCGGTCGCGCCGGTCCAGAGGCCATTGTAGCCCTCCGCGCCCAGCGAGCCGATGAGAACCGTCTCCATCAGGTGGGTGGACGTCCAGATGCCGTTGTCGCCCAGGGCTAGCGGCGTGATGCCCTTCGCCTTGAGCGCGTCAGCCACCTGGAAGAACTCCGCGAACGTCGTCGGCACCTTCAGGTTGTTCTGTTCGAAGACCTTCTTGTTGTACCAGAGCACGTTGGCGCGGTGGATGTTCACCGGCACCGAGTACGGCTTCCCCTGGTAGGAAACGATGTCCAGGACGCCCTTGGGGAAGACGTTGGACCAGCCTTCCTGGGCGAAGAGGGCATCCAGCGGCTCCATGTAGCCCGTGGTTACCCAGGTGTCCGTAAGCTCGTGGCCCATGTGCACCTGGAACGACCCGGGCGCGTCGCCGCCGAGCATGCGAGTGGTAAGGACCTGGCGCGCGTTGAAGCCCGCGCCGCCGGCGACGGTTGCGTTGATGATCTTGACGTTACCTGGACAGGCCTTAGGGTAGAGGTCGAAGAGCGCCTGGAGGCCGGCTGCCTCGCCACCCGTGGTCCACCAACTGAAGATTTCGAGCTCGCCGGCTAGGGCGCCGGGCGTCGGCGTTTTCTCCTCCTTCTCTTCCGCGCCGCCGCAGGCGGCGATAAGGGCCGTCGCTGCCAGGGCAGCCACAGCCAGAAGCCAGATCGATCTCCGGCTCAGCATTGGTCACCTCTCCTCCCCGGGGGTTTCTGCTAGCTGCAAACCCTCACTTTCAGCTTATGGGCTCGGGGGGTTGGTGTTCAGAGTCAAACAGCCGATCTTGGGCTAGCCGGTCGGCCTAAAACGAGACTAGGCTGGTCAGACCGTGGGTGGTGGTTCGGGCTCAGGAGTCAGTGGTTGTCCCTGCCCAGTTCGCCCGGCGGCGCGGGCGTAGCGCCGCCGAAGCGGCGCAGCCGGCCTCAGTAGAGCTGAGTTTTGTCGCTCAGCTGGAGACCCTGAGTCAGCCGCGAACCCAGCGGTCAATCCTTCCTCGGAGGGACTCACCGTGCCGACCGAGCTCAGGAGTCGTGGCTCCCCGGCGAGGACTCGAACCTCGAACCTAGCGGTTAACAGCCGCCCGCTCTACCGATTGAGCTACCGGGGAACGCTGCAACGAGTCTACACGAAAGCCGTAGAGCGAAGCTTGCGTCTCAAGTCTTGATTCGCCCTACCGCGCTTAAGCTGGCGCTCTCGTCGCCACGCATCCGCACGCGTCGCGAAGATCTCCTGATGGACAAGCCTCCACGGGCCCCGCTCCCTCGTCCATCGCACTAGACCGCTGTCGTGCTCGCTGAGACGCCTGTCCAGGTCTGCGGTCTGGCCTATGTAGAGGCGACCCTCAACATTACTCAGGACGTAAACGGTGAACACATTTGGACCTAGCGGTTAATCCTTCCCGGGAAGGACCCGCTCTACCGATTGAGCTACCGGGGAACGCCAGATCAGTCTACACAAAGACATGGCTGCCGGGCCAGGATTCGAACCTGGACGCGAAGCTCCAAAGGCTCCTGTGCTACCGTTACACTACCCGGCAAAGCTTCGGATGAAGCAGATCGATTATAGCTCCCGGGGAGGACTGCATGGCTTACGACGAGTCGCTGGCCGGCCGCATCCGCAGCCTCCTGGGCGAGAGGCCGGACCTGACGGAGCGAAAGATGTTCGGCGGCCTCGCTTTCATGAGCGGCGGCAACATGTTCTGCGGCGTCGTCGGCTCCGAGCTGATGGTGCGCACCGGCAAGGAAGCATTCCAGGAGTCGCTGCTCAAGCCCGGCGCCCGTCCCATGGACTTCACGGGCCGCCCGATGACCGGCATGCTCTTCGTCGGCAGCCCCGGCATCGCCGCCGACGCCAGCCTCAAGAGCTGGGTCGAGCAGGCCTACGCCTTCGCCCGCTCGCTGCCCGCGAAGGCGCCCGGCGCCCGGTCTCGCCGCCGCCGCGGCCGCGGCTGAGCCGACACGCGAGGGTGATCGAGACTCTGTTCGACATACGGCTCGTCGATGTTGCCTACGGACCGAAAGCATAGTATGCTTAGAACAAGCGTACTCATCTACTGCTAAGATGATTTGACGCTTTGCTCTTAAGCTCGTAGGATTGCGGCGATGCAAAGCTCTCCAATCCTCGGCCGATATGCTCTTCTCCACGGAGACGCTCGCGCACTGCCCTTCAATGACGAATCCGTTCACCTAGTTGTCACGTCGCCACCCTACGGGCCTCTAAAAGAGTATCCGGACCGCGACGGGCAGCTGGGAAACATCGCTTCCTACGATGACTTCCTCGCTGAACTGGACAAGGTTTGGTCGGAATGTCTGCGTGTTCTGGTTCCGGGTGGTCGAGTATGCTGCGTCGTTGGGGACGTCACGCTCTCCCGGCGCAAGGCAAAGCGGCACCAAGTCCTCCCTCTTTCAGCCGACATCATGGTCCGAGCGCGCTCTCGAGGCTTCGATGTACTGACGCCTATCTATTGGTTCAAGGTCGGAAATATCCGCATGGAGGCCAGTCGGAGCTCTCGCTTCCTCGGCAAACCCTATCTCCCTAACGGAGTAATCAAGAACGACCGCGAAACTATTCTTATGCTCCGTAAGCCGGGCTATCGGAAACCGACACCGGAGATGGAGGAACTCAGCCGGATTCAGAAGCAAGACTACTTCCGCTGGTTCTCTCAGCTCTGGACTGACGTACCCGGTGCTAGCACCAAGAATCACCCAGCTCCGTTCCCCCGTGAGATCCCGCGGCGCCTTATCTTAATGTTCTCCTTCATGGGCGACACGGTGCTCGATCCCTTCGTTGGCTCAGGGACGTCCGTCGAAGCAGCTGTCCAGCTTGGCCGGAATGCAGTCGGCGTAGACATCGATGAGTCGTACGTTTCGATGGCTAAGGCGCGCCTGGCTGGAGGCTACCGGCTCACGGGGTTCTACTAGTGTGGCGCTTCCGACCGAATTCCTAGAGCATTTGCGGCTCGAAGGTTACGACCCTCGATCCAATAAACACTCAAACTCCCTTGCCGTAGCCATCGCGCGCGACTTGGCAAGAACGTGTCCGTCTTTGGGGAGAAGGGCACTATCAGGAGAACTGGTCTACGACCTTAACTTTGACCTGCGTGTGAGAACATCAACCTGGAACGTTGACCTAGTGCTGGGAAGGACAGGCGACGCTATTCCTCCAGAGGATCAGTCCATCAGAAAGGGTCGACCAACGACCGTAGAGGTTGCAATCGAGATTAAGTCCATCATGACGCGACACCACAATAACGCAAAGAATCGTAAGCGGGACCTTGAAGCTCATCATGATCATGTTCACCAGTACGATCAGCAAGCTATAGCTGGTGGCGTATTCGTGGTTAATCAAGCTTTGACTTTTCTCGTGCCAAGAAGCGATGAGCGAAATGTCCATGCCACAGACCACCGCAGAGCGGTGGCTCTAGTCGAGCATTGCCTCAACGAGATGCGCAATATCTCTGAGCGCACTGGTTCTTCATCATCCGGTATGGAGGCGAAGTGCTTTATTGTTGTCGAGATGGATAACGAAAACTTGGAATCGACCGCCTACATAGAGCGGGCGCCAGCGCCGCTCGTAGGTGACCCACTGAACTACGACTCGTTCCTGCAGCGAATCTGCGGGTTCTACGAGAGGCGCTACCCTTAGTCCTCTTCCAGCGTGCTCGTGTCGCCCTCCGGCAGGCCGAGCTCCCGCGCCTTCAGCAGGCGGCGCATGATCTTCCCCGACCGCGTCTTCGGCAGGGACGGCACGAAGTCGATCTCGCGCGGCGCCACGCCGGGGCCGAGCTTGTCGCGCGCGAAGCGCAGCAGCTCGCGTCGCAGCTGGTCGGTCGGCTCGTGGCCGTCCTTGAGCGCTACGAACGCCTTGACGATCTCCATCGCCACCGGGTCCGGCTTGCCGATGACGCCCGCCTCCGCCACGGCCGGGTGCTCGATGAGGGCGCTCTCCACCTCGAAGGGCCCGACGAGGTGGCCCGCCGTGTTGATCACGTCGTCCGCCCGGCCGATGAACCAGAAGTAGCCGTCGGCGTCGCGGCGGGCGCGGTCGCCGGTGATATACCAGCCGTTGCGGAACTTACTCTTGTACATCTCCTCGTTGCGCCAGTAGACGCGGAACATGGAAGGCCAGCCGGGGCGCAGGGCAAGGTCGCCCTCCTCGCCGGGCGGCAGCTCGTTGCCGCTCGCGTCAACGATGGCCGGCTCGATGCCGGGCACCGGCCGGCCCATGGAGCCGGGCCGGATGGGCATCGACGGGAAGTTGGCGATCATAATGGAACCCGTCTCCGTCTGCCACCAGTTGTCGTGGAAGGGCAGGCCGATGACCCGCTGGCCCCAGATGACGGCCTCCGGGTTCAGCGGCTCGCCCACCGACATCGTGTAGCGCAGGCTGGAGAGGTCATAGCGGGCGGGGATGCGGTCGCCGGCCTTCATCAGGAGACGGATGGCCGTCGGCGCCGTGTACCAGACCGTGACCTCATAGCGCTGGATGACCTCGTACCACTTGCTGGCAGAGAAGCCGCCCTCGTAGATGACGGACGTCACGCCGTTCGTAAACGGGGCGAACATGCCGTAGGAGGTGCCCGTCACCCAGCCGGGGTCGGCGGTGCACCAGTAGACGTCGTCGTCGTGCAAGTCGAGGACGTACTTGCCCGTCGCGTAGTGGCCCCAGACGGCCTGGTGGACGTGGACAGCGCCCTTGGGCTTGCCCGTCGTGCCGGAGGTGTAGTGCATGATCGCCGCGTCCTCCAGGCCCGTGCGCTCGATGTTCTGCTCGTCCGAGGCGGCGTCCATGAGGTCGTCCCAGGAGAGGATGCCCTCGCTGGCGGCGACGCGCCTGCCGTGCTGCACGTGGATGACGTGGCGCAGCTCCGGCAGGCTGCGGCGGATCGACTGCACCCGGCGCCAGAGGTCGGGGCTGGTGAGGAAGACGGCCGCGCCGGAGTCAGCGAGGCGATCGCGGACGGCGTCCGGGCCGAAGGCGGCGAACAGCGGCCCGACGATGGCGCCGACCTTCAGCGTGCCGAAGACGGCGGCGTACAGCTCCGGTACGCGCTCCAGAAAGACGAAGACGCGGTCGCCCTTCTTGACGCCCAGGCCGCGCAGCACGTTGGCCCACTTGTTGGAAAGGCGGGCGATGTCCTCGAAGGTGTAGGTCTCGCGCTCGCCGCCCTTGCCCTCCCAGAGGATCGCCGGCCGCGTGCGGCGCGCCGTCTTGAGGTGGCGGTCGACGGCCTCATAGGCGATGTTCAGCCCGCCGGCGGGCAGACCGTCCAGCTCCCTCGCCAGCTCCTCCCAGCTGAACGACGCGCGCTGCGTCTCGTAGTCGTGGAGGTTCGGCTGCACTTTCATATCTGCAGCGGCCGGCTTACTAATTGTCTCGTAGGGCATCCGTCTCCTCCGTCGACAGTAGCGGCAGGTCTTCAGACCTGCCAGAAGCCTACGCGCAGGCCTGAAGGTCTGCAGCTACATGGGCTGGTCTGTTCAACCTGAATCAGTGAGAACTGTGCCAATCCGTGGCCATCGTCTAGCGCTCATCGATCGGAATGTACTTCAGGTCGCGGGGCCCTTCATAGCGCAGCAACGGCCGGATGAGCACGTTGTTCGCCAGCTGCTCCAGCACCGACGCGCACCAGCCCGGCACGCGGCCGATGGCGAAGATCGGCACGAAGAGGTCCTCCGGTATGCCCAGCAGGTAGTACACCGACCCGGCGAAGAAATCGACGTTGACGTAGATGCCGTGACGCTGGTAGCGCGCCATCTCCTTCTCCACCGCCTCCAGGATCGCGTACCACTTCGCCTGGCCCAGGCTCTCGCTCAGAGCGCGCGACTTCGCCCGCATGTGGCGGGCGCGCGGGTCCTCGACGCGGTAGACGCGGTGGCCGAAGCCCATGATCCGGCTATCGCGCTGGCGCTGGTGCTCGCGCACGTACGCCGGCGCCCGCTCCGGCTCGCCGATCTCCAGCGCCATCCTCATGACCGACTCGGCGGCGCCGCCGTGCAGCGGCCCCTTCAGCGTGCCGATGGCCGTGACGATGTCGGAGTGGAGGTCGCTCAGCGTCGAGGCGGTGACCCGGGCGGCGAAAGACGAGGCGTTGGCGCCGTGCTCGGCGTGGAGGATGAAGTCGAGGTTCATCGCGTCCACGGCCTCGGCGGCCGGTTCGCCTCCCTGGAGCATGTAGAGGAAGCAGGCGGCGTGGCCCAGGTCTTCGCGCGGCGGCAGCGGCTCCAGGCCGCGGCGGATGCGGTCGTGGGCGGCGACGATGGCCGGCACCTGCGCCGTCAGCCGCTCCGACTTGCGCAGCACCGCCTCCGTCGACTCGTCGCTCGCGTCCGGGTCGAAGGCGGCGAGGGCGGATACGGCGGTGCGCAGCACGTCCATCGGGTGGCTGCGGGACGTGAGGCGGATGACCTCGACGGCCTCGGGCGGGAGGACGCGGGCACGCTTCAGGCGCGCCTCGAAGGCGGCGAACTCGTCCCGCCGCGGCAGCGAGCCGTGCAGCAGGAGGTAGGCCACCTCCTCGAAGCTGGCGCGGGCGGCGAGGTCGTGGATCGAGTAGCCGCGGTAGAGGAGGACGCCCGCCTCGCCGTCGATGAAGCTCGACCGCGTCTCGTCCAGGACGACGTTGCGCAGCCCCTTCGAGAGGGCCTCTGGCATCTTGCACCCTTCACTTCGATACGGGCGAGTCAGACCCGCCGGACGGAGCGAGAAGATATTACACGATAGGGGACGCCCGCCGGAGGAGGCTCACTCTTCCTCGACGAGCTCGATGCCGGCAGAGCCGGCTTCCGCCTCCGGCCCAAGGAGCTGGAAGACGAAGGCCGCCGCCAGCGCGCCGCCGATGGGCCCCAGCCAGTAGACCCAGTGGTCGCTCCAGGCGCCGCTGAGCAGCGCCGGCCCGAAGGAGCGCGCCGGGTTCATCGAGGCGCCGGCGATGGGCCCGGCGAAGGTCGCGCCCAGCGCCACGTACATGCCGACCGAGAGCGCCGCCAGGCGCGGCTCGATGCGGCCGTCCGTCGCTACGGCGAAGATCACGAGGGCGAGGAAGAAGGTGAGGATCGCCTCCAGCACCAGCGCCTGCAGGGCCGTGTCCGAGGGCAGCGTCGCGCCCAGGTTCGCCACGTCGTCGAACAAGGCGAGGTGGACGGCGCTGGCCGCCGCGGCGCCCGCGAGCTGACCGCCGAGGTAGACCGGCAGGCTCGACCAGGGCAACAGCCCGCGGCCGGCGAAGGCGAGGCTCACGGCCGGGTTGATGTGGGCGCCGGAAACGCGGCCGAAGACGACGATGGCCGCCATCACGGCCAGCCCGAAGCTGAAGCCGACGCCCACCGGCGTCACGCCGCCCTCGGAGACGCTGTCGATGACGACGGCGCCGGGGCCGGCGAAGACGAGGAGGAAGGTGCCGAGAAACTCGGCGAGGGCGACGCGGAAGACGCTTCGGTCCACTTAGGGCTGGGTCGCGAGCGGAGAGGCTTGCATCGCCTCGATCATAGCGCCGACGGGCCTGCGGGCAATCGGCACCGCCCGGCCGCGCGCCTTGCGGCCCGCCGACCTTAACGATCCCTTAACCGAGCCGGCGCCGACCGCGCGGCTTCTGACCAGCTAGACGCTCCGTAGCCGGCGCGCTACCCTCAGCGACATGCCGAGCTTCAGCAAGACGGCGCTCTGATGGCGGAGGCAGCCCTGCCGGCGACGCCGGCGGCCGCGGCGCCGGGACGCACCCGCTTCGCGGCGACAATCGTGCTCGGCCACGCCCTGAAGCACCTCTACATCTCCAGCCTCTCGACGCAGCTGCTGCCGGAGATCAAGTCCGCCCTGTCGCTGAGCGCGACTCAGCTCGGCACGCTGGCGTCCGTTCAGCAGTTCTCCGGCTGGTTCTCGACGATGGCGTCCGGCTACCTCGGCGACCGCTTCACGAACAAGACGGCCGTCCTCCTGGGCCTCTCGCTGGGGATGACCGGCGCGGCCTACTTCGTCCTCGGCGTCGCCGAGTCCTACGGCGTGCTTCTCGCGACGATGCTCTTCGTCGGGCTGGGGCCGTCCATCTACCACCCGCCGGCGCTGGGCGCCCTCTCGCGCCGCTTCGCCGACCGGCGCGCCTTGATGATCTCGCTGCACGGCGCCGGCGGCAGCCTCGGCGAGGTCGCGGGCCCGCTGTTCGCCGCCGGCCTCCTGGCGCTGCTCTTCTGGCGCGACATCCTGCAACTGAGCCTCCTGCCGGCGCTGCTGGGCGCCCTCGTCATGTGGACACTGCTCCGCAACGAGCGCGGCCGGGACGGCGAGGGCGCCGCCTCTTTCAAGGCATACGCCGGCGCCTTCCTCAACGTGCTGGGAAACCGAACGCTGCTCATCGTCTGCCTCGTTACCGGGCTGCGCTCCGTCGGCCAGACAACGACGTCGACCTTCCTGCCGGTCTACCTCAAGGAGGACCTCGGCTACTCGGCGGGCCTGGTCGGCCTCTACCTGGCGCTGGCGCAGGTCGTCGGTATCGGCTCGCAGCCGCTCATGGGCCACCTCGCCGACCGCTTCGGCCACAAGCGCGTGCTCTTGCCGGCCCTGATAGGATTCTCGCTCCTGCTACTGGCGATCCCCCTGGCGGACGGGAAGGCGCAGCTGGCGATCGTCATCCTCGCCCTGGGCGCCTTCCTCTTCTCCCTGCACGCGATCTTGCTCTCCGCCGCGGCGGAGCTGGTGGGCGAGAACATGCAGGCGACGGTTGTGTCTCTGATCTACGCGTCGAGCTTCATTGGCTCGCTGGCGCCGACGTTTGCCGGCATCCTCGCGGACGCCGAGGGCCTGAAGGCGACGTTCGTCCTCGCCGGCGTCATGGTGGCGCTGGCGGCGGCCGTCCTCAGCCTGACGAAGCTGCCGCGCCGGGCACCGCGGCCCGGCTAGCCCTCTTTCGCCCTCTCGGCGGCCTCTATCGCGGCCTTCGCCTCCTCCCTGGTCGCCTCCTGAGCGATGAGGCGCGCGGCGATTCCCTCTCTGAGGCCGAGAGCCTCAGCAGGCGTGAACTCCTGGTGACAAGCGTCGCACAGGTAGCGCGTCGCCTTCGACTCGACGCCCATGTCCTGGACGCTGTCCCAGCGCGCGACGAGCGTGACGTGCGGGCAAGGCGGCGCCTCGACGAGCGCCGTCTTCCTCCCCTTAGCACCGCCGCCGAACAGCTTGCCGAGAAGACCCATGGCACACCTCCCGTTTTCCGAGGGCTGGCTCTTTCAAGCGGGGTCAGAGTAAGTCTGCTTCGTGGAGGCCATTATACGACCGCCGTCCAGGGCCAGTTGTCAGGAGCCGCCGGCGGCGACGACTTTGTCGCTCGGCTTGTAGCTGCCCAGCTTCGAGAGGTCGCGCCACTGCTTGCGGCCCTCCATCAGCAGGTCGCGCCCTTCGCAGTCGTCCATGACCACGGCCGGGAAGTCCTCGACCTCCACGCGTTTGAGCGACTCGGTGCCCAGGTCCTCGTAGGCGATAACGTCGATCTTCTTGACGAAGTGGGCGAGCATGGCGCCGGCGCCGCCGACGGCCATGAAGTAGACGGCGTGGTACTTTTTCAGCGCCTCCTGCACCTCCGGGCCGCGGTTGCCCTTGCCCATGCAGGCCTTCAGCCCCTCCGCCAGCAGGCGCGGCGTGAAGGGGTCCATGCGCATCGACGTGGTCGGCCCGAAGGCGCCGGCGACGCGCCCCGGCCGCGGCGGCGTCGGGCCGACGTAGTAGAGCAGCTGGCCCTTGAGGTCGATGGGCAACTCCTCGCCGGCGTCCAGCGTCTGGACCATGCGGCCGTGGGCAGCGTCGCGCGCCGTATAGATGACGCCGCTGATGCGGACGTGGTCGCCGATCTTCAGTTGCGAGACATCCGCGTCTGTGATCGGGATCGTCACCCGCACCTCAAGGTCATTCAGTCGTTCGACAGCCATCTCATGTACTCCTCATGATTCTGTCATTGCGAGCCCGTCGAAGACGGCGAAGCAATCTTTGGTGTTTCTCGAACTGCTGGCGGGCCGAGGCGATGTCAAAGGTTGCTTCGGTCACGCTGCTCCCTCGCAAAGACATCTAGAGGAACCTCTTTCGGCCAACTCAGCGCTCCTCAACTTCGACGTTGATAACGACGTTCTCCTGCGAGCTGCGCGCGACGATCATCGCCACGGCCTCGTCGGCGCTGGTGTTAATCTCCTGGTGCACCAGGTACGGCGGCACGAAGACGAAGTCGCCCGTCTGCGCCTCGACGACTCGCTCCAGGCGGTCGCCGTAGCGGAAGCGGGCGCGGCCGCTGATCACGTAGATCACGCTCTCGAGCGCGCCGTGGTGGTGCGGGCCGGAGCGCACGCCTTTGTCGACGGTCACGTGCCCGACCCAGATGCCCTCGGCACCGACGGTCTTGGCGCCGGCGCCCTCGGCGCGGAACATGCCCGGCGTCTGCGCCGTAGACGCATCGCGCTCATGCGGCCGGATGACGCGTACCTCGCTCATGCCCGTCTCCCTGTCATTGCGAGCCAGTCGTCCCACCGCGAAGGCCGGACTTTAGTCCGGCTCCACCTGCTGCCAGGCTGAAGCCTGGCCTTCGGACAACTCCCACGTACCGGCTATCACAGCACCGCCTCCTTCAGCCGGGCGCTGTGGCACTGGATGTTGATCCCCACCGGCAGCGCCGTGATGTGCGTCGGGTAGGTGAGGACGTTCACCGCCAGCGCCGTGACGACGCCTCCGACAGCCTGGGCGCCAACGCCGAGGGCGTTCACCTTCGTCAGCATCTCCTCTTCCAGCGCGGCGATCTCCGGGTCGTCGCTGCGCGTGCCGACGCCGCGCGTCACCGCCTTCTTAGCCAGCTCCATCGCCTTCTCCGCCGTGCCGCCGATGCCGACGCCGACGATCAACGGCGGGCAGGGGTTGCCGCCCGACTCCTCCACCGTCCGCAGCATGAACTCGATGACGGTGTCCTTGCCGGCACGCGGCAGGAAGTTCGCGAAGCGGCTCATGTTCTCGCAGCCGCCGCCCTTGGGCAGCACCTTCAGCCGCAGCTGGTCGCCCGCGACGACGTCGTAGTGGATGACGGCCGGCGTGTTGTTGCCCGTGTTGCCGCGCGACGTCAGCGGGTGCTCGACGATGGAGGCGCGCAGGAAACCGGACGTGTAGCCCTGGCCGACGCCGGCGTGGATCGCCTCCTCCAGCGAGCCACCGACGACGTGCACCTCCTGACCCAGCTCGACGAAGACGACGGTGGTGCCGGTGTCCTGGCAGAGCGGGATCATCTCCCGCTCGGCGATGTCGAAGTTCTCGATGAGCTCGACGAGGACCTGCTTCGCCAGCGGCGCTCGCTCCCGCGTCTCGGCGTCGCGCAGGCCCTGGCGCACGTCCTCCGGCAGGACATGCGTCGCCTCAATGCAGAGCTGGGCGACCTTCTCGCGGATCGTGTCGACGTGTATCTCTCTCATGGCGGCACCTCGGCGGCTGCGCATCGCTCTCGCGCTGCTCCGCCCTTGATAGAGGGGCTCTGAAGGGGGACACCCCCTTAGACCCCCGGCCGAGGCGCTGCGCCCTCGGCACTCCCGCTTGGCCTCACGGTACCTGCGGGTAACCTCATGCCCTTCAGACTCCCCGTCAGGGGCTGCGCCCCTGTACCTCGCATACCATTGTCGCCCCGAGCGCAGCGAGAGGTCTAGCCGACCAGCAGACGGAACGTCAACGTGCTTCGCTAGATTCCTCGCGGAGTTCATCCTGAGCGAAGCCGAAGGGCTCGGAATGACACGACGCCTACAGCAGCGCAATGAGGTCCCGCGTTGCCTTCGCCGCTGCTTCGATCTTCGCTGCCTCGTCCGCGCTCACCGGCGTCTCGTAGACCGCCTCGACGCCGCCGGCGCCCAGGCGGGCGATGACGCCGCAGAAGGTATCGTGCACGCCGTGCTCGCCCTGCAGATACACCGCGCAAGGGATGAGCCGCTTCTCGTCCAGGAGGATGGCCTCGACCATCGTGATCGTCGCGACGGCGGGCGCGAAGTAGGCGGAGCCGGTCTTGTAGAGGGCCACGACCTCGGCGCCGCCGTTCATCGTCCGCTTGACGATGGCGTCGACGGTCTCGGCTGGCAGCAGGCTGGTCAGCGGTATGCCGCCGACGCGGGCCTGGCTAACGATGGGCACCATCGTCGCGTCCGTGTGGCCGCCGAGGACGAAGGCGTGCACGTCGCGCTGCGAGACGCCGAGCTCCCGGGCGATGAAGGTGCGGAAGCGCTCGCTGTCCAGCATGCCGCCCTGGCCGATGACGCGCTCGCGCGGGAAGCCGGACTCTCGCAGCGCCACGTGACACATCGCGTCCATGGGGTTGGCGAAGACGATGAGCACGGCGTCCGGCGAGTAGCGGGCGACGCTGCGCGCCTTCTCGCCGACGATGGCGGCGTTGCCCTTGAGCAGGTCTTCGCGGGTCATGCCCGGCGTGCGCGCGGCGCCGGCCGTGATGACGACCACGTTCGAGCCGGCGGTCTCCTCCCAGCCGTCCGTCGCCGTGATCTGCGTCTCGAAGCCGGCGAAGGCGGCGCCTTGCGTGATGTCGAGGGCCTTGCCGTGGTGCTGGCCGAACTCAGGCACGTCCTGGATGACGATGTCGCAGATGTTCTTGTCGGCCAGGCGCTGGGCCATCATGCCGCCCGTCATCCCACCGCCGACGATCGTTACCTTCTTTCGCGAGCTCATCTTTCTTCTCCCCAGCATCTGTAGCTGCAGGGCTTCAGCCCTGCCCGTGTCGCCGCCTCGGCTCCGCATCCTGCGGCCCGCCGCCGCGCGCCGGGCCTCGTCTGCTCCGCCCTTGATAAGAGGGGTTTGAAGGGGGACACCCCCTTAGACCCCCGGCAGGGCTGCGCCCTGCACCTGCCTCGTCTCAGGTCGATGCCGCAGGTTTCAACCTGCGGTGTCTGAACTACGCCCCCTTGACTCCCGGCAGGGCTTCGCCCTTGCACGCCCGTTACTACTTCGCCTTCGCCGCTACGTAGGCCCGCCAGCGCTCCTCCAGGCGGGGGTCAGACAGCGTCTCCATGACGTAGTCGGCGTAGGCGCTGCCCGTGGCGCCGGTGGCGCGGCCGGTCATCACCAGGCGCCGCTCGTACTGGCCGCAGATGTCCAGCGCCATGTCGAGCTTCTTCGCCTGCGCCAGGAAGCCCACGTGGTCGAGCATCATCTTGCCGGCGACGATCATGCTCGTCGGGTCCGCGTACTGGGCGCGGCCCTCGGCGACCATGCGCGGCGCGCTGCCGTGGATCGCCTCGAACATCGCGTTCTGCTTGCCGATGTTGGCGCTGCCGGCCGTGCCGACGCCGCCCTGAAACTCGGCCGCCTCGTCCGTGAGGATGTCGCCGTAGAGGTTGGGCAGCGCGAAGACCTTGAAGTCGGTGCGGCGCTTGGGGTCGATGAGCTTCGCCGAGACGATGTCGACGAACCAGTCGTCCCACCGCACGGCCGGGTAGTCCTTCGCCACGGCGCGGGCGACGTCCAGGAACATGCCGTCCGTCAGCTTGATGATGTTCGACTTGGTCACGACGGTGAGGCGGAGGCCCGTCTTGCGCGCGTAGTCGAAGGCGAGGCGGAGGAGGCGCTCGCTGCCCTGCAGCGTCACGGCCGTGAAGTCGAAGCCCAGGTCGTCCGTGACGCGGACGCCGCGGCTGCCGAGGATGTAGGCGCCCTCCGTGTTCTCGCGGAAGAACATCCAGCTGATGCCCTGCTCCGGCACGCGCACCGGCCGCACGTTGGCGAAGAGGTCAAGCTCGCGGCGCATCGCGACGTTGGCGCTCTCGATGTTCGGCCACTGGTCGCCGCGCTGCGGCGTCGTCGTCGGGCCCTTGAGGACGGCGTGGCACTTGCGCAGCTCCGCCAGGACGCCGTCCGGGATCGCCTTGCGCTGGGCGGCGCGGTTCTCGATCGTCAGCCCCTCGATGAACCGGAAGACGAGCTTGCCGCTCTTCACCTCCGGCGCCAGCAGGTGCTCCAGGACGCGCACCGCCTCGCCGGTGATTAAGGGGCCGATGCCGTCGCCGCCGCAGACGCCGACGATGATCGGCTGGAGGCTGGCGTAGTCGAGCCAGCCCGGCTCGTTCTTGAGCCTCTCGACGCGGGCAAGCTGCTCTTCGAGGAGCCCGGCGAAGTGCTCCTTCGCTCTCTCGACGGCGGCCTTATCGACCACGGGTTGCTCCAGCCTTCCCTACATCTCGACGAGGTCGTCGCGCCTCCTGAGGATACTACTTTCGGAGCTTACACTCGTCGGCGCCCCGCGTTGCCAGCTGTCTTTGCGAGCGCCTCGAAGAGGCGCGTGGCAATCTTTGACGCCACGTATCGATCCGCACGGGA
>Ga0209108_10000398_pt1 | contig 24025 bp, 21 predicted proteins | sample Rifsed10ft1_FD_184003 | JGI IMG/M metagenome (GOLD analysis project Ga0209108, IMG submission 184003) | Soil microbial communities from Rifle, Colorado, USA - sediment 10ft 1 (version 2) | ecosystem: Environmental > Terrestrial > Deep subsurface > Rock core/Sediment | place: Rifle, Colorado...
CGTCCGACGTGGTGACGTATTGAACAGGCGGCGCGTCCATCGCAGGCGCAATTATAGCGCCGAAGCGTAGGGGCCGCTGGCCAGCGGCCCCTACATCGTGTCTTACACGCGGTTGATCTTGCGCGTCACGAGGTCGCCCGGCGGGACGTTGTAGACGTGCGTCGGCACGACGGCCGTGAGGCCGCCGTTGCCGCCGCCGGCGACGATCAGCGCCAGGTCGTCCGGCACGCGCACGAGGTAGCGGTAGTCGACGCCGTCGATGGTGCGGATGTTGCCGCGCCGCGGCGCCTCGGGAGGCAGCTTGACCTCCCGCCGCGTCTTCTCGAAGAGGTACTCCTTGACCTGCTGCTTCGTCCAGCCGTTCTTGCGGCCGATGATGTCGGCGTGCTCCGTCCCCATGACCACCGCGTAAACGCCTGTGCCGACGGCGTAGGGCATGAAGTTGGCCACGGCGTTGAGGATGCCTTCCGGGAAGTCACTGGAGCGCTCGTCCACGGGCAAGGGGGCCTTGCCGGCGATGACCGTCACAGCGTTCTCGTCGGCCTGGAAGCCCCGCTCGACGTGGTAGGGCTCCCAGGGGCTGTCCTCCTCCGCCTCGGCGATGCAGTAGGTGTACTTGCCGGGATGGCCCATGATCGACATGTCGAAGACCTGCGGCTGCATGCCGAGGGCGTTCATCAGGATCAGGCGGACGGCGCGGCCGATGGTGGCGTTGGCGCGGAACCCAGGGCCAAAAAGGCCGACGCCGCTGTTCAGCTTCAGCTCGTTGCGGATGGGGCCGTTGACGATGACCATCTGGCCCGCGCCTCCCGTGCTCGCCGTGCCGATGTAGACGTTCGTCGAGCCCCAGCGCGGGTCGTTCCAGCACTCGACGGCGGCGAGGACCACCGGGAAGTACTCCGGCCTGCAGCCCGCCATGACGGCGTTGACCGCCGCCAGCTCGACCGTGCACTGCATGTTCGTCTCGTTGAAGGTGATGAGCACCTCCTCCGGGTCGCGGCCCACGGTGGCGATGAACTCCTTGACGACCTCCGGGCGCGGCGGCACGACGGGCAGGCCGTCCGTCCAGCCCTTCTCGAAGTACATCTCGATGGCGTCGTAGACGTCTTTGGACTCAAGCGTCGCTGCGCCCATTGATCTCCTCCTGCCTATGAACCGAGATACGTCGCCGCCTATAGCTCACCGTGAAGAGTCGGAATCTTAAGTACGTTCGTGGTGAGCTTGTCGAACCACGATCTCCTGTCTAACACATCGTCCTTCGACAGGCTCAGGACGAACGTTCCGAGGTAACTCACTGCCCGTCTCCGACTAGCCCATCACGACGATGGCGCGCCCCGTGACCTCGCCGCGGTCGAGCGCCGCGTACGCCTCGCCCACGTCGTCGAGGCCGTAGCGGCGCGTGACCAGCTTGCTGATGCCGACCTGCCCCCGCGCGACGAGCTTGATCAGCTCCGGCACGTCTGTGCGCATGCGCGCGCCGTAAGAGCCCTTCAGCGTCAGGCTGCGCCGCACGAGGCGCGTGATCTCCACCGGCACCGAAGCCGTCCCCGGCGCCAGCCCCACGACTACCACCCTGCCGCCGTCCGCCGTCGCGTTGAGCGCCGTGAGCACGGTGTCCGGCCGCCCCAGCGCCTCGAAGGCGACGTCCACGCCCCGGCCGCCCGTCAGCTCGCGCACCCGCGCCGCGGCGTCGCCCTGGGAGGCGTTGACGCCCTGCGTCGCGCCCAGCTCCTTCGCCGCCTGCAGCTTCTCGTCGCGGATGTCGACGGCGATGACCTCGGAGGCGCCGAAGGCGCGCGCGATCTGGACGATGTTGCTGCCGACGCCGCCGACGCCGATGACGGCCACGGTCTGGCCGACCGAGACCTCTCCCTGGTGGCGCACGGCGCCGTAGGCCGTCGGCACGGCGCAGCCGAGGATGCAGGCCTCCGCCAGCGCCAGCGAGTCCGGGATCGGGAAGACGGCGGTGGCCGGCACGACGGCGTACTCGGCGAGGCCGCCGGCGCTGTACATGGCGAGCGGCGAGCCGTCGCGGCGAAAGAGGCGCGTCTCGCCGTCGAACAGCGCGCCCTTGCCGCGGTTCAGGGCGAAGAACGTCTCGCAGAGGTCGTCGCGGCCGCGGACGCAGAACTGGCACCAGCCGCAGGGCAGGATGAAGGAGACGACGACGCGGTCGCCGCGCTTGACCTGCGTCACGTCCGGCGCCGCCTCGACGACGGTGCCGGAGACCTCGTGGCCGAGGACGGCGGGCAGCGGGAAGCCGATCTCGCCCTTGATGACGTGCAGGTCGCTATGGCAGACGCCGCAGGCGGCCACCTTCAGCAGCACCTCGCCCTGGCGCGGCTTCGGGTCGGCGATCTCCTCGACGCGCAGCGGCCCGCCCACCTGATCGAGAACCGTCGCCCTCATCGCGAACCTCCCCGCCCGCGAACGCTAGCGAAGCGGCGGCCTGCCTAGCGGAAGGCAGGCGCCACGTCTTCGATGAAGCGCTGGAAGCGCGCCTTGTGCGCCTCCTTGTCCGTGCCCCAGCCGTGGTTGAGGAGGATCAGCTCGCTCACCTTGGCGTCGATGTACTTGCCGACCTCCTCCGTCACCTCGCGCGCGCTGCCGATGATGTTCCAGCCGCGCCGCGCCCGCGCCTCCGCCACCTCCGCCGCGTCGTCGCTGATGATGACGTTCGCCGTCGCCGTGCGCCAGATCGAGGCCGGGTCCCGGCCCACGCGCTCGCAGTGCTCGTCCAGGACGTTGCTCTTCTGCGCGAGCATCTCCGGCGTGCCGCCGATGTTCCAGGCGTCGGCGAAGCGGGCGACGATGCCCAGCATGACCTTCTCGCCGCCGCCGCCGATCATGATCGGCAGGTGCTCCTGCACGGGCGGGGGCGAGAGGAACGCGTCGCGCATCGTGTAGTACTTACCGTCGAAGTCCGTCCGCTTGCCGTCGAAGAGGCTGCGCAGGATCTGGACCGACTCGGTCAGCATCCTGTGGCGCCCGCCGATGGTCGGGAAGGGGATGCCGAAGGCGTTGTGCTCCCGCTCCTGCCAGGCGGCGCCGATGCCGAGGACGACGCGGCCGCCGCTGATCACGTCGACCTGCGCCACCTGCTTGGCGAGGATGGCCGGGTTACGGAAGGTGTTGCCGGTGACGATGGAGCCGACGCGCACGCGCGGGACGAGGGCGGCCAGGGCCGCCAGCGTCGTCCAGCACTCGATCCAGGGGCCGTAGTCGTCGCCGGGACGCATGAAGTGGTCGGCGATCCAGACGCCCTCGTAGCCTATCTTCTCGCAGAAGCGGGCCTCCTCCAGGATCTCATCCCAGGGGTTGCTCTCCGCCGCGAACCAGGCGCTGAACCGCATGGCGCCCTCCTCCCAGACTGCCGTGCTCGTCAGCAGCACGTGCATTTGACTGCAGATGCGCGCAAGGTTCAAGCCTGCGAGGGAGGGCGTCTGCTTGCTTTCGATGTTGAGAGGGTGGAAGGGCCTTAAGACCCGGGGCTGACGACGCGCTCGGCGCGGACGACGAGGCGGTCGGCGTACTCGAGCTGGGCGCGGTTGAAGGCGCCCGTGCAGGTGATGAGCGTGACGACCTCGCTGTCCGTGGGCCCGACGATCTCCTGGATGGGCGCCGAGTCCGCGTTGTAGGTGGACACGGACGTGACGCGGTAGGTGAAGACCTTCCCTTCGTCCACCTCGAGGATGACGTCGTCGCCCGGGCGCAGCTCGCGCAGGCGCCAGAACACCGCCGGGCCGAAGTTGATGTAGTCGACGTGGCCGGCCAGGACGATGTTGCCCCTCTGGCCGGGGTTGGCGGAGAAGGTGTACCAGGCGACGACCATCGGCTCCTTGGGCGAGAGCATGTTGCCGTCCGCATCGAGGCCGAGGCGGATCGTCGAGGCGTTCACCTCGATGCGCGGTATCTGGATGCGGTAGATCGCCTCGGCGACCTCCGACGTCACCGTCGGTTCGGTCGTCGCGGTTGGCGTCGAGAGGGCCAGGGAAGCGTCGCTGAACGCCGGCGCCTTCGGCGACGTGTCATCGTTGCGCAGGGCGAAGACGATGAAGCCTACGCCGATGCCGATCAGGACGAGGCCGAGGATGTGCACCAGGCTGCGTCCGCGGCGCTTTCTCACCTTCGGAGCCTGCCTCCCAGGTAGATGCTCGATTGCCTGCGCGTCTTGTCCAGCATGCCGAGTCAGACAGCTCTCAGTCTAGCAGGGCGCGGGTCAGCGGCCCGCACGTTCCTCGTCCCGGGGCGACATCATCAGTCTGTCGCCCTGCCTGAGGTCGAGGGCGGCGGTTGCGCCCGCGCTCATCTCGATGACGGTGTGGGCGCCGCGCGCCGCCGAGAGCCGGAAGGGTGCCAGGTTGGGCACGACCTTAACCACCTCGTCCTGCTTGTTCAGGTAGATGACGTCGATAGCGAAGCGCATGAACGCCGTATGGATGGAGGAGCTGGGCCGGATGACCATCGCCTCGCCCGCCGGCAGCGAGGCCCTGCCGAGGAGGCCGCGCAGCCGCGTCAGCGGGTTGTCCGCCAGGTAGGCGTTCGGCGCAACGGTCTCGCCGCTGCGCGCGTTCTTCACGTCGAGTCGCTTCATCTTCGCTCGGCCGCCGGCGCCGCGCCTGTCTGCCGGGCAGGTCCCCACAAGCAAGAACGCGGCGCGAACGTAAACGGTTACCGTTTAGTTAGCGGCAGCCAGGAGCCGCCTCTTTAGCTGGCGGCGGACTCGATGTGGCGCATTGCTAGCGGCGCCAGAGCTCCTTCGTGGCGATGCGGGCGCCCTCCACCAACGCCTCGAACTTCGCCCAGACGACCGTGGGGTGCACGTCTGGATGGAAGCGCGCCTCCGAGCAGAAGCCGCAGTCGGCGCCGGCGATGACGTTCTCGCGGCCGACGACCTCCGCGTACTTGATGATCCGGTCGGCGACGAGGCGCGGGTGTTCGACGACGTTGGTCGTGTGGGTGATGACGCCGGGGATGATGACCTTGCCCTCCGGCAGCCTGACGTCCTTGAAGGCGCGCCATTCGTGCTCGTGCCGCGGGTTCGCCGCCTCGAAGGAGTAGGCGCAGGCGTTGATCTTGTACATGAGGGGCAGGACGTCCGCCAGGGGCGTGTCGTAGACGCGCGGGCCCTCGTTGATGCCGTAGCAGGTGTGGAAGCGCACCTGCTCCGCCGGTATGCCGCGCAGGGCGTGGTTGATCGCCTCCACGTACGTCTCGCCCGCCATCTCCGTGTCCCTGCCGTAGGCGACGGTGAGCGCCGGGTCGTCGATCTGCAGGAGGAAGCCGGCGTCCGTGATCGCCTTGTACTCCTCGTGCATGGCCTCGGCGACGGCGAAGATGTACTCCTCGAAGGTGCGGTAGTAGCGGTTGCCGGCCATGCCGCGCGGCGCCGAGGCGGGCAGGAACGCCTCCTCAACGGCCAGCCCGGCCAGGCCCGCCTTCAGGTTGGCGATGTCCGCCTGCACCGCGTCCTGGCCCTTGTAGCTCACGGGCCCGGTGCAAACCATCTGGAGGGCGCCAGCGATGCGGTTGGCGCTGCGCGGCTTGAAATAGTACTCCTCGTAGTACTCGCGGAAGGTCTCGATCTCCTTCGAGCGGCGCATCATCGTCGTCGTGAAGCTCTGCTCCGCGGCGGGCTCCAGGCCGGTGAGCCGGTCGCCGATGTAGGCGACGAAGCTGTCCTTGCCCTGCTCGCCGTCGTTGACCACGTCGATGCCGAGCTGCGCCTGGTGGGCCACGCTCTCGGCCACGGCGCTGCGCACCCGCGCGTCGAAGGCCGCCTCGTCGTAGGGCTGGCCCGCGACCTTGGCCTGGATCATCAGCAGGAGGTCGTTGGGCCGCGCCAGGCTGCCGCAGTGCGTAGTCAGTATCCGGTCTGTGCTCCGCTTCATGCCCTTCTCTACTCCTAGACAGATGGCGCGATGGGACGGCGTCGTGCCGACATAGTGGCACCTGAGGGTTGCGGCGGCAACACCTCCGAACGGCGTATGCCGTCGGCGTACCATAGGGGCGTGGAGCGCGAGGCGACTGAGGACGCCATCGAAGCCGTGGGCCGGAGGCTGCTGGCCGCTGCCGAAAGGCGCGAGGCCATCGTCCTGACGCCGCAGTGGTGGCAGGAGCGCCTCCTCGCCTGGGCGACGGGCGACCCCGAGTTCCGCGTTAAGCTTCTGCGCTTCGTCGACGTGCTGCCGACGCTGCGCAGCGGCCGCGCCGTCGCCGACCACGTGCGCCAGTACTTCCGCGGCCACGCGCCGGCGTTTGTCCACCTCGGCTCCGGGCTGGCGGCGCAGCCGGCCTTCCGCCCCGTTGTCTCGCGCGCCGTGCGCGAGGGCGTCTTCGCCATGGCACACCGCTTCATCGCCGGCGAGACGCCGGCGGCGGCCGTGCGCCGCCTGCGCGCTCTCGCCGACCAGGGCGTCGCCTGCACCGTCGACCTCCTGGGCGAGGCGACGCTCTCCGAGGCCGAGGCGGACGTCTACGCTCGCCGCTACGCCGAGCTCGTCGAGACGCTGGCGCGGGAGGCGCCTGGCCCGGCCGGCGAGCTCTGGCAGGGAGTGCCGCCGGTCAACGTATCGCTGAAGCTCAGCTCCCTCTGCTCCCAGTTCGAGACGGCGGCGCCGGAGCGCGTGAGCGAGGTCGTCCTCGCCCGGCTGCGGCCGCTGCTGCGCCTGGCGCGCCAGCGCGGCGCCTTCCTCAACGTCGACATGGAGCAGCACCGCTACAAGGACCTCGTCCATCACGCCTTCGCCCATGCCCTGCGCGACCCGGAGTTTCGCGACTTCGCCGACGTGGGCATCGTCGTCCAGGCCTATCTCAAGGACGCTGAGGACGACCTCCGCCGGCTGCGCGAGCTGGCGGAGGAGCGCGGGACGCCCTTCAGCGTCCGGCTGGTGAAGGGCGCCTACTGGGAGGAGGAGCGCATCGTCGCCGGCCAGAACGAGTGGCCTGTTCCCGTCTTCGAGGAGAAGGCGGCCACGGATGCCTCCTTCGAGCGCTGCACGGACGCGCTCCTCGCCGCCTGGCCGCACCTGCGGCCCGCCTTCGGCACGCACAACCCGCGCTCCGTAGCGCAGGCGATGGTCAAGGCGCGGGCGCTGGGCCTCGCCGGCGCCGTCGAGTTTCAGACGCTCTTCGGCATGGCGGAGGAGCTGCGGGAGGCCGTGGCCCAGGCTGGCTTCCGCACGCGGGTCTACGCGCCCGTCGGCGCCGTCGTGCCGGGCATGGCGTATCTGGTGCGGCGGCTTCTGGAGAACACGTCGAACCAGTCCTGGTTCGCGCAGGAGGCGCTGGCGGCGAGCGCGGAGGAGGTGCTGGCGCCGCCGAACCTGTCCGCCGGCGCGGCGTCATCCTCGCGGCGCCGCGCCGCCAGCCCGTCGGCGGCGTTCCGCAACGCCGCGCCCGCCGAGTTCCACAACCCGGCCGTGCGCCAGCGCATGAAGACGGCGCTCGCGGCCGCGCGACGGTCCTTCCCTGCAAGGAGCGTGCAGCCGCTCCTCATCGGCGACGAAGCCGTTGGCCGCCGCTCCGTCGCCGAGGTGCGCTACCCGGCCGACCCAGCCCTGCTTCTCGGCCGCGTCGCCCAGGCGACGCCGGCGGACGTCGACGAGGCGGTCGCGGCGGCCCACGACGCCTTCCCGGCCTGGCGCGACCGGCCGGCGACGGAGCGCGCGGCGATCCTGCGCCGCGCCGCCTCGATCATGGAGGGGCGCCGCTTCGCGCTCGCCGCCCTCATGGTCTTCGAGAGCGCCAAGCCCTGGCACGAAGCGGACGGCGACGTCATCGAGGCCTGCGACTACCTGCGCTACTATGCCGCCGAGGCGGAGCGCCTGCTCAAGCCCGTCCCGATGCTTGACGTGCCGGGCGAGGCGAACGTCTACCTGCGAGAGGCGCGCGGCGTCTGCGCCGTCATCGCCCCGTGGAACTTCCCCCTGGCGATCATCTGCGGCATGAGCAGCGCCGCCCTGACGGCCGGCAACTGCGCCATCCTCAAGCCCGCCGCGCAGTCGCCGCTCGTCGCGGCCCGCCTGGTCGAGATCCTGCGCGAGGCCGGCGTGCCGCCGGGCGCCGTCCAGTACCTGCCCGGGCCAGGCGGCGAGGTCGGCCGGGCGCTTGTCGAGCACCCCGGCGTCGACGTCATCGCCTTCACGGGCAGCAAGGAGGTCGGCCTCGGCATCATCGAGGCCGCCGCGCCGGTGCGGCCCGGCCAGCGCAGCGTCAAGCGCGTCGTCGCCGAGATGGGCGGCAAGAACGCCATCATCGTCGACGAGGACGCCGACCTCGACCAGGCGGTGGCCGGCGTGGTCACGTCCGCCTTCGGCTACGCCGGCCAGAAGTGCAGCGCCTGCAGCCGCCTCATCGTCGTCGGCTCCGCCTACGACGAGACACTCGCCCGCCTGGCGCGCGCCGTCGAGAGCCTCGTCGTCGGCCCGCCGCACGAAGCGGCGACGTTCGTGCCGGCGGTCATCGGCGAGTCGGCGCGGCGCCGCATCGAGGGCTACATCGCGGAAGGCAAGCAGACGGCGAGGCTGCTTGCCCAGGGCGCGGCGCCGGCCGGGCCCGGCTACTACGTCCCGCCCACCGTCTTCGCGGACGTGGCCGCCGACTCGCGCCTGGCGCGTGAGGAGATATTCGGGCCCGTGCTCTGCGTCTTCCGCGCCCGCGACTTCGAGGAGGCGCTGGCCATGGCGCTGGACTCGGAGTTCGCGCTGACGGGCGGGCTCTACTCGCGCAACCCGCGCAACGTCGACCGGGCGAAGGCGGCGTTCCGCGTCGGCAATCTTTACATAAACCGCAGGATCACCGGCGCCGTCGTTGGCCGCCAGCCCTTCGGCGGCCTGGCCCTCTCCGGCGTCGGCGACAAGGCGGGCGGGCCGGACTACCTGCTGCAGTTCCTCCAGCCCCGCACGATATCGGAGAGCACGATGCGCCGCGGCTTCGCGCCGGAGGGGATCGCTTCGCATGGCGCGCGGGCGCAGTAGGCCGCGTCTCCCGGCGGGCCGTGCGCCCGTTTTCGCGACAGCGTGCCAAACCGAACCCACCGGTAACCTTTCTCGCGTAGACTAAGTAAGGAGACCGTGAGGCAGGAGGTGACCCCGCCATCTGCTGCAGGACTAACGTCTACCCTCTGCACCCGGAGACGGCCGTAGCCGTCCTCGGCGTCGGCCTCTTCCGGCCCGTCTACTGGCTGCCCGGACGGGGCGACTACGCCGTCAACTGGGAACGGCTCATCCCGGAGGAGGGCACCATCGTCACGGCGTCTATCTCCGGCGAGTCCCTGGACCTGAGCATCTCGCCGGCGATCAGCGCCTTCGCCCAGCACGCCGGCAAGCGCATCGCCGCGAGCGTGTACTTCGAGATCGCCGCCAAGTACGCGGAGAAGGTGGACGGTGAGGTGATCCAGCGCGCTACCGTAGCCGGCTGCAAGCTCACGGACCGCCCTCACGAGCTGGTGCTGGCGCGCTACCCCAGCCTGCCGCTGAGCTTCGACCGAATCTGCGCCGGCTTCCAGGCTGTGCTGCTGGGCCGCCAGGATGATCCGCCAGGCGCTGCCGCCTGAGCCTGCCGCCGCGTTATGATTCTGCAATACTGGCCGGTGGCGCTGCCGTCGGTACCGTGCTAATAATGTCTAGGCTCTCAGGCCGGAGTAAGGCATGGCTCAAACGCGCCCTCGCCCCAATCGACTGAAGAGGCCCTGGCGGCTCCGCACCCGTCTCAGCCTAGCTCTCGTCGCCCTCTTCGTCGCAATCGCGGTGCTCGTCGTCGTCTCGCACTACGAGCGCCTCAGCGACATTCGCGAGTCTCGCGTCGAGAACCTGGAGACGGTGAACGAGACGCTGGCCGAGGTCGTCGACGGTTTCGCGCGCGACCTCGAGAGCTTCGCCCTGTCGACGGCGATCACGCTCGGTGACTCGCGGACGCCGCTTGGGCCCGCCGCCAGCTCGATTGAGCAGGACGATCTGCGCGCCTACCTGGGGCACCTGGTCGATGGCTACAGCATCCTCGGCTCCATCTTCGTCACCGACACGCAGGGCAGGGTCATCGCCAGCAACCGCGGCGAAATGCAGGGCCTGGACCTCTCCTCGCAAAGCTACGTCAAGGCGCTCCAGGACGGCGACCGCGCTTACTGGTCGGAGGCGGTCCCCGGCGCCATCTCCGGCCAGACGACCGTCGCCTACTCGCGCGTCATCTCCTCGCCAGAGGGCACGACGAGAGGCTTCCTGGTCATCACGTTCTCGCCTGGGGCGCTCTCGACGCGCTTGCCGGACGACCTGCCGACAGGCGCCCACGTCATCCTCATCGACCAGGCCGGCACGGTGCTCTTCAGCTCTCGAGACGAAGACGTCGAAGCCCCGCCTGCCAACATCTCGTCCGCGCCGGCCTACGCCGCGGCCAGCCGCGGCGAGCACGTCCTCATCCGCTCCGGGCCTAGCCCCATCGACGAAGGCGACCGCTACGGCTCCTTCGTCGGCCTCCATCGCACGGATTGGGTCGTGGGCCTGACGCTGCCGGCGAGCGCCATCGATGGGCCGCTGGAGAGGCTGTTCCAGCGCGAGCTGCTGGTGATCTCGGCCATCCTGCTCATCGGCCTGGCGACGATGCTGATCATCGCTTCCCGCCTCTCGCGTCCCCTCACCACCCTCGCCGGCGCGGCGTCTGCCATCGCCCGCGGCGAGCGGCCGGTGACGCCCATCGGCGCGGCCGACGCGGACGTCAGCCAGCTGGCCCTAGCGATGGAGGAGATGAGCCGCGCCATCGCCGAGCGGGAGGAGCGCCTGCGCACGCAGGCGACCATCCTCGAGGCGGTGGAGCGCACGGGCGAGTCCCTCGCCACGCAGCTTGAGTTCGAGAAGGTCGTCACGTCGATCAGCGAGGCAGGCGTCGACGTGGTCGGCGCCCAGGCCGCCCTCTTCCTCCACAAGGACGAGGGGGACGATGGGACCTTCCGGCCCGTCGGCGCCGCCGGCGATCACGCGTCTTTCCACCTCGGCGTCAACGACTCGCTGACGCAGCGGACGCTTAAGGGCGAGAACGTCCTCGTCGCCGACCTCTCCGTCCTCGTCGGCCGGACGCGGCGCCTCCAGGAGGCGGGGGAGGCCCGCCTGCCCCGCAGCCTGCTGGGCGTGCCCGTCCGCTCCCGCCAGGGCGAAGCGATCGGCGGGCTCTTCCTGCTTCACTCGCTGCCGCGCGCCTTCAACCACTACCACCAGCGCCTCGCCGTCGGCCTGGCGCGCTGGGCGAGCATCGTCCTCGACAACGCGAGGCTCTACAGCCAGGCGCAGCTGGTGATGGAGCAGCTGCGAAAGTCGAACTTCGACAAGGACGAGTTTCTCGGCGTCCTCTCGCACGAGCTGCGCACGCCGATAACGACGATCTACGGCGGCGCCCGCTTCCTCCGCACCCGGCGCGACAAGCTAACGGACGAGGCGCGGGACGAGATGATCGCCTCCATCGCCGAGGAGTCGGAGCGTCTCTACCGGCTCGTCGAGGACCTCCTCGCCATCGCCCGCACGGAGATCAGCGAGCGCGTGACGGGCGAGCCCGTCTCGGTCGCCGCTGCCATCGAGCAGGCGACGCGCCAGGCGGGGCACCGCTATCCAGGCCGGCCGCTGGAGGTGCGCATCAGCCCGGACCTGCCGCCCATCCTCGCCGAACCTACCTACCTGCAGCAGATCATCACTAACCTCATCTCGAACGCGGACAAGTACTCGGACGCCGGCCTGCCCATCGAGATCGAGGTGACGGGGGACGATACGGAGATCAGCATTCGCGTCCTGGATCGCGGCCCCGCCGTTGCCGCGGACGAGCTGGCGCAGATATTCGAGGGCTTCTACCGCTCGGAGAGCACCTCCGGCCGCGCCTCCGGCAAGGGCCTGGGCCTGACCGTCTGCAAGCGGCTGGTGGAGGCTCTTTCCGGCCGCATCTGGGCTCGCCTGCGGCCGGAGGGGGGCCTGGAGGTTGGCTTCGCCTTCCCCATCGCTCAGGAATTGGCCCCGACACTGGTCGGCAGCAAATCGAAGTAGCGCGGCGGCGTTCAGAAGGGACATCGTTACGGCTTTGTCAGACAGGGGCTCCGGGCTTAGACTGGTCGGTAACCCACGACGGGCCAAGATACCGGGAGTCGATCCCCTCGAAGGTTGTGCCGTGGGCTGCGCGATGCGTCGCAAAGCAGCGGCGCCGTGACAGCGGGGAAGCAAAGCCCAACCTGCAAAGGAAGGTGCTCCGCATGACAGTTGAACCCCTTATTCTGGCAGTAGACGACGAAGTCGGCATCCTGCGTCTCATCAAGCTGGAGCTGTCCAGCCAGGGATTCCGCGTCGTCGTCGCCGAGGACGGAGCGGAAGCGCTCCGCATCGCCGAGCAGCAGCGCCCCGACATCGTTGTGCTAGACATAATCATGCCGCAGATGAGCGGCCTGGAGGTCATGCGCCGCCTGCGCGAGCGAAGCAGCACGCCCGTCATCCTCCTCACGGCCAAGGACCATGACGAGGATAAGGTCCGCGGCCTGGAGCTCGGCGCCGACGACTACCTGGCGAAGCCGTTCAACCCGGAGGAGCTGAGCGCCCGCGTCCGCGCCGTCCTGCGCCGCGGCTACCGGCCGCCGGCCGGCGGCGAGAGCGTCGTCCGCGCCGGCAACGTCGAGATCGACCTCGAGCGCCGCCTGGTCAAGAAGGACGGCGACCTCATCGCTCTGACGCGCACGGAGTGGATGCTCCTGCAGCACCTCGCCGCCAACGCCGGCAAGGTCATGCTCAACACGGAGCTGCTGAGCAAGGTCTGGGGCCCGGAGTACCGCGACGACCTGCAGTACCTGCGCGTCTGGGTCTCCCGCCTGCGCAGCAAGCTGGAAACCGACCCCTCCAGCCCGGCCATCATCAAGACGCTCCAGGGCATCGGCTACCTGCTGAACGCCCAGGAGGACGCCGCTGTGCCCGGCGCCCGCGCCGCCGCCAGCTAGCTGGCCCAGGCCCCGCCAGCCTTCCCAACCGGAGCTCTTCAGGAGCGCGACAGGGGATTCGTCTAAGCCGGGCGGGGGCCCGTCTGCTGCAGCAGCTCCGTGACGGCATCGACGAGCCGGTCCGGCTCGAACGGCTTCTCGATGGCCGCGTCCGCGCCCAGCTCCAGCTGCGCCGTCCGCGCGCCGTAGGCGGAAGCGATGAGCACGGGCGCGTGGTTTCGCCGCGCTTTCAGCTCGCGGAAGAACTCGCGTCCGTCCATGCGCGGCATGCGCAGGTCGAGGACGATGACGTCGACGCTGGCGTCATCGAGCATGCGCAGCGCCTCTTCGCCGTCGCTGGCCGTCAGCACCTGGTATCCGGCGGTGCGCAGGATGGTGCGCAGCAGGCGCGCGAGGTTGACGTCGTCGTCGACGATCAAGACGCTATTGCCTAGGGGCTTCTCCTGGCTGCGGTCAGCCGCGGAAACACGGACCGTTTCTGATGACAAGCCCGGCGCGACCTCCGCTGCCAGTGGTGGAAGGCGCCGGGAAGGCTCTCAGAAGAGCAGCCGCGTTTAGGCGCCTACTCAATACTCGACTGGGATCGACTAGACGTAAAGCGCTTTGCCGCCTTTGTAACGGAACTGAGATGAACGACCGCCGCCGGCGAACCTCGTCGCCAGGCGCGGTTACAGTCTGCGAACGCGCGCCTCCGGCAGCCGTAGCAGCTTCTCGACGATTGCCCGCAGCCGCTCCGGCCGGCCCGTCGTGTAGAACTCGTAGGAGGGCGCCTCCTGGCCCGAGAGCGCCCCCATCTCTGTGAGGACCTGGCGGACGCGTCGCGCCACCGGCCGCGACGGCTCGTAGACGCGTACGCCGGGGCCCAGGATGCGCTTGATCGCGCCCTTGACGAGCGGGTAGTGCGTCGAGCCGAGGCCGAGGGTGTCGGCGCGGACGTCGCTGACCGGCCGCAGCAGCCGCTCCATCAGCGCCCGCGTCGCCGGCGAACGCAGCTCCCCGGCCTCCAGGCGGTCCGCCAGGCCCGGGCACTCGATGACGAGCACTCTCTTGTCGGCCGCGAACTGGCCGGCGAGCATCCTGATGTAGGCGCTCTGGGCCGTGCTCGGCGTGCAGAGCACGGCGATGACGCCCGTCTTCGTCACGCGCGAGAGCGTCTTGATCACCGGCACGACGCCGACGAAGGGCGTCATGGGGTACGCCGCCCGCAGGTCGGCCAACGCCTGCACGGAGGCCGTGTTGCAGGCGACGACGATGAGCTTCGCGCCCATCTCGATGAGCCGCCCGCTCACCAGCAGGGCGCGCCGCCGCAGCACGTCGTCCGGCTTGTCGCCGTAGGGGAAGTAGGCCTGGTCGGCGGCGTAGACCAGGCTTTCCTGCGGCAGCAGACGCCGCACCGCCCGCCAGATCGTCAGCCCGCCGATGCCGGAGTCGAGCAGGCCTATGGGCCGGTCGTCGGAGTCCGGACGCGTCGCCAACGGCCCCCCTAGCGCGTCCTTCGCAGGAGGCGCCTTGCGCGTGACCACGCCTCCACGAGGCCGCCCGGCAGCATCAGGACCACCAGGATGAAAAGCAGGCCGAAGATCGCCTGGTGCACCTCCTGCACCTCGACGGCGAGGCGGTCGCGCACGACGATGAAGAACGTCGCGCCGACGATGGGGCCGGCCAGCGTGCCGACGCCGCCGATGAATGTCGCCAGCACGGCGTCGAACGTCCAGATCGGGAAGAACGGGCGGTCCGGGTAGTAGCTCACGTGGTAGAAGGCGAATGTGCCGCCCGCCAGCCCGGCGAAGAAGCTGCTAAGCACCAGCGCCGCCAGCTTGTGCGCCAGCGCGTTGACGCCGGAAGCCTCCGCCGCCTCCTCGTCCTCGCGCACGGCCAGGATGCCCAGGCTCAGCCGCGTCCTCGGCAAGATGAAGGCGACCAGCACCGTGCAGACCGCCAGGCCCAGCGCCAGGTAGTAGCGCGGCTCCAAGTCGTAGGTCGCCAGGGCCTGCGCCGGCAGGGCCGTAACCTGCGGCCTGAGGTTGCTCACCGTGATGCGCAGCGCCTCCGCCATCGCCAGCGTACCGATGGCAAAGTAGATGCCTCGCAGCCTGAAGGTCGGGATGCCGACGGCTAACGCGAAGAGCACGGCGGCGCCCCCGCCCGCCAGGAAGGCGGCCGCAAACGGGACGTCCTCCTTCGTCCACAGGTCGCGCGTGACCAGCGCACCGACGCCGAAGAAGGCGGCGTGCCCGAGGTTGATCTGGCCCGCGTAGCCTGCGAGCAGGTTCCAGCTCTGCGCCAGCGCGATGTAGAGGAAGACGAGGAAGAGCAGCGTGATCGTGTCCCGCCGGTCGGTGAGCTGCGGCACGACCAGCGCGCCGGCGATGAGGATCAGCAAGACGGCCGGCCCCGTGAATCGCTCCGCCGCTCTTGCCGGCCACGGCGGCGCCGTCCTCATCGGACGCGCCTGCCGAAAAGGCCCTGCGGTCGCAGCAGCAGCACGATGATGAAGAGCACCAGGCCGACGACCTCGCGGTAGGAAGCCCCGAAGACGTAGATGCTCGTTGCCTCCGCCTCGCCCAGCAAGATCCCGGCCGCGAAGGCGCCGAAGATGCTCCCCAGCCCCGCCAGCACGACGACCACCAGCGCCTTCAGCGTCCAGGCCAGGCCGATGCTCGGTGCGATCGTGTAGCCGAGGCTCACCAGCGTCCCGGCGACGCCCGCCAGCGCCGTCCCGATGGCGAAGGCGACGACGTAGGTCCGCTGCACGTTGATCCCCATCAGCGACGCCGCCTCCCAGTCCTCCGACGTCGCGCGGATGGCCCTGCCCGCGTACGTGCGCGTCAGAAAGAGGTGCAGCAGCATCACGGCCATGAAGGCGACGACAAGCCCTGACATCCGCGTGTAGGGGAAGACGATGCCCGCCAGCGTCACGCCCTCGCCGGAGTAGCCCGTCGTAATCGCCCGCTCGTCGGCCGTCCAGACGCGCAGCGCCAGGTTCTCCAGCACCAGGGCGAGCCCGAAGCCGATGAGGAGCGAGTTCTTGATCTTCGCCTCCTCGTGCAGCCGCATCACCCAGCGAAAGAGGCCCCCGTGCAGCCCGAGGCCGACGAGGAAGAGGAGCGGCGCGGCGATGGCGATGGAGAGGAACGGGTCGACGCCGTAGGCGTCGAAGAGCGTGAAGCTCACGTAGCCGCCGAGCATCAGCAGCTCCCCGTGCGAGACGTTGAGCACCTTCAGGACGCCGAAGACCAGCGAAAGGCCGACGGCCGCCATGCCGTAAAGCCCGCCGACGAACAGCCCGTAGACCAGGTTCTGGAAGATGGGCTCCAGGTTCACTTCTCGGACGCCTCTTCGCCGGCCGTGACGTAGCCCAGGTAGGCGCGCCGCACGTGGTCGGAGGCCAGCATCTCCGGCCCAGTGCCCTGGCCGGCGACCTTCCCCTGCTCGAGGATGTAGGCGCGGTGCGCCAGCTCCAGCGCCATACGCGCGTTCTGCTCCGCCAGCAGCAGCGTCACGCCGTCGCGGTTGATCTGGCGCAGCACCTCGAAGATGTCGCGCACGACCAGCGGCGCCAGCCCCAGGGAGGGCTCGTCCAGGAGGAGCAGGCGCGGCAGGCTCATCAGCGCCCGGCCGATGGCGAGCATCTGCTGCTCGCCGCCGCTGAGCGTGCCGGCCGCCTGGTCGCGCCGCTCAGCGAGGATGGGGAAGACCTCCTGGACGCGCTGCAGGCTTTTCGCCTGCGCGGCGCGCGCCTTCGCGGTGTAGGCGCCCAGCAGCAGGTTCTCGTAGACGCTCATGCCGGCGAACAGGCGGCGCCCCTCCGGCACCAGCACCACGCCCCGCTCGACGATGCTGTGCGCCGCCAGGCTCTGGATGGGCGCGCCGTCCAGGACGATGCGGCCGCGCAGCGGCGGCTGCAGCCCGGCGATGGCGCGCATCAGCGTCGTCTTGCCGGCGCCGTTCGGCCCGATGAGCACGACGATCTCCCCGGCGGCGACCTCCATGGAGACGCCCCAGATCGCCTGCAGGTCCTCGTAAGCAACCTCGACGTCGCGGATCTCAAGCATGGTGCCCCACGCCCAAGTAGGCGTCGATGACGCTGGGATCGGCCGCGACGGCCGCCGGGGCGCCGTCGGCGATCTTCTCGCCGGCGCTCATCACCGCCACGCGGTCGCACACGGCGAAGACGGCCTGAACCAGGTGCTCCACTATTACCACGGTCACGCCCGAGTCGCGGATGCGCCGGATGAGGTCGAGCCCCTCCAGCACCTCGGAGGGGTTGAGGCCGGCCAGCCACTCGTCCAGGAGGAGCACCAGCGGCCGCGCCGCCAGGGCGCGCGCCAGCTCCAGCCGCTTGCGGTCGACCAGCGTGAGGCTGCGCGCCGGCACGTCGCGCCGCGCCTGGAAGCCGATGAGCTCCAGCAGGGCCAGCGCCTCGTGCTCCGCCTGGCGTCGCGTCCGCGCTCGCTCGCGGCCGTAGGCGCGCGCCACGGCCACGTTCTCGAGCACGGAGAGGTGGAGGAAGGGGCGCACGAGCTGGAACGTCCGCGCGATGCCGAGGTGGCAGACGCGCGCCGGCGCGGCGCCCGTGATCTCGCGGTCGTTCAGGAGGACGCGGCCGCTGTCCGGCCGGAAGAAGCCGGTGATGACGTTGAACAGCGTTGTCTTGCCGGAGCCGTTGGGGCCGATGAGGCCGAGGATCTCGCCGCTGTCGACGCTGAGGTCAACGTTGCGGACGGCGGTTACGCCGCCGAAGGCCTTGGAGACGCCCGCCAGCCGCAGGAGCATTGCAGCGGCAGGCTACCAGCCGCAGGCCTGGGCCTCAAGAGGCCCGGATAACGGCTGATAGCCTGGGCGGGCGTCCGTCTGCCCTCGACGGGCGCGCCCTCATGCCCGCTCTTTGAACGGCGTCGCTGGGTAGAGCAGCGTCCCGGCCGCGATGTCCTTCGGCCAGACCGAGACCATCTTCTGGTTCTGCCACTGCGCCACGACGATCTGGACCACGCCTGTGCCATCGGGGTTGAACTTGACCGGACCGATGAGGCTGCTCTTCATGTCCGTCTTGGTGATGGCGTCGCGAATCGAGTCGCGGTCCAGCTTCTCGGCGCGGGAGATGGCGTCGGCCAGAATCTGCGTGGCGACGTAAGCGGGGCCGGACACGGACAGGGCCGGCGTGTTGTACTTGGTCTGGTACTTCGTGTTGAACTGCGTTATGCCCTCGAACTTGAGGTCGTTGTTCCAGCCAGGCGAGAGGGCGACATAGTCGCCGTCCTTGCCGAGGTTGGTCCCCCAGGTGGGGCTGTCGGCGGCGCGGACGAAGAAGGCGATCTTCGGGTTGAAGTCGAGCTCCTTCATCTGCTTGAGGAGCAGGGTGCCGTCCGGCGGGCTGGGGATGGAGAGGACGGACTCGGCGCCGGCGTTCTTCGCCTTGAGAATCATCGGCGACAGGTCGGTCGAGCCGGGCGACGCGTACTCCTCGTCCGCCACCACCTGGTAACCGCGGGCGGCCGCCTCCTTGCGCCAGAGCTCGCGCATCTCGGTGCCCCAGTCCGTCTTCTCGACGAACAAGGCGAGCTTCAAGGGCTTGGGGCTCTGCGCGTCCATGAGGTCGAACCACGCCTTCGTCAAGCCTGGCGACTTCGGGAAGGGCGAGAAGAGGTACTTGTAGCCCTTCTGATGGACGCTGTAAAGAGCGAAGGCGACGCCCAGGTAAGGTGTCTTGTTCTTCTCGGCGATGGCGGCGGCAGCGGCGTGCAGGTCGCTGGCGAAGCCGCCGAGGTAGGCCAGGACACCGGCGGCGTAGTGCTGCTCCAGGCGTGATACCGTCTGCGTCGGGTCGGACGCGTCGTCGAGGATGTTGATCTTGATTGGGATCTTCTTCTTGAACTGCTTCACCTCGACGCCGCCGGCCGCGTTGATGTCGTCCTGGGCGATCTCGTAGCCGCCCTTGATCAGGGCGCCGCCCGCCGCGTAGCGGCCCGTCAGAGGTATGACGGCGCCGATCTTGATCTCCGCCGGCGGCGCGGCGGTCGGCTCCTTCTCCTCCTCATCGCCGCCGCACGCGGCAAGCAGGGCCGCACCCACGGCGGCGCCGCCTGTCGCCGTCAGCGCCCGCCGGCGGCTGAGCCGCCGCTGCAGTAGCTTGTCCCAGTAGCTCTGACTCATCTCTTCCTCCCCTTTGGGTGCTAATCGCCGTCCACGGGTCGCCGTGCGTCCGGCGGACTGCGCGCGGTTTAGCGGCCTCTCGCCGCCCTCACCTATCGCGGCCGGGAACCACCTCCGAGCCTGGAGGAGCGCCGCGAGGATCCCAGCCTCGCATAGCCGACCGCTGGTCGCTCGCGCTTGACTGGCCGTAGCGTAAGTCCGGCACATCTGGGATGTCAACGTTAACGAGTCAGAATGGGCGCCTTGCCGCTGAACTGGCGCGCGTAGAGCCGCGCGTAGTGGCCGCCCGCCGCCAAAAGCTCCGAATGCGTGCCTGACTCGACGACGCGGCCGCCATCGATGACGAGGATCACGTCCGCAGCGAGCACCGTCGACAGCCGGTGGGCGATGGCGAGGACCGTGCGGCCGCGCGTCACGCGCGTCAGCGCCTCCTGGATCGCCGCCTCCGTCAGCGCGTCGACGCTCGACGTCGCCTCGTCCAGGATGAGAATGGAGGGGTCCTTGAGCAGCGCGCGGGCGATGGCGACGCGCTGCTTCTCGCCGCCCGAGAGGCGGTAGCCCCGCTCGCCCACAATGGTGTCGTAGCCCTCCGGCAGCCCGGCGACGAAGTCGTGGATGTTGGCCGCTCGCGCGGCCGCCTCCACCTCCTCGTCCGTCGCGTCCGGTCGCGCGTAGCGCAGGTTCTCGCGGATCGAGGAGTGGAAGAGAAACGGCTCCTGGTTCACCATCCCCACGCAGCGCGTCAGCGACGTCAGCGTCAGGTCGCGCACGTCGTGGCCGTCGACGAGCACGCTGCCGGCGTCGACGTCGTACAGGCGCGGCACCAGGTAGGCGATGGTCGTCTTGCCGGCGCCCGTCGGGCCCACCAGCGCCGCGAACGTCCCCGCCGGCAGCTTGAACGAGACGCCGCGCAGCACGGGCTGGCCTTTCCTGTAGCCGAACCTCACGTCGCGGAGCTCGATCTCGCCCCGCGCGGAGGCCAGCTCCTCGGCGCCCGGCCGGTCGCTGATCTCCTGCTCCAGGTTCAGGTAGTCGAAGATGCGCTCGAAGAGGGCGATGGAGCTGAGGACGTTGACGTTTAGGCTGACGAGCGAGGCGATGGGCGAGAAGACGCGGGGCAGGAGCGCAGCCAGCGCCACGATCGTGCCGACCGACGCCTCGCCGCCGATGACGCGATGGCCGCCGTACCAGTAGACGACGACCGGCCCGATGGACCCGAAAAGGCCCATCGCCGTACCGAACCAGCGGCCGACCATCGCCCGGCGGATGCTCAGGTTTCGCACCTGGCGCGCCGTCGCCGCGAAGGTCTGGGTCTCGTCCGCCTGGCGGCCGAAGGTCTTCATCAGCAGGGCGCCGCTGACCGAGAGCGTCTCCTGCATCTGAGACGTCATCTGCGCCATCTGCTCCTGCTGCTCCATCATCAGGGAGCGCTGCAGCTCGCCCACCCGCCTCGCCGGCAGGACGAAGAACGGCACGAAGGCGACCGAGATGACTGCCATGCGCCAATCGAGAGCAAGCATGACCGGCAGGGTGCTGCCCAGGGTGATGACGTTGCCGACAACGCTGCCCAGCGTTTCGCCGACAACACCCTGAATGCCGCCGACGTCGTTGCTGACGCGGGAGAGCGTCTCGCCGCTGCGGTTGTCCGTGAACCAGCGTAGCGACATGCCGGACAGGTGGCCGAACAGCCGCCGGCGCAGGTCGAACATCACCGTCTGGCTGACGGAGTTGCTCAAGAAGGCCTGCAGCACGCCGCTGAGGGCGCCGCTGAACACCGCGGCCAGCATGAGGAGGACAAGCAGATTAAGCTGGCCGCCGTCGCCCTCCGGCAGGGCATGGTCGATGATCTGCCGGATGAGCAGAGGCGCCGCCAGGCCGATGAGGGAGGAGAAGGCAATCGTCAGCAGGAACGCGACGACCAGCAGCCGGTGCGGCCAGAGGAGGGCGACGGCGCGCTTGAATGTCGGCCAGGCGGGCCGGCCCGGCCGCGCCCGGCGGATGCCGCCGCGGCCCATCCAGCCTTCGCCGCCGCCCGCCGGTCCGCCACTTCCGGCGCCCGCGCCCCTGCCCGACATCATCTCGCGCGCCTTCCCTTCAGGTGAAGGATAGTCGATTCGCGCGGCTGAGCGTGTCTCTCAGCGGAGCTTCGGCAGCACCTCGCGCGCGAACAGCTCCAGCTGGGCCGCCTGATCGTAGCTCGCGAAGCGGAAGACCAGCTCGTCCGCGCCGGCGTCGGCGTAAGCCCGCGCCCGCTCGAGGACCGCCTCCGGCGCGCCGTAGGGCCCCCAGCGCTCGCCCCAGTAGTTGACGCCGTAGTAGGCGCGAACCCAGGCGTCCGCCTCCTTCTGAGCCGCCTCGACGTCGCGGTTGAGGTTCACGGTCATGTAGAACGTCGCGCCGAAGGCGGCGGCGTCGCGTCCCAGCGACCGCACCTCGCTCAGCACCTGCTCCCGGACGCGGGCGAACTCGGCCGGCGAGTCGGTGATCGAGATCATGCCGTCCGCCAGGCGCGCCGCGCGACGGTACTGCGTCCGCCGGCTCTCGCCGCTGTGGCAGGCGAGGAGAGTGCGGATGCGGGGCGTCTGCGCCGGCCGGAAGCCCAGGCGTACGTCCGAGAGCTGGAAGTGCTCGCCTGCGCAGGTCAGGGGCTCGCCCGACCACAGCGCCTGCGTGATCTCGACCACCTCGCGCAGGCGCCGGCCGTGGCCGCTCTCGCCGACGCCGGCCGCCGCCCACTCGGCCCGCTGCTCGGCGTTGAACGACCCACCGACGCCGATGCCGAGCGTCAGCCGCCCGTCGGAGAGGAGGTCGACCGTCGCCGCCTGCTGGGCCAGGAGCACCGGCTGGCGCAGCGCCGCCAGCAGCACGGCGGTGCCGAGGCGAACGCGCCCCGTCACGCCGGCGACCGCGGCCAGTACGCTCAGCGGCTCCAGGCGCGGCTTCGCCGTCAGGCTGTCGCCGGCCCAGACGCCGTCCAGCCCCAGCTCCTCGGCTCGGCGCGCCAGGCGCGTCAGCGGCTCGACGTTGGGCAGCGACCCCGAGAGGACGAGGCCGCGCGTCGGCAGGATGATCCCGACCCGCGTCGCCACGGTCACAGCGGCGACGGCCGCGACGAGGCGGACAGCGTCTCGTCCGGCAGCGAGAGCGCGCGCAGCATCGACTCTGTCTCCTCCCACCATGCGGGGCGCCGGTCCAGCAGGGCCGTCAGGTCGGCCGGCGTGTCGACGTCCAGGAGCAGGCCGGCGCCGCGGCAGACGCGCGCCTCCAGGCCCAGCTCTCGCGCCTGGCGCAGGTGCCTTTCGAAGCTGCGCTCGCCGAACGCCGGCGCGAAGCCGATGCCGGGCGGCAGCAGCAGCGCGTTCGTCCCCTCGTCGCGGCGGTCGGGCGCGAGCACGATGTGTCCTGGGCCGGCCTCCGTCAGGAGGCGCGCAACGTCCTCGCGCTCGATGAGGGGCAGATCGGCCGGCAGGTAGAGGCCGCCCGCGTCGCCGAGCGCGTGCGCCAGCGACTCGTTGAGGCCGGCCGCCGGCTCCGGGAGGAAGGCGGCGCCGAGGCTCTCGCTCAGCGTCCGTACCGTCTCGTCGCCGCCGACCACGGTCACCGCCGCGTCGCTCTGGGCGCAGGCCGCGCGCAGAACGCGGACGAGCATGCCGATGGAGAGCAGCGCCCGCCGCGCCGCGGGCAGCTCGCCCGCGAGACGGGACTTGCTCTCCGCCAGCGGCTTCATCATCACGAAGACGCGCGCCGGCGCCACTAGACGTCTACTCCCAGCGCCGCGCAGACCGTGCGCGCCAGCCCGACCTTGTCTTCGTCCGAGGTCATCAGCGTCTGCGCGACTGTCACCGCGTAGCCCAGCGCCTCGACGCTTCCCTTCAGGGCCGCGTCGCGCTCGTCCAGGACGAAGTGGGAGGCGAAGCCGCGGTAGTAGCGCGCGACGGCAAGGGCGCTTGCCGGCTCGCCCTGCAGCTGCTCGAAGAGGCGCGCCGCCGGGCCGCGCACCGCCTCGCCGGAGATGATGGGACTGACGACGGCCACAGGGCTTCGACCCAACGCTAGCCGCTCGCGCACGCCCGGCAGGGAGAGGATGGGCGCGACGCTGAGGAACGGGTTCGATGGGCAGAGGACGACGGCCGTCGCCTTCGCCATCGCCTCGACGAAGCCGGGCGAGGGCCGCGCCGTCTCGGCGCCTTCGAAGCGGAGGCTCTGCACCGCCGGTTCGCAGCGCTGCTTCACGAAGTACTCCTGGAAGGACATCGTCCCGGCGTCCGTGGCCAGCACAGTGCGCACGCGCTCATCGCTCATGGGAACGATGGCGTGGCGCACGCCTAGACGCAAGCTCAGCTCGGCCGTCACCGCGCTGAGGCTATGCCCTTGGCGCAGGAGGTCGCTGCGGCGGATGTGCGTCGCCAGGTCGCGGTCGCCGAGCTGGAACCAGGTCTCGGCGCCAAGCTCGCCCAGCGCTTCGAGCACGCTGAAGGTCTCGTCCTTGCGGCCCCAGCCCGTCTCCGGGTTCGCCAGGCCGGCGAGCGTGTAGGTGACCGTGTCCAGGTCGGGCGAGACATGGAGGCCGTGGAACTCGTCGTCGTCGCCTGTGTTGACGACGATGGTCAGCGCCGAAGGCGGCAGCAGCCGCGCCAGCCCCAGGGCCAGCTTCGCCCCGCCAACGCCGCCCGCCAGCGCCAGCACGTGCCCCGCCACGTCGCGTGCCCTCCAACCGTTCGCAGATTCGCGACCACGATGGCGGCATGCACCGCGGGCTGTCAAGGGAGGCGCGCGCTGACGTGGGTGAGGATGGAGGGGTGTTAAGCGGCGTTAAGGAGGCTGCCCGCCGCCGAGGAAGGCGCGGTCTCGGCCGGCGGCGCGTAGGCCGCCTCCGAGTTCAGCAGCGCCAGCGCCAGCTGGCCGATGGCCCGGCGC
>Ga0209108_10000399_pt1 | contig 24025 bp, 20 predicted proteins | sample Rifsed10ft1_FD_184003 | JGI IMG/M metagenome (GOLD analysis project Ga0209108, IMG submission 184003) | Soil microbial communities from Rifle, Colorado, USA - sediment 10ft 1 (version 2) | ecosystem: Environmental > Terrestrial > Deep subsurface > Rock core/Sediment | place: Rifle, Colorado...
CGGCCGCCGCCACCGGCGTTGCCCGACTCACGCCGGCCGTTACTCTCCACGATGACGGTGACGCTGAGCCGCACTAGCGGGCGCACATCCCCGGCGATTACGCCGTCCGAGCGCACCACCAGGATCGACTCGTGCGTCGAGGCGAGACTCGCCATGACCTGCTTCACGCGCGGGTCCTGCGCGCGCGCCTCTTGTTCCACGCGCTCGAGCAGTTTTACCTTGGCATCGTCCGCGAGGCTCGCGAGCGGGTCGGCCGGGCGGTACAGTTGCCGCCCCGTCTCGCCGTGGAATGCGGCGGGCATGTTCGCCGGCGCGTTCTGCTGCGCGATGGCGCGCGCGGCGCCGGCGGCCTCCAGCAGCGTGGGCAGGATGATTTCATCGGAATAGGCGAACCCGGTTTTCTCGCCGGCCACGGCGCGCAAGCCCACACCCAGCTCGATGCTGTGACTGCCGGATTTGACTTTACTCTCCTCGAGCGACCAGGACTCGCTACGGCTGTACTGGAAATAAAGGTCGCCGTAATCCACACCGCCCGTGGTTAACCGGCCGATCAGGCGCATCAGCTCCGCATCGCCGATACCCGCCGGTTCGAGCAGGGATTGACGTGCCAGGGTGAGCATGCCGTCACTCATGATGTAAACCGCCGGTGTTGTATGCTCGGCAGGCTCGTACGCGCCCCCTGCTGCAGGGTACGGTCACAATCCGCGATGACGTATCCGGCGCCGCGCGCGAGTCTCGAAACGATATCGCCCCAGGGACTGACAATCATGCTGTCGCCGTAGGTTTCCCGGCCATTCGCATGATATCCGCCCTGGGCGGCGGCAATGACATACACGAGATTTTCGATGGCGCGGGCGCGCACCAGCACTTCCCAATGGGCCCGGCCCGTGTGCGCCGTGAAGGCGGAAGGCAACGCAAAGAGTTCCGCTCCCTGGTCGAGCAACCGGCGGAAAAGCTCGGGAAAACGCAGATCATAACACACGGCCAATCCCAGCCGGCCGCAAGGCGTGTCGATCACCACGACGGAATCGCCGGGCTCGATATTTTTTGATTCTTGATAATGCTCGCCGTTGCCTAGCCGGACATCAAAGAGATGTATCTTGTCGTAACGTGCCACGCGCTCGCCGCGGTCGTTGTAGAGCAAGCAGGCGGCACGCACCTTGTCCGAAGAATTCGCTATCAGCGGAATCGTGCCTCCCACAATCCATGTCTGATGCCGTTGCGCCTGCGCCGACAGAAAATCCTGGATCGGGCCCCGGCCGTCCTTTTCAGCCACGGACAGCCGGTCGGCCTCCTTCTGCGGCATGATGGCGAAATTTTCAGGCAACACGATGAGTTGGGCGCCGGCTTTGGCAGCGGCGGCAATCTGCCGCTCCGCTTCACCGAGGTTCGCCGCCACTTGCGGCCCCGAAGCCAGTTGAATCGCAGCGACCCGCGTCACGGTAACCCGACGCCCGGACGGGCATTGGCCTCAGCATTGATGGAAATGTCTTTCGCTAAAAATGCCGGAGGAACACACAGCGAAGGAAAAAAAATAAAATACCGGCTCATGCCGCTAGGATATCACTGTACGCCTGGCTCATCACTCGTTTTCGGGGTGGCATTCCGGTTATCAGGTCCTTCGCCTTTGACCTGTTTGGTAATGACCGGATTTTCCCACGGACCTTTTACCACATAAGTTACGCGGGTACCCTTGGCGATCTGTTTTTTGAAAATCTTTTGCACGGCCAGCACGACCGCGGCCACCTGCGGACCCCACACGCCCCAGGAGGCAAGCGTGAGACTGTCGCTGAGCTTTGGTTCCAACTCGATGACCAAATCGTAATCTTCCGCAGCCAGGCCCACGCGCCCGCCGACGGCGATTTGCGTCGCCGGCCCACGAATCGAAAAGTCGCGGGAATAGGCGTTGCCTTTTTCAATATCGATTTTCCCCTTGATCTGATCGAAGATAAAACCTTTACCGAACACCGGCGTGAAATCGAGCGTGAGGTAGCGGCCGATGGCGCTGATATCGAGCAGCCCGAACATTCTCCCGGCGCCTGACTTCACCTGGAGAAAGCGGCCTTTCTTGGCCGAAATTTCGATGCCGCCGTTCAGATTGGCGAGTTGTGGATTCGCCGGCGATCCGGGCCATGACAAGTGTGAATTAACGACCACATCGCCGCCGGACAACTGGTCAGGCGACCCAAACGCTTCCATGGTCTTGCCCATGTCTGAACTTTTAAACTCGATGGTGAAATCACTGGCATGCTTGTTATTGAGATATTGCCAGCTGCCGGTGACATCCACTTTCATCTCGGGCCTGACCAGAGTGAAACGCTTGAACTGCCAGCCGGATTTGCCGGGAACAGCCTGGAAATCGAGTTCGCCCAGAGCTTTGTCACGAAGCTGGAATGACTTGCTGCGCACTACGACAGTAGGCAGGCGGCGCGGGTCAACCTCGGTGTCACTCCGGCGGTGTTGCTTTTCCGGCAAAACCAGATGCGCCATATCAAGTTCATAACGGGCGGAGGCGCCCTTGCCGGAAAGCTTGATGTCACCGGCCATGGAATCACCATTGACAGTACCGCTCCAGGTTCCGCGACGGCGGGAAATATCAAGATTGATGCTTCCGAAATTACGGTCGAACATCGTGAACGATCGTGCCTCGGCAGTGACGCGATTAACCGATTCCGCGGCGCCGATCGTGCCCTCGCCCAGCAACGGCCACCATTGGTCCAGATCCACCGCGTCAAGACGCGCGCTGACATGCAGCCCACGGTCTTTTGGAGGCGGCACGCGCTCTTCCCCGAAACCGATCCGTCCGCTCGACAGACGCCATCCATCGGCCGCGCGAGCCACAATCAGCTTGCCGCTCAGGCGATTGCCCGCATTAAGCGTGAGCGACAAACCGTCTTGCGTGCTCGATACGGTTCTGACAAGTAAATTATTTCCTCCGAACAAGGTCGGCTGATCAAACGGTGGTGGAAGAGAGATTTTGATATTTTGCAAATCGACATCGGCGCGCAGATCCCTCGCCTCGTTGCGCGAACGCCATGTGACATTCCACTTGGCATTGCCCTGGATTCGCGGGGCGATTTTCGGTCCGACGATTGGGGCCAGCCCTGGCGCGGTGATGGTGCCCTGGCCATAAAGTAACAGTTCGTCATTCTCCCGATTGACGGCCATTACGGCCTCACCACCCATGAAACGGCCGTGCAGAGTTCCTCGACGAATCCCCGCTTCAGTGAATTGAACGCTACCCTCAATCTCTTCGACTGCCGCGGCCGTATCGGGAATATACAAGGTACTTTTCAAAAAACGATAGTCGCCGTTGATTCGAATCTGATGCGCCTCGCCTACCGGAATCGTCAGACCCAGGTTGAGAATACCCTCACCCGAACCATGCAATCCGGATGGCAAGTTGGAAAGCCAGCGTGACTTATCGGGTTCAGACTTCACTTCACGAAGTACTTTCAGTGTCTCATCGACCTTCCCGCTGACCTTGCCACTGACTTGCACCACATACGGTTCATCGTTGTTGTAACCCCCCTTAACACTAATCTGGGAGGCGTCGAGGCTTCCGATTTTTCCACTGCCGGTCACAAGTATCTCGGGGCCGGTGATCGCCACGTCCACTTCGGCGTGCTTGACCGGTTCCCAACCGGGAAGGAAACGAAAAATGCCGTTGCGCACGTGGCCGCGCACTTCAAACTTTCCGCTACGGTTCTGGAAAGGAAATTCGCGTATCGGGCCATCGTAGATCAAATGTCCTTGCGTGATCTCGCCACCGGCAAAAGCGCTTTCCATCCAGCCCAGCGTACGTGCCGGCAAATGATAAGCGGGAAAATACCGGGCGGCGCGAGCCCCATTCCCCTCCTGAAAATCCACGCGCAGCCTTACATACGGAGATATTGACTTGTCCAGCGGGACTCGCACAATCAATTTGCCATTGCCGCGGCCATCTTCGCTCACCACGCGCAGATTATCTCCAATCACTTGCCAGCCATCTTTGGTTTTTTCCCACTTGATGTCGCCGCCGGCCCGCTGCGCCATTAACGGAGCACGGAATATCTTGGGAAGCGAAACGGTAATTTTATTTGAATCCAGCTGCAGACTGCCCGTGCTGCGCGAGAGGGATAGATGTCCGTTGAGTCCTTGTATCCCGGGAAAATCTCCATAGGGCAGTACATTCCCACCGGATACATCGCCAGCCAGGGAAAAATCCTCCGCTTCCGTCCAATCGCCGTGCAGGCGGAGAGCGAAATTATCGACTAGACCTTCAGGCCGGCTGACGAGCCAGAAATCGAGCAGCTTGTTATGTTCTTCCAAACCTTTTTTAGCGATTTCAACGATGTCGCTTTTCATGCGCCTGATAAAACCGGTGATATCGCCAAATTCAAGATGCTTGGCCTGGATCAGGATTTCAGCCGGTTGATGCACAATCCGCAGATGACCGGCGGACCAGGCCGGGCCGATCAATCCTATCCGGGGATTCGCCACGTCAAGTCGCCACCCGTCACGCCGGGACTTCCAGTTCAAATCGCCAGTTGCTTCGCGGATACCAAGGGGTGAATCCCATCCCGGAATCGGCAACTTGAGATCCGCCACGTGCACTTGGCCACGAAATGAAACCGGCAGCCCCTGCTCCCATTCCGACCAGAGCTGCACATTGAACTTTCCCCTTAACACAGCCGGAAGCTTCTCTCGTGCTATCAATGGAAGCGCCAAGACATTCACTTCCGCCGCGCGCAGATAGATATCACCGTCCCATTCAGACGAGTGAAACGGATTACCGGTTATATCGACCGCGAAAGAACAATCGCGACAGATCGCGGGAGGAAATTGCGCGCTGAAATCCAGGCGATGACGATCGCCGTTATTTCTGAGGCTCAGGTTTACGCTGGTCAAATTCAGGGCCGGGGCATTCTCCCGGTGGTCGATCCATTTCAGCGCGCCATTTTCAATCTCAAGCTTTCCCTGCTGGAACAGCCAGGTGACAAACTTTTCGCCTTCACCCAGTTCATCTCCCCGCATGGGATCAAAACCGGATATGCGGTAACGTCCGTCTTTGAGACGCTCGAGAATCAGATTGGGGTCGACGACGACGAGATGGTTGATATCCAGTTTTCCCCAAATCAGAGGGAGCAGCGCAAGACTCAAACGAACTTCGCTCAGTTGTATCGCCGGTTTTACTCCATCGGCGGCAAACACCTGAAGCCCGGTGATCCTAGCGCCGGGATGCAACCCGTCCCAGTAGGCCTGCAGCGTATCGATGCGTACCTGGCGGTTGGAACGTTGGCTCAGATATTGCTCCAGCTCGGATTTCTGCTGCGCCACTTTCGGCAACAGAAAAAAAGCGATGGAGAAAATAATCGCCAGTAATACCAGCAAGGCGCCGGAAACATACAAAGTCCAGCGGCTGATATGGAGCGTCGCACGTCCGGCATGGGTGGCATATCGCCGTAATCGCTTTTTCATGTCGTCGTCCGCTGGCGTATCCGGGTGGTAAATGTGAACATAATGCTATTCTGGCGCTCCCGGCGAAAAAAGCCGAAATTGCCCGGAGGGAATCGATTCATATTTCTTTCGATTCCAGGAACTTGCATAAGTTTCCGGCTCCGGCATGGGCCGCCGCTTGGCGCTACATCAATACTACGTCAAATTGTTCCTGCGTATACACCGGATCAACCTTTAGTTGTATCGGCTTGCCAATGAACTCATGCAGCTTGACGAGGCTTCCTGCCTCATCATCGAGCAGCAGGTCAATGACCGGCTGGGAGGCAAGCACCATGTATTCATCAGCGCCGTACTGGCGCGCCTCGCGCAAGATTTCACGAAAAATTTCATAACACACGGTTTGCGGCGTTTTGATCATGCCGCGCCCTTCGCAAACCGGACAGGGTTGACAAAGAACATGTTCGAGACTTTCACGCGTGCGTTTACGGGTGAGTTCCACCAGCCCCAGGGGCGACATCTCGGTGATGTATACCTTGGTGCGATCGCGTGACAGGGCGCGATCCAGGGCACGCAGCACCTGGCGCTTGTGTTCAGGCTCATTCATATCGATGAAATCAATAATGATCATGCCCCCCAGATTGCGCAGGCGCAGCTGACGCGCGATGGTCTGCGCCGCTTCAAGATTAGTCTTGAAAATGGTTTCTTCAAGATTCCGATGGCCGACGTACCCCCCGGTATTCACGTCGATGGTGGTCATGGCCTCTGTCTGGTCCAGGATCAGGTATCCGCCCGACTTCAGCATTACCTTCCGGTCCAGGGCCTTCTCGATTTCATCCTCAATTGAATACAGGTCAAAGATCGGACGTTCGCCCGGATAATGTTCGATTCGATCGGCAATCTCGGGTATAAATTCATTTCCGAAGTCACAGGCCTTGAGATAGATTTCACGCGAATCGATTCGGATTTTCTCGATGTTGTCGGGCACAAGATCGCGCATGGATCGGAGCGCCAGCGGCAAGTCCTCATGGATAAGACTGGTTGCCGGAGCTTCGGAAATTCTTTCCTGACAAGTGGACCAGGCCCGTCGCAAATAGCGAATATCGGTATGGATTTCTTCTTCCGTCGCCGTCTCGGCCAGGGTACGCAAAATATATCCGCCATTTTCCGTATCCTCAGGTAAGGCGGATTTCACCAGCAGGCGCAGACGTTCACGCGTCGCCTCGTCCCCGATCTTCTGCGAAATCCCGATGTGTTTACTGTATGGGAGATAGACGAGATAGCGTGCGGGCAGGGTAATCTGCGTGGTCAGGCGCGCGCCCTTGGTGCCAAGCGGATCCTTGACCACCTGAACCACAATTTCCTGACCATCTTTCAGCAACTCATGAATGGTCGGAGACGTATTGGCCTCGTTATCAGCGCTTGAGACGGCACGGATATCGGAAGCATGGAGAAACGCGGTGCGCTCAAGACCGATATCCACAAACGCCGCCTGCATGCCTGGAAGAATTCGGACTACCTTGCCTTTGTAAATGTTTCCGGTGATTCCGCGCTGGCGGGCGCGCTCGATGTACACTTCCTGGAGCATGCCGTTTTCGACGACCGCGACTCTTGTTTCCTGCGGCGTGACGTTGATGAGAATTTCCTCGCTCACGCGCTTTGCCTGCGGATTTTTTTCATAATCTCGGCCAGTTCGTAGAGCGGCAGGCCCATAACGGCCGAGTAACTTCCTTCCAGCTTGGTGATAAATCCACCCGCGCGACCCTGGATCGCGTAGGCACCGGCCTTGTCGGCGGGTTCGCCCGATTCCCAGTATTGCGCAATTTCTTCTTCAGTGATGGAAGTAAATGTGACCAGGCTGGTATTGAGTGCGGTGTATTCCTTTCCGCGATCGAGCACGCTAATCGCAGAGAGAACCTCGTGCGTGCGACCCGAGAGCCGGCGCAACATATCCATGCCGTGATCGCGACCACCCGGCTTGCCCAGAATTTCTCCGTCCAGTACCACCTCGGTATCCGCCCCCAGAACGGGATACTCCGGGAGACCGCGCTCTTTGACGAGCTTGGCGACAAACTCGGCTTTGTCATGCGCCACGCGTGTCACGTAATCCACAGGCGCTTCATTCTTTTGGTGCACCTCAAGCAGGTTGGACGGCAGCGCTTCAAACTCCAATCCGTAATGGCTGAGTAAATCACGACGCCTGGGACTGGCCGAAGCCAGATAAATTTTGGCAGCGGAATTTCCGTTTTTCATGAACGGTACCTCGATTAAAACCGGATTCAGCGATGATACGGCAGATTTCGGATGATACTCCAGGCGCGATAGAGCTGTTCGGCCAGTAGCACGCGAACCACGGTATGCGCCAGGGTCAGTTCCGAAAGCGACCAGCGATCGTGAGCGCTCTGGAGACACTGCGGTGCCAGGCCCTCGGGTCCGCCAATCAGAAAAGCGAGATCCTCTCCGCCGGCCAGGCGTTTTTTGATTTCAGTCGCAAGCGCCTCAGTATCCAACTTTCTGCCCGCGCGGTCGAGCGCGATAACACGCGCGCCCGAAGGGACAGTGGCCCACTGGCGCGCGCCCTCCTGTGCGATGAGTCGGCTGATATCGGCGCCCTTGGCGCGCCGACGTGCGGGGATCTCGTGCAGAACCAGGGTGCATTCTCGCGGAAGGCGCCTGGCATACTCCTCGTATCCGGCCTCAATCCAAGCCGGCATACGCGCACCGATCGCGATGATATGGATTCGCATAAAAAACTTCAGTGGCAAGTATAAAGTGGCAAGTAGCAAGAATCAGGCAACAACTTGCCACTTGCTACTTGGAACTTGCTACTTTGATTCTCTTGGCATCGGACCAGAGTTTCTCCAGATTGTAAAAATCCCGCGTCTGTTCGCGCATCACGTGAACAACAACGTCACCGAAATCAATCAGCACCCAATCGCCTATTTTTTCTCCTTCAATTCCCACCGGGCGGATGTGGCGTTCACGCAAGATATCAACTACCTTGCCAGCCGTCGACTGCACGTGCCGGTTCGAGGTGCCGGTCGCGATCACCATATAATCCGTGAAATCACTGACCTTCCGAACATCGAGCACGGCAATGTCGTGCGTCCGGGCATCTTCCAGGGCTTCGCATACCCAATCACGAATCCTTCTGGATTTAGAGACGCTTGCCATCCAATTCCTTGAGCCGGTAGATTCGGTTAGCGCGAATGTATTCGAGAACGGTCGGGGGTATAAAATTCTCCACCGGCTCTCCGCGGGCGATAGCCTCCCGAACCTGCGTGGCGGAGATAGGCTGCGGTGTCACTGCCTGAAAAAATATCTTTCCATTTATGCTTTGAATCAGTTTTTCACGATCGGGCTCGATTCGGTCTTGCACCCACGACGGCAATTCTTCGTTCCCGAAGAAATCCCACCCCGGCCGCGTCATCACGATGATATTCGCCAGGGTCGGCAACCGTTCTGCTTGATGCCACGATCCCATGCCTGCGAACGCATCCATTCCCATCATCAGACACAATGATCGGGATGCCCATTCCTGACGCAGGGACTCCAGCGTCTCCACGGTGTATGAAAGTCCTCCGCGAATGATTTCGCGCTTGTCCACGACGAACCCGGGAACTCCCGCCACGGCCAGCGTAACCATGCGCCAGCGCTGCTCGGCCGTGGCCACCGGCGGGCGGCGATGTGGCGGGTTTGCGGCGGGAATGAACCGGATTTCGGCCAGATCCAGGGCGCACAGGACTTCCTGCGCCGGGCGCAAATGACCATAATGAACGGGATCAAACGTGCCGCCGAGAATGCCAAGGGGTTTCACTTATGCCGCTTCGACCGGGAAGCGCCTGGCATCAGTTCCGGCATCGAGATGGCATTCCAAAAAACATGTTTATTTCCGGATATGACCATCTCCAAGGACAATAAATTTCACAGACGTCAAGCCCTCAAGCCCCACCGGCCCGCGCGCGTGGAGTTTATCGGTCGAGATTCCGATCTCCGCCCCAAGACCGTATTCAAATCCATCCGCAAAGCGCGTGGAAGCGTTGACCATTACCGAGCTCGAATCCACTTCGCGCAGAAAACGGCGTGCACAGGTGATGTCCTCGGTCACGATCGAATCGGTATGCGCCGATCCATATTTCGCAATATGGTCAATTGCCTCCTCCGCGTTTTTCACGATCCGGATAGACAAAATCGGCGCGAGATATTCCGTATACCAATCTTCTTCGGTGGCGCTCTTGATGCCGGGAAGAATCTGGCGTGTAGCCTCACAGCCGCGCAGTTCCACCCCTGCCTCCTGATACATCTCGCCCAGGGCGGGCAGGATTTTACCGGCGATGCCTTGCGCAACCAGCAGGGTCTCCATGGTGTTGCACGTGCCGTAGCGCTGGGTCTTGGCATTAAAGGCAATCTTCACGGCTTTATCTCTATCGGCCTTGTCATCGATGTAAACGTGACACACCCCATGCAAATGCTTGATGACGGGGATGGTCGCCTCATCGCTGATCCGTTCGATGAGCGATTTGCCCCCGCGCGGAACAATAACGTCCACGAATTCCTTCATGCGTATCAATTCCCCCACCGCGGCGCGGTCGGTGGTCTCGATCATCTGGACGGCGTCTTCGGGTAGCCGTGTTTGCTTGAGCCCTGACTGGATGCAGGCCGCGATGGCCCGATTCGAGTGAATGGCTTCACTGCCGCCGCGCAGAATGGTCGCATTGCCGGACTTGAGGCAAAGTCCCGCCGCATCGGCGGTAACGTTCGGCCGCGATTCGAAGATAATGCCGATGACACCGAGGGGAACGCGCATGCGTCCCACCTGAATACCGGACGGGCGATAGTTCAAATCGGTGATTTCACCGACAGGATCGGGAAGCAAGGCGATTTGACGCAAACCTTCGGACATTGCCTTGATGCGCGAATCGTTGAGTTCCAGCCGGTCCAGCAAGGCATCATCCAGCCCCTGGTTGTTACCTGCGTCGAGGTCCATCTTGTTTGCGTCAAGCAGCGTGCCGCTCTCGCGTTCGATCTCGGCAGCCATGGCAAGCAGCGCGTTATTTTTCGCGGCTGTCTCGGCGCGCGAGATAATGCGCGCCGCGGCGCGCGCGCGACGGCCGACATCCTGCATATAGCCATGGATGTCCACGTCGGCGGTATGTCTCGATGCTGTCTTCATGCGTATCGCTCTTGGTGCATCAATTTACTAAATATTACATGTTCCGGGCTTCATACCGCTCATGCAGAGCGCAAGGCACTGTAATTCCTGCCATACATCGCCGGTTCCACGGCCTTTCAATATGCGGTCCGCCCTGGCGGCGCGCCGCAGGAGATCCTGTGACGCATTTACCGACAACCGCTTCAACGCGCCGGTCACGAGCGGCTTGCGCTTGGTCCACACCCGTCGCGCTTCAAGCACGCGCGCAATCGGTTGGCCATCGGCGACCATCGCCGACATTTGCGCCATTTCGCGTGCCTCGCGCGCCAGCGCCCAGAGAACCAGTATCGGTTCAACGCCCTCACGGCGCAGGTTGTTGATAATCCGCTCCACTGCCACCGGTTCGCCGCGCAGACTGGCGTCCGCCAGCGCAAAAACGTTGTAGCGGGCATTGTCGCTGAGATTACCTTCGATGTCATCAAGACCCACCTCGGCGGCGCCAAGGAGCATGCTCAGTTTGTCAATTTCCTGCGCGCAGGCGAGGAGGTTTCCCTCCATAAGATGCGCCAGCAATTCCACCACGCCGGCACCGGGCTTGAGACCTTTCATTTCCATGCGACGTCGTATCCATGACGGCCATTGCGCTCCTTCAAGTGGATAAACCGCGATGACTTCTCCGGCGGTTTCGAGCCCCTTCACCCATTTGGCCGCGCGTGCCTGCTTGTCGAGTTTGCCACTGCTCACCAAAAAAATAATGTCGGACGGCGGGTGCGCCGCGATATCCATGAGTATTTTCGCGCCGGCTTCACCGGGCTTGCCGGTGGGCAGGCGCAATTCGATGAGACGGCGTTCGGAAAAAAGCGACAGGGATTGAGTGGAATGAAAAAGCCCGTTCCAGTCAAAACCGCTTTCCACGGTAAGCACCTGACGCTCGTGGTAACCGGCGGCATGCGCCGCTTCACGGATCGCGGTGCAGCTTTCATCCACCAGCAGCGGCTCATCGCCATAAACCAGGTAAATCGGTGAAAGTCCCCGCTTTAAATGCTGCGCTAAATTGTCAGCGCTGATCGGCATGTCTTGCCTCCGGATTGATCCGTGACAGTCGTCTCAATATTTGCTGCACGGCGTCGCGTTGCATCTCGCGCCGCAACTCTTGCTCTTCCCGCTCGCTCGACAGAATATTCAGGCGGTCGTAGGCATGATCGCGCCGAACCCTGACCGTCTGCGGTTCCGACAACGGTTTGTTTTCCTTATCGATCAGGCGGAAACTGACCTCGTATTTCAACAGGTAGGCTTCGGCCTTGCCGGTTGAGATCACGGACAATAGCTGATTTTCCGACCGTTCCCCGTAGAGCAACAGCAGCGGTGCATCGCCCGAATCTTCAACCTGTATGTTGGTTTGAAAACTCAGGGCGCTTTTCATGGCGACAAGCAGCGGTTCATTCTGCAACTGACTGCCCTCCACCATCACCCTCATTTTGGCCAATGCGGGAGACAGCTCGAACTTTCCGGCACCGCGCAGGTGAAATCCGCACGACAACAGCAGCAAGTGGCAAGCAGCAAGTAGCAAGAGAAAAACTTGCCAACGGCTTTTACTCGCTACTTGTATCTTGCTACTTGTCACTTTATGCCACCACGATATTCACCAATTTCCCGGGCACGACGATTACCTTCTTTACCGCTTTGCCGCCGACATGGCGCGACACCGCTTCGTTCGCCAGCGCAATCTCCTTCACCCTCTCCTCGCCCGCCTGCACTGGAACAGAAACACGGCCGCGGAGTTTGCCATTCACCTGAACGACCATCTCGAGGCTGTCTTGTTTCAAGACAACCGTGTCCAGCCGGGGCCAGCCAGAATCGACCACGGCTTGCTTGTTTCCCAGCGCGAACCATAATACGTGTGAGATATGCGGAACGATCGGTGAAAGCACCTGAACGCTAATCTCGAGCGCCTCGTGACGCACCCGTTTGGCGGGCTCGGAGTTGTCTTTGAGCTTGCCGAGCGCGTTTGTCAATTCCATCACGGCGGCGATGGCGGTGTTGAAAGTCCGACGCCGCCCCATGTCATCGGTCACTTTCTGCAACGTCAGATGTGTAAGACGCCGCAACTCAAGTAGGTCCGGCGGCAAATCGGGCCATTCCTTTCTGGCCGGCAATCCGCCGCGGACGTGCTCGGCCACCATCCTCCAGAGCCGCCGCAAGAACCGGTTGGCACCGGCCACGGCTTCGTCCGACCACTCCAGCGTCATCTCGGGCGGCGAGGCAAACATGATGAACAGCCGCGCCGTGTCAGCCCCGTACTGTTCAATGAGCGATTGCGGATCGACGCCGTTATTCTTTGACTTCGACATGGTGCCGATGCCCGCGAATTCAACCGGTTGGCCGTCGCGCTTAAGAATCGCACCGGTGCGATTGCTTTTCTCGTCACATTTTATTTCAACGTCAGCCGGGTTAAAGTAGACCACTCGCCCGTTCGCCGGTTTACGGAAGAAAATATCGTTCAACACCATGCCCTGCGTCAGCAGCCGCGCGAACGGTTCATCGCCCTGAACCAAACCGACATCGCGCATCACTTTCCACCAGAAGCGCGAATACAGCAGATGCAGGATCGCGTGTTCGATGCCCCCGATGTATTGGTCGACCGGCATCCAGTATTTGACCTGCTCGTCCACCATCGCTTTGCCGTTGTCCGGACAACAGTAGCGCGCGTAATACCAGGAGGAATCCACGAACGTATCCATGGTGTCGGTTTCGCGCCGCGCCGGTTGGCCGCACTCTGGGCAGCGGGTGGCGACGAAATCCGCGCGTTTGTTGAGCGGGTTCCCGCTGCCATCGGGGACGCAGTCTTCCGGCAACACCACCGGCAGGTCCCTGTCCGGCACCGGGACATCGCCACAGCGATCGCAATGAATAATAGGTATCGGGCACCCCCAGTAACGTTGTCGCGATATCCCCCAGTCGCGCAAGCGCCACATGACCTGTTTCTCTCCCAGGTTTTTGCGCTTGAGGTCCACGGCGATGGCCTCCACGGCCCCGGCGTAGTCAAGATCGTCATATTTACCGGAGTTAATGCAACGTCCCCGCTCCTTTTCGGCATACCATTCCTGCCAGGCATCCGTAGAGAAGGATTCGCCGGATACCGCGATCACCTGCTTGATGGGCAACTGGTACATTTTGGCGAAATGAAAATCGCGCTCATCGTGCGCCGGCACCGCCATCACGGCACCCTCGCCGTAACCCATGAGCACGTAATTGCCGACCCATACCGGGACCGGTTCTCCCGTCAGCGGATGCATGACATGAATTCCGGTTGGCATGCCCTTTTTTTCGATTGTCGCGATGTCGGCTTCCATCACCGATCCGCGCTTGCATTCATCGACGAATGCGGCGAGAGCCGGGTTGTTTTTGGCGGCATGGGTCGCGAGCGAATGTTCGGCCGCCACCGCACAGAACGTAACGCCCATGATGGTGTCGGCGCGCGTTGTAAACACCCAAAGCTTTTCTTCTTTCCCGTTCAGTTGATATGGAAACGCAAACCGCACGCCATAGCTTTTGCCAATCCAGTTGGCTTGCATCGCGCGGACGCGTTCCGGCCATTCAGGGAGCTTTTCCAAATCGTCAAGCAGTTGATCGGCATACCGGGTGATCGCGAGGTAATACATGGGAATCTCGCGTTTCTCGATCAAGGCGCCGGTCCGCCAGCCCCGACCGTCAATCACCTGTTCGTTGGCGAGCACCGTCTGATCCACCGGATCCCAATTCACCACGCCGGTCTTCTTGTAAGCGATGCCGCGCTCGAGCATGCGCAGGAATAACCACTGGTTCCATTTGTAATATTCCGGCTTGCACGTGGCGAGCTCCCGGTCCCAGTCAATCGCAAAACCAAGCGCTTTCAACTGCTTCTTCATATCGTCGATATTGGCATAGGTCCACTGAGCCGGTGGGACATTGTTGGCCATCGCGGCGTTTTCCGCCGGAAGCCCAAACGCATCCCAACCCATCGGCTGCAGCACGTTCTTGCCCCGCATCCGCTGGTAGCGTGCGATCACGTCGCCGATGGTGTAGTTGCGCACATGACCCATGTGCAGCTTGCCGGAAGGATAGGGGAACATCGACAGGCAGTAGAATTTTTCCCGTTTCGGTTCCGTTACGGCCCTGAACGTCCGATGTTTTTCCCAGTATTCCTGAGCGTTAGTCGCTACTTTCCCCGGAAGGTATTGCTCGTCCATCGTTGTTTAAATCAGGAAATTCATCGGTGCCGAGTAGGATACCGGAATACACGAACGTCGCCTACGTTGTTGTTAACCGCCGATCGAAACGCACTCCCATTTGGCAAGCCATTTCGATGACCGGAGTGTTCGCGTCAGGATTTCATGACACGATACACGGATATTCCCGCCAGAATGCTTCGCCGGGAAGTGCGTGTTATTTCCCCGACTTGGCGTCGTAGCGTTCAAGGACTTTCCGTGTCAGATCCAGCGCACCGTCGGCATACAAGAGACCGGATTCGGAGGCTTCGAGCACAAGGCTGATATTCATCTCCTTGGCCACCTCGGCGATGATCTTACGGATTTCCGCAATCGACTTCGCGGCAAACTCCTTGTCTTTCGCCGCGATGTCCTGGTTGGCGTCGGAAACCATTTTTTGAAAGACATCGGCACGCTGCTGAAACTCTTTCTGCTTCTCGTTCTTCTGTGCATCCGTCATCAACAGCTGCTCTTTCTGGAATTTCTCCTGCATCGCTTTCAGCTTGTTCTCTTCTTCCGTGATGGCACTGCGTCGTTGCTTGACCAGTTTTTCAAGCTCGACTTTGCTTTGCTTTCCAACCTTGCTTTCCACCAGCACCTTGCGCAGGTCCACATAGGCGATTGCAGGTTTGTCGGCGGCAGGCGCCGTGGCGTACGGTAAGGCCATCAATAACAGAATAAAAAGGGAGGATTTTTTCATTACAATTTCCAAAATAAAATTTTGTTGAAGCGTAAAACCGGCGAATCATATCATTGTCCATCGAATGTTCGGAGATTTTGGCGCATATTAATTACCATCACGATCTGAAATGATCTGTAGTCACCCGGAAAATCGCCGGCGTGACGCATACGCGACGCCTCCGGCGACACCGATAAGGGACAGGATCAGTACTGGAAAGTTTCCGAACCGAACGTAGGGCGTGGCGCCCTGCATCGGCTGCACTAGAGTCGTCAAGGAATAAACCTGAAATGCGGGCGTAGTGGCGATGATTTGACCACGATAATCCACCACCACACTCGGTCCGGTGTTGGCAGCCCGCAGCATGGGACGTCCGCTTTCTATCGCCCGCATGCGCGCCATCTGGATTCGTTGATGCGGCGCGAACGAATCGCCGAACCAGGCGTCTTCGCTCACATTTACCAGCAACGTGGCCTCCGGCAATGCATCGATCATCTCAGTTCCAAAGGCATCCTCGTAGCAGATGGACACGCCGATTATCTGCCCCGCGGCGATTAACGGCGGTTGCGCGCGCGCCCCCGAGCTGAAATTCGACATGGGTATCCGGAAATTCTGCATGAGCCAGGAGAACAGCGGCTCCAGGGGAGGAAATTCACCGAACGGCACCAGATGTCGCTTGCGGTAAACGCCGGGTTGTGCGCCCACGCTCACCACACTGTTGTAATAACGGCGTGATTCCTTGTCGCGCTCCGCCACCCCGAACAATATATCCACGGGCTTTCTCTGACTGATGCCCCGCAGGCTGTCAAAAAATTGCTGGTCAATCTCGTCGAGATAAACCGGTACCGCGGATTCCGGCCAGATAATCAAGTCCGATTTGTCCGCCGCTTTGCTCAGCGTGAGATATCGGTTCACGATGGCATCGCGTTTCTCGGGCCGCCATTTGTCTTCGATGGGAATGTTGCCCTGAATCAGCGTTACCTGCAATGGATTGCCCGCCGGATGGACCCACTCGGTTTTCCCGGCTATCCAGCCAACGGTCCAGATAATAAGTATCAGCGGCAAACCGAGCCGGAAAAATTTCCCTGGCGCTTGCGTTGCCCAAACAATCAAGCCGCCGCTGACGGCACAGAAATAGCTGACGCCGTAGACACCGAGCCATGACGCATAACCCGAGAGCGAAACAGCAACCTGGCTGTATCCGAGATCAAGCCAGGGAAAGCCTGTCAGCAGCCAGCCGCGCAACCATTCAAACAGCACCCACAACGAAGGCAATATCAGAACGAAATGGAGCGTCCCGCGTTTTGGGAAAAAACGACGCTGCGACCAGCCAAGCAAAGCGGGATAAATCGACAACCCGGCCACGAACAGGAGTGTCACGAAAGCGGCCAGGGGAGCCGGCATGTTGCCGAAATGATGCATGCTCACGTACACCCACGATACGCCAAGTCCAAACATGCCCAGGCCAAAGAGCAACCCGCGGAACGCGGCGCGCCGGGGGGAGGCATCCAACCAAGTTACAAACAGCAGCGCCGGGGCGAGAACCGCGAACGGGAACAGATTAAACGGAGCGAACGCGAGTGGCAGCAATAGACCGGCGGCGAAAGCCGCAAGATCGCTCCAGACTGGAGGAGGAGGAAAAACCCGGCGCGTTGTCTTAAGGCTGGGATTTCTTTTCAACCGGAGTCACTTTCAGCAAATAAACACGTCGGCTGTCGGCGCGCAACACTTCAAATCGAAAGCCATCGATATCGATTTTTTCACCCCGCCGGGGAACATGCCCCAGGCGGCTCATGACCAGTCCTCCGATGGTTTCAATTTCCTCATGAGCAAATTGCGTGTTAAAACGCGAATTGAAATCGGTCAGATTGACCAGCGCCTTGACCACATACTCGCCCCCGTCGCGCGGCATGATCATGACATCGTCGTCGATATCGTATTCATCCGAAATTTCACCGACGATCTGCTCCAGCACATCTTCGATGGTCAACAGTCCCGCCACCCCTCCGTACTCATCCACGACAATGGCCATGTGATTACGGCTGGTGCGAAATTCACGCAGCAGAACGTTCAAACGCTTGCTTTCGGGAACAAACACGGCCGGGCGCAACATGTCATGGACATTAAAATGAGCGCGTTTTTTCTTCTCAAGAAACAGGTAACGCAACAGGTCTTTGGCGAGCAGGATCCCAATGACCTTGTCCTTATCCCCTTCCACCATGGGAAAGCGCGAGTGGCCGGATTCGATTATCATCGGCAGATAATTTTCAGGCGTGCTGTTTTTGTCGACAACATCCATTTGCGACCGCGGCACCATGATGTCCCGCACCTTCATCTCGGAAACCTGCAACACACCCTCGATCATGTCGAGTGAGTCGCGGTCGAGCAAATCCCGGCCGGTGGCATCGCGCAGTATTTCGATCAGATCGTCACGGGTGCCGGGTTCCCCGAGCAGAATGTGGCTCAAGCGGTCGAGCAAGGAGCGCTGTCCGCCAGGCGTTTCTTCCGCCGCCTCCGGGTTATCTTCTTTTTTATCGCTCATGAATGGTAGGGACTGGCGTAACCCAGTTTCTTGAGGATACGTATTTCCATTTTCTCCATCGCCCTCGCGTCCTGCCGATTCTGGTGGTCATAACCGCGCAGATGCAGTATACCGTGAACCACTATATGTGCCCAATGCGCCATCACTGACTTGTGTTGCGTGCGCGCCTCGCGTTTCACGACCGGCGCACAGATGACCAAATCACCAAGGAATTCGCTCCGTGTCCCGGGCGGCGCAGCGAATGGAAATGCCAACACATTGGTCGGTGAGCGATGATGTCGAAATTGCGCATTGTAAATTTCGGATTCGGCAGAACCCACGATGCGTACACCGAGGGCGGCATGTCTCCGCCGCATTCCTTTGAGGGCGGCGCGCGCCCAGCGACGGATCGTGGATTTCGCCGGGAGGCCGGTACGCGCCACACCGTACTGCACACTCAGATGCAGTCTCATTTAGAATGTTTTTCCGGTCCCATTTCGCCTATTTCGTAACTGTCGTAGGCCTCGACAATTTTCTGCACGAGCGCATGACGCACCACGTCCTGAGGCGTGAAATGCGTGAAGGTAATTCCTTCGACATTACCCAGGATTCCGATCGCCTGTTTAAGACCCGATATCTGGGTACGTCGCAAATCAATTTGCGTGATATCTCCGGTGATCACTGCGGTGGTGCCGAAACCGATGCGCGTGAGAAACATCTTCATCTGCTCGGCGGTGGTATTCTGTGCTTCATCCAAAATGATGAAGGACTCGTTCAGCGTGCGCCCGCGCATGTAGGCGAGCGGTGCGAGTTCGATGATATTTTTTTCCAGAAGCCGCGCCACCTTTTCAAAACCCAGCATCTCATGTAAGGCGTCGTAGAGCGGGCGCAGATACGGATCGATCTTCTGCTCGAGATCTCCGGGAAGAAAACCGAGGCGTTCACCGGCCTCCACCACCGGTCGCACCAGCAGGAGGCGCTGCACGCGATTGGTTTCCAGCGCCTCGACGGCGCAGGCCACGGCAAGATAAGTCTTGCCGGTCCCGGCGGGACCGATACCAAAATTGATGTCGTGCGTGAGAATATTCCGGATGTACTGGCGTTGCCTCGGACCGCGCCCCCGGATGATGCGCTTGGGGGTGCGCAGCGTCGTTTCACGATCGTCCTCCTGCTCGGGCACGCGCAACGCCAATCGCTGCAACGCCGCGTGCACGCCTGCCAGGGTCAGATCTTCGCTGCCCTCGGTGCCGTCGTAAAGTTCCTTCAACAATTGCGAAGCGGCCGTGCTGTCGTCCATTTGACCGGTAACGCGGAACAGGTTTCCCCGATTGGCGATTTGAACACCGAGATATTCCTCGATCTGCTTGAGATGTTCATCATGGATTCCGCAGAGACTGGCGAGTCTGCGATTGTCCGCGGGAGCGAGGCTAAATTCGATGTGCTTGGATCTTGGCTTCAAACGCGTGCGCCATTTCGGAAATAAACCGGCATTAATTAAGTCTTAAAACCGGGAGGTAAATCAAGCGCTGCGTGCTTGCGGCGGGGTAAACAGCCGTCCGCGCAGGGAATTGGTCAGCGCCTCGGTGATTACGACGTCCACAAACTGCCCAATCAGGTTTGCTCCGGAATGGCTGAAATTGACGACGCGATTGTTCTCGGTGCGGCCGCACAGCTGCCGGGAAGTCTTGCGCGCCGGCCCTTCCACCAGGATGCGCTGTGTCGTGTTCACCATGCGCCGGCTGATCGCCGCGGCCATTTCGATATTACGGCGCTGCAGGTACGCCAGCCGCGCCTCCTTGACATCCCGTGGCGTGTCATCCGTCATTTCCGCCGCTGGCGTGCCGGGACGCGGGCTGTACAGGAAGCTGAACGAGGTGTCGAAACTTACTGCTTCCATGAGATTCATGCTCGCGGAGAAATCCATTTCGGTTTCTCCCGGAAAACCGACGATGAAATCCGTGGTCACACTGATTCCCGGCCGGACTTCGCGCAACCGGCGGATTTTCGATTTGTATTCGAGCACGGTGTGGCCTCGTTTCATGAGCGCCAGAATACGATCGCTCCCGCTCTGCACCGGCAGGTGCAGATGTCCGGCGAGCTTCGGCACTTCGGCGTAGGCCGAAATCAGCCGTTCGTTGAAAACCTGGGGATGCGAGGTGGTGAAACGGATCCGCCCAATGCCGTCGATTTCGGCGATGTAGCGAACGAGCCGTGCGAGATCGGCGGTTTCTCCGGTATGCATGGCTCCGCAGTAGGCGTTGACGTTCTGACCGAGCAATATCACCTCGCGCACCCCCTGTTCGGCCAGATGCACGACTTCCGCGATCACGTCGTCGAACGGGCGGCTGAATTCCTCGCCGCGCGTATAGGGCACGACGCAGAAAGTACAATATTTGCTGCATCCTTCCATGATCGACACGAACGCGCGCGCCCCTTCCACGCGCGGATCCGGCAACCGATCGAATTTTTCTATTTCGGGAAACGATATGTCCACGGCCGGACGGTGGGTAGACAACACTCCATCGAGCATTTCCGGCAAGCGATGCAGGGTCTGCGGCCCGAAGACCATGTCCACGTACGGCGCGCGCCGGAGGATGGCCGCGCCTTCCTGGCTGGCGACACAACCGCCGACCCCGATAACCAGGTCGGGCCGGGACGTTTTCAGTTCACGCCACATTCCGAGCTGGGAAAACACCTTTTCCTGGGCTTTTTCGCGGATCGAACAGGTATTGAGCAATAACACGTCGGCCAGCGCCGGGTCTTCGGTGGTTTCCAGACCGTGGCTGACCGCGAGCGCATCCGCCATGCGCGCGGAATCATATTCGTTCATCTGACAGCCGAAGGTTTTGATATAGAGTTTGCGCGGCATGGTCGGGGGTTGGCCAGCGGAATCTGCGCTTAATCTACCGCCAGCTCGGGAAAATTACCAGCCAACAAAAACGCGGGGGCTCACGCCGCCCGCGCTTTATCGCCGGATCAAGGGAATTACTACCGGGATTTTTCGTTGATCTGAGAGAGTATCGCGACCACGAGTGCGACGACGCACAAGACGAAAATATAAAAGATGTTTTCCAGAAGTTGCGAATTAGTCGACGCGAGATAGGTAATTATTGTCGGTGTACCAATCCAGAAACTAAGCTTTAACATGACACTTCCCCTCCTGCAAGGATGAAAGTCTGCGGGAGGGGCGCAGGCCCAACAGTCCTTTCTACCCGCAGATCGTCCCTTGGGTTTGAGTCTTGGTCAGCCTCACCGGTCTCACAAGGTTTGACCGACACAAGGTGGCCTTTCAGGGATAGTCGGAATACCTTAACGATTCAACGATCTTAGGTTTGTAATGACCAATCAATTCAAAATGCCATTTTTATCGTTAAAAAAGCTGGTTTGATCCTGAGGTATCCCCACATCTTTCACGCTTAGTATGCAGCATGAGCGAGTAAGTTTCGCACTTGCGTGAAGCTCGCATTGGGCGGTGCGGATAATCGGGCGGACGAACGACGAAGACGATCCCAGCCAATCCACACCGCCGAGTAGCGGCATCTCTGAGGGTGTGATCGTTGCGGCATCGAAGTCTCCGCCAGTGCCGTCAGTCCTTCCAACCACGCCGCGACACTTGCCAGCGCATGCAGCAGGAGCAGCATTTCCAGTCGTTCGGGCGTGCGGGTGAGCGTGTCCTCGAAGGCGCACCCGTAGCGATGTGACTTAAGGTCGCGAAACGACTGCTCGATCTGCATGCGCCGGGCGTAGAGCGTAACGATCTCGGCGCCCGAGAGCGAACTGAGCGAAGACGAAGAGGCCAGCAGCCAGGGTTCCTTGGCGCGTGCGATCATCTTCAGCGTGTGACCGTTGCGAGCGCGCTCCCCGTAGCGCGTGCGCTCCTCGCGCCCGCGTTGGGTGCGGCGCACCAGCACTAACCGACACGCCAGCGGATTGCTACGCGTGAGGTAAACTGCTCCGAGCGAACAGACTCGGTGCGCCGCCTGCGCATAGAGGGTTTTGCAAGCAATCCAGCGGCTTTCAAGTGTGTGTGGCGAGCACCAGGCAAACTGCGTGCGATGGCGTACGCGCCCGATCCAGTGCCAGCCGAGCGCCTCCACCGCCCGGAACCACGGTACCCGAAAGCCCGCATCCGTGATGAGGATCGGGCGCACCCCGTGGGGCAGCAGGGCCTTAAGCCGCGTAAGGAACGCCGCTTCTGCCGCCGGGCTGTTCTTCTGTGCCTCGGGATAGACCTCTTCGTACACCGTGAGTGTTCGGCCCCGTGCCGCCACGCCGGCGCGCAGCAGATGCCAGCGCCCGTCGGATTTAAGTTCACACCAATCGACAATGAGCGCCGGGCGCGGTGAGCGCAGCAGCCAGCCCACGGCCGCCGCATATAAGTGGGCGCGCAGTGCCCGCACCTTGCGGTTACCCAGCAGCCGATCGAGCCGCTTCAGCGGTGCCCGAATGCGATCGGCGTCAGGCCAATGCCGGGCAAGTTCTGTGAGCGTTAACCGCCGCCCGAGCAGCAATGCATCGACGGCCAGAAAGAGAGTGCGGGTGTTGCGCGCATCTAAACGCGTGATGACAGGACGCAGAATCCTTTGCAATACTGTGCCAGCGTGCATGGCGGGGTTCCCTCGCGATTGGTAGTCACGAAGGACAAAAAACCTCGTCGTGCACGCCGTTTTTGCTGAGATTACGCGATAAGTCGCTGTCGACTCAAGGAAAGATGTGGGGATACCTCAGGTACTGACCCCATTTATTACATGGTCGAACGCGTTGTTAGAGAGCATCACTTGAGTGGAGCGACGACTACACCGCGCAAGCCGGCCCGCTCGATCGCGGACTTGACCAGCCCCTCCGCTTTCGCCTCTTCGACGAATTTGCCGACGTACACAGCGGCGGCGGCGCGCCCCTTGGGCACGCCCATGCCGATCGGTTCGACGAAGATCCGGCCGTCGAGAACCCGCGAGCCCGGCGCCTTCGCGGCTGCGGCAAAGAGCCCCGGTTTGCCTGTGGCGATCACGTGCACGTCCGCCGCCTTCGCGGACCCCACTAGGGCATAGAGTTCAACGAAATTCTTGACGCGGACCAGGGTCGCATTCTTCAGAGTCCTTGAAAGATAGAGGTCGGCACCGGACTTTTCGGCTACCCCGATCCGGACGCCGGCCTTGTCCACGTCCGACTCTGTGGCAATAGCGACGCCGGCACGGACCAGGTAGCCCTGTTCGAGTTCCATGTACGGCGCCGAAAAATCCATCACCGCCGCGCGCTCGGGGACGATTCCTGTCAGCGCGACGTCGAATTCGCCGGACTCCGCGCCTGCGATCAGCGCAGGGTTGCCGGTATAGACGACCGGATAGAACGGCACGCCAACGCGGCGCGCGAGGTCCTTCCCGAGATCGACTGCCATTCCTTTCAGCTCGCCCGTCGCGGAGTCTTTCATTCCATAGATCACCGCCGAGAGGAATGCGACTCGAAGTTTCCCGGTTGGGGCTAGAGCCTGTTTCTGTTCCTGAGTGGGCGCCGTTTGCATGCCCGCACAGCCTGTCAGCAACATTCCAAGTACCGCTGTCATCAGCCAGTAAGTAATACGCATTGTGTCCTCCTTTGAGGTTACTGTTGTTCTCTAACGATGATTAGACGACATATTGACCGATATTAACGTGATACGACGTATACCCATGATGTTACCCCCGCCAAATCATGCGCTGGTATCGTGCTTGGGGGCAACAGCCCCGGAGATAGATTGCAATTCTGCCGTATAACATGCGCCGGACCGTGGATGGGCCGTATAACATGCAATCCTCATTGCGCGACCATGCCCCTTAAATGCGTGTTTAGTTTTTTCACCTCCCGTAGCGCGCGCCGAGTACCGCAGCCCCACCGGGGGTAGTTAAGCGATTCCGTGTTTGAGCCCGAGGCGCGTAGTTCGCGCCCGGCGAGTTGGTCGAGCGCCCGGTGGGGCGAGAAACGGAGGGAGTATTCGCGCGCTCCGGGGTGTCGTT
>Ga0209108_10000403_pt1 | contig 23967 bp, 26 predicted proteins | sample Rifsed10ft1_FD_184003 | JGI IMG/M metagenome (GOLD analysis project Ga0209108, IMG submission 184003) | Soil microbial communities from Rifle, Colorado, USA - sediment 10ft 1 (version 2) | ecosystem: Environmental > Terrestrial > Deep subsurface > Rock core/Sediment | place: Rifle, Colorado...
ATATCAAAAACTGTTCTATAGTAATGCAGTATATTGAAGGAGCTTTGGTTCGTGACTTGCCAGATTCAAAACTAGTACGTTGTTGTAACAAAATTGGATGTATAGTTGGAACCTTACACAAAAATGGCATAATTCATGGTGATTTGACAACCTCAAATTTTATTTTATCAAAAAATAAACTAGTCACAATTGATTTTGGACTTGCTAACAAAACAAGCAAACCTGAAGATCATGCAGTTGATCTTAGATTATTAAAAGAAATACTTGGAAGCGCTCATGTTCACATTATGAAAAAAACTTGGGCAAGTTTTCTATCTGGATACAAAGCAATAGTAGGGCCAACAAGACTAGCTCAAGTTACACATCTAGTTTCTATCATAGAAAGCAGGGGGAGATATGCAACAGTCGTATGATATTTTATTTGCATCATCAAATAAACACAAGTATCAAGAGGCAAGTACAATTCTTGCCGAATTTGGAATAAAACTTGGATTTTTTAATTGTAAATTATTGGAGATACAAAGCGATTCTATAAAAAAAATTGCATTACATAAAGTAACTGACGCATTTAATCAATGTAAAAAACCAGTAATTGTAGAAGATGATGGCTTGTTTATTGATTCGCTTGATGGATTTCCAGGACCATTTTCATCATATGTATTCAAAACAATTGGAAATAACAGAATTTTACAACTTGTAAATACAAAAAGAGATGCCAATTTTCAGTCAGTTATTGCTTATTATGATAAAAAACAGTTAGCCTTGTTTGATGCAAAGGTAAAAGGGAAAATCTCAAAAAAGATACATGGTAAAGGATGGGGATTTGATCCAATCTTTATTCCACAGGGCCAAAAAAAGACCTATGCTTTATTGAAAAACAAAAATAAAATCTCACACAGGTATCTTGCTTTGAGAAAATTTTCTAATTGGTTTGTGCGTAAGCAGAAATCCATCTATCGATGAATCTTTTTTTGTTTTGAAGAATGACAATTCTTGATATCTCGCTTTCATCCATTACAGAAAATATGCCACTTTGCTTTACTAACTTCGTTGCAAAATGTCTTACCTCATCCATATTGAGCATATTATCACGCTCTAGTCTGTTTCTTGAGCGTCCAATATGCATGTAGGATTTAACCTCAATAAAGTGGGCATTTGCACGATTTATCATTGAAGCAAATGCAGGAATCGTGTCATCGCCATTATTGTAATCGCGAATCAAAGTAATTCTGATTACTGTTCGTGTATCAAGCCTTGAAAGTAAATCAAGCGATTTGTTCCATCTTTCCCATGAATCCTTGTATCTTGGCCTGTTTATTTTCATAAAAGAATCATAATCTCCAGCATTAGTTGAAAGGTAAATCTGTGTTGGCAATGCGTCCTCGTCTTGTAATCGCTGAATCATTTCAGGCTCTTGGCCGTTTGTAACAAGAAATATTGATTTTGTTTGAGGCAATGATTTTAGATATTTTATCAGCTCTGGCAACTTTGGATACATTGTTGGCTCGCCTGAAAGCGAAATTGCATAGTGGCTTGGCAGTAATGACTCGTCTAGCTTTTGTCTGTCTTGTCTAGGATCACCATAGTGCCCAACAATCAACTTTTTCCTTTCTTCCATTAGTTTTGTAACAATTTCTCTTGGTTCGGCTACTTTATCTGGCTCCATCTTTAATGAATCATAAAACTCCATTGGGCGCCAGCAGTAAATGCATCTATTTTCACAAAACATGCCAGCTGGGGAAAATTCCATGCAACGATGTGTCGAGATTCCATAAAACTTGTGCTTGTAGCAATCCCCTTCATTTTTAAAAGATTTTTTTGTCCAGTGACATAATTCTACTGTAGAATGATCTGCAACTCCATACTTTGCCTTTTTTAATTGTTGAATAATTTTCGGCTTGATCTGTATTAGTTCATTTACCTCTACAGTTTCGCCCGAACAGCTCATACCAAGATATTTTGAGTGAATTTGAATTAATATGTTATACTCGTTAGTTTTTACAGCTAGTTGCGAAGCCATCCTAGCTTACGGAAATATAAAATCATTATCAATGTAGGAATCACTGATACTAGAAATATGATTATTAGTGTTGTATATTCGCCAAATTGAGTCCAATTTCCAGTCTGTATTCCGCCGGGAAGAGTAACATTCATTCCATAAAATGCACTTACAACTGATGCAGGTATTGAAAGCGTGAAAATAATAGTAAGAACTGCCAAAATCTTGTTTGCCTTTTCTGTACTCAGCATAAAGTCTGTATCCTTGTAAATCTCCATGGTTTCTTTTGACTCATCGAGTGTCTCTATAACCTTGTCAACATGGTCTATCACATCATCAAAATATAATGTCAGGTCTTCTTCCGTTCTTGAAAATCGTTGTAAGTTTTTGCCAGTCTCTAAAACTATTCGCTTTAGTGAATGTACAATTCGCCTTAATGTTGTTATCTCTCTTCTTAGAAAAGAGATTTGTCGTGCAGCAGATCTTGTATCATCAAAAACAATGTCTTCAATATCGTCAAGATTTCCAAGTATTTTTCTAACAGTGTGAAGCATATCATCTACTAGTACATCGATTATTTCATGGAGCAAAAAACTAGCAGATCTTCCCATAAGACGTTGTCTACGCTGCGGATCTGTATTTTCTCTGCATACATTAATCATATCAACAAGAGGCTTGAGGTCACCTTGGTGTATTGTTACAAGATAGTCATTTCCCATAAAAACTGACAGTTGTCTAAACTTTGACATGCCTTTCTTGGCAGTATCTAATGGTGGGAAATGAAGCATGAGAAATATGTGGTCCTCATATGTGTCTAATTTTGGAAGCTCAAATTTTGTCATACAGTCTTCAACGTTTAACGAATTGAAATGATACTTTTGCGCAAGCTCTTCTACATCTTTACGATCAGGATTTTGCAGATCAATCCATGAAAACTTGTCACCTTCAATAATCTCATGATGTCTGGGAACTTGGATATCAAGACCTGTCTTTCTTAGAGGTCGCAGCTTGCTTGTAAGAAAGTCTGTTTTCATTTCAAGCTTTTTGATTTTTTATATGAATTTAAAGGTGACCAATAATTCTTCTAACAATTTAGTTATTTTCTAGTGTGATGTTATGGTTTTATTTCCATGGCAATAGATAATTTACGCCAACCCAAACTATTGCTACAGCAATTGCCATTGCTATAAACCAGCCTTTGCCTTTCATAATTCTAATTTAGATTGGGCAATAATAAAAGGTTAATTTCGTATCCAGATTTGAAAATTAGCTAAGATTAATACTAGAAGCGATTCAATTTGCTTTTGCTGGCCTTCGTAGTATAGTGGTTAGTATAGGGGACTGTGGATCCCCGGGCAGGGGTTCGATTCCCCTCGAGGGCCTTTCAAATTTAGATGAATTTTTCAGTACTTTTTTCTGACAACTTCCTTTATTTTTAATAACAGACATCCATACATTTTTAAGCCATTTATTTAACTTCCAGTCAAATGGAAAAACAGGTTCGTAATTGTATCAAGTTCCCATTTAACAAAGGGGAACTTGTAGTTGTTTGATTCTGTAGTATATTTTGTTACAAGTGCGTCAATTACAGTTGTTGGATACGTAATGTATCATTATTTTAGGCATCCATTAAAGTACATTTTTAGAGTAAAGCAGCTCTAAGTTTTTTTAAAAAATACCATACTTGCTTGACTCCATCTCCTCTTTTATGGCAAGCTTTACCTTTAGGTTTTTTTTCTCAACTTTTTTGGTTAGCCAGGTAAGAAACTTTTTTTCCAAGCCCCTTCCCTTTAGTTTCTCAAAGTCAGATCCCATCTGTTCGGCTAGTTTTTGTACTAGGTCCATGTTTACACATACAACATAAAAATGCCATCCAAAGGCAAACTCTGAATCTGTAATAATAAAACCATCTTCACCATGGACCATCTCCTCAAGCAAAGATAAAGTTGATTTTATCTCCTTACTTGTCTTGTCATAGTCTATTGCAGATACGTTGATGTTGATTCGTTCCTGCACATAATAACTAAGGCTAATTCACAATAAAAATATGACTTATTTTAAAAGATGCTCAACTTCGATATTGAAAAAATTGCGCAGTATTCCGATGTAATTTTTTATCGCAGGTGGCATCTTCCCGCCACAGGCAACTCCAAGGTTTTTTGCATTTATCCAAATTACAAGGGACTGTATTATAGTTAGAAACCTGTCATTTTCTGACTGGGGTACGCTGATTGCCTTTGTGTAGCGCTCTGCATATTCCCAGGCAGTTACAAAATCGATGCATCTTTTATCAAACACTGCGAGGAGCTGTTCTTGTAGATCTTTTGCCTCCCTAAACGGTACTTCGTTTATGATATATGGGAAATTAACTTTGTCTGGAAGAAGTCCTAGAAGTGGCCCCCAAATTGTAATTATCTTGCAGCCTTTTTTTAATTGCTTGAACTTTTCAATCATTTTTTCAATAATTTTTTCATCGGTAAACCAAAACAAAACTACAGTTGCGTCATCAAATTTAGAATAAAGAATATCTTCATTTACAAAATGACAGTTTTGTATTTTTTTTTCTGCCAGTGTTTTTTTTGCCTCTGTAATTTTTTCTCTATCTAAATCAATACCAACTGATTTTTTTACATTAAACTCTTCTTTTGCAATAAAAACTCCGGCACCATTTCCACATCCAAGATGGTAAAAGATATCATTTTCATTTATCTTAACAAATTTGAAAATATCTAAAAATGCGTGAGTTGGGAGCTGTACACCATCTCCCGAAATTATCTTCTGTGGAAGAGACTGGAGATATTCTTCGATTTTCAATATCAGAAACTAATGATTTTGGAAATTTATTCTCTTATGCTTTCAAGTGTAGAGACTGCCTGCCATAAAGTGACCCTTACATAGGATGGCATATTGGGATCCTGTGTAATATCATCTAACTGGCTGATTGCGTTTGATGCTCTGACAGATAGTGAAAACTGTTCGTTCTTTAACTCAGTTACTAGATCTGAAATGCTTTTTCTGATATTTTTTGGAGTTGATGGATTTGAAGCAATGTGATTCAGCGTTTCAAGTGCGGTATTAAATGAACCTTCATTTTGAGATTTTTTACTTGACATCATATCACCAACTCTTTTGACTATACCTCTACAAAGATATTGTCTGATTCAACTGATACATTGTATGATTTTAAATTGTTAATTTTTGCAGGAAATTTGTCAAGCATGCCGCTTTTGCAATCAAACTGGGCTCCATGCCAACCACAGGTAATTATGTTGCCGTCAAGTGTTCCTTCTGAAAGACTTGCGCCTGCATGGGTACAGGTATCATCCATTGCATAATATTTCCCATCTACATTAGCCACAAGGATTTCTCTTCCATCAATTGAGGCCTTATGTAATGTGCCTGGCGCAACATCTGAGGTTTTGGCAACAATTACCTTTCCCATAGAGAGTTTCGTTAAAGTATTCTTAATAATTTTTCTTATTTATGCAACTAACAATAAGAAACGTATTACCCTCAGATAAAAAAACAGTTCTTGATTTTTGTAAATCGACATTTTCTTGGGGTGACTATATTCACCATGTTTGGGATGATTGGCTTGATGAGGGAAATTTCTTTGTCTTAACTGAAAACAGACGCCCTGTAGCTATATGTCATGCATTTATCATAAAGAATGAAAAACTGGTATGGATTGAAGGCATACGAGTTGATCCAAACTACAGGCAAAAAGGATATGCAAAAAAACTTGTGACAAAAGCAGAAGCTATAGCAAAAAAGAATGACTGCACATTATCTTCAATGCTAATTGAATCAAAAAACTTCAAGTCAATTAAGCTTGCAGCAAAGCTATATTATACTAGAAAAGAAAAATGGAACTATTACTTTCTTGCTCCAAAAAAACATATCTCAATCAATGCACAACAAGTAAAATCAGCTAAAGAAGTGAAGATACTTCTTACATCTTCAGAATTTTATATTAAATCATGGAGGTGGTTACCACTAGATGCTAGAACCACTTCTTCACTGATAAAAGAAAGGAAAATCATAATATCAAAAGATCAAAATCGCATTGATTCATTGGGAATCATTACAGAATCAGATCACTTTGAAAAAACTATAATGTTTACTTTAATTTACACAACAAAGTCTGGCATCAAAAAAATTCTTCCCTACATCCAAAACTTGACATATGAAAAAAAATTTGTACGGATTCAGGTACTGACTACGAAAAAACTACCATCTTATCCTGGTCTTGAAAAAAGACTAGCGTTTTATCACATGACAAAAAATTTGGATTAACACACAACCTTTACAGTATTTTCTAATTTGCCTAAACCTTCAATTTCCATTTCTATTTTATCACCATCTTTTAGAAAATCAATACCTGGATTGTTTAGGGCAACCCCCGATGGTGTTCCAGTAGAAATAATATCGCCTTTTTCAAGTGTCATGATTTTGCTTAGCTTTGATACAATGGATGGAATTTTTAGTGACATTTTTGATGTTGACGAGTTTTGTCTTGTAACTTGATTTACTTTTGTTACCATCTTGAGGTCTTGAGGATTGGATATCTCGTCGGCTGTAGTAATCCACGGCCCACAAGGAGCAAATGTATCAAAGGCTTTGCCACGCGTATACTGTTTATCTGACATTTGTATGTCTCTAGCAGAAACATCATTTAGTATGGTATAGCCAAATATTGCATCTTTTGCACCTGATTCAGACACGTTTTTGCAATCCTTTCCAATGACTAGCGCAAGCTCGATCTCATAGTCAAGCTGTTTTACAAATGAGGGACAAACAATATCTGAATTTGTACCAGTAAGTGTAGTTCGTGGTTTTATAACAATGACTGGATCACTTGGCGCAGTGAAATTTTGCTCCTTTGCGTGATCAATATAGTTGAAGGCAAGACAGATAATTTTTGGTGGATTTGGTATTGGTGCAAGCAACTTAAAGTTAGAAAGCTCTTCATTGTAGGAAATTTTTGAAACACTATCTTTTATTTCATCAAACCAGCCATCAAAAAGAAAATCCTTTATTGTCTGTGGGAGCGGAACTCCAGTCTCTATTATGATGTGATCCTTTGTTGCTACATTGCCATCTTTTACAAAGCCATACGTTTCTTTATCTGAATGTGCAAGCCTTGCTATCTTCATATGATATCACTTGTGTGTAAAAATCGCTAAACTTGCTGATTCCTTTCTACAGTAACCAAATCTGACAAACTGGATTTCTGATCCTTCCTTTAGCTCAAGATAGTATGGCTCTACATAAACCTCAATTTCCTCTAGACTATCTTCATTAAAATTATCATCAATAAAAAGTGCCTTTGGTATCTGGATTTTTAATTTTTGATAGTTTTTTTGCGAGACCCATTGTACCTTTGGAATATCTTCTACTAGTTCGTCTCCTGTATATTGGCCTGTCAAGTGATCTGAAACAGTTTTGATTTGCACATTTCCAATGCCCATTAGTCTGATCTTGCTTTCAGGTTTTAGATCCTTTGTATCATCTGATGAAAGGTAAAAGTTTTCATCAACTATAACATTTCGTTTTCCCAAATCTTTTGTTGGATGATTTGGAATAGTAATAGTAGAGGTAGGCAAATCTGTTACAACTATCTTTTTTGGGTCTTTTACCATAAACAGTCTTGTGCTTTGTTCATCAACTATCTTTCGATTAAATGCCTCTAGAACATCAAACGGTGCTAGAGTGTCTGCTTTTGTAAAGCCTAAAGACAAGACAAACTTTCTAATTGCCTCAGGTGTTATTCCACGTCTTTTTAGGGCCTCAAGCGTAGGCAAGCGTGGGTCATCATACCATGAAACCTTGCCAGACTCAATTAGAGGCTTTAAAACTCGCTTTGAGACAGGCATGCCCTTAAACTCTAACCTTGAAAATTCCATCATCTTTGGTTTTCTTAGCTTTAGGGCATCAAGAATTGCGTAATATAGCTCGTTTCGAAGCTCGTACTCTTTTGTTCTAAACGCATGAGTTACTCCATCGATATTGTCTTCTATTGCAACTGCAAAGTCATAGCTTGGCCATACTCTATACCTATTACCAAGCAACGGATGCTTTCCATCTATTATTCTAAACAAAACCGGATCACGCATTACAGTATTTTCTGATGACATATTGCCACGAAACCTGACTATTGCCTCGCCTGCCTTGAACTTGTCAAACATTTTTTTCCATCGATCGTTGTTTTGGTTTTGATCAAGTGTACTACACTTGCAATATTTCATCTCTCGTCTATTTTTGCTAATTACTTCTTGCTTGCATGTACAAACATATGCAGTACCAGAGTTGATTAACTCAAGTCCTTTTTGATAAATTAATTCAATATCATCTGATGTGTTTTTTACCTTGTCGTATTTTACTCCAAGCCAATCGAGGCCTACCTTTATTGCCGCATAATATTCTAGGCGCTCGTTTTCTGGATTTGTGTCATCAAATCGCAAAATGAGCTTTCCGTCATACATCCTTGCATACTCTTCATCAATTATTGCTGCCTTTGCATGACCAATGTGAGGATATCCATTTGGCTCTGGTGGAAACCGTGTAACAACTTTTCCATTCTCTGCATCCTCTAGTGGCGGCAGGCCGACTCTTTCCTCTATTTTTTCTTTTAAAGCTAATAGTTCTGGAAAGTTTTTTTCAATTTCAGACTGTTGTTGTTGAAGGGAAAGCTTGTTTACATCTGACACTATTGCAGAAATTTCCGCATTAATTTCTTTTACCTTGTTTCGAAGCTCAGGCCGTGTTCCAAGAATTTTTGATAAAACTATCTTATCTCTTGTTTGTCCGTCATGCTCAAAGGCATTTTGTAGTGCAACCTTTCTTACCAGCCTTTTTAATTCGTCATCCAAATTACAAACTCCTTTTTACTACAAAACTCAATAGTGCAAGAAGGTCATTTTTTGCTGAGCCTGAATAGGATTGAATCGACTTTTTTGCCCTTTGTGCGTACGATTGAGCCTGTCGCCTAACCGTTTTTTCAATTTTTAGCCTGCGAATTATCTTGAGTGCCTTTTCGATATCATCCTGTGTTGCAAAGGAGTTACCAAATGCCTTTAAGATAATTTCCTTGTTTTCGCCATTTGCATGATTTATTGCCAAAAGTATTGGAAGGGACTTTTTTCCCTCTCTTAGGTCATTTCCAACAGGTTTTTTTGTGACCTTTGAATCACCTAAAACTCCAATCAGATCATCAGTTATCTGAAATGCAATACCTAGGTTTTTTCCAAAGCTTGAAAGATTTGAAACATCTTTTCGTTTCGCATTTGCACAAATAGCACCCATTGCACATGACACTTCAAAAAGTGCTGCCGTCTTTTTTTCTATCATTTTGATATACTGTGATTGTGATGGTATTTTCTCGTTATTTGCCATACTGATATCTAATAGCTGGCCCTCACACACATCAACACAGGATTTAGCAAGTCTTGATACGAGCTCAATTACAGAATTACTTGGCAGATTTGTTGATGAAACAACCTGATATGCTTTTGAAAATAGTACATCTCCAGCTAAAATTGCAATAGGCATTCCAAATTTTTTATGAACTGTAGTAACTCCATGTCGCATCTCATCGTTATCCATAATATCATCATGGACTAGCGTAAAGTTGTGGACCATCTCAATTGCACTAGCTGCATTGATGGCATTCTTTGTCTTACCCCCAAGCATCTCACAGCTTTTCATAACCATGTATGGTCTTAGGCGTTTTCCACCACTTACAATAAGATGTGATGCAGCACTGTACAGATCATGTGGGTTTCCTTTTAGTTTTGAAACAAGATACCGATTTACGATTTTTGCATTTTTCTCAATAGAGTTCAATTAACAAGCCTCCAGCTATTATCCGATAGATGAAACTTTATTGAAAGATTTAATGCGTTTTTTATGTCATTTTTTATCCACTCTGACAAAATAGCTTGATATTTGTTTAGCATTTGTATTTCTGAGAAAGATAGTAGATATAGTGCAATCAACATCCACGGACAGTATACTTCAGGTGTTTTTTTGAGATTATTCATTAATTCCTTAGGCGTAATCCACACAGTATCACTTATTTCGTCTTTGACTAGCTTGATTGTTGAAGACCCATCTAGTATTCCAATCAAGGTTCCACAGATTTCGTTTTCAGATCCAATGTTTTTGTAAGGAACATGATACTCAAACTTGAATAGATAGTCAAGCTTGCTTGATATTCCGATCTCCTCAGGCAATCTACGCTCTGCTGATGATACATAGGATTCTGATTCTCTTGGATGGCTTGCAACCGTTCCATCCCAGTCATCTGGCCAAAGCATCTTGACATTGCTTCGCTTTGTTAAAAGAAGTCTTCCTTTTTTGTCAAAGATTAACACTGTAAAAGCTCGGTGAAGCTTGCCGTTTGGCAGATGACATTTCATCTTTTCTTCTCTGCCTATCGGATTGTCGTTTTTATCAACTAGTATGACATATTCTTCCATGTTATATTCCTCGAAACAACGTTCCTTCAAATTTTTTTCTTTTTATGGCATCAACTATCCTTTGTGGCTTGTTTCCGTTTACAAAAAAGACATCAAGGCCAAGCCTTGAGATCCTTATTGCCTCTTCAATCTTGCGTCTCATTCCACCTGTAACATCCATATCTATTTTTGAAACTTGAGGCTTTTGGCTTTTCATCTCATAGATTAGATTCCTTGTTTTAAGATCAGAAAATACTCCATCTACATTTAAAACAAAAATTGACAGCCTTGGTCTAAGCGTTTTTGCAAGAATTGTCATGATTTTATCACCTGATAGGATGTATGACTTTTTTTTGCCATACCACAACGCATCGCCAAAAGTAACTGGAACAAGATTTGATTTTGCAATCTTTTCAATCTCTTTTATTTTTTTAATAATAGGACTGTTACCTGCTATAAAATCAGTTGGTGGAAGGCAGTACGGGTTTAGTTTATTTTTTAAAAAAGCGTCAAGAATTATCTTGTTTAATGAAACCATTGAATTTTTGACTACTGCTACACCATGCTGGCTATACGTTGCAGGCCTTGTATGCATATTGTACTTTACAGACCAATAGTGCCCAAATGAGCCTCCACCATGCACAACTACAAAAGGTTCATTTAGTTTTCTGAGGGTTTTTGCAATTTTGTCTATTGTAGATTTTCTCACAGTAAGGGGTTTTCCTTTATTTGTAATAATCGAGCCTCCAAGCTTGATTAGTATCATGTCTGTTTTCAAATAATTGAACAGTTAAAATGTATCTGATTTAGGATTCGATCTTGTGCTGTAATCCAGTTGTATCAATTTTGACTGAAAAACACTCGTAGTTTTTGTTTGAAAACACATCCATTGTTTTATTGAGGTTTGACTCATCAGCTAGTGCTATGATGCACCCACCATCACCTGCCCCAGTAATCTTTGATCCAAAAGATGTACTGTTTGCAAGTTTTATCATAGAACCAAGTTTTTCATTAGAAACTCCAATCTGTTCTAAATAATTTTGATTTTGTGACATGAGCTTACCAAGAGATACTAGTTCATTTTCCTTTAGAGACTTGATTGCCATTTCGACAAGCTCTGATTCTTGTGCACATAAATTTGAAAATACATCATTTTTTTCTTTGAACTTTTTTACTTTGGAAACAACTGCATCAGTTGAATGGGAAATTTTTGAGTTTGCGATAACAAGATGGAACTTTGGTTTTACATCCAGTCTCTTGTAACCATTTTTTTTGTCATACTCGATTAATCCACCAAGTGTACAGACGGTACAATCTGCACCAGATGTTTCTTTAAAGATAGTTCGTTCTGCGTCGATTGCCATTTTCAATATTTCATCTGGAAAATTATTTCCAAACAAACCCATAATCGATGAGGAAGCTGCAACACAACAGGCAGACGAGGAGCCCAAACCTACACCTGAAGGCACATGTGAATCAATTGTAATATCCAAGCCACCTTTGAAAGAATGTTTTTGAATGGTATTTTTTGCGATATAAAAAAAGGGGCGAAAAACCTCTTTTGTTTTTTCATATTGTGTAGAAACAGGAATACTTGACCTGGCTATAGTTGATCTTATAGTAACTTTATCGTCATCTGTTTTTGTTGTTGTAACTGTAACTCGTTTGTCTATTGCAGCAAGAATTGCCTTGACACCATACACTACAAAGTGCTCGCCAAATAGAATTGCCTTTGCGGGAGAAGACGATATAGACTTCAAAGAAAACAAATGGAGGCATAGCCTACAACTGAACTCTTTTCGCCTGCAACATCGCCACTTGTAGCATATTTTAGCAGCTTTCCCTTTGTGGCTCCAAGCTCCTTACATGCTGCCATAGTTGTTGCCATGGCACCATATCCACACGCGCTGACTCTCTTTTGTTCAAGAACATCATAGAATTTTTTTAAATCCAATTTCAGAATTGGTTCAATTAGTGCCTTATCTTGTTTATGTGCAAAATCATTTGGCTCGTAATGTGTAAAATCAGAAGATCCTACAATCATTGTTTTTTTGCTTTTTGCAATTTTTGCAATAGCTGGACCAAGATGTGTTGCCATCTCATAACTTTGGTCAACTAAAATTATTGGCAAGATCTTAAACTTTGGATAAATTTTTTGCAACATTGGGATCTGGACCTCCAAGCTATGGTCCTTTGTATGTGAAAAAAAATCTAGCTCAACAATATCACAAATTTTTGCAAGTTCCTTTGCAGCTTCAGAGTCTACCTCTACTTGTCCTAAAGGAGTTTGCCATACCACATCTTTCATTGCAGCAACATTGCAACCAATGCCCCAGTGATTTGGACCTAAAATGATGACAAGTTCTGGGATGTATGATGAGATCAAATAATACGAGTTTGCTGCAACTGGACCTGAGTACATGTATCCTGCATGTGGACAAATAACTCCATAGATTTGCTCTTTTGTATCGGACGGCGGTTCTTTGCCTGGGCCATACTTGTGTAAAAAACACTCATCAATCGAGGCATCAAGTTCATTTTTTTCACCAGGATAGAACATGCCGGCAACTGCCGGAGTTCTTATCTGCATTATTCTATTTCCTCTTCCGTTATCTTTGTTTCAAAATCATCAATTTCATATTTCATCTGCTCATCGGTTCTTAGCTTACCGCCGTCAATGAGAATTTCGCGTGCCAAGAGCCAATAAATGGTAGCAAGAGACTTTCTTCCTCTATTGTTTGCAGGAATTACAAGATCTATCTTTGATGTCACATTATCTGTATTGGAAATTCCAACAACAGGAATGCCTGCATTTGTAGCCTCAATTACTGCCTGTGCATCAACTTGTGGGTCAGAGATAACAACAAGCTGTGGTTCTGTATAGAAAGGAAGAGATGGGTTGGTAAGAGTTCCAGGCATGAATCTACCTAGTCTCATTTTTGCACCTGTCAATTCGCAGAACTTTTCAATTGGAGTATTGGCATATTCTCTAGCTGAGCAAACCAAAACCGTTTCGATATCAAATCGATTGATAAACTTTGCAGCAGTTTGAATTCTTACTAGCGTAAAGTCTAGATCAATCATGTAAAGTCCTTCAGGACTTGCCTTTGTGATAAAAGGCAGCATGAACTTTGTTTTTACCTGAGTTCCTACTCTGATTCCTGTTGAGAGGATTTTTTTCTTAATATCATCAGTTTGGCTTTGCTGGCTCATTTTCGTGTTTTTAAAGTTGTGCCATACCGCGTATTAAATCATGCTCTGATAGTCTGATGAGTTCATTTAGTTTTGAGACCCTTTCTCCACCAACAACTCCCACTTTGAGCATTTTTGAATTTGTTGCAATTCCAATATGCGAAATATGAGAGTCGGTTGACTCGCCAGATCTATGTGACGCAATTAGACTGATGTTGTTATTGTTTGCCTCATCTGCAAACTCTAATGCATCATACAAGCTTCCAGCTTGATTTACTTTTAAAATTGCAGCATTGCATGATTTTAGCTTGATTGCTTTTTTGAGTATTTGCTTGTTTGTTACAGTCAAATCATCACCTGTTATCAAAACTTTTGGAAACTTTGCTGTAAGCTCTGCCATGTCCTCAAATGCTTCTTCATGAACCGCATCTTCTGCATAGATTAGCTTGTATTTTTCTATAATTTTTGATGCAAACTCTATCTGTTTTTTTGGTGTATGTTCAAATCCTGCTCTATCATACACATAGAGTTTTTTTTTCTCATCCCACTGGGTTGATGAGGCAAAGTCAACGCCAAGAGAAACCTCCTTTCCTAGCGTATAACCTAAATTCTCAATAGCGTTTGCAGAAAGCTCTAACGCTTTATCATTGTCAAGCTTTGGAGCCCAAGCGCCCTCATCTCCTCTGCCGTTTGTAAAGCTAGGATCTTCTTTTTCCAAAACATTACGAAGCTCTTTGTGTACTGCTAGGTTTGTTTCAATGGCCTCACGAATTGATTTTGCACCATTTGCACAAACCAAAATCTCTTGAATATCTGGAGTACCAGGGCCTGCATGAGCTCCACCTCCTAAAATATTACCTAGTGGATAAGGAAACCTCCAATCTTTTTTCTTTGATATTATTTTGAATATGGGCTCGCCAATCGTTCTTGCAGCTGATTCTATTGATGCAATTGACAACGCAAATGCAAATGCACCACCTACTTTTGCATAGTTTGGCGTAGAATCAATCATTCGAATTGCATCATGAATTGTTTTAGGATCAGATGCATCAAGTCCAATAAACTTTTTTATGTTGTTATTTAGCTGTTGTAGGCTTTCTTCTGGCTTGCCATTTGGAAAACTTGTTGCTTCATTTTTCCCCACACTTGCACCTGAAGGGGCACATGTTCTTCCAAGATATTGATTATCCGAAATGACATCGATTTCTATTGTTTTATTTCCTCTGCTGTTGTAAATTAATCGTCCTTTAACTGCTGTAATTGGCAAATTACTCTAGCTCAGTTTGGACTTCAAGATGCCTTCGTCTTATTGCCTCATAGAATGGAACAACTTGCTGAATGGTCTCAACTGATGTTATTAGCATTCTTCTGCAACAGTATCTCTTAACACCTAAAGAATCTAGGACCTTTGCAGCATCCTCACCAGAACGAACTTTGTTTTGGTAATCTTCAAACTTGTCTGCAATTAGGTTACCACAGGTAAAACATCTAACTGGTACAAGCATGTTTTGCAAATGTAATCAAGGATTATAAAAACCCTGCATGAAAATTCATTGCGGGTGTCGCCGAGCATGGCCAAAGGCGCTAGCTTGAGGGGCTAGTCTCTCAGGAGTTCGTGGGTTCAAATCCCATCGCCCGCATAGTTTTTGAAAAATTATTTTATTTTGTTTATTGCATCAATCAGCTTTGCTCGTCTAATCTCTTCGGTAAGTGCAGATCTTGTTTCCTCTACAAGAATTCGGTTGACATCCAGCTTTTTTCGTGTCTCCTTTACAATCTTATCATAGATTGCAAACGGATACAAAATCAAGTACAAGTTTTCCATTATCTCAAAAAAACGTACAGATTCAGATGTTTTTCCAATCCTAATTTTATCATAAATTAGACGCTTGAGTTCTCCAATACAATCCAAAAGACCAAGTATGTATGATTCATTTGAGACTTCAATTGATTCAACAGATGGAATTGGTTTTCCTTCTACAATGGAAATTAGTGATGTTGCCTCAACAATTTCTTGTTCTGGGGTAACAAGGTAACGGACAAGATCGCCATTTGCACTTTTCTTGTATTTTGCAAGCAACTTTTTTGCATTGAGTACATTTTTTCTAGCCAATTTTAGATCTCCTTTGTGGACTGCAATTATCGATTGGCTACACAAAATAACAATATCTCTTGTGTTTTTGATTAGATACTCACGTGCCTGATGTGACTCTTCAAGTGATTTTGCAATTTTATCAAGTGAACTTTTTACATTTTTTAGCAATATTTGTAGGCACAAAAAACTAAGATAAAGCCGTTTTCCAAAGCTCTTATTTTACGTTAATTTTTGTCAATAGGTTGTGGAAATAACAGTAAAACAGATGATGCAAATCGAAGAAAACGGGCACCAAATGGGATTTTTGCGAAAATTTATGATGGAAAATGCAGGGGCAGCTGCAGTTAGATGTCTTGTTGACAAAGTAGGTGACGTATCATCAAAAAAGGTTCTTGTTTTTGCAGGACTTGGAAATAACGGTGGCGATGCACTAGTCATATCAAGACACTTGGCAGGATATGGTGCAGCAGTAACCCTTGTTTTACTTGGAAGTCAAGACAAGATAAAAACTGAGGAAAGTAGATGGAATTGGCAACTTTTAGAAAAGATGAGTTCTGTAAGGCTGATCACAGGAGATACACCTCAATACTCTTTTGATGTAGATGTTATAGTTGATGGAATACTTGGAACAGGAATTTCAGGAACTATACGAGAACCATACGCATCTGCGATTTCATTTATTAACAAATCAAAGGCCTTTAAGCTAGCTGTAGATGTGCCATCTGGTCTTGATCCTGATACAGGAAATACTGCAAACATCTGTGTCAAGGCAGACATTACAGTAACATTTCATAAAATGAAGACTGGGATGCCAAAAAGAAAAGACATGTGTGGCCAAATCTTTGTTGAAAAGATTGGAATACCGCCAGAAGCCGAAGTTGGGGTACTATGAAGGTTCATCAGCTACAGGTAGGAAATATGCAAAATTTTACCTACATTTTAGAAGATGAGAAAACAGGCGAAGCAGTTTTAGTTGACCCATCTTGGGATCTTGATGCAGTTGAACAACTAATCACACGAAACAATCTAAAGATAAAGTATATCGTTAACACACATCATCACTTTGATCACACCATTGGAAACGAGGCAATGACAAACACTACTGGCGCAAAAATCATTCAACATGAGGCATCTACACTCAAACACGACATTATTGTAAAAGATGGTGATAAGATAAGATTTGGAGAATCTGAGGTCGTTGTATTTCATACACCTGGGCACTCAAAGGATAGCATATGTCTTGTAGGCGATGGGAAGATACTGACAGGTGATACACTCTTTGTTGGAAATTGTGGACGAGTTGATCTTCCAGGCGGAAGTGCAAACGAGCTTTATCACAGTCTTTTTGATGTACTAGCAAAGCTAGACGATAAACTTGTAATGTATTCTGGTCATAACTATGGCACAAAACTCGCATCAACTCTTGGACAGGAAAAAGAGACAAACTTTGTAATGCAACCACGAACAGAAGCAGAGTTTGTTGAGCTTTTAGGAGGATAGTTAGTGGCAGATATTCAGATTCTTGGTAATTTGGATAGAGGAGGAAACTTTGTTGAAGACACACAAAAAAAGAATTTTTTATTTTCTTTTGTCATATCATACACTGAAACGTGTGAGATTCCAGGAATTACGGTAGCAGGTGAAAACAAGGATCTTATCAAATTTACACCTCCTGCAGATGCCGAATTTTTGCATTATGGATCTTGTAAGTGCATAAAGGCAATTCCAATGACACCTGATGGCAAGCCAACTCCAGCACTTCTCACAAAGACGGCACTACAGGCAGCAAGTATACCGCACATTGTAATAAACTCTGGAAGCAAAATAGTTCCACAAATCCCCTATATTGAAACAGGAATAAAGTTTGGGAAAAATATTTCACTAGAACCTGCACTTGATCGTTCATCTGTTTTACATGCAGTAGACTATGGAAGAATAATTGGAAGAACACTTGCATCACTTACGGACTGTTTGGTAATTGGGGAGAGCATTCCAGGAGGGACAACTACTGCATTGGCTGTTTTAAAGGGGCTTGGAATAAACGCAATGGTAAGTTCAAGCATGCCCCATAATCCAACTGAGCTGAAAAAAAAGGTCGTCTTTGATGCACTAAAGCGACTTGGCTCTGATGATCCTTATGAGGTTGTATCGAATGTTGGGGATCCAATGATTCCCTTGGTTGCGGGAATGATTAGCTCTGCATCACAAATCACAAATGTCATGCTGGCAGGTGGAACTCAGATGGCAGCAGTATTGGCATTTGGCAATTCGGTTGGATTTAACCAAGACAAGCTTGCAATTGGTACAACCTCATACATAATCGAAGACAAGAGTGCAAACTTTGTTGATACAATAAAGAAAATTGCTGATGTCCCAATACTCGTTGTAAACCCAAAACTTGAACACTCTAAAATTGCAGGACTAAAGGCATTTTCTGATGGGTTTGTAAAGGAGGGAGCCGGTGCTGGCGGAAGCATGATTTCAGCTATACTAAAAACTGGAATTGATACCAATACTCTTTTAGAATTAATTGAAAAAGAATATCGAAAAATTATCTGACAGTAACTGATTTTGCCAGATTTCTTGGATAATCAGGATCTGCATCCTTTTCTAGGGCACAATAATATGCCAAAAGCTGGATTGGAACTATCTCAATTAATGGATACAATGACTCATCAACCTTTGGAATCTCAATCCAGTGATCATAGATATCACTTTTCTTATCTGAAATACCAATTATTTTTGCACCTCTTGCTTTGATCTCATTTGCACTTGTTAGCGTATCATTGTATGTAGAATCATCGGGATTGAGTATTACAACATAGACGTTTGAGTCCATCAGTGCAAGTGGGCCGTGTTTTAGCTCGCCACCAGGTATTCCCTCTGCATGAATGTAGGTAAGCTCCTTTAGTTTTAGTGCGGCCTCTGACGCAATTGGATAATTGATTCCCCTTCCCAAGATGTAAATGTCAGAGACCTCTTTTAGCTCCCTTGCAATTTTTTTGATCTTGGAATGATTTGATAATATTTTAGAAATTGCCTTTGATACTTTATCAAAATCTGGCTTTAGGCAGCCATTGCAGAGACCATCGGCAATCTTGTACAATATTGCAAGCTGTGATGTAAAGCTCTTTGTTGCAGCCACACCAATCTCTGGACCACAATTCATACCAATCACAAGTGAGGACTCTTGGACAAGCGAAGACGTCAATAAATTTACAATAGAAAGAACTTTGGCATTCGATTTTTTTGCAATTCTTACAGCCTCAAGAACATCTGCACTTTCACCGCTTTGTGAAATTGCAATCAATATGGAATTTTGCTCTATAGACTCTGGATCATGGGGCAACTCACTTGAGATTATTGGCTCTGCCTTTATCTTTGCATACTTTGACATGAGGTACTTTGCTACAAGTGCAGCGTTATAGCTTGTTCCACTACCTGTAATGTATACAGTTTTTGCATGTTTGATAAAATCAATAGTCTGTGTTATTGCATCTTGGGTGTTTTCTCCTGCCTTCAAAACAGTGTCTGGCTGCTCTGAGATCTCCTTTAATGTGTAATGAGCATAATCTCCCTTGTATGCATCGGCAAATTCTTTTGAGACCTTTGTAATGTTATATTTGATCAGCTCTCCTTCAAAATTGTAAAGCTTTAGTCCTGATGGATCTATTAGTGCAAAATTTCCGTTATCAAGATAAATTGCATCATCTGTTCTTTCTATAAAACCTAGAACATCACTTGAGAGAAAGTAATCGTCTTCACCAACACCCACAATCAATGGTTCATGATATTTTGCTGCAGCCAAAGTACCATTCTCAAACATAGCTACAAATGCATAATGTCCCTTTAGTCTAGAGATAGTGGCCCTTATTGATGATTTAATATCTGATGTATTATCAAAATTTTTCTGCAGTAAATTCGCAATGACTTCGCTGTCTGTCTCACTTTGAAATGTATATCCTTCTTTTTGTAGCTCAGCCTTGAGCTCACTAAAATTCTCAATAATTCCATTGTGAACTATGGCAATTTTACCTGAATTGCTTGAATGAGGGTGGGCATTTGCATCGGTTACCTTTCCATGAGTTGCCCACCTTGTGTGACCCACACCAACATTTCCAGGAAGCTTGTCAAGCTGAAATCTATTGTTTACCTCAACTACCTTCCCAATTCCTTTTTTTACAAGAATCTGATTGTTTGACTTTGTTGCAATGCCAACACTGTCATAACCTCGATACTCCATTCGCTTTAATCCCTTAACGAGAATTGGTGCGGCATCACCATTACCATAGTAGCCTATTATCGAACACATCAGTATGAACCCAATTATATGATATTTACAGATAAGCTTAACTTATGATTGTTCGGCTGAACCCTCAACATCTTGTTGTTCTTTAGTTTCAGACAAAAGTTCGTTAAACGATGAACCCGGTACAAGACGAATTTCTGACTCTTCTTCGATTTTTACTATGTATGAAGGCACATCAACAATTCTATCGCCAATCATTATGTGTCCATGAACAACTGCCTGCCTAGCTTGGAATGGAGTTTTAAAATTCAATTTCTTTCTGACAATTGTTTGCAATCTTCGTGACAACAAATCAGTAACCTGCAGGTTTAAGACATCATCAAGTGTAGATTCTCTTTTTATCAATCCTACCCTTGACAGAGCTTTTAGCAGAACGGGTTCTTCTTTTTCTCTAATTTCTTGTCTTAGAGCAAGCAAGGAACGAGCTTGATTTCTTACTCTTGATAGTTCTGTATGGGCCTTCCATAACTCTCGCTTTGTTCGAAGACCAAAGGTACCAAGTGTCTTTAGCTCTTCCATCTTTAGATCATAATTAAGTGGACGTTTTGGCTTTCTCCATTTTTTTCTTGGATACTTTGGATCTCCCATCTAATCGCCTACTTTTTTCCTGCATCCTTTTTAGGAGTCTCTTTTTTTGCAGCGCCAGCATCCTTCTTATCAGCTGGTGCGGCAGTCTTCTTATCAGTTGGAGCGCCTTTCTTATCAGTCGATGCACCTTTCTTATCCGTTGCAGCAGCTGGTGCTGTTCCTGCAGCTGATGCAGCGCCTTCTGCTGGTACTGCGCCCTCAGCTGTTACACCTGGGACTACAGCTCCGGCTGGCAAAACCTTTCCTCCCTTCTGGACTCCTACTGCACCACCCTTTCGTCCTGTGGTACGAGTTCTTTGTCCTCTGACCTTTAATCCAAAGGTATGGCGAAATCCACGCCAGCTATTAGCTGTCTTTTCTCTTTCAATATCAGTTCTAACCGAAAATTCGATATCAGATGTAATCAGATGCATATCCTTTCCTGTTGGAAGATCCTTTCGTCTATTCAAAAACCAAGAAGGAAATTTTGCAGACTCTGGATTTTTAATTATATTTTCAATTGATTTTACCTGATCATCAGAGAGAAAGCCTATGTTGCCGTGAGGATCAATTTTTAGAGAATCAAGTAGTGCGCTTGCAAAGGCATATCCTATTCCTCTTATTTGCGTAAGTCCAATTAGCATATTTCTGTCTCCGTGAATGTCGTTTCCGACAATTCTTACAATATGCCTGTATTCTTGTGTGCTCAAGTATGCAAAAATCAAAGTACCCCCGATAAAAACCATGCTAAGAAAAATTCAAAAATTCTCCTCTCTGCTTTTTGCGCAAGGTACTATTATAAATTCAAACAAATCATAATTTATCAAATTGCAACAAAGTTTCTCACAACTAGTTGAGCAAAGCTACAACTCTTCTCCAAAATATACTGAAATAATGTCAGGAGTTCCTGAGGACTATAATGACATAAAGACACTTGGTGATTTGCTTTCAATAAACTACAAGCTTGTTGCTGTAAAAGAGCAGCTCAGACAAAATCTCATATCGCTAATGGAAAAGAAGCAAACAAGATATCCTGAGATCATTGGATATGATAACGACGTAATACCTGCATTAGATAGAGCAATACTCTCAGGGCATGATGTATTTCTCATTGGACAAATAGGGCAGGCAAAAACAAAGATTGTTGAGACAATAGCACAAACTCTACTCTCCCCAATTCCAATCATAAAAAATAGCATTACAAATGACTGTCCAATGGACATGCCACAAAAAGAACTTGTGTCTATTTTAGAAGACAAAGATGAAAATCACAGCCTAAAATTTTATGTTAGTCCGGAAAGCATTGAAAAAATTTCCGATAACAAACTTGACACAAAGATAGAATGGATTGAAGGTAAAAGACGATTCAAGTACGTTCTTGCAACGCCAGATATTTCAGTAAAGGACTTGGTTGGATACATTGATGCAGTAAAAGTTGCAAAAAAAGGAGTAGAGATGTACAAAATAGAATCATACTCGCCAGGCCAGCTAATGCAGGCAAAGCACGGAATCTTTTGCATTGATGAGCTTCCAGTACTTGATCCAAGAAAGCAGGTAGCATTGTTATCTGTACTGCAAGAGGGTCGATTTACAACAGGATCTTACCCTGTAATTTTTGAGCCGAGGACAACATTTTTTGCAACTGCAAACCCAATTGACTATACACACTCTGGCAAAGTCATCGAACCACTCTATGACAGACTAAAAAGCCACATCCACACACACTATCCAAAAACAATCACAGATGAGATGCTAATTATTTTGCAAGAGGCAGAAATCTCAAAGTCATTTGTACTTGTTTCTGTTCTTGAAGCTTTGGCAACTACAATACAAAAAACTAGAAACACTTCACAAGTAAATCAGGAAAGAGGCGTCAGCGTAAGACTTGGAATTCACGGCCTTGAGCTGCTAGTTGGCGAAGCACAAAGGACAAGAGCACTTTCTCACAAACTAATCCCAACACCAAGACTATCTGACATGCACTGCCTAAATCAAGTCGCAAAATTTGAGCTTGCAGAAATAGATGATACTATAGAAAATCGTGAAAAAGTATTTTCTAAACTAATTGGTGACTCTATTAAAGAAATATGTCTAAAGTTTCTTGAAAAACTTGACTCTGCACTACTTGAATCAATTAAGCAAGAATTTGGGCAAAGCACATTTGAAATATCACAAAAAATGATCTGGTCAAACGGTAAGGTTTCATATAACTCACAACTTGAAAATTTCAAAAATCTCAAGAAACTTGTTGAGGTAAATCTAGAACATATGCGACAAAAACAAGGCGAGTTTGAAAAAGTTGCCAAGCCACATAACATAAGCACAGAATCACTTGGTATACAGGATGAAAATGAGCTTCGATGCGCCTTAACTGAAATCATTCTTGAAGGGTTGTGCTGGACAACGCCAAAGATCTTGGATAAAAAAGAAGCTGGATATGTCGCTGCATAATGCAAAAAACTTTGTATATTTTGCTGTAGACCAACAACAAGGCAAGACAAAAGACGCAAATTCTATCTCAGAGCAAAAACTACAGCAAATTTTAGAAACATTGTACAGGCAGACAATCAGGGAAAAGACGCCTGAGCTTGAAGATCTTGAGCAAATAATACAAAATTCACTAAAATCACCTTCTGATGAAAATCTAGAAGGCCAAGACACTGATGATCCATCACAAGATGAGTCATTTTCAATTACAAAATACTTGATGGCAAAGGGATATCTCCGTGATGAAAAAAACTGGCTAACAAACAAGGGATTTTTTGAGATAGGAAACAAAATACTTCATGACGTAATGAAGAACCTTATCTCAGACGAATTTGGATCGCACAACACAAACTCTTTTGGTGATGGAAACGTCACAATAGATACAACAAAAAAATTTGAACCAGGTGATGACATTAGGTTTCTTAGTGTTCCTCATACAATTTTGAATTCAGTCCAGCGAATTTCAAAGACTGAGAAGGTTTCATTTCCTATTTCAATAGATACTGACGATCTTGAAAAATTTGAGACAATTGAGGACGTACGGGTTGCAGTAGTGTATTGCATAGACCTTAGTTCAACAATGAAGTCAATTCTTGGTAAAGGTGGAAAAAGCAGAATCGAGGCTGCAAAAAAGGCATTATGGAGTCTTTATGCTCTAAACAAAAAGTATTTTCCAAATGACTCTATCTATGTTATCGGATTTGCATCTATGGCATCACAAGTAAATCCATTTGACATACCGTTTCTTAAAACATATGACGCAAACGATAATTTTTTGCACTACACAAACTATCAGGCAGCATTTATGCTTGCAAGAAAAATCCTTCAAAAAAATACTGCCCAAAACAAAAGAATAGTT
>Ga0209108_10000406_pt1 | contig 23949 bp, 23 predicted proteins | sample Rifsed10ft1_FD_184003 | JGI IMG/M metagenome (GOLD analysis project Ga0209108, IMG submission 184003) | Soil microbial communities from Rifle, Colorado, USA - sediment 10ft 1 (version 2) | ecosystem: Environmental > Terrestrial > Deep subsurface > Rock core/Sediment | place: Rifle, Colorado...
GTCCAGCAACAGCCTTAGCCGGCGCTGGACGGCCTGCCAGCTGCGACGGTGCTCCTCGCAGGCGCCGTAGCGCTCCAGCCGCGCCAGGTGCTCGCGCGTGGCGTAGCCCTTGTGGTGGGCGAAGCCGTAGAGCGGGTAGACGCGGTCGACCTCGCGCATGAGGGCGTCGCGCGCCACCTTGGCGACGATGGAGGCGGCGGCGATGGAGCTGCAGCTGGCGTCGCCGTCGACGATGGCGCGCTGGGGCAACAGCTGGTCCAGCGTCTGCGGGCCGTCGATGAGGACGAACTGCGGCCGCGGGCGCAGGCCGGCCAGCGCGCGCTTCATCGCGACGCGGTTCGCCGGGGCGATGCCCCAGGCGTCGATCTCGGCGACGGAGGCCCAGCCGATGGCGAAGGCCAGGGCTTCGCGACGAATGGCCTCGGCCAGGCGCTGCCTTGCATTAGGCGTAAGCTCCTTGCTGTCCCGGACCTCGCCCAGCCAGACGGGGCGGCTTTCGGCGTCGAGGATGACGGCGGCGGCGCAGACCGGCCCGGCGATGGGCCCGCGGCCGACCTCGTCAACGCCGGCGACCAGGCGCCGCCCGGCGAACCAGAGCGCCTCTTCCAGGGCGGTGGACGGCTGGAGGCGGGAACCGGCCGTCATCTCCGGCGCATCGTAGCATGGAACATGACACCAGGGCCCTGTTCCTCGTTCCTCATCGCAGCGACTAAGATCGCAGCAAACCGCCAGAAGGAGGCTGTATGCCTGTCATCCACGTCGAGATGTGGCCGGGGCGCACCTACGCCCAGAAGCAGGAGCTGGCGAAGGCGATAACAGAGGCGGTGGTCAGGATCGCCAACACGACGCCTGAGGCGACCATCGTCATCTTCGCGGACGTGGCGAAGGAGAACTGGGCTCAAGGCGGCGTCCTGGCTTCCGAAACTTAGAGAAGAGGAAGGGAGGCCCGTCCCCGGAAGCCGGATGCTATAATTCTCTCGCCAAGCGAATCTGGGAAGCGCTAGCGTATCATTACAGGAGCGGCGGCGTTTCTGATAGGGGAGTCTCATGGGTTCACGCTGGATGCGTAACAGCTTTGTCTATCTCCTGATCCTGGTGGCGGTCATCGCCGTCGTTGTCGCCTTTGTCCGTCCGTCCTCCGGCGCCAGCAGCAAGCGCGACCTGAGTACGGTGATCGGCGACGCGAAGGCCGGCGCCATCGAGAAGATCGAGGTGAAAGGGAACAGCCTCAAGGTCGTCCGCAACGACGCCAGCCGCTCGGACTACACCTCTCGCAAGGAGGACGGCGCCAGCATCTTTACCATCCTCAGCGAGAACAACGTCGACGTCTCCAAGATCGCCATCGAGATCAAGGAGCCGAGCGCCTTCGGCGACTGGGTCGGGCTGCTGCTGCAGTTCCTGCCCATCCTCATCTTCATCGGCCTCATCCTGTTCATGATGCGCCAGGCGCAGGGCACGAACTCGCAGGCGATGAGCTTCGGCAAGAGCCGCGCCCGCATGTTCACCGCCAACAAGCCCTCCGTGACCTTCGTCGACGTCGCCGGCGTGGACGAGGCTAAGGAGGAGCTGCAGGAGGTCGTCGAGTTCCTGAAGTACCCAGAGAAGTTCGTCGCGTTGGGCGCGCGCATCCCGCGGGGCGTCCTGCTCGTCGGCCCGCCGGGGACGGGCAAGACGCTGCTCGCCCGCGCCGTCGCCGGCGAGGCGGGCGTGCCCTTCTTTTCGATCAGCGGGTCCGAGTTCGTCGAGATGTTCGTCGGCGTCGGCGCCTCCCGCGTTCGCGACCTCTTCGACCAGGCGAAGCGTAACTCGCCCTGCATCGTCTTCGTCGACGAGATCGACGCGGTCGGCCGCCAGCGCGGCGCCGGCCTGGGCGGCAGCCACGACGAGCGCGAGCAGACGCTGAACCAGATCCTCGTCGAGATGGACGGCTTCGACACCAACACCAACGTCATCGTCGTCGCCGCGACGAACCGGCCCGACATCCTCGACCCGGCGCTGCTGCGGCCCGGCCGCTTCGACCGCCAGGTGGTCATCGACGCGCCGGACGTCAAGGGCCGTGTCGCCATCCTCGAGGTGCACACGAAGGGCAAGCCCCTGGACAAGGACATCGCCCTGGAGACGCTGGCCAAGCGCACGCCGGGCTTCTCCGGCGCCGACCTGGCGAACCTGGTCAACGAGGCGGCGATCATGGCGGCGCGCTCCAACAAGAAGCGCATCGCCATGCCCGAGTTCGAGGAGGCCATCGACCGCGTGATGCTCGGGCCGGAGCGCAAGAGCCGCGTGCGCAGCGCTCGCGAGCTGGAGATGGTCGCCTACCACGAGGCGGGGCACGCCCTCGTGGCATACAAGATCGAGAACTTCGACCCGCTGTTCAAGATCACCATCGTCTCGCGCGGCATGGCGGGCGGCTACACGCTGGCCCTGCCCGAGGAAGACCGCCACATCAACACGAAAACCTACCTGGAGAAGCGCCTGGCGATGATGCTCGGCGGCCACGCCGCGGAGGAGATCGTCTTCGGCGAGATGTCCACCGGGCCCGGCGACGACATCAGCCAGGTGACGAAGACGGCCCGCGCCATGGTCACCCGCTTCGGTATGAGCGAGCGCCTGGGCCCGCGCACCTTCGGCCACAAGGAGGAGCTGATCTTCCTCGGCCGCGAGATCTCGGAGCAGCGCGACTACTCGGAGAAGATCGCGGAGGAGATCGACGACGAGGTGCGCCGGATCATCGACCGCGCTCACGACCTGGCGCGCAAGCTCATCTCGGAGAACCGGCCGAAGCTGGACCACCTGGCGAAGACGCTGCTGGAGATCGAGACGCTGGAGGGCGATGCCCTGCTGGCGCTGATGGCAGCGCCGGTGCCCGAGGCCGGCGAAACGCCGTCTGTCGAGGCGTCGCCGCCGCCGGCCGCCACGCCGCCCGCGCCACCCTCCGAGCCGGAGAGGCGCGAGGAGGAGAAGCCGAAGGGCCGGCCGCGCCCCGGCCTCGCCTGGGGTGGCTAGCGCCACTGCATCTGGGCTGACGCCAGAGATAGAGGGAGGCCGCGTGATGAGCTCGGCCTCCCTTTTCAATACCGAGCGACAAGACATCGCGCAGGTGGCAATCAACGACTGGCCTCGCAGAGCGGAGGTACAGGGGGGCAGAGCCCTCCTTCGGCAGGCTCAGGACGCAGCCTGACGGGGAGTGTGAGGGGTGTCCCCTCAGATGATTCTTACTCAAAGACGGAGCGGATGAGCCCTGTGCCTGTCGAAGGGCGAAGACACGCAGCCCGGCCCCCAGCGTTTGACCCTCATCGCCACGCCCCCTAACATCCCTTCGAGATGAACAAACGCAAGCGCGTCGCCTGGGCCAAGCAGCGCCGGCGGCGTCAGAAGGAACAGGCGAAGAAGCGCGCCGTCAAGGCGACCGCGCCGGGCGGCCGCGCCGCTTCGAGCGGCGCCGGCGCCTAAGAGGCCCTGCAGGTTGAAACCTGCGGCTTCGCCCACCGCTACAGCACGAGCGCGTAGCCGCGGCCGCGGCGAGAGCGGATGGCGTCCGCCAGGCCGATGTGGTCGAGCTTCAGGCGCAGGTTACGCACGTGGGCCCGGACCAGCTCCGACGTGCCCCTGCCCTCCGTGAAGCCCCAGACGGACTGCAGCAGCTCCAGCAGCGGCACTTCCCGCGGCTGAAACTCAAGCAGCACCTCCAGGAGGCGAAACTCCGTCCGCGTCAGCGCTACCTCGCGGCCGTTGGCGGCGGCCGTGCGGCGCACCGCATCGAGCGAGAGGGATAGCGGACCCGGCGCCCTCGCGCCGAGCAGCGCCTCGATGGCGTCAGCGACCGCCTGGCCGTCGACCGGCCGCGGCAGCGTCGCCTGCAGGCGCTCGTCGGAGAAGCCGACGCCGATGAACTTTGCGTCTCCCCTCTCCAGCGAGAGCGCGGCGAGCGCCTCGCGCCCCAGCGGGCTGTCGTCGAGAAGAGCGATGTCCCAGCGCACCTTCGCGCCGAGGCCGAGAACGGCGAGGGGGCGCTCGATTGGGATGACGCCGTAGCCGAGATGCGCAAGATACCTTACGCAGGGCTCGCGCAGCAGGTTGTCACCGATTACGAGGAGAATGACCGCCATAGTCCCTCATCTTTAGCGAGTTTCGCTTGGGCGCGCAATCCCAGGAAGGCCACGCCGGCCTGACCGCCGCAGAGACGTTACAGTACTCTTTAGCACCCTTGTTCTTAACGCGCTTTGCGGCGTACAATACCTGATCGACCGATTCTTGCCAAGCCCGAGAGAGCGACGCCTTGCCCCAAAATCCTTCGACAGGCTCAGGACGCAGCGCCATCGTCGTCCGCGGCGCCCGCGAGCATAACCTCAAGAACATCGACGTCACCATCCCGCGCGACAAGCTGGTCGTGATCACCGGCCTCTCCGGCTCCGGCAAGAGCTCGCTTGCGTTCGACACCATTTACGCCGAGGGGCAGCGACGTTATGTCGAGTCGCTCTCCGCCTACGCGCGCCAGTTCCTCGGCCAGATGGAGAAGCCGGACGTCGACTACATCGAGGGCCTATCCCCCGCCATCTCCATCGACCAGAAGGGCGCCTCGCGCAACCCGCGCTCCACCGTCGGCACCGTGACGGAGATCTACGACTACCTGCGCCTGCTCTTCGCCCGCGCCGGCCGGCCCCACTGCCCGAACTGCGGCCGGCCCATCGAGCGGCAGACCGTGCAGCAGATCGTCGACGCCATCCTCGCCCTGCCGGCCGGCAAGCGGCTGATGATCCTCGCGCCGGTGATCTCCGACCGCAAGGGCGAGCACCACGCCGTCCTCGAGGACGCCCGCCGCGCCGGCTTCGTCCGCGTGCGCGTCGACGGCACCGTCTACGACCTCGAGGACCGCATCCAGATGGACCGCTACAAGAACCACACGATCGAGGTCGTCGTCGACCGGCTGATAACAGAAGGGCAGCCGGGCAGACGGGCAGACGGGGACGGGCAATCTGGGGACGAGAGTTCCCCTCGCCCTGAGCCTGTCGAAGGGCGAGGGGACGAGGGCCCAGAGCCCGCCTCCGCCTCCTCCGCCTCCCGCCTGGCCGACTCCGTCGAGACGGCGCTGAAGCTGGGCGCCGGCGTCATCCGCGTCGCCATCGAGGGCGAAGAGGAGCGCCTGTACTCGGAGCACCTGGCCTGCGCCAGCTGCGGCCTCTCCTTCGGCGAGCTGGCGCCGCGCAACTTCAGCTTCAACAGCCCCCACGGCGCCTGCCCCGACTGCACCGGCCTGGGCGTGAAGATGGAGATCGACCCGGAGCTGGTCATCCCGAACAAGAACCTGAGCATCGCCGAGGGCGCCATCCTGCCCTGGACGCGCTCGGCGGCGATAAGCGGCTGGTACTACCGCCAGCTGGAGAGCGTCGCCCGGCGGCACGGCTTCGGCCTGGACGTGCCGGTGCGCGAGCTGACCAGGGACCAGCTGGACATCGTCTTCTACGGCGACAAGAACCCCGTCTCCGTCCGCTACCAGGGCAGCGACGGCCACCACCACAGCTGGGAGACGCGCTTCGAGGGCGTGATCACGAACCTGACGCGCCGCCACCATGACACGCAGTCCGAGTACATGCGCCAGGAGTTCGAGCGCTACATGGCGACGGTGCCCTGCCAGACCTGCCACGGCGCCCGCCTCAAGCCGGAGTCGCGCGCCGTCAGCGTGGGCGGCAAGAGCATCACCGAGACGACGGCGCTGAGCATCATCGAGGCGCAGCGGTGGTTCGCCTACCTCGCCGGGCCGGAGGCACCCCTCAACCAGCGCGAGCAGGCCATCGCCTACCAGATCCTCAAGGAGATCAGGGCTCGCCTCGACTTCCTGGTCGAGGTCGGCCTCGACTACATCACCCTCGACCGGGCGACGGCGACGCTCTCCGGCGGCGAGGCGCAGCGCATCCGCCTCGCCACCCAGATCGGCTCCGGGCTGATGGGTGTGCTCTACGTCTGCGACGAGCCGACCATCGGCCTGCATCCGGCGGACGACGCCCGCCTCATCCGCACGCTGAAGAGCCTGCGCGACCTCGGCAACACGGTGCTCATCGTCGAGCACGACGAGTCGATGATGCGCGCCGCCGACCACCTCATCGACATGGGGCCGGGCGCCGGCGTCCACGGCGGCGAGGTCGTGGCGACGGGCAGCCCGGAGGAGGTCATGCGCAACCCGGCGTCGCTCACCGGCGCCTACCTCTCCGGCGTCCGCCAGATACCGACGCCTTCCGCCCGGCGGCCCGGCAGCGGCGAGTCGATCAAGATCAAGGGCGCTCGCGAGAACAACCTCAAGAACATCGACGTTACGGTGCCGCTGGCCAAGTTCGTCTGCGTCACCGGCGTCTCCGGCTCCGGCAAGAGCACGCTCATCACCGAGATCCTCTACAAGAAGGCGGCGCAGCTCCTCTACGGTGCCCGCGACCGCCCCGGCATGTGCGAGGCCATCGTCGGCCTGGAGCACGTCGACAAGGTGATCAACGTCGACCAGTCGCCCATCGGCCGGACGCCGCGCTCCAACCCGGCGACCTACACCGGCCTCTTCACGCCGATCCGGGAGCTGTTCGCCTCGGTGCCGGAGGCGCGCCTGCGCGGCTACCAGCCGGGCCGCTTCTCCTTCAACGTCAAGGGCGGCCGTTGCGAGGCCTGCCAGGGCGAGGGCTACATCGAGATCGAGATGCAGTTTCTGCCGGACGTCACCGTCCCCTGCGAGGTCTGTAAGGGCAAGCGCTACAACCGCGAGGCGCTGGAGATCACGTTCCGCGGCAAGAACATCGCCGAGGTGCTCCAGATGACCGTCGACCAGGCGCTGGAGTTCTTCGCCGCCTTCCCGAAGGTGCGGACGAAGCTGCAGACCCTGCGCGACGTCGGCCTCGGCTACATCACGCTCGGCCAGCCGGCGACCACCGTCTCCGGCGGCGAGGCGCAGCGCGTCAAGCTCTCGACGGAGCTGTCGCGGCGCTCCACCGGCCGTACCCTCTACATCCTGGACGAGCCGACAACCGGCCTCTCGTTCGAGGACATCCGCAACCTGCTCGCCGTGCTGCAGCGGCTGGCGGACGGCGGCAACACCGTCATCGTCATCGAGCACCACCTCGACGTCGTCCTCAACGCCGACCACCTTATCGACCTCGGCCCGCAGGGCGGCGACCGTGGCGGCGAGGTCGTCGCCGAGGGCACGCCGGAGGAGATCGCCCGCCACCCCACGTCGCTCACGGGCTTGCACCTGCGCCAGGCGCTGGAGCGGCGGCGGGCGCTGGCGAAGGCGCGGTAGGGAGTAGGGGCCGCTTGCCAGCGGCCCATCGCGGTACGTCAATCGACGATGGCCCGGATACCAGAACGACCTCGCAAGAACGCCCGGCTCCCTGGCTACGACTACAGCCTGCCGGGCCCTTACTTCGTAACAATCGTCTCTAAGGACCGAGAGCTAATCTTCGACGACCTGAGGCTGAAGGCGGCCGTCGAAGATGCGTGGCGATGGCTGGGGCAAACATTTCGCCATGTCGAACTGGACGCGTTCGTCGTGATGCCGAACCACGTACACGGCGTTTTGTTAATCACGGATCCGCAAGAGGGCCGCTGGCAAGCGGCCCCTACGGGTCGGGGCAGCTTGAAGCCGCTGGGTGGCTTGGTCGGCGCGTTCAAGACCAACGCGACGCGGCGCGTCAACGAAACCCGCGGGACACCAGGCCTGCCCGTCTGGCAACGGAACTACTACGAGCGCGTCGTCCGAAGCGAATCCGAGTTGAACCGCATTCGTGACTACATCCGGAACAACCCATTGACCTGGAAGGATGACCCAGAGAATCCGGGCACAGGTCCCGCAGCTCGGTAGGCTCAGGACGAACGGCCGCAGCTGCGGGATTCAGCCCGCAGGGCTCGTCGCCGCGCCCACCGAGATTGCCACGGCTCGCCTGCGGCGAGCCTCGCAACGACAGACTGCACCCCCTATACTCCGCCCAGGCGCATGGCAGACGTAGACCAGCCCCTGACGCTACCCGCCGCCATTGAGGGCGCGGCGCGGCGCTTCCCCGGCCGCCCGGCCTACATCGAGCCGGGCGCCCGGCGCAGCGTCACCTGGGGAGAGCTGCACCGCCTCGTCCAAGACGCCGCCGCAGGGCTCGTCACCCTTGGGCTGCAGCGCGGCGACCGCCTCGCTATCTGCGCCGAGAACAGCATCGACTGGATCGTCGCGTTCCTCGCCACGGTGACCGCCGGCGGCGTCGGCGTCCTCGTCTACTACGACCTGAAGGCGGCGGAGATCGGCGAGCACGTGAGCCGGCCCGGCTGTCGCTTCCTCGTCGCGTCCGAGAGCGTGCTGGCGAAGGCCGCCAACCTGCGCAAGGTCGAGACGGTCATCGTCGTTGGGCAGGCGCCGGGGAAGCCTGCCCTGAGCTTGTCGAAGGGGCGCGGCGGGCGCAAAGCGCCGCTGCCGTTCGCGTCGTTGGCGGCGCAGGCGACGCCGGAGAGCCGGGCGACGCTGGCCTCGCGGGCGCCGGCGCCGGACGACCTCGCCGTCATCCTCTACACCTCGGGCACCACGGGCGGCGCCAAGGGCGTCATGCTCAGCCACCGCAACTTCCTCGCCAACGGCCACGCGGCGATCGAGACGCTCTGCCTCAGCGACAGGGACTCGGTGCTCCTCGTCCTGCCGCTGCACCACGCGATGCCGTTCTTCGCCGCCGTCGTCCTGCCGGGGCTGGTCGGCGCCCACTTCGTCATCGAGAACGACCTGCGGCGCATCCGCGACCGCCTGCAGGAGTACCGGCCGACGCTCTTCTTCGGCGTGCCGGCGCTGTACGAGCTGATGTACCGCAACCTCCTCGCCCGCGCCGAGGCAGAGGGACGCCTGGCGACGCTGCAGGCCTGGCAGAAACGCCTGCGCTGGGTCAAGCGCCTCACCGGCGTCAACCTGGCGCCCCTCGCCTTCCGTCAGGTCCACCAGGCGCTGGGCGGTCGCCTGCGCTTCCTCGTCTGCGGCGGCGCCGCCCTCAACCCTCAGACGGCGCGCGACTTCCTCAGCCTCGGCCTGCCGCTGATCCAGGGCTGGGGCATGACCGAGGCGGCGACGGCCGTGGCCGTGCAGCGATTCTCTCGATCTCGCTTCCTCTTCACGAGCTACTACGAGGACCACGCCGGCAGCGTCGGGCCGCCGCTGCCCGGCATCGAGGTGCGCCTCATCGACGTGCCGGAGAAGGAGATCCGCGTCGCCACCAACGGCGAGGGCGAGATCATCGTCCGCGGCCAGAACGTCTTCCTCGGCTACTGGGACGCGGAGGAGGAGACGCGGGCGGCGATGCTCGACGGCTGGCTGCGCACCGGCGACCTGGGGCGCATCGACAAAGACGGCAACATCTACATCACGGGCCGCAGCAAGTACATCATCGTCCTCGAGTCGGGCGAGAAGGTCTACCCGGACGAGCTGGAGGACAAGCTGCGCGAGAGCCCGCTCATCGAGGACGTGTGCGTGCGCGGCCGAAGGGTGCGCGACAAGACGCAGGTGACGGCGGTCATCTACCCGAACGTCGAGGCGACGCAGCTGGCGGCGACGCGGCAAGGCCTGGAGCCGGCGGCGGAGGACGTTCGCCGGCTCATCGGCGCGGAGGTAGAGCGGCTGGGCAAGGAGCTGGCGGCCTACAAGCGCGTCGTCAGCATCGATCTGTCGGACGCGCCGCTGCCGAAGACGCCGCTGCAGAAGGTCGCGCGCGGGCGGCTGGAGGAGCGGTACGAGTTCGTCGTCGAGAAGTGGCTGGCGTCCGGTGAGGTGCTGGAGTGAGAATCGCCTCGGTCCGGCGCCCTCTCCGCAGGCTCAAGCGCCTCTGGGTTGCCGTTAGCTGCAAGGGTAGCTACCTGAAGGCGGTCGCGGCCAACGGCTTCCGTAGCGAAACTATCCTCTTCTACCCAGAGCTGCCGCGGCCGGGTCACATCCTCTACAAGGTCTGCCACCTCCTCGGCTACCGCATGACAAAGGACATCGCCTCCGAGGCGGTTCTCGCTGTCCACTTCGAGGACACGACCTGGAAGCGGCGCGACGCTGTCCTCGATGAGATCGGGCGGACGAAGAAACCGATGGCCAACTACCGCTGTCTGGACATTTCCAAGAGCAGGGTGGCAGCTGCCTTTGAGCGAATCTTTGGCTATCCACTCGCGATCGATCCTCGCTCCTACGGCGGCCCCTGCCTACGCAAGTCTGAGCGCAACGCGGCGCATGACGGCGAGATCGTCATCTGTCCGGTTGAACCCGAGGCCGGCTTCGTCTATCAGCGCCTCGTAGACAATCACGAGGGCGAAGAGGTGGTCGACCTGCGCGTCCCCGTTTTCGTCGATTCGGTGCCGTTCATCCTTCTTAAGTACCGGCCGGTTGCGTCGCGCTTCGCCCGCGGGTCGCGCAGGACGGAGATCAGGGAGGTCGGCGCGGTCTTCTCGGAGGATGAGGTCGCGAAGATGCTGGCGGTCTGCCGCGAGATGGGCCTCGACTGCGGCGCGCTCGATGTCCTGCGCGACCGAGAGGACGGCCGCATCTACGTCGTCGACGTGAACGATACGCCCACCGGCCCGCCCTCCGGTATAAGCTCGCGGGAGTACGCGCCGGCGCTTCGGCGTCTCGCCAAGGCCTTCCAGACCCAGCTCGTCGAGCCGAGGCTTCGAGCGACCCTCAGAGCCGCGGACGGCGTCCGCTCGCCCTGAGCCTACGACATCCCGCTAGCGCCCCGCCTTCGCCCGCTCCTTCGCCTCCTCGACGAGGCGGATGAGCTCATGCGCCGGGGCGGCGCCTCCGGCCAGCGCCAGCGCCGTCGCCGCCCGCCCCTGCGCCGCCGTGAGCGCCGCGTCGCCCAGCAGCGGGCTGACGAGGTCGAGGCCGAGGCCGAAGGCGAAGCCGGCGCCCGCCGCCAGCGAAAGCGCGACAGCGACGACGCGCCGGAGAGCAGGCCCCGTCCGCTCGTCCTGAGGCTCTCGAAGAGCCTGCCCTGAGCGAAGCGAAGGGACGAGCACTGACAGCACCACCTCAACCGTTCGCTCCACGGCGGTCGAGAGGAAGAGGAGCAAGATCGTGGCTGCCAACGGGTCGCTTGTCATCGGTTGATCTCCTTACGTCCTGTCCGCAGGACGCCACCTGAGTCGCGCGGCAGCCCTCTGCCGCCACGCCAGTGGCTCAGGCATCGCCGGCCTCCTCCTCCAGCCTCGAACGTTCCTCGCGCCAGCGCTCCAGCTCCGCCTCCGGGTCCTCCACGCCGAGCTCGTTCGCGGCGCGACGGCGGGAGTGGATGCCGGCGGCGACGAGGCGCGCCTCGTCCGTCACCAGCCGGCTGCGGTCGACGGGCAGCAGCGGCCCCCAGACTACGCGCGAGCGGTAGGGCGCGTAGCCGGCGCCCGTGTACTGCTCCAGCAGGCGCAGGATCATCTCGTTGCGGCGCTTGAGGGCGACCTCGCGCAGCAGGCGCTTGCGCTGCACCTTCTTGAGCAGCGGGTCCAGCTCCAGGCTGAGGGCGACGCCAGACAGGCCGCGGCCGTTGTCGCCGAAGGAGGTGCGCGGCGACTCGCCCAGGTCGTGCAGCGTGCGGTAGATGAGGTTGACGTAGTCGACGTGCAGGCCGACGCCGCCGCCCTGCAGCAGGTCCAGCAGGTAGGCGCGCGCCCGCTCCGGCAGCTCCCAGACCGCGCCCGGCTGCACGGCGATGTCCTGCGCCTCCGTCACGTTCTCGAGGACGGCGACCGGGTTGCCGGACAGCTCCAGGATCATCGAGAGCTGGGAGAGGGCGCGGTTCAGCTCCCGCACCGACTCGCGGACGGCGTCGATGTCGCTGACGCCCCAGAACTGCTTCGGCTCGCGCAGGTTGGGGTAGATGACGAAGGGGATGAAGCCGTACGGGTTCGGCTTCGACTCGATGACGGCGCCGTCGAACCAGAGCTCGAACTGCTCGCCCGTCCACACCTCGACGACTGTGTGCTGCTTGCGGCCTGCGATCGGCGTGACGCTTCGCGCGCCGTTGCGCCTCTCGCTCCGCGCGACGGTGCCGCCGTAGAGCAGAGCCGCCTCCTCGTCCGAGAGGTAGTAGCGGCTGGCGACGCGCCAGACGCGGGAGACGTCGTCGCCGACCCACCAGGCGAAGAGGCCCTGCACGTCCGGCGCCGAGACGCGCACACGGCGCTCCAGCGGGTCCCAGGTCACCTTGAAGGCGCCGTCGCCGAGGATGGCGACGTCGATCTCGCTGTCGAAGTCGAGCTGGGCGAGGTTGTTCGCCTCGTAGACCTCGCGCAGGGCCTGCTCGGCGCGCCGCGCCCGCTCCCTCGCCTCGTCAGAGGCATCGGCCTCGTCGACGACGAAGCTGAGGCCGTTCATCAGGTAGGACACGGTCTTGTCGATGAGCGCCTTCGCGTAGTTGAAGACCAGGCGGCGCTCGCGGCGACGCTGGCCGCCCGGCCACTGCCGCCCCTGGTAGAAGGCGAGGTTCTCGCGGTAGGCGCGCAGGCGCGTGCTATCGAGGCGGATCAGCTGCTCGACGACCGCTCGGCTGCTGGCTGCTTCTGTCGTGACCATGATTTCCTCCTGTTTCGATGTAGCTGCAGGTCTTCAGACCTGCCGCCTCAGACCTGCCGGCAGGCCTAAAGGCCCGCAGCTTCTTAGCTCGAGGCCGCGCCTCAACCCGCGGCCTCGGCACCTGCCTCTCCGGCAGGCAGACTCCTCGCCCGCGCGAGGACGCGGAAGACGGTGCGCCGCGAGACGCCGAAGCGCCGCGCGATGACGTTTATCGAGCTGCCCTGGCGCTGCAGCCCGACGATGGACCGGTCGCGCGCCTCGCTCAGGAGCTTGCGGGCGCCGCCCGGCTCGTCGTAGCGGCAGCGCACCAACGGGCAGCTGAGGCAGCTCGGGTGAAGGTCGCAGCCCGTGTCGGCGTAGTGCGTGTGCTCCGGCAGCGCGTCGCGGCGCGAGGGGCGCAACAGCACCTCGAGCTGAGTAGCGACTGCCTGGGTCTCCCTGACTGCGACCATCGCTCCCCTCCAAGCCGTCGCCTAGCTGTCTTCGCCGCGCTGGCGGCCGCGCGCCCGCCGCGGCGCGCCGGAGGCCGCCGCGGCGACGGCCAGCGCCAGGCTGATCACGTAGTCGTCGTGGCCGTCGCGCTCGTCGACGTAGAAGCCGAGGGCGCGGTTGGGCCGGTAGGCGGCGCGGCAGCGCTCCAGCTGGCGCCAGCACTCGGCGCCGGTGCCGCCGCGTCCTGAGCTCGTCGAAGGAGCGTAGAGGCGGAGGCGGCCGGCGTTGACCGCGGTCAGCAGCGCGTAGCCCAGGCGCGACTTCGCCTCCGTCGTCAGCTTCAGCGCCTCGACGCGCGATGGCCCCAGCGCGTTCGCCAGGAACGAGGCGACGGGCTCGCCGATGCCGGTGGCGTCGACGACGAGGCGCTGCACGCGCCAGGCCCGCAGCTGGGCGACGAGCGTCTGGTAGAGGGCCGTGTGCGCCACGCCCGTCCAGGCCTCGTGGCGGACGACCTCGATGGCCGGCTCCCGCAGCGGCTCGTCATCGACTGGCAGGGTGACGCGGGCGATGGTGAGCACGGTCGCGTCGTGCGCGGCCTCGACGTCGCCGGCGGCAGCCTCGCCGGCCACGTCCAGCCCGGCGACGTAGGTCTCGCCCGCCAGCGGCGCTTCGAGACGGGCGTGAGAGCCGCGCAGGAGCGCCAGCTGGCTGGGGCCGAGGAGGCGGCCGGCGCCGGGCAGCGTGCGCAGGCAGTACTGGCTGAGAAAGAGCGGGTGGTCGCCGCCGAGCCGCTCCTTCTCCGCCTCGACGAAGCGGCCGTAGGCCGGGTTACAGGCGGCGACGGCCCGCCAATCGTACTCGAAATGGCGGCGGAGGCCGTCGCGGCGCTCCAGGGCCAGGTGCACCTGCTTCGCCCGCTCCAGCAGGTTGGCGTCGTCCCAGGCCGTGCCGTAGAAGACGGTCGTCGCGCCCGTGCTCGCCGCCATGGGCTGGAACTCCTTGTCGAACTTCTCGATTTCCACGTCCTGCGCCTCGTCGACTTCGAGCAGGAGGTCGGCGGTGTGACCGACGACGTTGGCGGCGGGCTCTGCCGAGAGGAAGAGCTGTCGCGCCCGGCCGAGACGAATTGCGTTGCCGCCCTCCTTGGCGGCCCAGGCGTCCAGGCCGGCGTCCTGGAGGCGCTGCCAGAGGCGCCGGAAGCTGATGAGGGCCTGCGGCCGCAGCGTCGGCGCCGCCTTCACCGCCGTCACGTCCCGGTTGAAGTGCGTGGCGAGAAGGAAGAGCTCGATGCGGGCCGAGAGCTCGTTCTTGCCGCCCTGGCGCGCGATCTCGACGGAGAAGGAGAGGCCACGACGGCGCAGCACGCTGTCGACGACGGCGCGCGCCGCCTCCTTCTGGTAGGGCCGCAGCGGGCTCGCGAGTCCCTTCACGGCCGCGCTCATGCCCACAGCCTCAGAACCACCTGGGCGATGACGGTGGCGGCGATGAAGAAGAGCAGGCCGTTGAGGCGCGCCTTGACCTCGCCCAGCTCCGACTCAAGGTTGCGCAGGCGCGCCTCGACGGTGGCACGGAAGGCGGCCTGGGCGCTGAGCCGGCGCGACGAGCGCTTGACGACGCCGCCCAGCGCCGCCTCCAGCTCGCGGCCGAGGTCCGTCGCCTCACTCATCGCCTTCGCCCTCCGGCAGCAGGTCCGCGAGCCCCTCGAGGGCGCCGGCGATGCTCGCCGCCAGCTCGCGCTCCGACTTCTTGGAGAGGCGGTAGCGCGCGGCCACCGCCTTCGTCAGCAGGTCGATGCCTTTGAACATGAGTTGCAGCTCGTCCGGGTGCTCCTCCAGGGCGCTGCGCAGGCGCAGGCGCAGAACGGCGATCTCCTCGTCCAGGCCCTCGATCTCCAGGGCGACGGGCAGGTCGGCACGCTCGGCGGCGCTCAGCGCCTCGGCGTAGAAGCGTCGCGCGACCTCCCTTCCCGCCTTGGCCTGGCGTTTAGGCGCCACGCCTTCTCCCTCGTCGCGGCGGCTCGGCGCCGCCCAGCAGGTCGATGAGCGCGGTCAGCGACTCGGGAGGCAGCTTCGCGGCAGCCTCCGCGACGCCGAGGAGGAGAAAGAGCGAGACGAGCGACCACTGGCGCCGCTCCACGGCCACGGCGAAGGCAGTCATGACCGATCCCTCAGCGCCGCGGCCAGGCGTGGCGCACCAGCAGCAGGCCCAGCAGCGCCGTCGACAGCAGGAGGGCGCTGCGCACGACGACGACCGCCGCCGACCGCGTCGGCGAGGCTACCGCCGGCGCCAGCGAGAGAAAGAGCGCCGACTCCAGCGCCAAGCCGACGCAAACGAGAGCCAACGCGGCGCCGCCGACCCGTCGCGCCGTCGTCGTCGCCTGCCGCGCGTAGCGAGTGAGATAGACGCAGCTGAGAGACGCCATCACCAGCTCGGCGCTCGCCTCCAGCAAGGTCAAGAGCTCTAACCACTGCACCACTACCTCGATTCTGGACTGAGGATGCCTGGATTCTAGAACTAATGTTCTCTTCCGGAAAGGCGCGCCTGTCACGCCCCGCCGATTTGACACCTGCACGTGTCGGCGTACGATGCCCTTGTGGACGGGCCGGAGATCCTTTACCGCTACCGCCGTGCCATCGAGGTCGAGGTCAGCCGCGCCCTGCCGAAGAGCGGCTCGCACCAGGACGAGATGCTGCGCTATCAGCTCGGCTTCGTGGACGACGAGCTGCCAAGCCTGGGCGGCAAGTGCCTGCGCCCCTCGCTATGTCTCCTAGCCTGCGAGGCGCTGGGCGGCGACCTCGATCGGGCGCTGCCCATCGCCGTCGCCGTCGAGTTCGTCCACAACTTCTCCCTTATCCACGACGACATCGAGGACGGGGACGAGACGCGCTACCATCGGCCCGCGCTCTGGCGCGTCTACGGCCGCGACCATGCCATTGCCGCCGGCGTCGGCCTTTGGGCGCTCGCCTACCAGACACTGAACCGCAGCGCCGCGCGCGGCCTGCCGGCGTCGCGCGTCCTCGCCGCCCGCCGCATCCTCAACGACGCCTGCGGCGAGATGATCGAGGGCCAGCACCAGGACCTGAGCTTCGAGCAGCGCACAGACGTCACCCTCGTCGAATACCTGGGGATGGTCGAGCGCAAGACGGCGGCCCTGCTCAGCGCCGCCCTCAAGCTCGGCGGCCTCGCCGCCGGCGCCGATGAGGCCGAGGTTGACCGCCTCGCCGCTTTCGGCCGCCAGCTCGGCCTCGCCTTCCAGATCCGCGACGACATCCTCGGCATCTGGGGCGAGGGCAGCGCCACCGGCAAGCCCGTCGGCGCCGACATCGCCCGCCGGAAGAAGTCGCTGCCCATCATCCACGCCTTCGAGCAGACGGCTGGGCCGGACCGCGCCCTCCTGCGCGCCGTCTACAGCTTGCCAGCCATCGAGGACGAAGAGATCGACGCCGTGCTGGCCGTGCTGCAGCGCTGGAACTGCCGCTACTTCGCGCAGGGGCTGGCGGAGGACTATCGAGCGCGGGCGATGGCGGCGCTGGCCACGGCGCACATCCCGGCAGAGGCCCGCCTGCGCTTCGACGAGCTGACCTCGTTCATTCTGGAGCGCGACTACTAGGCCTAGTCCGTTTGGGGCTGCGGGCGCGGCTCCCTGGAGCCGAAATTATGTAGAGGCCCCATGCGTTCTTCCTCGCTGATCTCCGCCTACAAGCGTGCGCGTCACTTCCGCAAGGCGATGCTGGTAACGTTCTTCGCCGTCTTCATCGCCACGCTGCTCTACGCCATCCCTTGGCTCCCGTACGGCCTGACGGTTGAGGACTACGACCAGCGCCTCACCGTCCTCATCCTCCTGGTCATGGCCGCCGCGGTCAGCGCCTTCGGCGCCGTCTACCTGCGAGAGGCGAGCATGCGCATGCAGCAGACGATCGACACCTACGCCACCGTCCAGGAAGGCCTGGGCGACCTGCGCCGGCGCGAGTACTTCTACGAGCGCATCGTCTATGAGTGCGATCTGGCGGAAGCCCGCCGCGGCGAGTTCGCCGTCATCGCGCTGCGGCTGGAGGAACGGCCGACTAGCTCGCTGACGGAGGGGAAGCTGGCCGAGGCGATCGGCGCCCTGGAGCCGATGATCCGCGAGCAGGACTGCGTCGCGGCGCTGGGGCCGCACGAGATTGGCGTCCTGGCGCCGCGCATCCGCGCCGTGGACGCGGAGGCGTTCGCGGAGCGCCTGCGGGCCCGCCTGGAGGCCACACCCTGGGACCGCCCTATGAAGGTTCTCGCCGGCTGGGCCGTCTACCCCCTGGACGCCCGCGACGCGGGTCCGCTGGTCGGCGTCGCGAGGAAGCGCATGCTGGAGACGCGGGCGGCCTCGACTCGTTCGAGCGAAGGCGCCGCCGGGCCGGACGAAGCCGGCTCGCGCGCCGCTACGGCCTGAGGCTCTAGGAAGCGCGGCGCAGGCCGATGGCCGTCAGGCGCCGCCAGGGCTTCGACCAGACCGTGTCCAGCGCCGACTCCACTTGATCGACCAGGGCGCTGCAGCGCCGCTTCTCCTGCGCGTCATGCAGGCGAGCGAGGCGGATCTCCGCCCAGCGAATATGCCGTTCCTCCTCGCGCGCGATCTGCTCCAGGGAACAAGCGAGAGGCCGGTCTACAACCGGGATGAGGTGGCCGCAGCGCTGAAACGTGAAGGCCTTGATGCCGCGGTAGAAGATGGAGAGGCGATACACGTCCTTCGGCTGGGCCAGGGCCAGCGCGAAGGGCCGACGCAGGAGATATTCGAGGGGGCGCGGTCGACCGCCGCGTCGCTTAATCTCGTCGCTGAGGATGCGGAAGTGACGGCGTTCGTCGACGAGGTGAGTGGCGAGCCCGGCCCTGATCTCGGCGTCGGTTGTCATGGCGCGCCACGCCTCGACGAGGGCGATGCTCTGTCGCTTCGTCTCCCAGAGGCGTTCAAGAATCTCGAGGATGACGTCTGCCGAGCCGTCCCGCTCTAGGGCGACCGCCGCTCTCATCGCTCCCTCCCCCCTAGACTATCGGCCCCTGTGGCGTACTTCCGTTGGCGGGGAATAGGCCAAATCGCCCGCACTCCGAAAATCGTTGGCGCGGCCGGCGGCGGGTTCGGGATTATCAGGCGGCGCTGTGACGGCGGCCTGCCAGGCGAAGCTGCTGTACGGGGGTCAGCTCCTTGTGGGGGGCGCGCGCCGCCCGACTCTCCGCCTTGGCCTGCTCCAGGGCGATCTCCCCTGCCGTAAGCAGCTCCTCGCGCGAGCTTCCGTCCTCTGGATAGGAGACGATGGCGGCGGCGAGCGAAACGGCCTGGCTCTCGTTGGAGCTGCTGTCAAAGATCGAGAGGTCGCCTATCCTCTCGATGATCTTGGACGTGAGCTCCACCGCCATGGCGCGGTGCGACTCCGGCAGCAGGACAGCGAACTCGTCGCCGCCCACGCGCGCCACGATCTCCGGCAGGGCGATGGAGCTCGCCAAGGTCATGGCGACGGAGCGGAGCAGCCTATCACCCAGCGTGTGGCCGTAGTTGGCGTTGAACTCGCCGAAGTCGTCGATGTCGAAGAAGACGAGGGAGAGGCCGCGGTTGAAGCGGCGTGCCCGCACGACCTCGCCCTCCAGCGCCTCCAGGAAGTGGCCGCGGCTGTGCGCCCAGGTCACCGGGTCGATGCCGCCAAAGCGCGTCGTCTCTTCGCCGACCATGAGCGCCTTGAGCGCCAGCGTGCAGTGGCCGGCCGCCAGTTCGAGGATCTCGATGTCCGGCTCCCGCCCGGAGAAGAAATAGACGCAGAGACCGAAGACCTCTCCCTCCATGACCAGCGGGACGACGGCGACGCGCGAGATCTCCAGCGCCTTTCGGACCTGCTCGCAGGCCTCCCGGCCGATGACGTCCTCCATCATGTCGCGCAGGTCATCGCTCAGCGCCACCTCGCCGCCCTCCATGACGGCGCGGCGCCAGCTCCGCAGCGGCAGCGGGAACTCCAGGTCGGACAGGTTCTCATTGGCGGCGAGGGAGGCCTGCTCCAGGCCGGGGTCGTTGATCGTACCCAGCTGCACGGCGCTCAGGATCTCGCGCCGGCGGTCGAGGAGGAGCGGATAGGTGACGACGGCGCCGGTCACCCGCGGCGAGCGCTCCAGGAAGAGCGAGAGCATCTCCTCCAGTGTGCCGGCGCTGTGCAAGAAGAGGCTAAGTACCGCCAGCTCGTGCAGACGCTCGCCCCGTTCGCGCAGCCCCTCCGCGTCCAGGGCCAGCTCGCGGCGCGACTCCCCGCTCGTCGCCCGGCGCAAGCCTTCCGGGTCGACGCCTTCCGGCCGGTGGCTGCGGTTGCCGAAGAGCTTCACCTTCTCAGGCGACCCCCTTCTTCCGTCTTTCGCCGAGGCGCACCGAGACGCGCACGCCCTCCGAGGAGACGTTACAGGCGCGACCGAAGGCGCCTTCGACGGCGGCGGCGATGTCGTCCGGTGCCGGCAGCTTGAGGTTGGGGCTCAACCCCACCGTCACGCTGTGAGTCGTGTAGTTGAGCAGCCCGGCCTGAGAGGCGCAGCCCAGGCGGTTCAGCGCGTCGTAGACGCGGGCGAGCTCGACCCGGCCCTCCGAGTCCTCGATGACCATAGCCTGGGGGACGATCGTCCTCTCCTCTGCGCTCGGCAGGCGAAACACCGGCGCCGGAGGGCTGGGCGCTGGCGCCTCGGCGGGGGGCTCACCCGTCTCTTCTGCCGGCGGCTCCTCCGCCAGCTTCAGCTTGCCGACCACCATGTCCTCCCGAGCCTGCTCCACGGCCAGCCGCACCTTCTCTCGCGCTGCCTCCGGGTCTTCCGGCTCGGCCGCGGGCGGCTCTTCCACCGCCGCCATCTCCTCGACCGCATCCTCCGCCTCGAGAGCGCCCGCGGCCAGCTCGGCGCGGGCCTGCTCAACGGCGCGGCGCACCTCCCCACGCGCGGAGTCGGTCTCCTCCGCTGCGGTGGCCGGCTCAGCGACGGCCGGCTCCTCGGGGGCGAGCGACAGGGCGCCCTCTTGGACGGGCAGGTTCCACCAGGCTGCCTCTGGCGCCTTGCGTCCATCCTTCTCTGGCGGCGCCGGCGCACTCGGCCCTGCGGCCGGTTCTACGGTCGCGGCGAGGTCGCCCGGCACCTTGCCGGCGGCGATCTCAGCTCGCGCCTGCTCCACGGCGCGGCGCACCTCCTCGCGCGCAGCCTCGGAGTCTGGAGCCGCGACGGCGACCTCCGCTTCCACCGCCGGCGCGACGGCCTGCGGCTCAACCTCGCTAACCTCTGGCTCGCTGGCCGGCGGTTCGTACGCGCTTGCCTGAGGCTCCTGGACAGAGGAGAGGCTACGCAGGACGACGCGCAGGTCTTCAAGCGCTGTCGTCAGCGCTTCGACCTGCGCCTCCGCCTCGCCGATGAGCAAACGCCAATCGGCCTGGCCGTTGTCCAGGCGTCGGTTCCTCTCCGTCACGTCGGTATCATCCCTCGCTGTGAGGAGGCGCTCCTCATATCATTGTCGGCGTGGCCGCCACGATTCTGAGGGACTGGGAGGCCAATTCGGCGCCGGCACCGGACGCGTAGACGCTCCGAAGGGCATCCGCTATCCTTCTCCCTGGTTCAGCCATGACCACCACCACGAGCAGGGTTTACGAGATCGGCGAGGCGCCGCCCCTTGGCGTCGTGCCGGAGCGGATGCACGCCCAGGTCATCCGCCAAGCCCGCTACGGCGAGCCGCTGCAGGCCTTCACCCATGAGGTGGTCCCGCTGCCGCGTATCGGCCCGGACGAGGTGCTGGTCTACGTCATGGCGGCGGGGGTCAACTACAACAACGTCTGGGCCGCCCTCGGCATCCCGGTCGACATCGTCCGCACGCACAAGCAGGCCGGCGACGCCGGCGACGAGACCGGCTTCCACATCGGCGGCAGCGACGGCGCCGGCATCGTCTCCGCCGTGGGCGAGAACGTCACCGACGTCAAGGTCGGCGACGAGGTCGTCCTCCACTGCGGCATCTGGGACGAGCGCGACCCCTTCATCCAGGCCGGCGGCGACCCGGCGCTGAGCAACGGCTTCCGCATCTGGGGCTACGACAGCAACTGGGGTTCCTTCGCCCAGTTCACGCGCGTGAAGGCGCTGCAGTGCCTGCCGAAGCCGCCCAGCCTCAGCTGGGAGCAGGCCGCGGCCTACACCCTCGACGCCGCGACAGCCTACCGGATGCTCGCTTCCTGGCCGCCGCACACCGTCCGCGAAGGCGACGTCGTCCTCGTCTGGGGCGGCTCCGGCGGCCTCGGCTCCATGGGCATCCAGATAACGCGGGCGATGGGCGGCATACCCATCGCCGTCGTTTCCAACGCCGAGCGCGGCGCCTACTGCATGAAGCTCGGCGCCAAGGGCTACATCGACCGCACCCAGTTCGACCACTGGGGCCGCCTGCCGGACTGGACCGATGAGGAGGCGACGACGACGCGCGTGCGCGGCTACCGCGCCTTCGGCAAGGCGATCTGGGACGTCCTGGGCGAGCGTCGCAGCCCGCGCATCGTCTTCGAGCACCCGGGTCAGGACACGCTTCCGACCTCGGTGTTCGTCTGCGACACGGGCGGCATGGTGGTCATCTGCGCCGGCACCAGCGGCTACAACGGCGACGTGGACCTGCGCTACCTTTGGACGCGCCAGAAGCGCCTGCAGGGCTCCCACTTCGCCAACCGGCAGGAGGCCGAGGCGGTGAGCCGCCTGGTGGCAGAGGGGAAGATCGACCCCTGCCTGAACCGCGTCTTCAGCTTCGACGAGGTGGGCCTAGCCCACCAGCTCCTGCACGAGAACCGGCACCCCAACGGCAAGATGGCGGTGCTCGTCGGCGCGCCGCGCCCCGACCTGAGGTAGCAGCCCGCGGGCGGCCCTTCGGCCGGTCAGCAAACGGCTGCTCTGGGCCCCACTTCTCGCGCGGGGACAAAAGAGCTACCCTAGCTCCGCACTTCGCGAGCGAGGAGAAGGGCTGAGATGACCGCGTCCGTGATCTCGTTCTCCGTCCAGACAGGCTCCGGCGGCTTCGGCATCGCCCGCCGTGTCTCCGACCGCCTCGGGTTTCGCTACTACGACTGGGAGATCACCTCCGAGGCGGCGGCGCGCGCCGGCGTATCCCCCAACGAGGTCATCGCCGCCGAGCGCGTGCCCGGCTTCCTGGAGCGCATGATGCGCCGCCTCGGCGCCGTCTCCACCGTCAGCCTCGAGACCAGCCCCGGCTTCAGCGAGCCGTCGCCCGCCATGTGGAACACGGCCATCCAGAGCCTCACCTCGGACGACTACCGCCACTTCATCGAGCGCGTCGTCATCGAGCTGGCAGAGCGCGGCGAGGCGGTGATCGTCGGCCACGCCAGCCAGTCCCTCCTGCGCGACAAGCCCGGCGTCCTGCGCGTCCTAGTCTACGGCTCGCCCGCCGTGCGCATAGGCCGCCTCGCCGCCGAGCAGAGCATCGACCGCGAGCGAGCAGCGGCGCTCGTCAAGCATTCCGACAAGGACCGCGCCGACCTGCTGAAGCGCGTCCACCACCTGGAGGTGCTGGACGCGACCAACTACGACCTGGCGCTGAACACCGACCGCGTCTCCGCCGACCTCGCCACGGAGACAATCATCGCCGCGGCGCAGGAAATCCCGTAGCCGGTTGACATGACTCTCGGGCGCCGCTAGCCTCTCAGCATCCCCGCCGGCGCTCCCCTGGTCCCGCCCTTCTCGACCAGCCTCGCAAGACAAGGAGCGAACGATGGCTAGCTATCTCATCCAGGCCTCCTACACACCAGAAGCATGGGCAGCTCAAGTCAAGAACCCGCAGAACCGTATCGAGGCGCTTCGCCCCGTCGTCGCCCAATCGGGCGGCAAGATCGTCTGCGGCTACTACACCTTCGGTGAGTACGACATCATGCTCATCGTCGAAGGGATGGACAACGTGACCGCCGCAGCTCTCTCAGTCGGCGCGACGGCAGGCGGGGCGATCAAGTCGATCAAGACCACACCCCTCATGACCGTCGACGAGGGAATGGAGGCGATGCGTAAGGCCGCGGCCGCGGGCTACCGCCCGCCGGCGTAGAAGCGCCTGGAGCCCAGCGCCTGCCTCACCTAAACTAGCGGCGTGACGTCTCAGGTCGAGGCCGCCCTCGCCCGCATCGACGCCCTGGACGGCGAGATCGAGGCCTGGGTGCAGGTCGACCGCGAAGGCGCCCGGCGCGCCGCCGCCGTCGCACCCACCGGGCGCCTCGCCGGCGTGCCCTTCGGCGTCAAGGACATCATCGACGTCGCCGGCCTGCCGACGCGCCTCGGCGCGCCCGCCTTCGCCCACCACGTGCCGCAGCAGGACGCGACCTGCGTCGCCCGCCTGCGCGCCGCCGGCGCCATCGTCCTCGGCAAGACGCAGACGACGGAGTTCGCCTACCTGGACCCGGCGCCGACGCGCAACCCCTGGAACCGGGAGCACACGCCCGGCGGCTCCTCCAGCGGCTCGGCGGCAGCCGTCGCGGCGGGCATGGTGCCTCTCGCGCTGGGCAGCCAGACCGTCGGCTCCGTGCTGCGGCCCGCCGCCTACTGCGGCGTCGTCGGCCTCAAGGCCACCTACGGCCTCGTCAGCTACGCCGGCGTCGCGCCCCTGGCGCCCAGCTTCGACCACGTCGGCGTACTCTGCCGCTCCGTCGCCGAGGCGGCCCTCGCCCTCAGCGTCCTCGCCGGCTACGACCCTTCGACAGGCTCAGGGCAGGCCCGGCGCGACCCGTACTCCGTCGACGTGGCGCTGGATGACTATCTCGCCGCCGTCCGCGACGCCTCAGCTCCGCCTCGCCTCGGCCTCGTCCGCCGCTACCACGAGGAGGTGGCGGACGCGGAGGTGCGGCGCCATCTCGCCTCGGTGGCGCAGGCGCTGAGCGCCGCCGGGGCGATGCTGCGCGAGGTCGAGATGCCGGCGACGGCGCCCCAGATCTCAGAGGCGGGCCAGCCGGTCATGCGCTTCGAGGCGGCGG
>Ga0209108_10000408_pt1 | contig 23898 bp, 27 predicted proteins | sample Rifsed10ft1_FD_184003 | JGI IMG/M metagenome (GOLD analysis project Ga0209108, IMG submission 184003) | Soil microbial communities from Rifle, Colorado, USA - sediment 10ft 1 (version 2) | ecosystem: Environmental > Terrestrial > Deep subsurface > Rock core/Sediment | place: Rifle, Colorado...
GAGACCACGCTGCCCGCCGCTCGAGCACAGGAGCTTCGGCGCCAGCTGCCCGAGCTGACGGGCGGCGAGGGTGTGCTCGAATCGCACCTCGGCGGCTACCAGCCCGTCGGCGGCGCGCCTCCGACACGTCGAAGGACGACGGCGAACCCGCTCAACCGCGAGGAGTACCTGAGGGGCTTCGCACGACTCGCCACGCGCCGCTGATGGAGGTCAGCCCGAGGACGCGAGCACGGCCAGCAGGTCGTCGCCGTAGCGCTCGAGCTTGACCGGGCCGAAGCCCTTGATGCTCGCGAGCTCGTCCTTCGTGCTCGGACGGACGGCTGCGAGCTCGCGGAGCGTCGTGTCGTGGAGGACGACATACGCCGGCACCTCATCCTCCTGGGAGCGTTCGAGGCGCCAGCCGCGAAGACGATCGACAAGCTCCTCGTCGACATCGGTCGGCGCCCCTGCCCTGATGCGAGGAACCGGCGCCGCGGGATCGACCTGGAGGACGCGGTAGCCCTCGGGGGTCGTCGTCTCGACGAGCGCTCCCGAGACCTCGAGGAGCTGGACCCAGCGCCGGACGTCGGCGTCGGTGGCGGCCGCGAGGAGACGGTAGGCGAGCGAGCGGCGTCCGGAGGAAGGCGCCTTCAGCGAGCCGCGGAGCGTGGCGATCAGGCTCCGCCGCCCGAGCGGCCAGCGGAGCGAAGCGACCGCCTCGACGATCGCCTCTCCCACGTCGTCCGGGAGGGGCGGCGCAGGGCTGACGAGCGACGCACCCTGAGCGACGGGAGCGCAGACGTCGCACATCCCGCACGGGCCGCGGAAGTCCTCGCCGAAGTGCGCTGCGACCTGCTCGTGTCGGCAAACGCGCGTCTCCGCGAACGCGACGATGCGGTCCGCGCGGGCCTCCGCCGCGAGCTCCGCGCGCTCGAGGAGCTCGACGACTCGCGTGCTCGCGTCGTCCGGCGGCGGCGGAACGTCGATCCGCATCGAGCGTCCCTCGTCGAAGCCGCGCCGGAGCAAGCCGGCTTGCTCCAGCATGCCGACGAGGACGCGGGCGTCGCGCTCGGGCACGACGGCCGCGAGCTCGTCCGGGTCGACCGAGCCGCCCGCTGCGCGGACCGTCCGGTACACGGACCGGAGCTCCGACGGCGGCGGCACGTCCGAGACCGCGAATCGCCGGAGCGCGGTCGCGTCGCTCGGGCTCGCGAGGAGAAGCGTCTCGCTCGGCTGCCCGTCGCGACCCGCGCGACCGACCATCTGGACGTACTCCTCGAGCGAGGACGGGTAGTTGACCAGGCAGACGAGCCGGACGTCGGGCTTGTCGATTCCCATCCCGAATGCGGTTGTCGCGACGACGGCCTGGATACGGTCGGCGACGAAGTCGTCCTGCACGCGCGTGCGCTCCGGGGATTCGAGGCCGGCGTGGTAGTGCTCGGCCCGGACGCCGTGACTCCGGAGGACACGCGCGAGCTCCTCCGTCGAGCGCCGTGAGCGTGCGTAGACGATCGTCGAGCCGCCCCGCAGCTTGTGAAGCCGGTCGACCAGGATCGCCACGCGGTCCTCGGCGTTCGCGACCTCCTGGACGTCGTAGCGCAGGTTCGGCCGCACGACGCTCGTATGGACGACCTCGAAGGTCCGCCCGAGCGCGCCGCCGATCTCTCGCGCCATCGCAGGCGTTGCGGTGGCCGTCATCCCGAGTACGGTCGGCTCGCCGAGCTCCGCGAGCGCCCGGCGGATGAAGAGGTAGTCGGGCCGGAAGTCGTGGCCCCACATGCTCACGCAGTGCACCTCGTCGACGACGACGAGGCCGATGCCGACCTCCGCGAGCATCGCGACGAACCGCGCCTGCCGCAGCCGCTCCGGCGCCGCGTAGACGAGCTGCGTATTCCCCGCGGCGACGCCTGCGAGCCGCGCCGCGCTCTCTTCCGCGGACAGCGATGAGTTGACGAAGGTCGCCGTCGCCGCGATCGGAGGCGGCAGCTTGTCGACCTGGTCCTTCATGAGCGCGATCAGCGGCGACAGCACCAGCGTCGGCTCGGGGCGCAGCATCGCGGCGAGCTGGTACGTGAGCGACTTCCCCGAGCCGGTCGGCATGAGCGCGAGCGTGTCGCGCCCCGCGACGGCAGCGCGCACGACCTCCTCCTGCCCGGGGCGGAAGGCGTCGAAGCCGAAGAGGTCGTGAAGCGGGGAGGCGAGGTCCGTCAGGCCGGCGAGTATAGGAGCCGGGCCGGGCGGCCTTCGCGAACTTCGTTCCGACTTCGCACCAATGCGGCGAGAAACGCCCTATCTGCCGGCTGCGTCTCTACGCTGGCCGCGCGGCGGAGGGTGGAGTCCCGAGGCGGTCGCGGGCTTAGCCCGCTTCACCACACGAGGCCCGTCGCCAAGGCGGGCCTCGTCTTGCAAAGGCGTCAGATCTCACCGCGGCCGCCGGCGTGCCGTCGCCGTAGGCGCTACACGAACCCGTACGCCAGCCAGCCACCGTCGACTGCCAGGCAATGCCCGGTGACGAAAGCGCTTTCGTCCGACGCGAGGAAGACCGCGGGGCCGGCGACGTCCTCCGGAGTACCGAGACGACCCAGCGGAGTGCGCTTCGCGAGGGCGTCGAAGTCGACGAGCCCCCGTCGCTCGATCTCGCGCAGCAGCGGCGTGTCGATGTATCCGGGGATGAGCGCGTTGACGCGCACTCCATGCGGAGCCCACTCGACGGCGAGCGTTCGCGTCACGGTCACGATCGCGCCCTTCGTGCTGGCGTACGCAAGTCGCCCGGGAATGGCCACGAACGACGTCAGGGATCCGACGTTGACGATGCAGCCGCGTGAGCTGCGCAGGAGCGGGAACGCCTCCTGGCAGCAGACGACGGTGCCGCGAACGTTGACGTCGTGCACCTCGTCCCATTCGCCGTCCGTGAGCTCGTCCGCCGGACGTGTCATCGCCATGCCGGCGGCGTTGACGAGGATGTCGATCCCTCCGAGCTCGTGAGCGCTCGCCATGAGCCGCCGGACCTCGTCGCGCTTCGTGACGTCGGCTGCGAACGTGTGCACGCGCTCCGTGGAGGCGAACCTCTCGCGCGCAGCCTCGAGCGCGTCGCTGCGGCGCCCGCAAAGAAGAACGCTCGCTCCCGCAGAAACGAATGCCTGGGCAATCGCGAGCCCCAGCCCGGAGCTGCCGCCTGTGATGACCGCGCGTCGCTGCGCGAGGCGCATCTGACGATCTTGACGGAGTCCTGCGCCGAAGTTGCGCCCACCCGCGTTCAGGACCAGCGGATCTGGTCCACTGCTCGCTCGTCGTGCGGGAGGTCGTCGCGAATCTCGTCGTAGTCGCCCGCGTGCCGCGTGTACCAGTGGCCGGCGACGCGGAGGCCCGTCGGGCGGTCGAGCGTCCCGGCGGCGATGTTGATCCGCTCGCTCCCGGCCGGCTGCCAGAAGAGGCTCGAGCCGCATTCCGCGCAGAAGCCGCGCCGTGCGTCCCGGTCGCTCTCGGGGCTGTCGATCCAGCGGAGCGACGCCTCGCCGGCGAGCTCGAGGTGCTCGGCGCGCGTGGACGTGAAGGCGCCCAGGTAGCCGGTCCAGCGGCGGCACTCCTCGCAGTGGCAGAAGAGGACGTCGCGGAGGGGGCCGCGCACCTCGTAGCGCACGGCGCCGCAGAGGCAGCGCCCTGTCGCGCGCGGACCGCTCTCCATGCTGGAACTATTGCGCCCCGTGCCTCCTTCTCTCCGCTTCGTCGACCGCGAGACCGTCGCGTCGGCGCTTCCGCCGATTGCCGAGCAGGTGGAGCTCGCCGCGCGCGTGTACCGGGCGCTCGCCCGCGGCGAGGTCGAGATGCCGCCGAAGATCGGCGTGCATCCCCGCCCCGATGCCTTCCTCCACGCGATGCCCGCGTACCTGCGCGACCTCGACGTCGTGGCCATGAAGTGGGTCTCCGGTTACCCGGACAACCCCGCGCGCGGCCTGCCGGCGATCAGCGGCCTGATCGTCGTGAACGACGCCTCGACCGGGATCCCGCTCGCGGTTCTCGACGGGGCGGAGATCACCGCAACCCGGACGGCGGCAGCGTCCGGTGCTTGCGTGCAGGCGTTCGCGCCCGAAGGCTGGGGAACCGTCGCCGTGCTCGGGTGCGGCGAGCAGGGGCGCTACCACTGCGCGGTGCTCCGGGCGCTGAATCCCGAGTGCGAGATTCGCGCGTACGACCCCGTCGCCGAGAGAGCCCGTGAGCTCTGCGATGGCGTCGTCGCCGTCGATAAGCCGCGCGATGCGGTCGCGGGCGCCGACATCGTCGTCACCGCGGGCCCGATCGTGCGCGAGCCGCCGTCTCCCCTGGACGAGTCGTGGGTCGAGGACGACGTGCTTCTCCTCCCGATCGACTTCGACTTCTACGTCTCCTCGGCGGCGGTGGCGGCGTGCGACCTCTTTCTCACCGACGACGTCGCCCAGTTCGAGGCCTATCGCGAGCACGGCTACTTCCGGGGGTGGCGGAACCCGGACGCGAGCGCGGGCGAGGCGCTCGAGCGCGGGCTCCGCGCTCGCCGCGTCGTCTGCGCAAACCTCGGCGTCGGCGCGCTCGACGCCGCGTTCGCGCACGCGGCCCTCTCGCGCCTCGACGCCTGACGTCCGATACCTGCGGCGTGGGCCGCTACCCTCGTCGCTTGGCCATCGGGCGGACGAAGAGCTTCCTCGCGCAGGCTGCCGCGCTGGCGCTGGTGCTCGTCGCGACGGGATGCGGTGCGTCGGGGACGGCGGAGGGCACGAGCGCCGAGGGCGCCGCTCTCTTCAACAAGGCCGGCTGCGCGGGGTGTCACACCCTGACCGCGGCCGGCGCCCGCGCGCGCGTCGGGCCCGATCTCGACGCCCTGAAGCCGAGCTTCGACCAGGTCACGCGGCAGGTCCGGGAAGGAGGCTCGGGCATGCCGGCCTTCGCCGACACGCTCTCGGACCAGGAGATCGCGGAGATCGCGGCCTTCGTCTCGACCGCGGCGAGCGGGAGGGGTGACGAACCGAGCGCGTCGACGGCCGCCGAGTTCAAGCCGGACGACACGAAGCTCGCGGACTGCGAGGGGAGCTTCTCGTGTCTCGAGCAGGCGTTCGGGAACCTCTCCTACGAGGAGGGACCGAAGCCCGCGCTCGAGGAGTTCGACCGGCAGATCGCCGCCGACCCTGAGATCGAGCGGAACTGCCACCGGATCGCGCACATGATCGGCGCTGCGGCCCTCGTCCGGTACGAGGGCGGCGTCGGGAAGGCGTTCGCCGAGGGCTCGGCGAGCTGCTGGTCGGGGTACTACCACGGGATCCTCGAGCGCGCGTTCTCGGGCGTCGAGACAGACCGCGTCGCAGCGGTCGCGCGCGAGCTCTGCTCCGACGCCGACGTCCGCCGCACCGCGTTCATCGCCTACCAGTGCGTCCACGGCCTCGGACACGGGCTGATGATCTACACGGGGTACGACCTGCCGCGCTCGCTCGAGATCTGCGACAGCCTGGAGACGTCGTGGGACCAGACCTCCTGCACCGGCGGGATCTTCATGGAGAACATCTCGTCGTCGTACGGCATCACGTCCAAGTGGCTCCGCGACGACGACCCGCTCTACCCCTGCCAGACGGTGGCCGAGCGGCACAAGCTCTACTGCTACCTCATGGTCACCTCGAGGATTCTCCCGCTCGTGAACTGGGACTTCGCGAAGACGGCCGACTGGTGCCGGAAGAGCGAGGACGCGTGGGTGGCGACCTGCTTCCAGTCCCTCGGGCGCGACGCCTCGGGCCAGACGCGCGGGGACGCGGCCGAGATCCTCGCGATCTGCGAGGAGGCGGGCGACATGGCGGACGAGTGCGTGTACGGCGCGTCCCGCGACCTGACGAGCCAGGACAGCGGGCCGGGCCGCGCGGCCGTGCTGTGCCGCAAGGCGGCCGCGTCCGATCGCCAGTTGTGCTTCTCGGGGATCGGCACGATTCTCGGCGGCCTCTACGCGACCGAGGAAGAGAAGCGGAAGGCGTGCGACGCCGTGTCACCGCTGCCTGGCCCCAAGGCTCTGTGCCGGAGCGGCGCGGGCGTCCCTTCGTAGGCGACCTTGGCGCCGCGAGGAAACGCCGGAAAGAGGATCGCGCTCGCGCGCGGGGTCTGCTGACCCCACGGGTCTGACGCCGGGGCTACGAGGCGATCGCGCCCGCCGGCGCGACGACGCGATCGAGCCAGGCCTCGAAGAGCGCTCGGCCCGTCTCGCGCATGCTGTCGGCCCGCTCCTCGATCGCAGCAAGGAAGGCCGGTGCGCCCTCGGCTCCCAGGGTGCGCGCGAGGGACGAGACGTATTCCGGGACCTCCGCCCACTCGCGCGCCATCTCGCCCGAGACCTCGAGGTGGAACTGGACGCCGTAGGCACGATCGAAGCGGAACGCCTGATTCTCGTAGGCCGGGGAGCTGGCGAGACGGACGGCGCCTCGCGGCAGGTCGAAGGTGTCGCCGTGCCACTGGAGAGTCAGGAGCTCGGCGGGAGCCTCCGCGAACACGGGATCGCTGCGGCCGTGCTCGGTGATGGTGACCGGAAGCAGCCCGACCTCGGGCTCGGGGCCCGGGTACACGCGCGCGCCGAGGCTCGCGGCGAGGAGCTGGACGCCGAGGCAGACGCCCCACAGCGGCAGTCCGCTCCTCACCGCCTCCGAGATCAATCGCTTCTCCTCGATGAGCCACGGAAGGGACGTGTCGTCGTTCGCGGACATCGGGCCGCCCATGACGACGATCGCGTCGAAGTCGCGCCAGTCGGGGAGCGGTTCTCCTTCGTCGATCTCGACCCGGTGAAGCGCGACTCCGCGCTCGCGCAGCACGTCCTCGAACACCCCCGGCGGCTCGCAGGCGATGTGCTGGAGCACGAGCGCATTCACGGCCGCGAGACTACCGGGGATCAGTGAATTCACTGATGCTCAGCCCGGAGCCGCAGGCGCAGGCTCGTGCACAGAGGAACCGGCTTCGGCTGCCGTGATTTGCGTGAGCGCGAAGCTGCGTTCCATGTCGTCCGAGAGGAGGTGAGAATCGTGACGACGATCGAGAGGAGCATCATGATCAAGGCTCCCCCGAAGCAGGTGTTCTCGTACCTCGAGGAGCCTGTTCATCTGCTCGAGATCTGGCCGAGCATGGTCGAGATCAAGGATGTGAAGCCGCTTCCGAAGGGCGGCCATCGCTATCACTGGGTGTACAAGATGGCCGGCATGCGCTTCGAGGGCGACTCGGAGACGGTCGAGTTCGAGCCGGATCGGCACTTCCTGTCGAAGAGCACTGGGCAGATCCCCGCGACGTTCGACTACACGTTCACGCCGGAGAACGGCGCGACGAAGGTCGACGTGAAGACCGAGTACGAGATCCCGTCGAGTCTGCTCGGCAAGCTTGCCGAGCCCTTCGTCCGCAGGCTCAACGAGCGCGAGGCGGACACCTTCCTCGCGAACCTGAAGGATCGCGTAGAGACGTAGGCACTTCGGGGCCTCGGATCAGAGGGGCCGCGCGGCCCCTCTGCCGTTCCGGCTCACTTCCGTGCGGGAAACCCCTCAATGCCCGGCGGGGCGCTCCCAGCCCTCGAGGACGGACGGCTTCCAGTCGGCGCCGACCGCCTTCGAGCCCTCGACCCAGGGGCCGAGCTCCGGCTGGGGGAACTTCGTGTGGATCTCCTTGAGCTGGATCCCGTAGGAGTTGCCCGATTGCAGGTGCGTGACGAGCACCTTGCGCGCGATCTCGTCCTCGCGGCCCTCCGGGATCGGGAAGTAGATCTTGAGGAAGGAGTTGCTGTAGCGGTCGAAGACCGCCGGAACGCCGTCCTCCTCGAGCAGCTCGATGTCCTCGAGCCAGTTGATGTCCTCCCCGGGGGTCGCCGCCAGGAGGTCGACGCCCTCGACGAGCGCGATGTCCTCCTGGTACGGGAAGCGGCGCCCGGAGAGGAACTCCGCGTCGATCGACTTGATCTTCTCGGGCTCGGAGTAGGCGAGCTCGTGGTGGGGCTGGTCGGCCATCCGCGCGCCCCTAGCGCTCCAGCGCCCGCAGGTGCTCGATGTTCTCGGCGTGGTGGGCGGTGAGCTCGTCCTCGGCCTTCTTGGCGAGCAGTCGCTTGACCTCGGCGAGGATCTCGTGCTCGGTCTGGCCGACGGTGTAGGTCGTTCCCGCCAAGGGAACCCGCGCCATGGCCGACGCCTCGATCGTGAGCGCGGCCAGGTCCTCCGGCTCGAGCGAGTGGACGTTCGTCTTGCCGCAGGCCCGCGCGAGCATCTGTAGCTCCATGGTCAGGGTCGTGAGGAAGTTGTAGACGCGCTCGGCCGCCTCCTCGACCACCAGGCGCTTGCGGAGCTCCGGGTCCTGCGTCGTGATCCCCACGGGGCAGCGCCCGGTGTGGCAGTGGTAGCACTGGCCCGCCGGGACGCCGACCGTGCCCTCGTAGTCGGTGACACCGGGAATCTCCTTGTTGCAGTTGAGCGCCATCAGCGCCGAGTGGCCGATCGCGACCGCCTTCGCGCCCAGTGCGAGGCACTTGGCGACGTCGGCGCCGTTGCGGATCCCGCCGGCGACGACGAGGTCGATCTCGTCCGAGAGGCCGACGTCCTCGAGCGCGCGCCGGGCCTCGGGGATCGCGGCCATGAGCGGGATGCCGGTCTCCTCCGTCGCGATGTGCGGCCCTGCCCCCGTACCGCCCTCCGCGCCGTCGAGGTAGATGATGTCCGGTCCGCACTTGGCAGCCATGCGCACGTCGTCGTAGACGCGCGCCGCGCCGAGCTTGAGCTGGATCGGCACCTGGTAGTCCGTTGCCTCGCGGATCTCCTGAACCTTGAGCGAGAGGTCGTCCGGCCCGAGCCAGTCCGGGTGGCGGGCGGGAGAGCGCTGGTCGATCCCAGCCGGAAGCGAGCGCATCTCGGCGACCTGCTCCGTCACCTTCTGGCCCATCAGGTGCCCGCCGAGCCCGACCTTGCAGCCCTGGCCGATGAAGAACTCGATCCCGTCGGCAAGCATCAGGTGGTGCGGGTTGAACCCGTACCGCGACTGGATCACCTGGTAGTACCACTTGGTCGAATAGTCGCGCTCGGGCGGGATCATCCCGCCCTCTCCCGAGCACGTCGCCGTCCCCGCCATCGAGGCGCCTTTCGCGAGCGCCATCTTCGCCTCGAGCGAGAGCGCGCCGAAGCTCATCCCGGTGATGTAGATCGGGATGTCGAGCTCGAGCGGCTTCTTCGCAAAGCGGGCCCCGAGCACGGTCTTCGTGTCGCACTTCTCGCGGTAGCCCTCGATGACGAACCGCGTCAGCGTCCCGGGGAGGAAGACGAGCTCGTCCCAATGCGGCATCGGCTTGAAGATCGAGAAGCCGCGCATGCGGTAGCGGCCGAGCTCGGCCTTGATGTGGATGTCGTTGATGACCTCCGGCGTGAAGATGCGGCTGCGGCCAAGGACGTTCTTGCTCGACGGGGCGGTCTCGTCGGCCACTAGAGCACCAGCTTTCTCTCGGACGGCTCGAGCTTGTCGTAGTTGTAGAGCACCTTGCCGCAGACGAACTTCTGGAGCTCGGGAGGCGAGCCGAGGCCGTGGATGCGGAACTTGCGCTCGATCAGCTCCGCGTCGGCGTCCGTCCACTCGCCCGGGACGCAGTCGATCCCGAGCGAGGCGACCTTCCCGGCGACGTAGATCGTGCCGTCGTACATCGAGTCGCCGAGCCCGGGCCCGACGTCGCCGCAGATGACGATCCGTCCGCGCTGCATCATGAACCCGGTCATCGAGCCCGCCGAGCCGAGCGTGATGATCGTGCCGCCCTTCTGGTCGATGCCCGAGCGGGCGCCGACTCGGCCCTTGACCACGAGGTCGCCGCCGCGCAGGGCGGCGCCGGTGAGCGAGCCGGCATTGCCGTCGACGACGACGACGCCGGACATCATGTTCTCGCAGGCCGACCAGCCCACCCGGCCTGTGATGTGGATCTCCGGGCCGTCGATGAGGCCGCAGCCGAAGTAGCCGAGGCTGCCGTTGAAGCGGATCTTGCAGCGTGTGAGGATCCCGACGCCGAGGGAGTGCCGCGAGCCCGGATTGTCGATCTCGACCTCCTTCACTCCCTGCTCGTACAGGAGCCAGCGGAGCTCGAGGTTGATCGTCCGCGTCGTCAGGTCTTTCGCGTCGAAGCGGGCGCGCTGGCCGTCGATCTCCGAGATCTTCGGGACCTCGGCGACTGGCTCCGCGAGGCCGCGCGCGTCGTAGGTGATCCGCTGTTCCCCTACTGCTGCCACACGAGCACCTCGCGCTCGTAGGGGTCGTACGTGTCGATCTCGTGGTCGACGATTGCCCGGATGGCGATCTCCTCGGAGGCGAGCGCGACGAGGCCGTCCGACTCGTAGAGGACGAGCGGCTTCGCGGCCAGCTCGTCCTTCGCGACTCCGAGCTCGTCTTTCGTCACCGCGATGTACGTGAAGACGCCGTCCAGCTCGTCGAGCGAGCGGTGCATCGCCTCCTCGAGCGTTGCTCCCCCGCTCATCTCCTGCGCTAGGTAGACGGCGATGATCTCGGAGTCGCACTCGGACATGAAGCGGCGTCCCGCGCGCTCGAGGCGTCGGCGCCACATGAAGTAGTTCGTCAGCTGGCCGTTGTGGACGACCGCGACGTCTGAGTAGGGGTACGCCCAGTACGGGTGAGCGCCCGCGATGTCGACCTCCGACTCGGTGGCCATGCGGACATGCCCGATCGCATGCGTCCCGTTGAACTTCGAGAGCCCGTACTGCTCGTGGACTGTCTCGGCGTCGCCGAGGTCCTTCACGATCTCGAGCGCGCGGCCGAGCGAGAGCACCTCCGCCTCGGGGATGTCCTCGACGAAGTCGGTGAGCAGCTTCAGGTCGCCGTCGAAGTCGAACGCGACGCGGAACGCGTACGGCGTCTCCTCCTCGACCTCGTGGATCCGCGCGCCGAGGGCCGAGAGCCGGGACTCGACCTCGAAGCGGTGCCGGCGGAGCCGGTCCTCGAAGTCGAAGTCGCGCGGAGTGTTCGCATCGGCGAGCTTGTAGCGCATGACGAGGCCGCCGTTCGGAGACGACCCGTAGAGGGCGTAGCCGGTCGAGTCCGGGCCGCGGTGCTTCATCGACTGCAGCATCCGGGTCATCTCGTCCCCGATCGGGTGCTGCGCACCGTCGCGATAGATGATCCCCGCTATTCCGCACATGGGCTCAGCCCACTCTCCGCAAGGTCAGCATCCGCAGGAGCGGATACAGACCGCGGTGCCGCCTGCGGCGGCAACACCCCTGAAGCGGCCGCTCCGCGGCCGGGGTCTGCGCATGAACACAGTCATAGAAGGGCATCGACGTATTCCTGGCTACGGAAGGACGTCGAGGTATTCCTGCATGTCCCAGTCGGACACGGTCGAGCAGTATCGCTCCCACTCGTCCCGCTTGTAGTGCATGAACACACGGTACATCTCGCCCGGCAGCGCGCTTTTCACGACCTCGTCCTGCTCGAGCGCGTCGAGCGCCTCGCCGAGCGTCATCGGGACGCGCGTCACCTGCTTGCCGGCCTCGATCGCCTCGTAGATGTTCCCCTCCTCGGGCGGGCCCGGGTCGAGCTCGCGCTGAATCCCGTCGTCCATCACCTTGATCAACCCGGCGAGCGCGAGGTACGGGTTCACAGCCGCGTCCACCGAGCGGTACTCGAAGCGATCGGGAGAGGAGATCCGGAGGGCCGTGGTCCGGTTCTGGAAGCCCCAGTCGGCGAAGACGGGCGCCCAGAATCCCGTCTCCCAGAACCGGCGATAGGAGTTCACGGTGGACGCCGTGATGCAGGTGAGCGCGCGCAGGTGCTCGAGGATGCCGCCGACGGCGTGCAGGCCGGTCTTGCTGGGCATGTGCACGTCGTCCGTGTCCGGCAGGAAGAGGTTCTCGTCGCCGCGCCAGAGCGAGATGTTCGTGTGGCAGCCGTTCGCGGAGACCCCCATGAACGGCTTCGGCATGAAGCAGGGGAAGGCGCCGAGCTCGCGACCGACCTGCTTGCAGATCTGCCGGAAGGTCGAGAGGTTGTCGGCCGTTCTCTCCGCCCGGTCGAAGAGGAAGTTGAGCTCGATCTGGCCGGGCGCGTCCTCGTGGTCGCCCTGGATCATGTCGAGCCCGAGCTTCTGCCCGTACTCGACGACCTTGTGGATGATCGGCTGGAGCTCGGAGAACTGGTCGATGTGGTAGCAGTAGGGCTTCGTCATGCCCTCGATCGAGGGCATGCCGTCGGGGCCGAGCTTCAGCCACATCATCTCGGGCTCCATCCCGGCGCGCAGGTGCATGCCCGTGCGCTGCTCGAGCTCCTCCTGGAAGCGGCGGAGGTTCGCGCGGCAGTCGGACGTGAGGGCCTCGCCGGGCCCGTCTCGGTCCTCACGGTTTCGGAAGCACGTGCACCAGACCCGCGCGACACGCGAGTCCCACGGCAGCACTTCGAAGGTCTCCGGCTCCGGGATGCCGACGAGCTCCCAGGCCTCCGGCCCGTAGCCGATGTAGTTGCCGTGGCGATCGGTGAACAGGTTCGCCGTCGAGCCGTAGACGAGCTGGAAGCCCTTCTGCGCGATCGTCTCCCAGTGAGGCGCGGGTACGCCCTTGCCCATGATCCGCCCGGTGACGGAGGCGAACTGGTAGTAGACGTAGGTCACGCCCTCGGCGTCGATCCTGCGCCGGACCTCTTTCACGAGCTCCGCGCGTCCCTCCGCCTCGACGAAGCGCTCCAGGTCGGTCGCCACGTTCCCCTCCTTTTTCTCCCACGTCCGCAGGTCGTCGTGCGGGAGCGTAATGGAGCGGCGGACAGCGGGGGCGCTCTGTCAACACAGCGACCGCGGCCGCGAGAGCGGCCGCGCTTCAGGGGTTTCGCGCGCCAGGTTGAATCGCGCGACCGGAACCTGCACTCGCGGTTCCGGTCTTGCGCAGGGACCGGAACCCGCACTCGCGGGTTCCGGCCTTGCGCTCGGTTCAGTGCACTAGCAGGACGTCGCAGTGCGCACCGTGCGCGACGTCGTCCGAGACGCCGCCGAAGAAGCGCGTGACGATGTCGTGCGAGCTCATGCCGACGACGATGAGGTCGGCCTCCTTCGCGTCCGCGAGCTCGACGAGCGTCTCCGCCGTGTGCCCGAGGCCTGTCACCGGTGTCACCGAGATGCCCCGCTCGCTGAGCTTCGCGGCGGCGTCCTTCGCCATCTGCGTGTGCAGCGCAGGCGGGTCGGCGGGCTCGAAGTGCGTGCCCACACCGCGAACGGCGTACTCGTACACCGGGGCGACGCTGGCGGCGACGACCGGGCAGTCGAACTTCACTGCCAGCTCGGCCGTCCGAGCAAGCGCTCGGTCCGAGGACGGTGAAGCGTCGTAGCCGAGGAGGATTCGCTTCATCTCGCACCTCCTTTCATTCATCCGATCGTCTTCCGCAGCCGGCGTGCGCGCATCCGTGGGCGCACCGAACGCGGATGTGCTTTCTACGGATGGTTAGCCTTCGACCTGTGAACGAACCGAAGACCGAGTACCTGACGTCGGCCCAGCGCGAGGCGCTGGAGGCCGAGCTCGCCGAGCTCGAGGGGCCGCGGCGCCGGGCGATCGCCGACATCATCAAGACGGCGCGCGAGTTCGGCGACATCGCGGAGAACGCCGAGTACCACTCCGCGAAGGAGCAGCAGGGCCTCCTCGAGCGGCGCATCGAGGTGCTGAAGGACCGCCTGCGCCATGCGGTGACGGTCGAGCACGACACGGACGAGCACGTGGGCGTCGGCTCGATCGTCCAGGTCGCGGACGAGGACGGCGAGACGATGGAGGTCGAGATCTCGGCTGTCGGGGGCGTGGCGCCGGACTCGCCGCTCGGATCGGCGCTCATGGGCGCGACGGTCGGCGACGTCGTCGACGTCCACGCTCCCCGCGGTGCCTGGAAGGCGCGCGTCGTCGGCATCCGGCGGCAGTAGGTTGCCCGCGTCGCTCGCGGAGCTCCACGCCAGGGAGCAAGCACGCTTCGCCGACACGCACCCGCGCTCGCGTGAGCTCGCGGAGCGCGCGGCGGCAAGTCTCTTCGAAGGTGTCCCGATGCACTGGATGCGGAAGTGGCCGGGCGGCTTTCCGGTCTTCGTGGCCGAGGCGAAGGGCGCCCGCTTCTCCGACGTCGACGGGATCGAGTACGTCGACTTCTGCCTCGGCGACACCGGGGCGATGACGGGCCACGCGCCAGACCCGACGCTGCGCGCGATCGCCGCGCAGGCGGCGAAGGGGATCACGCTGATGCTCCCGAGCGAGGACGCGCTCTTCGTCTCGCAAGAGCTCGCGCGACGCTTCGGCGTCGGCGCCTGGCAATTCGCGCTGACCGCGACCGACGCGAACCGCTTCTCGATCCGCCTGGCGCGGCATGTGACGGGTCGTCACAAGGTGCTCGTCTTCAACTGGTGCTATCACGGCACGGTCGACGAGACGTTCGCGACGCTGGTCGACGGCCGCGTGGAGGCTCGGCAGGGGAACCTCGGCCCGCCGGTCGACCCGGCCGAGACGACGCGCGTGGTGGAGTTCAACGACGTCGACGGCCTCGAGCGCGAGCTCGCCCGCGGCGACGTCGCCGTCGTCCTCACCGAGCCGGCGCTGACCAACATCGGCATCGTCCACCCGGAGCCCGGCTTCCACGATGCGCTGCGGGAGCTGACGACGAGGCACGGCACGCTCCTCGCGATCGACGAGACCCACACGATCTGCTGCGGGCCGGGCGGATTCACGGCGGCGCACGGACTCGAGCCCGACATCGTCACGATCGGCAAGCCGATCGCGGGTGGAATCCCTGCTGCGGCGTACGGCTTCTCGGAGGAGCTCGCGGCCCGGCTCGCGGGAACGATCGAGCTCGAGGACGTCGACGTCGGCGGGATCGGCGGCACGCTCGCCGCGAACGCGCTCTCCCTCGCGGCGATGCGCGCGACGCTCGCGGACGTGCTGACGGAGGACGCCTTTGCGCGCATGATCCCGTTAGCCGAGAGGTGGACCGCCGGCGTGGAGGCGGGGATCGCCGAGGCCGGCCTTCCGTGGCACGTGACGCAGCTCGGGTGCCGGGCCGAGTACCTCTTCGGCCCCGACCGTCCCCGGAACGGCTCCGAGGCGCACGCGGCGGGCGACTACGCCCTCGAGCGGTACATGCACCTGCACGCGCTGAACCGCGGGATCCTGCTGACGCCGTTCCACAACATGGCGCTGATGTCGCCCGCGACGTCCGAAGCCGGCGTCGACCTGCACACGGAGGTCTTCCGCGAGGCCGTCCTCGAGCTCGCCCGGGGTCAGACCCCACGGGTCTGACCCCGGCTCTATACGCGAGGCCGCCGCGCGTACGTCACGAACGCGAACGGAAGGTCGTCTGACGATACGTGGTGCTCGCGCGCGACCTCCTCGAACGCCGTGCGATCCCAGCTCGGGAAGAAGGTGTCTCCTTCCACCTCGGCGTCGATCTCCGTCAGCAGGAGCTCGCCGGCCAGCGGGAGCGCCTGGGCGTAGAGCTCGGCGCCGCCGATCACGAAGACCTGCGACTCGCCTTCGACCAGCTCGAGGGCGCTGGTGAGCGAGCCGGCGCGCTCGGCGCCCTCTGCGCTCCACTCCAGGTTGCGCGTGACCACGACGTTCCGGCGGCCCGGGAGCGGACGGAAGCGGTCGGGGAGAGAGTCCCACGTCCGGCGCCCCATCACGACGGCGTGCCCCGTGGTGAGCGCGCGGAAGCGCTCCATGTCCTCCCGGATCCGCCACGGAATCGTGTTGTCCCGGCCGATCACGCCGCCTCGCGCGATCGCCGCGACGATCGACAGCTTCACACGGCGACCGGTGCGCGGATGGCCGGGTGGTGCTGGTAGCCGATCACCTCGAAGTCCTCGAAGTCGTAGTCGAAGATCGAGTCCGGCCGGCGGCGCAGGTGAAGCGACGGGTACGCGTACGGATCGCGCCGCAGCTGTTCCTCCACCTGCTCGCGGTGGTTGTCGTAGATGTGGCAGTCGCCCCCCGTCCAGATGAAGTCGCCGGGGGTGAGATCGCACTGCTGCGCGAGCAGGTGCGTGAGGAGCGCGTAGCTCGCGATGTTGAACGGAACGCCCAGGAAGACGTCGGCGCTCCGCTGGTAGAGCTGGCAGCTCAGCCGGCCTTCCGCAGAGACGTGGAACTGGAAGAACGCGTGGCACGGCATGAGCGCCATCTTCGGGAGATCGGCGACGTTCCACGCGCTCACGATGATGCGGCGCGAGTCCGGCTCCTCACGCAGGAGGCGGACGGCTTCCGCGATCTGGTCGACGTGGCCTCCGTCGGGGATCGGCCAGCTCCGCCACTGCACCCCGTACACGGGGCCGAGGTCGCCGTCTTCGCCCGCCCACTCGTCCCAGATCGAGACCCCGTGCTCCTGGAGCCAGCGGACGTTCGAGTCGCCGCGCAGGAACCAGAGGAGCTCGTGGGCCACCGACCGGAAGTGCACCTTCTTCGTCGTGACGAGGGGGAAGCCCTCGGAGAGGTCGAAGCGCATCTGGTACCCGAACACGCTGACCGTTCCCGTCCCCGTGCGGTCGTGCTTCGGCACGCCGGTCGTGAAGACGTGGCGCGCGAAGTCCTCGTACTGCGAGCGAACGGGATGCGCTGCGGCGGGCTCGTCGAGCATGACCGATCGAAGATAGCGCGCAGCTCGGAGGCCCACGCAGATCGCTCAGACTTGCCTTGTGGCTCAGAGCCACAAGGTTCTCTTCAGCCGAGATGAGCGCCTGCACGAGATGAGCATCGAGATCGTCTACGAGACGCACGCGACGAGCGTTCACAACGAGCGCGGCATCGGCACCGGTTGGCTCGACGGCGAGCTCTCGGAGCGCGGGAAGCGGGAGGCGGAGGAGCTCGGCCGGCGCCGGCGCGACGACGGCGTGACCGCGGTGTACACGTCCGACCTCGGGCGGGCGGTCGAGACGGCCGAGATTGCCTTCTCCGGCTCCGGCATCCCGATCCACCGCGACCCGCGCCTGCGCGAGTGCAACTACGGCGAGCTGAACGGCCAGCCGCTCTCCCGCTTCGCAGGCGAGCCGCCCCGTCACATCGACACGCCGTATCCAGGCGGCGAGAGCTACAGCCAGGTCGTCGAGCGCATGCGGGAGTTCCTCGACGACCTCCCGCCCGAGCTCGACGGCGCTCGCATCGTCGTCATCGGCCACGCAGCGACGAAGTGGGCGCTCGACCACCTCCTCTGCGGAGTGCCCCTCGAGGAGCTCGTCGGCACGCCGTTCCAGTGGCAGGAGGGGTGGGAGTACGTGCTCCGCCGCTAGCGGGTCACGTCGTGAGGAGGACTGTCGTCGAGCCCTCCTCCACGACGACCCAGCCGTCGAAGTCCCGCAGCCGGTACGGGGCGTTCATCGGCACGACGGTGGTTCCGTCGGGCTCGGCGAGGAAGCTCCCGCAGAGAGCCGCGAGCTCGCCGTCGCGCGTCAGCCACACCTCGTAGGGCTTCCCGCTCGCGGGCGGCGTAAGCCCGGTGACGCGGATCTCCATCGGCCAGTTCCCGGCGGCGTCGGCGTCGAAGACCTCGATCGTGGCGCTCGCGTCCTCCGCCGTGCCCGCTCCGCTCATCGCGACCGAGTCGAACGTCTCGTAGTCGGGGCCGCCGCCCGCGAGATAGCCGACGGCGAAGACCAGGACGCCGAGGGCCGCCGCCAGCGCGACGAGCCGTAGCCGTCGAGCGGGAAGGGCGTGCACGGTGCCCGGCCGCGGCGGCTCGTCGAGCTCAGACGGAAGCTCCGGCGGGGGTCCGGCCGCCACCAGCAGGTCGTGGACGCGCTGGAGCCGGTCGCGCTCCGGGGGCGCGAGATCCGTACCGACGAGCTCGTCGAAGTCGGGCGGTCGGCCGCTCACTCCAGCTCCTCCTCGAGCGCGTCGGCGAGGCGCGCGAGCGCGCTCCGCGTGCGCGTCTTTACCGTGCCGAGCGGGATGCCGAGCCGCTCGGAGATCTCGCTCTGCGAGAGCCCGCGCCAGTACGCGAGCTCGATGACCGGGCGCTCGTGCTCCGGGAGGACCTCGAGCGCCCGGTGCACCTGCCACGCCGTCCACGACGACTCGGCGCGGTCGGCCGGGTCGGGATCGCCGCCCGGGCCGTCTGCGAGCTCGGCCGCGGGCTCGGGTGTCCGCCGGAGCCCGTCCGTGATCGCGTTGCGGGCGACGGCGTAAAGCCACGGCGCTCCGCGCCCGCGCGCCGGGTCGTAGGTCCGCGCGGACCTCCAGATGGCAACGAAGGCCTCCTGGGCGGCGTCCTCGGCGCGGCCGCGATCCCCGAGCCTGCGGAGAGCGAGGCCGAGAACGGCCCGCGCGTAGCGGCGGTACAGCTCCTCGAACGCCGGACGGTCGCCCTGCGCGACTCGAGCGATCAGCTGGCCGTCGGTCAGCTCCGGCTCCTGCACGCGGACCATTGTCGCCCCTGGTTGTCGAAGGAACGCGTGAGGGAGCGCGAGCGACGAAGACATCGCCCGGTGCTACGCACCGAGAGGTGCTTCCGGATTGCCCCGGCGCCTATGACCGAGCTGCGTCGAACTTCGCGGCGACGGCGTTCCAGTCGACAACGTTCCACCAGGCCTCCAGGTAGTCCGGACGGCGGTTCTGGTAGTTCAGGTAGTAGGCGTGCTCCCAGACGTCGATGCCGAGAACCGGCGCCTCTCCGTCCATGACAGGCGTGTCCTGGTTCGGCGTGGACTTGACGGCGAGTCCCGTCCCGTCCCAGACGAGCCACGTCCAGCCGGAGCCGAAGCGCTTGACGCCCGCGTCGTTCACGGCGGCCTTGAGCTCGGCGACGCCGCCGAACGTGTCCGCGATCGCGTCCGCAAGGGCGCCTGACGGGTCGCCACCGCCGTTCGGGCCCATGATCTCCCAGAACAGCGTGTGGTTCGCGTGACCGCCGCCGTTGTTCCGGACGGCCATGCGCTTGTCCTCGGGGATGCTGTCGAGGCTCGTGAGCACGGCTTCGATCGACTGCTCGGCCCACTCCGTGCCCTCGAGCGCAGCGTTGAGATTGGTCACGTACGCGGCGTGATGCTTGTCGTGGTGGATCTCCATCGTCCGCGCGTCGATGTGAGGCTCGAGCGCGTCGAAGGCGTACGAAAGTGCGGGAACGCTGAATGCCATGTGCGTGCTCCTCTCCTCGCGGACCCAGTCCGGGTGAAGGATATGCTCCGGCCGCATTCCGCCCGAGCCCGAGGAGTAGACGCGATGCCGAACTTCGTCGAGATCAGACCGCGTGAGCTGAAGCCCGCTCTCCTCGAGCTCGACGGCATCTCACGGACGACGATCGAGGCGCACTACCGCCTCTACCAGGGGTACGTGGCCAAGCGAAACGAGATCCTCGGGCGGCTCGACGGCGTCGATCTCGGCACCGCGAACCAGGTCTACTCCGACCTCCGAGCGCTCAAGGTCGACCTGACCTTCGCGATCGGCGGGATCAAGAACCACGAGGTCTACTTCGAGCATCTCGGCGGCGAGGGCGGCGACCCCGACGGCGCGATCGGGGCGCTCATCGAGCGCGACTTCGGCTCGGCCGACGCGTGGCGGGCGGATCTCGCAGCGACGGGAATGGCCGGCCGCGGCTGGGCCTGGACGGCGTATGACTGGGACGAGAGCCGCCTCTTCAACTACGTCGGAGACGCCCAGAACACGTTCCCCGTCTGGAACGCGACGCCGCTCGTGGCGCTCGATGTCTACGAGCACGCGTACTTCCTCGACTACCAGACGGACCGCGCCGCCTACATCGACGCGTTCTTCAAGAACCTCGACTGGGCCGTCGTCAACGGCTGGGTCGCCTCCTACTCGATCCCCACGGAGTAGCGGCCTGTGACTGAGGCGCTCGCCGTCCTGGGCGGGTACCTCCTCGGCTCGCTGCCGTTCGGGTACTGGCTCGTCCGCGTGTTCCGCGGCGAGGACATCCGCCGCGTGGGCAGCGGGAACGTCGGCGCGACGAACGTCTTCCGCCTGTACGGCCGGCGGCTCGGGATCGCGGTCGCGCTGCTCGACGTGGCGAAGGGGTTCGCCGCGGCGATGCTCGGGATCGCGGCCGGCGGGGCGCTCGTGGGCGTGCTCGCAGGCGCGGCCGCGATGCTCGGGCACGCCCGCCCGGTGTTCCTCGGCTTTCGCAAGGGCGGGAAGATGGTCGCGACCGCCGGCGGCGCGACCTTCGCGCTCGCTCCGCTCGCCGCGCTCTGCTGTGTCGGCGTCTGGCTCGTGGTCTTCGTGCTGACCAGGTACGCGTCGGTCGCCTCGCTCGTGACGGCGGGCGCGCTCGTCGGCGTCGTCGTGCTCTTCGGCTATTCGTTGCCGGTCGTCGCGTTCGCCGTGGCCGGCGCGGCCGCGATCGTCTTCACCCACCGGCAGAACCTCAGGCGTCTCTTCGCCGGCACGGAGCACCGCTTCGAGCTCCGCCGCCCCCGGCGGGCGTAGCCTCGCCCGCGTCGAGCACCGCGTACGATCCGACGAGCCATGAAGGCGTGTCGCCTCGTTGCGCTCGCGGTCGTCGTCGCTTCGCTCTGGGCGGCAGGTACGGCGCAGTCGCAGGCGCTCGGACAGCACCCGGTCGTGGTGATCGAGCTCGACGGTGCGATCGACAAGGTCTCAGCCCGCTTCCTCGAGCGCGGCTTGGACGAGGCAGAGGAGAAGGACGCCGCGGTTGCCATCATCGAGATCGACACGCCGGGCGGCCTTCTCGACGCGACGCGCGACATGGTCGGCGACATCTTCGCCTCGCCCGTGCCTGTCGTCTCGTACGTCGCTCCCGAAGGGGCGCAGGCAGCCTCGGCGGGCACGTTCGTCGCCTCGGCAGCGGCGCTCCTGGCGATGGCGCCGGCCACGAACATCGGCGCGGCGGCCGTCGTCGGAGCCGGGGGCGAGGATCTGCCCGAGACGCTCTCGCGCAAGGCGACGGAAGACGCCGCTGCGTTGATTCGCAGCATCGCGGACCGGCGCGGCAGGCCCGTCGCGCCGCTGGAGGCGACCGTGCGAGAGGCGACGTCGTTCTCGGCCGAGGAAGCGGTCGACGTCGGCATCGCCGACCTCGTCGCCGCCGACCTCGACCAGCTCGTGACGGAGCTCGACGGACGCGTGCTGGAAGCCGCGGACGGCGCCGTTCTCGTCGAGACGACCGGGGCCGAGATCGAGACGATCGGCATGAACCTGTTCGAGCGGATCCTCTCGTTCCTCGCCGACCCGAACGTCGCGTTCCTCCTCATCTCCCTCGGCACGCTCGCGCTCGCGGTGGAGATCTGGAGCCCGGGCCTCTGGGTGCCCGGCGCCATCGGCGTCCTCTGTCTCGTCCTCGGGTTCGCGGGCGTCGGCTTCCTGCCGTTCACGTGGGCCGCGGTCGTGCTGCTCGGGCTCGCGGTCCTCTTCTTCGTGCTCGAGGCCCTGCATCCCGGAGTCGGGCTCTTCGGGGCGTTCGGGGCGGTTGCGCTCGTCCTGGGCGGCCTCCTCATGCTCGGCGGCTCGGAGCTTCCGGGCCAGGCAGTGAGCGTGAGCCCGTGGCTCCTCGGCGCGGTCGGCGTGCTCGCCCTGGTGCTCACGGTGTTGCTGGTCCGCGAGCTGCGGCTCTCCCATCGACCGGTCTACGTGAGTCCGTACGCGCGGGAGAGCCTCGTCGGCGAGCTTGCCGACGTGACGGTTCGCCTCGCTCCCGAGGGAGAGGTGCGTCTCGCCGGAGAGACGTGGAGGGCGGAGCTCCGAGGTGGGGGCGTGGCCGAGGTCGGGTCGCGAGTTAGAGTTGCCGAGCTCTCTCAGCTCGGCTTCGTCGTCGAGCTTCCCGCGAACGAGGAGCCGGAGCGCGAGACGCTGCCGGCCCACCGTCCAGACACCGGGAGGTAGCGATGGGCGTCATCCTCAACTTCGTCAAGGACTACGAGCGGATCGCCCGGTTCCGGTTCGGCACGTTCGAGGGCATGAAGGGCCCGGGCATCGTGGTCGCGCTGCCGATCGTCCACGCGAAGGTGTGGGTCGACACGCGCACCGAGGTCTTGGACATTCCGCGCCAGACCAACATCACGAAGGACAACGCGCCGATCGACATCGACTTCCTCGTCTACATGCGGGTCGACGTCAACGAGGCGGACAAGTCCGTGCTCGAGGTCGAGGACTACCACAGTGCGGTGGTCGGGCTGGCGACGACGACCCTGCGAGCCGTGATCGGCGACATCCCGCTCGACGACGTGCTCTCGCAGAGAGACCGGATCAACGAGCTCATCCGTTCCCGCCTCGACCAGGAGACCGCCCGCTGGGGAATCAAGGTCACGAACGTCGAGATCCGGGAGCTCATCCCTCCGAGGGAGATCCAGGACGCGATGAGCCGTCAGATGTCAGCCGAGCGCGTGCGCCGTGCGGTCGTTCTGGAGGCCGAGGGCACGAAGCAGTCGAACGTGACCGTCGCAGAGGGCGAGAAGCAGGCGGCGATCCTTCGGGCCGAGGGAGACAGGCAGGCCGCGATCCTCCGGGCAGAGGGGTTCAGCGAGGCGCTCACGCGGATCTTCGCGGCGGCGAAGGAGATCGACGAGAAGACGATGACCCTCCAGTACCTCGACACGCTGAAGGTCATCGGCGAGAGCCCGTCCTCGAAGTTCCTGCTCCCGCTCGAGTTCACGAGGCTCCTCGAGGGATTGTCGGCCCGGTCTCAGCGGCCTACGCGGCGATCGTGACGTCCACTCTCACGTCCGGCGTCGCAACTGCGACGCTGCCGTAGAGCGGTCACCTGCGCTTGAAGCGCTCGACGAGGCGGGTCGCCTCGTCCTCCGTGACGCCGGTGAGGCGGAACTCGAGGCGGACGGAGTTGAACACCGTGACGTCGTCCCGCACCGGAGAGGCGGGATCCAGCTCGCCGCTGACCTCGACGCTCGCCGATTCGAGCGGCATGCTCTCGCTTCGCGCGATCACCTCCAGCAGCTCGACGCCGCAGGTTGCGACCCCGGCGAGGAAGAGCTCGGCGGGCGTCACCGCCTCACCGAGGCACCCGTTGTGGACGGGCCCGTCGGCGACGAAGTGCTGGTCCCTACAGCTCCAGAGGACGCGTCCGAAGACGTCCGTCGAGCGGGCGGCGACCTCGTAGCGTCGCGTGGCGGCTGCGGTCACGCTAGAACTCGCTCCAGAGTGATTGCCCGTCGAGAGGCGGATGCTGGAGGGCGCGAGGCAAGGACGCAGGGAGCGCCCATATCAAGCTGATATGGGCGCGACCGAGGACGCCGGCTTGCGCCCTCCAGCGCCGCATATCGACATGGTTACTCACTCTGGAGCGAGTTCTTAGCCGGAGAGCCAGCCCGCGAGTGTCGTCTGGCGCGGGCTCGGCTCGCCCGAGGTGAGCTCAGCTCGGAGCTCACCGACCGTTCCGAAGCGCTCGGCGACGACGTCGTGCGTGTGGATGGTCTCGAAGTTGACCTGGCGCGAGAGGAGGAAGTCGCCGTCTTCGAGCTGGGGGAGCGTCACGAGCGCGTCGCGCAGCGCGTGGCGCACTGAGTCCTCGACGAAGCGCGGCTGGAGGTGCGCGTGCTCGACGACGAAGAGCTCGTCGGGGCGCTTGAGGAGGTCGTAGATCGGGGCGCTCATCGACCGCTCCGCGATATCGACGAGGACCTCGGCGTCGAGGTCGTGGTCGGTTCCGACGAAGAGCGTCTGGCGACCCCGCTGGTTGTGCGTCGCGATGGGCACGAGCTCGAGGATCCGGTCGACGTCTCCCGGCTCGAAGCCCGCTTCCAGCAGGCGCTCGCTTGCAAGGTTGCGGACGAGTCCTTGTGCGCACGGGCAAGCGTTGATGCCGGTCGCCTCGACGCCGACGACTCTGCGCGTACCGGCCGCGGAAGCGGCTGCGATCCCGCAGAGCGTGACCATCTCTTGGGTCGCGAGCTGGGTCACCGGCGTGCGGCGGTGGATCGGCCACTGGGCGCGGATCCAGACCTCGGCCTCGAGCGCGCTCTGGCGCTCGACGACCCGGCTTGCG
>Ga0209108_10000412_pt1 | contig 23734 bp, 24 predicted proteins | sample Rifsed10ft1_FD_184003 | JGI IMG/M metagenome (GOLD analysis project Ga0209108, IMG submission 184003) | Soil microbial communities from Rifle, Colorado, USA - sediment 10ft 1 (version 2) | ecosystem: Environmental > Terrestrial > Deep subsurface > Rock core/Sediment | place: Rifle, Colorado...
TCCTGCATGTGGTCGATAAGCGTCCGCAGTTGCGGCTCGGACATTTCGGCAAACAGGTATGCGCGGCGCAATTCGCTCGCCGCATCCGGGGATCGGTTCATCCCCGTAATGATAACCTCAGTAGTGACCACTTGACCAAGGTCAATGCCATTCCCGGTATGCCGGGCCAGAGTGACGCCAGATCCGGCAATGGATTATCGATATATTTCAGTGGCCGGTCAGCGCCGGTCCTCCCGGACGAGATGGAGGTATAAGCGTGAAAATCCAGTTAGTGGTATCCGAAGCGTGCGTACCGTGCGATCAGGCCGAGGCAGTCTGGCGCGAAGTCGCCGCCGATCTTGATCTGGATTTTTCAGTCGTGGATCTGGCTGAACCCGAGGGACAGCGGCTTGCCGCGCGCCTGGAAATCAACACGATCCCGGCGCTGGTAATGGACGGCACGTTGGTGGCGATCGGAGTACAAAGCCCCCTCGAGGCACGCGCGCTCGTGGCGCATCCGCCGTTGCCAATACGTCCGTGAACCGGAAGAAATAGTTTCTCAGCCAAGGCGCACACAGGTCTTGCATCAAAGATAATGTAGGAGTAGATCGCTGGTCTCCGTGGACACCGCGTTTTATCAGTCTATTCTCCGGCCGGAATAATACGTTACCGTTTCACATAATCGCACGTGAATTCTGCTTTATTACAGGGATATAGGCGGGTATGTGTGGTAACGCGATCGTCTCGACATCCGCGGGACGCGATGCAAGCCTGTCAGGGATCGTAATTGCAGGAAGGCAAGCGATATACTACGGCAAGCCGTTAACGCGACAGCCTTGTTCCATCTCGTACAGGGGTATTACCATGCCGGCGATTCCTGAAAAACAACTGCAACATTTCCTCGAGCGTCTGAAGAAACGCCGCGAGGAACTGCGCGACATCATCCACGCGGAACTGGCCATATCCAAGCAGGAGGATTTTACCGAACTCGCCGGCATGGTGCATGACGCCGGTGACGAATCCTTCGCCGAGCTGCTGCGCGGAATCAACCTCACGACGCGCGCGCGGGAACTTGACGAGCTGCGGGATGTTGAGGCCGCGCTGGAGCGTATCAAAAACGGGACTTACAGTACCTGTGTCGAATGCGGCGAGGAAATCACCTCCGAACGCCTGGACGCCTATCCCACGGCGAAACGTTGTATCACCTGCCAAAGCCGGCGTGAGAACCGCCGTGGCGGGCGCGACGCCACGCCCAGCCTGTAGCGGTCCGGCTTATTTTATAAGCCGTTCACAGTCATGTACCCCGGCGAGCGGTTCAACAGCATCAGCCATCTCATTGGCGCCGTCATGGCGTTGAGCGGCGCGACGGTTCTCGTCGTCGTGGCGTCGCGTCTGGGGGATCCATGGAAGATCGTGAGTTTCACTCTCTATGGTGTCAGCCTGGTTTCCCTCTACACGTTTTCCACGCTTTATCACAGCCTGCGTCACCGGGCCAAGGCGGTGTTTCGCCGGCTGGATCATCTGGCCATTTATCTGTTGATCGCCGGATCGTACACGCCCTTTGCCCTGGTGACGCTGCGCGGCGGCTGGGGCTGGTCGCTGTTGGGTGTCGTATGGGGACTCGCGGCGATTGGGATGGCACTTGAATTTTTGCCGCGCCGCGGGACACGGGTGCTTCCGGTCGTGATTTACATGGCCATGGGCTGGCTGGCGCTGATCGCTTCGGGTCCGCTATGGCGGTCGTTGCCCTGGGAAGGTTTTAATTTATTGCTGGGAGGCGGCGCGCTCTATTCCCTTGGCGTTGTTTTTTACGCCCGCGGTGCCACACTGCGCTGGGCGCATGGAATCTGGCATCTGTTCGTGTTGGCCGGAAGCATCAGCCATTTTCTTGTCATTTATTTTTATGTGGCCTGAGGAATTAAAATAAAAGAGTTGTTATCCGGCAAACGGCAACACCCGCCGGGTGAGCGCCACCAGCACGATGTAGGCAAAAATAATCAATGCGCCGACCCAGGCCGTCACGCGGATATTTTTGGTTTTTCCGTATTTAAGCCCGATGGTTCCCACCACGATATAGGCCACGAGCGCCACCACCTTGGCCGCGAGCCAGCCATGAACCAGCGGATTCAAGCGGAGTTGTATCGCCAGCAGGATCGCCGACACGAGCAGGGTTGTATCAACGAGGTGCGGCACCACCTTGACCCACGGTTTCTGCAATCGCGGAGATTCACGCATCATCCACAGCCCGCGCACGAAATAGCCGGTACCGGACAGGATCACGCAGGCAACATGTACGTATTTAATCCATAACATGGTTTAGCGCTCGTGATTATCCGGGTTTCCTGTCCAAGCGCGGACGCAGATAAATCGGCGCATATTGCCAGCCCCATACCAGGAAGGCCACCAGCCAGATTGTCGCGGCCAGTACGTTTAGCGCGCTGCCGACAATACCCGGGATAAATTCAGCCGTGATGCGCATCATGGCGGCGATATTCACCCCGAGGAGAACGCCCCAAGTCAAGTCGTTGGCCTCGAGCGTACGCCCGGAATGTCCGAGCGTGACGCGCGAGGCCATCGCCACCACCATTCCGGTGAGAAAGCCGATGCCGAGCGCGTGCATCGGCGCGCGTCCCAGGTAGTCCATGCCGGTGACGAAGAGTACCAGGCTTTGCGCGGTGTAGAACGTCATGCCGATACCGAGCCACAGAAAGGCGATATGCAGCATGGCCAGCAGGCGCGCGTGGAAGCTGCGGCGGAACTGCCAGATCCAGGAGTGATGCAGCGCGGCAATCGCGAGCGGGGCATCCGCGAGAAAGCGCCACGCCGCCAGATTGTTGAGTTCGAACAATACGTGACCCACGACGCAAACGACCAACACCGGCGGACCCCAGGTGGGACGCACCATGATGTAGTGGATGAGCGCGCTGTGACTGAAAAACGGAATCATCCGATGCGCCACGAGGAACACCACCGTAATCAGAAACAGCCACAGACCGGTCTCGCGCGCGAGCAAATATGCCCACGGCGCTGGATGGAGTACGCCCACCAGAAAGCAGGCGATGCCGATAAAGCCGGCGGTAAGTGCAAAGTTTAGCAAGCGCTCATGCAACCCGGGATTGGGAGCCTTCCGGTAGACCGCCAACAGCGAATGCAGCGCCACTCCCCAACCGGTCAGGAGCAGTGTCAGTGCCGCCGCCACGGCGACCCGGGAGGTGAACAGTCCGGCGTAAAACACAATCACTCCGGCGACGAGGAGAACAAAAACGGCGCTATAGCGCGCGGCCGGTACGATCGGACCGCGCAACCAGCGCGGGTAAACGGTGAACAGGAATCCAAAAATAAAAAACGGAAAAAGTCCGTACAGCATAAGAAAGACATGCGCCCAGACGGGAGGTATCACGGTAAGCGGGATGGACCACCATCCCGAGCGCCCAAGCAATTCCGCAAGCCAGAACAACATGACCAGCACTGCCTGGACCGCGCCGGCGAAAAACATCATGCGATGCGGGGCCGAGGTGAAGGTTCGCCAGCGGCCTCGCTTCGCGGTCGGGGGTGTGATCGTCGAGGGCATGACTGGATAGCTATTAAGCACCAAGCCTTTTATCAGTGTTTCGGTCCGAAGAGCATTGATAAGAGTCAAGGAATTGCCTAATCAATGACCGCCAGGGATATGTCATAGAGGGTTGTTCTTTTGGTCTATATTTTAATAAAGCGTCTCGGCAAATTTAAACCCTCAAGGGGATAAAGACCATGGATCAGCTTCAGTTTGACCTGTAGGGCGACAAGCTAAAAAACTGCATCATGGCGCATGACCCATTACCAGTGTTGTAGGAAGCGAGGCGCATGGCAACTAAACCAGTGATCAAATCAAAACGCACCCGGCATCGGCGTTCGTTGGCCAGCGAAGGCATGCCCGCCACCAATATTCTGCGCAGTATCGCCATGGGAGCGTCGATTTCCTTTGGGGGAAACTTTTTCCGCCCCTTGGTGCAGTATCTCACCAAAATCCTGGGCGTGGATTACGCACTTGTCGGCGAGCTGGCGCACGATAATAAAGAGGTTGTCAATGTCATCAGCGCTCATTACACCGGCCGGTTTATCGATAACTTCAGCTATCTGCTTCACAACTCGCCTTGCGAGCATGTGGTAAACCAGGATATCTGCATTTTTCCTCGCGGCGTGCAGAAATTATTTCCGCAAGATACCGACCTTACCGCACTCGAAGCGGAGTGTTATGCCGGTGTACCCTTGTTCGGATCGGCCGGTCAACCGCTGGGCCTGCTGGCGGTCATGGATCGCAAACCCCTGCGTAATACCGAAGAGGTGGAGTTAGTGCTGCAGATTCTCGCGGCTCGTGCCGCGGCCGAGATCGAGCGCCGGCACGTCGATGAGGAACTGGCAGAAAGCCACCGGGTCCTGTCGACGCTGATGGGGAATCTTCCCGGGATGGTTTACCGCTGTCGCAACGACAAGGACTGGACACTGGAGTTTGCGAGCGACGGCTGCCTGGAGTTAACCGGTTACTCGCCCGAGGATTTCATCAGTACACGCCGGATTTCCTACGGGCAACTGATCCACGCCGAGGATCAGGAGCTCGTTTGGAATCAAGTGCAGGCCGGAGTGCGCGAAAAACGTCCGTTTCAGCTTGTCTACCGCATCACAACGGCAAAGGGCGAGCAGAAATGGGTCTGGGAACAGGGCCGCGGCGTCTTCTCTTCGGCCGATGAACTATTGGCGCTCGAAGGCTTCATCATCGACATCAGCGAGCGTATCCGCGCGGAGCATGCCGTGCGCGAGAGCAACACGCTGCTCGAGAACGTATTCTCGCACCCACACGTGATGATCGCCTATCTCGACGCGCAGTTCAATTTCATCCGCGTCAATCGGGCCTACGCCGCCGACGAGGGACACAGCCCGGACTTCTTCGTCGGCAAGAATCACTTCGATCTGTTTCCGAACGCCGAAAATCAGGCGATCTTCCGTCGAGTCGTGGAAACCGGCGAGCCGTTCGTCACGTACGCCCGGCCCTTCGCGTATACCGAGCAGACCGAGCACCCCGAGCGCGGCATGACCTACTGGGACTGGAGACTCACGCCGATCAAGGAGGATGGGCGTGTGTTCGGCTTGGTGCTGCTACTGGTGAACGTCACCGATCGTTTCAAGGTTGACGCCGAGATACGCAAGCTCTCCAGGACTGTTCAGCAAACGGCCGATATCATCCTCATCACCGATCGCGCGGGCGTGATCGAGTATGTCAACCCGGCGTTCGAGGACACCACCGGATACGCCCGGTGCGAGGCCATCGGAAAAAAGCCCAGCCTCGTCAAATCCGGCGCGCACCCCCCTGAATTTTACCGGCGGTTGTGGAATACGATCCTCGGCGGCGAGGTTTACCGCGATGTCCTGGTTAACCGCAAAAAGGACGGCTCGCTCTACTACGAAGACATATGCATCACTCCGCTCAAGGACGATGCCGGGCGGACCACCCATTTCATCTCCACCGGGAAGGACATCACCGATCGCAGGCGGGCCGAGGAAGCACTGCGAGAGAGCGAAACACGTTTCCGCCGGTTTTCGGAGATCGCGCTCGAGGGCATTGCCATGCTTGAAAATGGCAAGATTTTTGACGCCAACCCGCGGTTCGCGGAAATGTTTGGCTATGAATTACCGGAAATCATCGGTAAAACCGCGCATGAACTGACAGCACCGGAATCACGCGCTATCGTGGACCGCCATATCAGCATGTCGGATGAGGCTCCCTATGAGGCCATGGTGCTGCACAAGGACGGAACAGCTTTTCCCGTTGAAATTTTTGCCAGGATGGTTCCTTACCAGGGGCGCATCGTCAGGGTATCGGTGTTACGCGATATCACCGAGCGCAGGCAGGCCGAGGATGCGTTGCGGGAGAGCGAAAGGAAATTTCGAACACTGTTTGAAACCGCCAACGATGCCATTTTTCTTATGCAGGGCGAAAAATTCGTGGACTGCAATCTGCGAACGCTCAAGATGTTCGGTTGCCAGCGTCACGAGATCATCGGTCATACACCGATTGAATTCTCACCGGAATATCAGCCCGATGGTCGGCCGTCAAAGGAAAAGGCGCTGGAGAAAATCAACGCCGCCTTCGGCGGGGACCCCCAGTTTTTCGAATGGCAGCACATTCACCTGGACAAAACACCCTTTAACGCCGAGGTGAGTCTGAACGTCATTGAGGTGGGTGGTGAGCGTTACCTCCAGGCGATTGTCCGCGACATCACCGAGCGCATGCAGGCGCAGCAACACCTGCAATTCCTGGCGCATCACGATGCGTTGACGAGTCTGCCGAATCGCGCGCTGTTTATCGAGCGCTTGAATCATGCGCTCACGCGCGCGCATTGGACGAAAAGATCGCTGGCCGTGCTGTTCCTCGATATGGACCGGTTCAAAAATATCAACGACACGCTGGGGCATAATATCGGCGACAGTGCGCTGAATGTGATCGCACAGCGGCTGCTCAGTTGCGTGCGCGAGGGAGACACCGTGGCGCGTCTGGGCGGCGATGAATTTACGGTGCTCCTGGAGGACATAGCCACCGCCGATGATGTTCCGGCCGTTGCGGAAAAAATCATCGACGTCCTTTCCCGGCCGTTCATGACGGAGGGGCGGGAGTTTGTCATCACCGCCAGTGTTGGCATCAGCCTGTATCCCAACGACGGGGAAGATTCCGTAAGGTTGCTGCGCCATGCGGATACCGCGATGTACCGGGCGAAGGAACAGGGACGCAACAAGTATCAATTCTATTCCGCCGAAATGGGCGCCAAGGCGCTTGAAAAATTTACGCTGGAGACGAACCTGCGGCATGCGCTGGAGCACGGAGAATTTATGCTTCACTACCAGCCACAAGTGAGTCTTTCGACGGGCCGTATCATGGGAGTCGAGGCCCTGTTGCGCTGGCGGCATCCGGAGCTGGGGATGATTTTTCCTTCGCAGTTTCTCTCCGTGGCCGAAGAAACCGGCCTGATGAATTCCATTGACGAGTGGGTGCTGCGGACAGCTTGCACCCAGGCGCAGGTCTGGCAGTCAGTCAGGCACTTACCCTTAACCATCATCGTGAATTTATCCGGCCGGACCTTCAGTGAACCCAGGCTGGTGGAGATTGTTGCGCGTACCTTGGAAACCACCGGACTGGCGCCGGGGCTACTTGAGTTGGAAATCACCGAGAACGTGGTCATGCAAAACGCACCGGCGACGGTGGAAACGCTCGAGGCCTTGAGCCGGATGGGGGTCAAGCTGGCGATTGACGATTTCGGCACCGGTTACTCCTCGCTCAGCTACCTCAAGCGTTTCCCGCTTGACACCCTGAAAATCGATCAGTCATTCGTGAGCGACATCACGACCGATGAAGATGATAGCGCCATTGTCACGGCGATCATCGCCATGGGGAAAAGTCTCCAGTTGCGGGTGGTGGCCGAGGGCGTGGAAACAAAAGGTCAGCTGACCTTTCTGCGGGAACAGGGATGCGACGGCATGCAGGGTTATCTTTTCAACCGGCCGGTGGCGGCCGACGAAACAACCTTAATACTCAAATCCGGTAAAAAATTGTTCTAGACAAACCTCGCTTCTCGCTGCCTCAAGCACGAGTCCGCAGCAGGTGCAGGGACAGCAGCGCAAGACTGAATAAAACCAGCGCGCCGGCCTGATGCGCAGCGGCGAGCGGAATCGGAACCAAGTTGAGCAAGGTGGTTATTCCAAGCGCCACCTGGATAGCCAAACCGGCGAGCAGCCCGTGCAAGGTCAATCGAACCGCCGTCGGCAGCGCCTGACGCATCGCCATCCACCAGAACACGGGGATGACGAGGCACAACCCGTAAGCCAACAATCGGTGAGTAAACTGCACGGTGGCGATATTTTCGAATAAATTGATCCAGACCGGACGCAACGAGAACAGACCCTCGGGGATAAACCTCCCGTTCATCAATGGGAACGTATTGAAGGCGAAGCCCGCCTTGCTGCCGGCGACGAATCCACCGGAAAGTATCATGAGAAAAATCACCGCGGTAACGAAAACACCAAAGCGCTGCAAACCCGCGGGATGCCTCGTGGATCCCCCCGGATGCAGTAGTCGAAGCGCGGTCCATAATATATAGCCATAAATAATCACGGCCAGCGCAAGATGCGCCGTCAGACGGTAGGGGCTGACACGCGGAATATCCACCAGACCGCTTTTGACCATGTACCAGCCCAGCGCGCCCTGCAATCCGCCAAGCACGAACATTGTGACCAGTTTTGGCGTCAGCGTACGCGCGATACGCCGTCGAATCAGGAAATAAAGGAATGGAAAAAGGAATACCACGCCGATGAGCCGGCCGAGCAGGCGATGTCCCCACTCCATGTAATAAATGCCTTTGAATTCACCAAGTGACATCCCGAAATTGACCTTCTGGTATTCCGGAGTTTGTTTGTATTTATCGAAGGCGGAATCCCACTGGGTTTGGGTGAAAGGCGGGATAGCCCCCAGGATCGGATCCCACTCGACAATGGAAAGGCCGGAACGTGTCAGGCGCGTGACGCCACCGAGCACCACCATCAGAAATATGAGCGCACAGCAGATCAACAGCCAGACAGCGACCGTTTTGTCTTGAGGCAAGTTTGCAGCCTTCTTCATTTACCGGTCGGAGTGAGATGGTGATAGAGGTTGACCACGCTCAACAATAATAAGGCCGCGATCGCATTGTGTGCCGTAACCGCAATAATGGGCAGGTTCATGGCAATGGCCGTCACGCCCAGCAGCGGCTGCAGCAGGACTAATACGAATATCGCGATCGCTGTTCGGCGAATGAGCCTATCCAAGCGGGCTGCGCGCCAGCACAACCATACTATATAAATCAATACCACCAGTGCGCCCCCCCGGTGAAACATGTGGATGACTTTTTCAGCAGTTCCAGTAACTACCTTGCCGTTCGGCATCACAGCAAGTGTACGGGTCAGGTCAAAACTCTCGCGCAAGGAAACCGCTGTCCACGGTTCACCGCCGCAACCGGGAATATCGGTGCAGGCGATGGCGGCAAAATTGGCGCTTACCCATCCACCCAGGCTTATCTGAATAAATATGATGACGATCCCAATCAGCGCCCCGAGCCGCAACCCGCGCGGATGATCTTTATTGACCATCAAGGGCGACGCCGAGCGCTGGCGCAACCACCAGAGCGTCGCCAACATCGCCATTCCTCCCGCCAAATTGCAGAGCGTCACCCAAGGCAGCAGCGGTGAGGGTGTTTTATATCCGAGGAGGGATAACAGCACGGTCAATCCCAGGATCATGATCGGCAATAACACCGGTTGTTCGGGATGCTTGCGCCGATAGATCGACATCAACGTGATACCTATTACCGCAATACCCAGCGCCGAGGCCGTCAGGCGGTGCACCACGGTGGCCCATGCCGGGACGAGGTGCATGGCGGCGAGCGAGCCGGAACTCCCGGCTTTGGTTTTGATCACTGCATAACAATCCGGCCATTCCATGCAGCCCAGACCGCTCCCCACGAGACGCAGATACGCGCTCAGGATTACCACCATGAACACCAGCGCCAGGGCGAGATGAATCAGCAGTGGATATAGCCCGCCCTCCCGCACCAGGGGCGAATGGGTATTCGGCGAGATAAGGGTCATGGCGTTCGCGAAGAATAGGTAAGTGGGGGCACGGTGACAAGCCTTGGCTTGATTCGTTCTGCCGAAACCCGGCGGGATTGTGCGATCGTCGTGGCAGTTGGGTTATTCACGCTCCAATCCCGCTGACGCCGGTTATGGGCGATGGCGAATGGGGAAAAACAATTTTGTCGTGAATTGACCTAAGTCAAGTCTCGCCGCACCTAAATGGGTTTTAAATTCGCATCAGTTTCCGAAGTTCCGGCGCAGATCTGGCGGTTGCTGTTCTGGATGTACGAATGAACAACAACCGCCGGATATTTCTGGTTAATAAAAGGAGATGACAAATATGGTTCCCACAAAAACCCCGGCTGTAAATCGAGACGAAGATATTCCCGCCATGCAACGCGTGCTCGACAACCCGTTCCTGCTGCTGTTCTTGGGGATCGTGGTTCCGACCGTGTTCTACATCCTGTGGGGCGTCATGGAAATCGTCACCATTCCCATATCGAACTAATTTGCGGGAGACACCGACATGAGCCTTAGCCCTCCTGCTGAACGACTCTGGTGGAAAGAGCCGATTGAAGGTGTAGAACTCTTTTGGGTGGCCATTGCCCTGGTGTGGGCGATTGTGATGTTCCTGATGATGCCGTATTGGCACGTTTACGGTAACCAAAATCTCTCCAGCGAAGCCTACCGTACCACGCCGGAACGATACACCCGGAAGGTGCAGGCGATGGTGGACCAATACACGATACGCCAGGAAACCGAACGCAATATACCTGTGGTGCGACCGCCCGCGGGTTCCGACGTATATCTGCTGGCACGTTTATGGGAATGGTATCCGGTGCTTGAACTTGAAAAAAATCAAACCTACCGGTTGCACCTGTCATCCGCGGATTGGCAACACGGATTTTCCCTGCAGCCGGAGAATATCAATCTTCAGGTCATTCCCGGTTATGAAATGGTGCTGAAAATCACGCCCAACAAATCGGGTGCGTTCTCGGTGGTGTGCAATGAATACTGCGGTCTCGGTCATCACCTGATGATCGGGAAAATCTACGTCAAGTAACGAGGAGGAAGGGATCATGGCGAATTCCGCGGAATTCCGTACCTGTCCCGACACCGGCCTGCTGTTTCACAAGCCGGCCGAGACACTGATGAAACTCAATGCCGTCGCGGGGATCGTGTTCCTGTTGATCGGCGGGGTGCTGGGATTGCTGATGGGGCTGACGCGCTGGCCCGAGGTGCATCTGTTGTCGGCAAATTCGTTTTACATGCTGCTGACGGCACACGGCGTCGGGGTGCTGATTTTCTGGATTATCTTTTTCGAAATCGCCGTGCTTTATTTTACTTCGAGCACGCTGCTGAAGTCGCGCTTGGCAACCCCGCGCTGGGCGTACCTGGGATTTGTCCTCATGGTGGCGGGTTCGATCATGACCATGGTGGCGATCTTTCAGGGACGCTCGAGCGTGATGATGACATCTTACGTTCCCATGTCAGCCGAGGCGCACTTCTACCTCGGCCTGATTCTGTTCGCGGTGGGGGCGTTGATCGGTTGCTTCGTGTTTCTCGGAACGCTGGTGATCGCGCGCGCTGAACGCACCTACGGCGAGGGTTCGATACCGCTGGTTACATTCGGTGCGTTGACGGCATGCATCATCGCGATTTTCACTGTTGCATCGGGGGCGATCATTCTTATCCCCACTTTCCTGTGGAAGGTGGGTTACATCAGTTACATCGATCCGCTCATGTATCGCATCGTCTGGTGGGGGATGGGGCATTCCTCCCAGCAGATAAACGTTTCGGCGCATATCGCCGTGTGGTACGCGGTCATGGGCGTGGTATTCGGCGCGCGGCCATTGTCGGAGAAGGTCTCGCGGACGGCATTTCTGCTTTATATCCTGTTCCTGCAGCTTGCCAGCGCGCATCATATCCTGGTCGATCCGGGCATCGGCAGTGAATGGAAAATATTCAATACGAGCTATGCCATGTACCTGGCGGTGCTGGCCAGCATGATTCACGGGCTGACGGTACCGGGCTCGATGGAGGCGGCGCAGCGCAAGCGCGGATTCAACAAAGGCCTGTTTGAATGGCTGCGCAAGGCCCCGTGGGGCAATCCAACGTTCGCGGGCGTGTTTCTCTCGATTCTCATCTTCGGATTTCTCGGCGGCATATCCGGCGTGGTGATGGGCACCGAGCAGATCAACCTGATCATCCACAATACCCTGTATGTGCCGGGACACTTCCATGCCACGGTCGTCGGCGGTACCACGCTCGCCTTCATGGCCCTGACCTACTGGCTGGTGCCGGTTTTATTCCGTCGTGAAGTCATATTGCCTTCGCTCGCCAAGTTTCAGCCATACCTGTTCGGTATCGGCACCATCGGTTTATCCCTGTTCATGATGGGTGCCGGCACTCTGGGTGTGCCGCGGCGTCACTGGGATATCGCCTTCAGCGGCGCGTTATTCAACCACCAGTATCCGGAAACGGCTTACTTCCTGTTAGGCCTCGCCGGCTTGAGCGCCATCCTTGCGGTGATCGGCGGCGGTCTGTTCATCCTGCAAATTGTCGGCTCGGTGTTGTTCGGTCGCCGCAGAGGTGAAACGAAGAGCGCGATACCGCTCATCGCCCAGCCGGTGGGACCGGGATTCCAGGGGATCGGTATCGGCGGGATTTCGGTGCCCGGGACGCTGGTGTTGGCGCTGGTATTCCTGACGGCGTTTGTTCTCTACTACTTCGTCAACTGGAAATATCTGTCCCAGACGTGGGGATTGAGCTGAAAGCGAGGCCTTGACCGGCGGCTCACTTCCATTTCATTCCGCTTGCTTCCGGAACCGAGGCAAGTAAAGGCGGGGGCGGGAGTGTTACTTGCACCGGGAGATTGGACTGGCCGTTTCGGTGCAAGTCGGCTTCTGTCCCGGTCCCCGGCCGGTCCTCATCGACTGAATCCGGGATGAAAATGTGAAAAAGTTTATTTTGTTCGTCGGCTTGATCAGCGCATGGGCGTCCGCCCCGGCGGGGAATCCCGCGCCACGCGAAGCGCGCTTCGGCGGTTCTGAGCCCGCCGCGATGATGAAAAGCCCGCCCCCGGTTTTTGATCAACAAGCCGCGCTCACGATAAGTCAGGGCGCAATCGGTAACCGTATCGGCGACCTCGCGTTTACGGCCGGTGACGGACGCCGTGTACGGCTGTCTGATTTTCGCGGTAAACCGCTGGTCATCAGCCTAATCTATACCAGTTGTTATCATATATGCCCTACGACCACGCAGCATTTGGCCAAGGGCGTGCGCATCGCGCGCGCGGCATTGGGACCGGACAGTTTCAGCGTCCTGACGATCGGTTTCGATAGCGCGAACGATACCCCGGCCGCCATGCAGCGTTTTGCCCGGGAGCAGGGTGTCAATTTGCCTCAATGGGACTTTCTGAGCGCCGACCCCACGACCATGGAATCGGTATCAAGGGATTTTGGTTTTATTTCGTATCGAGCCCCACACGGGTTCGATCATCTTATTCAGGCCACGATTATCGACGCGCAGGGGAAAATCTACCGTCAGGTTTATGGAATGAAATTTGAAATACCGTTGCTGGTGGAGCCGCTCAAGGAACTGATCTTCGGCATGCCGGCGGGGCCTTCGCTGCTTTCAAGTGTCAGCAACCGAATCAAGTTGTTTTGCACGGTCTACGACCCTGCTTCCGGCGAATATCGCATCGATTATTCGCTTTTCTTGGAAATTATTATTGGCCTCAGTTCCATCGGGGTCGTGAGCTTCTTCCTGATCCGCGAATGGCGCCGCAACCGCCGACGCCTGGCCGGTTGACCTGCATCAATTTTTTGTCCCGGCGAAATGCTAGGGTTCCCCGATGGATTTATCGGTGATGCGCTTATGCTGAAATTCCTCGCGGTCGAAACCTGGCAACGCGGTGGACGGCGCGTTTTCTGGTACATAGAAAAGGCTTTCGACGCCGCTTTTGGGCCCGCGATCAATCCCTTTTACCACCTTGGGGCGCTGTTGTTCTACCTGTTCTGGATCGTGACCGCGAGCGGAATCTATGTATACATTTTTTTCGAAACCGGTATCGACGGCGCCTATCGATCCGTTGAATATCTGACGAACACGCAATGGTATCTCGGCGGTGTGGCGCGCAGCCTGCATCGTTACGCCTCGGACGGCATGGTGGCGCTCGTGTTGCTGCATATCGCGCGCGAGTTCACGCTGGATCGCTATCGCGGAGTGCGCTGGTATTCATGGGTAATCGGCGCGTTCCTGCTGTGGTTGCTGTATGCCTCGGGCATAACCGGGTACTGGCTGGTCTGGGATCGCCTGGCTCAGTATGTCGCCATAACGACATCGGAGTGGTTCGACTGGCTCGGTATTTTCGGCGAGCCGATCGCGCGCAATTTTCTGAGCAACGCCTCGGTGAATGACCGTTTCTTCTCGCTGATGTCATTCATGCATATCGCCATTCCGCTGTTTTTATTGCTGGGTATGTGGATTCATTTGCAGCGTATCACGAGCCCGAGAACCAATCCGCCGCGCGCCATTATGGCCGGCACCCTGTTTTCGCTGTTGCTGCTTGCGCTCGTGTATCCGGCGCTGAGCCAGGGTCCGGCCAATCTTGATACCGTTTACGGCACGGTGCGACCTGATTGGTTTTACCTCTCCATTTATCCGTTGATCGAAAAATGGTCGCCCGGAACGGTTTGGGCGCTGGTGGGGGGCGGTACTTTAATATTATTGTTACTTCCGTGGTTGCCGCGACGAAAGGAGCAACCAGCGGCCATCGTGAACCTCGAGAATTGCAATGGTTGCGGCCGTTGCTTCGCCGACTGCCCCTTCAGTGCCGTGGTTTTGCAGCCGCGTACCGATGGATTGCCATTTGAAACCGAGGCCGTGGTTGATCCGAATCTTTGCACCCGTTGCGGCATCTGCGCCGGCGCCTGCCCCACCTCGACCCCGTTCCGGCGGACTATCGAGTTAAATCCGGGAATCGATCTGCCCGGATTTCCCGTGCGCGCGCTCCGCGAGCAAACCCTGGCGGCGACGGCAAAACTGTCCGGAACGGAACGGGTAATGGTTTACGGTTGCAGTTTTGGGGCTTCTATCAAATCCCTTGACGGTCACGGCGTGGCAACGCTGGTGGTGCCTTGCATCGGCGCGATACCCCCCTCGTTCATCGATTTCGTCATCAGCCGGCGTCATGCGGACGGGGTGATCCTCGCCGGGTGTACAGAAGGCGACTGTTACCAGCGTCTTGGCATCGAATGGACGAAACAACGCATGGAGGGCCGGCGCGATCCTGTCTTGCGACGGCACGTGCCACGCCGGCGTGTGGCCGCCATTTGGGCCGGCAAGACGGGAGGCGCTATGCTCCTGCGCGAGTTGGAAGAATTCCGCGCGCGGCTCCGCGCGCTGGGCCCTTATCATCGCGGCGGAACAACCCCGCCCGCCGCGCCCACGCCGCATCCATTAGAGGCTCGAGATGGCGCTTATCGATTGGGATGACAAATTTTCAGTCGGCGTTGCGTCCGTGGATCACGAACACCGGCAACTCCTCGAGCTGATCAACGAGACGTACAACCGGATGATCCGGCCCGGCGCCGAAGACGCGGTAAAGGATTTTCTCGGAGAAATCTTTGCGCGGATATCCATGCATTTCGCCCTGGAGGAAAAAATCATGCGCCAACACCACTATGATCACTATGCCGAACACAAGGCCGATCATGAGCGTCTGCTCGATGAAATCCGTGACATCATGGACGATTATGAAGAACGGAAATACTTCAGCGAGGAACAATGCGCACACAGCCTGCAGCAGTGGTTTATCGAACATTTTCGCACCCATGATGCCCGACTGCATCGCCGTCTGGACTGAGGCGACGGCATGGTAAAAATATATATCGATATGAAGATAACTCGATGCTGAAAAAGATATTACGCTATGCCTGGCAGGGAGTGTTTTACGGCCTGTTTGCGGCCGCAATCGGCTATTTTTCATCCGCACCGGCATACGTCTCTTTCCCTCCGGACTCGGCCCTCATCAAGGCGAGCTTCAGCCATGCCGGGCAACCGATCGAGGGATGCCGTGTGCGCAGCGCGGAAGAATTGGCGAGCCTGCCACCCAATATGCGTGTCGCGATCCACTGCGGGCGGGAGCGATCATCCGTTAAATTCGAACTCGAACTGGACGGGAAAATAATGTACCGCGCCGACCTGCCACCGTCCGGATTGTCGCGCGACGGCGTTTCCACGGTTTATCAGAAATTTCCCGTAACCGCCGGACGGCATTATCTGCGCGTGCGCTTGAAGGACAGTGCGCGCGCGCCGGATTTCAATTTCACCCGGGAAACGTATATCGACCTTCAGCCGGGGCAGATACGGGTTGTGGAGTTCAATGCCAGGAACGGAGGTTTTGTAATCAAATAATCCATGAATTCCGCCGAATACACCCTCCCTGTCACGGAAAACGGCCGCCGTGTGCTGGCCACGGGATGGCTGGTGTTGGGGCTCATTTCGTTGCTGGGATCCGGAATCTTCTCGGTAATGCTGGTGTCGGCGCGCAGTCCCTATGTACAAGAGCTGCTCCCGTGGGAGGATTTTTTTCACACCGCGCTGGTGGCGCACGTCGACCTGTCGGTGCTGGTGTGGTTTCTTGCCTTCGGCGGCGCGCTGTGGAGTCTTAATTCGACGACACAGTATCTTTTCATCGGGCGACTAGCCTTGCTGCTGGCTGCATCGGGTGCGCTGGTGATGGCGGCGTCTCCCTTTTTCGGCGCCGGCTCGGCGCTTATGAGCAATTACATCCCGGTGTTGCAGCACCCGCTCTTTTATGCCGGTCTGTTGCTGTTCGCCGCCGGCTTCGGACTGCTGACGCTGCGCGCCATGAGTTCAATCCCGCCGGTGGGTCCGTGGATGGAAGGTCCGGCCGCATTGCGCTTCGGCTTGAATACGTCCGCGGTCTCATCCATGTTGGCGCTGATCGCGTTTGCCTGGTCATACTTCACCGTCCCCGGGTCGCTTCCCGGCCGGCCCTATTTCGAATTGCTCTTCTGGGGCGGCGGACATGTACTGCAGTTTACGTATACCTTGCTCATGCTGGTGGCGTGGTTATGGCTCGCATCGGCATCCGGCATCCGCCTGTCGATCAGTCCGCGCGTGGCGCTGATATTTTTCGCCTTCGGACTTATCGTCATTTTCTGTATTCCGATTATTTATTATGCCTATCCAGTAACCTCGGTCGAGCATATCCAGTTGTTCACCTGGCTGATGCAGTACGGGGGGAGCCTTGCCGCCATGCCTCTAAGCCTGGCGCTGCTCCATGGCCTGTTCCGGGCGGATAAAGCCACCGGTCACGCTCAGCCCTTGCGGGCAGCGCTAATAACATCAATGGTTTTATTCGGTGCTGGCGGTGTAATTGGTTTTCTGATCAGCGGAACCAACGTCACCATTCCCGCGCATTATCACGGCTGTATCGTCGGTGTGACGCTGGCCTTCATGGGCCTTACGTATCATCTCTTGCCGCGACTGGGTTTCCGCGCCCCGGATTTGAAGTTGTCAAAGTGGCAACCTTATCTCTATGGCGTCGGGCAATCGCTGCACGTGATGGGTCTCGTGATTTCGGGCGGTTACGGCGTCCAGCGCAAGATCGCCGGCACTGCCCAGGGGCTCGATACCATGGGCCGTGTTTTTGGCATGGGCCTGATGGGGCTGGGTGGACTGGTTGCCATTGTCGGCGGTTTTTTGTTTCTGTATATCTGCTATGGTTCCATGCGTCCGCTGAAACAGCGAGTGATCCGATGATAATCTGCACCGGCGGAAAAAATGGACTACCGTAATACGCCTCGCTGGGCGATTTTTGTAAGCTTGGCGCGTTTCAGGAATGTTTCAACTGGGAGATAATTTGAAAAGTGATCAATGCCAATGCCAGGATGATGCAAAAAAAGATCACGGAGCGGTATTCGAACCGAACGCCGCGCGCGGTTTCGATGCGCTCAAGAATCCAGTCGGCGGCAAAGTAAAGCGCAATCCCCGCGATCGTAAAATAAATCAGCTCCATTCGTTCCCGTCTGATGATCGAATATTGAAGTCAGTAACTGATTTCGTCAATTGACGTCCTGAATGTAATGTGTTTCCATTTAATCGAATTTTCCTCCCGGGATACCGGGCTTTATCCCTTGCCATCGGGCCGGGAAACTGGGAATGCTTTCAAATTAGACGGTTAAACGCAATTTGAGGCCAAATCATGACACAAGGCGTCGTGTCACGCCCTTGACCCACGTCAAGGCCACGAAACCGATCGATCCGTAGATTCCTGTTTCGAGGGATTTCAACTTTCACATGTGAGGAAACCGAGATGAATTTTAATAATTCAGCAATGACCGTCGGCCTGGTTACCGCTTGCATGATGGTACTGACCGGGGCGGTCGGGGCCGCCGAAAAACCTTCCGGTCATCCCGGCACGCCGGAAACCGAGATGCGCTACCAGGGCGCTCCGGTGACGATCAAACCGGAGGAGGCGAAAGAAGCGGTTGCCCCGGAAGCACCGGGACTCAGCAAAGCGGAATTCACGCGCGCCAAGCAGATTTATTTCGAGCGCTGCGCCGGTTGTCACGGCGTGCTGCGCAAGGGCGCAACCGGGAAACCCCTGACACCGGACATCACCCTGAAGAAGGGGAGCGTCTACCTTGCAACGTTCATTACCTATGGATCCCCCGCCGGCATGCCGAACTGGGGCACCTCGGGAGAGTTGAGCCGCGAAGATGTCGATATCATGGCGCGGTTCCTGCAACACGAGCCACCCATGCCGCCCGAATTCGGCATGGAACAAATGAAGGCGTCATGGAAGGTATTGGTCAAGCCACAGGACCGCCCGAAGAAAAAATTGAATAACCTGAATCTCGACAATCTGTTTTCGGTCACGTTGCGCGATTCGGGTGAAGTGGCGCTGATCGATGGCGATTCCAAAAAGATCATCAACATCGTCAAGACCGGTTACGCCGTGCATATCTCGCGACTCTCGGCTTCCGGGCGCTATCTCTACGTGATTGGCCGCGACGCCAAGGTAAATCTCATCGACCTCTGGTTGGAGAAACCGGACAACGTGGCCGAGATCAAGATCGGTCTTGAAGCGCGGTCGGTCGAAACCTCCAAGTACAAGGGCTATGAGGACAAGTATGCGATCGCCGGGGCTTACTGGCCGCCGCAGTACACCATCATGAAGGGCGACACGCTCGAGCCGCTCAAGATCGTCGCAACCCGCGGCATGACCGTGGACACGCAGGACTATCATCCCGAGCCGCGCGTGGCCTCGATCGTGGCGTCGCACTACCACCCGGAATTCGTGGTGAACGTCAAGGAAACCGGCAAGATTCTGATGGTCAACTACAAAGACATCAACAATCTCACGACCACGGAAATCGGTGCCGCGCGCTTCTTGCACGACGGCGGGTTCGATTCCACCAAGCGTTATTTTCTGGTCGCAGCCAACCAGTCAAACAAGATCGCCGTGGTCGACACCAAGGACGACAAGCTCGTGAAACTAATCGATGTTGGCAAGATCCCGCATCCGGGCCGTGGCGCGAACTTCAACGATCCGAAGTACGGCCCGGTATGGGCCACCGGCCATCTGGGCGATGACACCATCTCCCTGATCGGCACCGATCCGGTGAAGCATAAAGGCAACGCCTGGAAAATCGTACGTAACCTCAAAGGCCAGGGCGGCGGGTCGCTGTTCATCAAGACCCATCCGAAGTCTCGTAACCTGTGGGTGGATACGGTGCTGAATCCGAGCGCGGAGATAAGTCAGTCAGTCGCCGTGTTCGATATCGGGGATCTCGACAAGCCATATCAGGTGGTGAAGATCGCCGAGCTGGCTGGCCTGGGTGAGGGCCCGAAGCGCGTGGTCCAGCCGGAGTACAACCAAAAAGGCGATGAAGTCTGGTTCTCCGTGTGGAACGGAAAGGAACAGGAATCGGCGATTGTCATACTCGACGACAAGACCCGCAAACTGAAGCACGTGATTAAGGACAAACGCCTGATCACGCCGACGGGCAAGTTCAATGTCTATAACACCCAAAAAGACGTTTACTGACGATTAGCACACTGTAATTTTTTGGGGCAGGAATGACACTGCCCCGGCGATGACGGGAGAATAGTTTCCTATGCGCAGCGTCAAGCATCAGGCTGGTGTCATCCTCGCCGTGCTCGGTGTCCTGTGGATGATTCCGGTTTTTGCCGGCATTCCCCTGGCCAGACAGTCGGAACTTTTGTATCTCCTTGAGCAGGATTGCGGATCCTGTCACGGTCTCACGCGCCGGGGTGGGCTCGGTCCACCGCTCACCGCGCAAGCACTGACCGGCAAACCGGCGGCAATGCTGCGAGAAATAATATTGAACGGCCGGCCGGGTACACCGATGCCTCCCTGGAAAGGATTTCTGAACGAGCAGGAAGTTGATTGGCTGATACACGTGTTGATCACCGGCAAAACTCATGCGCGTTGAGCATTTATTAAATTACTGTCGGGTTTATCCCTGCCTTGCCGGCATGCTGCTGCTGTCTGCCTGCGCCACCCCGCGTGGCACGGGCGATCTGGGCATCATCATCGAGCGCGCCAGCGGCAGCGTGCAGGTGATTGAAACCAGCCAGCGCACGCGTCTCGCCCGAATATCCGGCCTCGGCGATCTCTCGCATGCCTCGGCGGTCTATTCGCGCGATGCACGATTCGCCTATGTCTTCGGCCGCGACGGCGGGCTGACCAAGATCGACCTGCTGCGCGGGCGCGTGGCGAAACGCATCGTGCAGGCGGGGAACAGCATCGGCGGCGCCATTTCTCAGGATGGCCGGTTGATCGCCGTTTCCAATTACGAACCGGGCGGCGTGAAGGTGTTCGCCGCCGACACGCTTGCGCTGCTTGCCGACATCCCGGCGGGTTCGGGCGATGATCAGCGCCGCTCCAAGGTGGTGGGGTTGGTGGACGCGCCGGGCAATCGTTTTGTGTATTCGCTCTACGATGCCGGCGAGATCTGGATCGCGGACATGCGCAACCCGCGCGCGCCACGGGTGCAGAAATTTGCCGATGTCGGCAGGCAGCCGTACGACGGCACCGTCACTCCCGACGGCCACTACTACATTGCCGGGCTCTTCGGCGAAGACGGGCTGGCGTTGCTCGATTTGTGGCAGCCTTCGCTGGGCGTGCGCCGTGTCCTGGACGGTTACGGGCGCGGCCGGCAACCGCTTCCGGTTTTCAAGATGCCGCACATGGACTACTGGGCGCTATCGAACGATACCGCCTTTGTGCCTGCGGTGGGGCGCCACGAAGTATTAATGATTGATCAAAAAAACTGGAAAGAAGCGGGGCGTATCGACGTCGCGGGACAGGCGGTATTCGTGATCGCGCGGCCGGACGGACGTCAGGTATGGGTAAACTTCGCCCCGCCCGAGAACGACAAGGTCCAGGTGATCGATACCCTGTCGCGCAAGGTGATTCAGACGCTGAAGCCCGGCAAGGCGGTACTGCACATGGAATTCACGCCGCGCGGGGAGCAGGTATGGATTTCCGTGCGCGATGAAAATCGCGTGGACGTATACGACACCGCTACGTTTGAACGGTTGGCGTCGCTGCCGGCGGACAAACCAAGCGGAATTTTCTTCACGGCGCGCGCCCATCGGATCGGCCAATGAAACCGGAACTGACCGATTTGGATCAACGCCTGCTGAACGATTTCCAGCGGGATTTCCCGTTGTCGCCCGCGCCCTATGCCGAGATCGCCCGTCGTCTCGGTGTGACGGAAAATGACGTGCTGGCACGACTGGAAGCGCTCACGCGCGCCGGCGCCGTCAGCCGCGTCGGCGCCGTGGTGCGTCCCAACACCGTGGGCGTGAGCACGCTCGCCGCCATGGCGGTGCCGGCGGTAGCGCTTGAATCCGTGGCCGCGCTCGTAAACGGATACCCGGAGGTCAACCACAATTACGAGCGTGAGAATCACTTGAATCTGTGGTTCGTGGCTACTTCCACGGATGTCGCGCGGCTTCAGGATGTGCTCGAAGAGATTGCCGTGCGCACCGGCTATGAGGTGTTGTCGTTACCGCTCGAAGAGGACTATCACATCGACCTGGGATTTGAGCTCCAATGGAACTGACGCTGGTCCGGCATCCCGCAGCGAAAACGCGCCATCAGCGTGTGGGTGAAACGGAACGGCGTGTTCTCGCCGCGCTACAACCGGGTTTGCCGCTGGTACCGCGTCCTTATGCCGAAATCGCCGCGCGCCTCGGGCTGGAAGAAGCGGAAGTGATGGCATGCCTGACCCGGCTCAAGGAAGCCGGCGTCATCAGCCGTTTCGGCGTGGTGGTGCGCCATCGTGAGTTGGGTTATTCGGCCAATGCCATGGTGGTGTGGGACGTGCCGGATGACCGGGTGATGGAACTTGGACGCTGCCTGGCCGAATTCGAATTCATCACGTTATGTTATCGGCGCCCGCGGCGCCTGCCGCGGTGGCGTTACAATCTTTATTGCATGATTCACGGGAAAAGCCGGGAGGAAGTGCTGTCGCAACTCGAGTGGATGGTCAATCATTGCGGTCTGCAAAGTCTGCCGCATGAGGTTCTCTTCAGCCGCCGCCGATTCAAACAGCGCGGGGCGGTATACTCATACGCCGCAGGTGAACGTTGATGGATGCGATCGATCGCCACATCGTCAATGATCTGCAGGGGGGATTCCCGATCTGCGAGCGCCCGTATGCCGCAATATCGGCGCGACTGGGCCTGAGCGAGGCTGACCTCATCCGGCGCCTGGATGCGCTGCTGGATCGGGGCACGCTGACCCGGTTTGGACCGATGTATCACGCCGAGCGCCTGGGCGGGGCGCTGACGCTCGCGGCCATGAAAATTCCCGCCGGCGATTTCGAGCGCGTGGCGGAGATCGTGAACGGTTTTCCCGAAGTGGCGCACAACTATGCGCGCGAGCACGCATTCAACCTGTGGTTCGTGCTCGCGACCGAAACACCGGAGCGTATCGCCGAGGTGCTGGCTCAAATCGGAACGGTTACTGGTTATCCCGTCTACAACATGCCCAAGCTGGAGGAATACTTCGTCGGGCTGAGGTTCGAGGCGTGAGCACGGCGCCCGCCTTGCGCGAACAACGGACCGGGGCCGCGCCCGTACTCGATGCGCTTGACCGCCGTATCATTGTGGCGACCCAGGAAGGCCTGCCGCGCGCGAGCCGTCCGTATCATGTCATCGCCGGGCAACTGCAGATCAGCGCCGAGGAGGTGATGGCGCGCCTGCAACGCATGCTCGATGCCGGAATCATCCGCCGTATCGGCGCGGTCCCGAATCATTACGCGCTGGGTTACCGGGCCAACGGCATGTCGGTGTGGGACGTGCCGGACGGGCGCGTGCGCGAGCTGGGAAATAGGATCGGCGAACTTGATTTCGTCAGTCACTGCTATCACCGCCCGCGGCACTTGCCGGAATGGCCGTATAACCTGTTCGCCATGGTACACGGGCGCGACCGGCCCGAGGTCGAAGCCAAGGCGGCGCGGATCGCCACGTTACTGGGTACCGCCGACCACGGTCATGCGCTGCTGTACAGCACGCGCATCCTCAAGAAAACCGGCTTGAGGATTAGTTAAAATTTTTAATTAACAGGATTCACAGGATTAAAACAGGATTAACAAGATTAAACCCAAAATATTTTTGAATTAATCCTGTAAATCCTGAAAAATCTTGTTAATCCTGTGAATTGATTTTTTTGATGGTAAGGTGAAATGTTCCGGATATCGCAATACATGCAGGAAATCAACCGGCCCACACCCTTGGGTGCGAAGCGCTCTCCACCCGGGCCGGTGGTGATCTGGAATCTGATCCGCCGCTGCAACCTGACCTGCAAGCACTGCTACTCGATCTCGGCCGACACCGATTTCCCCGGCGAGCTTTCGACCGCGGAGGTGTACCAGGTCATGGACGATCTCAAGGGTTTCCGCGTGCCGGTGCTGATTCTCTCGGGCGGCGAACCGCTGATGCGTCCGGATATCTTCGATATTTCTCGGCGCGCCAAGCAGACGGGTTTCTATGTCGGCCTGTCCACCAACGGCACGCTGATTGACGAGTCCAACATTGAACGCATCGCCGA
>Ga0209108_10000413_pt1 | contig 23701 bp, 35 predicted proteins | sample Rifsed10ft1_FD_184003 | JGI IMG/M metagenome (GOLD analysis project Ga0209108, IMG submission 184003) | Soil microbial communities from Rifle, Colorado, USA - sediment 10ft 1 (version 2) | ecosystem: Environmental > Terrestrial > Deep subsurface > Rock core/Sediment | place: Rifle, Colorado...
TGCGACGTGGCGAGGTCAGTGGATCGGGGAAGAAGCCCTGGAAGCAGAAGCACACGGGACGAGCGCGCGCCGGGTCGATCCGGTCGCCCATCTGGCGGCACGGCGGGTCGGTCTTCGGGCCCAAACCACGCAGCTACGCCTATGCGATCCCGAAGCAGAAATATCGGGCTGCCTTGCAAGGCGCGCTCTCTGCCAAGTTGGCAGCCGGGGACATCGTGATTCTGTCGGCGCTGACGTTGGACGGCCCAAAGACGCGGCTGTTGGCCAAGGCCCTGGCGCAACTCGGGCTGACCTCCACGACGCTGCTCGTGGCCGGCGCGGGCCACGCCGATCTCGAGCAGGCGGCGGCCAATCTTGCCGGCGTCAAAGTGGTCGCGCCCGAACTGGTCAATGTCTACGATGTTCTGCGCTACGAGAAACTCGTGATCCTGGAACGGGATGTGCCGCGTCTGCAGGAGGTGTGGGCATGACGCAGGCACTGCACTCGGTCCTGCTCCGTCCGTTACTGACGGAAAAAATGACCGCGTTGCGTGAAAGCTCCAATCAGGTCGGATTTCTTGTGCGGGCGGACGCCAATCGCGTGCAGATCAAGCAGGCGATTGAAGCGCTGCTCAAAGTCAAGGTCGAGCGGGTGAACGTGATGACCGTGAAGGGGAAGCTCAAGCGGCTGGGACGGTTTGCCGGCAGGCGATCGGATTGGAAGAAGGCGATTGTCACGCTCAAGAAGGGCGAGAAGCTTGAGATCTACGAAAGCGCATAAGGATTTGGACGGATCATGGGATTGAAAATTTACAGACCAACGTCGCCGGGCAGGCGGGGCATGACGGCGGTGACGACCGAGGACCTGACGAAGAAGCGGCCGGAAAAGAGCCTGACGGAATTTCACCTGCGCACGGGCGGGCGGAATAACGAAGGGCGCACCACGGTCCGGTTTCGTGGCGGAGGGCACAAGCGGCTGTACCGCCGGATTGACTTCAGGCGCGACAAAGCCGATGTCCCGGCGCGCGTCGCGGCCATCGAATATGACCCCAATCGGTCGGCCCGGATCGCCTTGCTCCATTATGCCGACGGGGAGAAGCGTTACATCCTGGCGCCGGTCGGGCTGGCGGTGAAGGCGATCGTCCAGTCGGGGCCTGCCGCGGAGGTGAGGCCGGGCAATGCGTTGCCCCTGGATAGCATGCCGCTCGGCACGACCATCCACAATATTGAGCTCAAGCCGGGGAAGGGTGGCCAGCTGATCCGGAGCGCGGGCGGGTTCGCGCAGGTCATGGGGCGCGAGGGTGACTATGTGCAGATTCGTCTCAAGTCCGGGGAGATGCGCAAGGTTTTGAAGACCTGCATGGCGACGGTCGGGCAGGTGGGCAATCTCGATCATGAGAACGAATTCGTCGGAAAAGCGGGACGCTCGCGCTGGCGCGGACGCATGCCGCACGTCCGGGGAGTCGTGATGAACCCCGTCGACCATCCGCACGGTGGCGGCGAAGGCAAGTCGGGGCAGGGCAATCCGCATCCGGTATCCCCCTGGGGGCTGCCTACCAAAGGCTACAAGACACGAAAGAACAAGAAGACCGACAAGTACATCATTGCGCATCGCAAGAAGGGCGTTCGCTAGTCACACGCGGAGAGGAGTTCGATGCCAAGGTCAGTCAGTAAAGGCGCATTTGTCGACGACCATCTCCTGGAAAAGGTCGAGCGGATGAATCAGGAGCGTGACCGGAAAATCATCAAGACTTGGTCACGTCGTTCGACGGTGATCCCGGAGATGATCGGACACACATTCGCGGTGCACAACGGGAAGAAATTCATCCCCGTGTTCGTGACGGAAAACATGGTTGGGCACAAGCTGGGTGAATTCGCGCCGACCCGGTTTTTCAGGGCTCACGGGGCAGTCAAGACGGAGAAGGCGGTTCCGCTGAAGTAGGGCGGGTGAGGATATGGCTGAAGCAAAAGCGATCTTGCGATATGTCCGGGTGGCGCCCCGGAAGGTCCGTGTGATGGCCGATATGATCCGCGGGCAGCAGGTCCCGAAGGCCTTGGCCATGCTGAAGTACGCCCCGCGCGCGGCCGCCAAGGTGGTGGAGAAAGTGTTGCGATCCGCCGTGGCCAACGCCGAGCAGAAGGAAATGGGCGACAGCGAGGGGATGTGGGTGTCCCATGCCACTGTCGACGGCGGTCCGGTGCTGAAGCGATTCCGGTCACGGTCCATGGGTCGAGCCAACAGCATCCATAAGCGGACCAGTCATATTACGATCGTGGTGGCGGCGTCCGAAGCGGCCGCGGCCGGCAAATAGAGAGGCAGGACGCAGGATCTATGGGACAGAAAACGCATCCAATCGGGTATCGGCTCGGCGTCAACCGCACGTGGAGCTCCAGGTGGTATGCCGAAAAGGATTTCGCGAAACTGCTCCACCAGGATGTCAAAATCCGGAGGATGGTGAAGGAGAAGCTCTACCATGCCGGCGTGTCCAAGGTGGAGATCGAGCGCTCGGGAGATCAAACGCGTGTGATCATCCATACCGCGCGTCCCGGGATCATCATCGGCCGAAAGGGTGCGGAAGTGGATAAGCTGAAAGCGTCGCTCGAAAAGGAGTACGGGAATCAGGTCTACATCACCGTCAAGGAAATCAAGAAGCCGGAACTGGATGCCCAGCTGGTGAGTGAAAACATCGCGGCGCAACTCGAGAAGCGTGTGGCGTTTCGCCGGGCCATGAAGCGCAGTATCGCGGCGGCCCTTCGGCTGGGTGCGCAGGGGATTCGGGTCTGCGTAGCGGGGCGGCTGGGCGGCAACGAAATCGCCCGGACGGAGTGGTACCGGGAGGGACGCGTGCCGCTGCATACGCTGCGGGCCGACATCGATTACGGATTTGCCGAAGCCCATACGACCATGGGGCAGATCGGTGTCAAGACATGGATTTATCGCGGCGAGGTGCAGCCGGCGATGGCGGAGAAGCGCGAGTCGACGTTTGAGCGTCGACAGGGTGGATGAGGCACCAGGCACATGCTCGCACCCAAGAAAGTCAAATTTCGCAAGATGCAGAAGGGCCGGATGCGGGGGAAGGCCTACCGCGGCGGGTCGCTGACGTTGGGAGAGTTCGGACTGAAAGCGCTCGAGCCGGGGTGGCTGACCAGCCGGCAGATCGAATCCGCCCGCATCGCCATCACGCGGTACGTCAAGCGGGGCGGACAGGTGTGGACGAGGATTTTTCCGGATAAACCCATCACCAAGAAGCCGGCTGAGACACGCATGGGCAAGGGCAAGGGTAACCCTGAATACTGGGTGGCGGTGGTGAAGCCGGGCCGAGTGCTCTACGAGATGGATGGTGTGACGCCCGAAATCGCAAAAGAGGCGTTTCGGCTCGCCGCCTACAAGTTGCCGATTGCCACGAAATTTGTGGCACGCGGGGAATTCTAGCGATCGCACGAGGACGCGGGTCATTTATGGATGTGAAAGAATTGCAGGACCTGACTGCCGCTGAACTCGCGGAAAAGGAGCAGCAGTTGTCACAGGAACTGTTTAATCTACGGTTCCAGCTGGCGGCGGGGCGGATTGAGAATCCGATGAAAATTCGGCAGGCCCGCCGGGATTTGGCCAGGGTGAAGACAGTCCTGAGGCGGCAGGTGTTGGCGGCGAAACCGACGGCCAAGAAAAAGGCGGGATGAGGAACATGGCGGATAGGACCGAGAAACAGCACCAGTGGTTCGGCTATGTGGTGAGCGACAAGATGGATAAAACGGTCGTGGTGGCCGTGTCCCGAGTGGTCCGGCATCCCTTCTACCGCAAGATCCTTCGTCGGGTGACCACGCTCAAGGCGCATGACGAGAAGAATGAGTGCAAGGTGGGCGATCGCGTGAAGCTTATCGGGACCAGGCCGATCAGCAAGCACAAGCATTTTCGCGTGGTGCAGATTATGGAGCGGGGACAACCGGAAGCCTGAGGATGGGCAGGTCGATCGATTGGCGGTGCGTCGGGGGATTGGGAAAATCGTGTAGGGGGATTCGGCCCAACACAGAACCACAGGCGGATGGAACGCGATGATTCAAAGCTATACATACATGGATGTGGCCGACAATTCAGGGGCCAAGCAGGTGATGTGCTTTCACGTGCTGGGGGGCTCGAAGCGCCGGTATGGCTCGCTCGGCGATATCGTGGTGGTGGCGGTCAAGGAGGCCATCCCCCAGGCGACGGTCAAGAAGGGCGATGTGAGCAAGGCGGTCATTGTGCGGACGACCAAGGGTGTGCGGCGGGAGGATGGCTCCTACATCAAATTCGATCGCAATGCCTGCGTGTTGATTAATGCGCAGGGGGAGCCGATCGGAACCCGCATCTTCGGGCCGGTCGCTCGAGAGCTGCGATGGAAAAAGTTCATGAAGATCATTTCACTTGCTCCGGAAGTGCTCTAGGCAACCGGCGGGGATCCGTAGATATGAAAGCCAAGTTGAAAAAGGGCGATACGGTGATCGTCATCGCCGGCGCGGAGCGGGGGAAGACCGGGAAGGTTCTCTCCGTGCATCCGGCGGAGAGCACGGTCGTTGTTGAGAAGCTCAACATGATCAAGCGGCACACCAAGCCGAACCAAAAGGTCCGGCAGGGCGGGATTCTCGAGCGGGAAGCCCCGATGTCAATTTCAAACGTGATGTACTACAGCGCGAATCTGCAAAAGCGGGCGCGGGTCGGGCTCAAGGTCCTTGAGAACGGGCAACGCGTGCGGATCACGAAAAAAGACCAGGCCGTAATTGAGTAGGGATTGGCAATGACAAAAGGCGACAAGGACACGGCGCACAAAGGCGCGGAGAAGAAGGCGGCCCATAAGAAGGAGGCCCCTGCGGCCCGCAAGGACAAGGAGGTCGACGAGGCTCCGTCCGGGCCCAAGACCCCGCCTCGCCTCAAGGAGACCTATTTTCAGACGATCGTGCCGGCCCTGATGAAGGAGTTCGGCTATAAGAATCCCATGCAGGTGCCTCGGCTGCAACGTGTCGTCTTGAACGTGGGGATGGGGGAGGCGATTCAAAACGTCAAGCTCCTCGAGAGCGCCTCAACCGAATTGGGCGTGATCACCGGCCAGCGGCCTGTCGTGACCAAGGCCAAGAAGGCGATTGCCGGGTTCAAGCTTCGCCAGGGCATGCCGATCGGCACAAAGGTGACGCTGAGAAGCGATCGAATGTATGAATTCGTCGATCGGTTGGTCTCAACCGCGTTGCCGAGAATTCGCGACTTTAAGGGTGTGTCCCCCAAGGCGTTCGATGGGCGGGGAAATTACACGCTGGGACTCAAAGAACAGTTGATCTTTCCCGAGATCAAGTATGACAGCGTGGCGTCGATTCACGGCATGGATATCACCTTCGTGACGTCGGCCATGACCAACGACGAGGGGAAGGCGTTGTTACGCCATCTCGGCATGCCATTCAGAACCTGAGGCGGAGGAATCGTTCGTGTCACGAAAAGCGTTGCGACTCAAGGCGGCGAGCAAGCAGAAATTTCCCACCAGGCACTACAACCGCTGTCCCCTCTGTGGACGGGTCCGCGGGTTTCTGCGTCGATTCAGGATGTGCAGAATTTGTTTTCGGTTTCTGAGCCTGAAGGGGGAGATCCCCGGCGTCACGAAGTCAAGCTGGTAGATCGGGAGAACAAGCATGGTCACAGATCCCATCGCAGACCTTCTTATCAGGATTCAAAACGCCGCCCGTCGGGGGAAGGAGTCGGTATCCATCCCCGCGTCCAGGTTAAAGGCGGAGATTCTTCGGGTGTTGAGGGACGAGGGGTTTATTAGCTCCTTTGAACAGTCGGCCGAGGCGAGCCACCCGACTCTCCGGGTGCAGTTGCGTTACATCAATGATGGGGTACCGGTGATCACGGGTATGCGGCGGGTCAGCCGGCCGGGTAAACGGGTCTATGTCGGTAAGCGGGAGATGCCGAAAATAATGGGCGGCATGGGACTCGCTATTGTATCCAATTCGAAGGGCGTGATGACCGATCAGGCGTCGCGTCAGGCCAACTTGGGCGGGGAAGTGCTCTGCCACATCTGGTAAACGGGATTCGGTGAGATGTCACGTATCGGAAGAAAAATCATAGCCGTTCCGCCGAAGGTTGAAGTCTCGGTGGCCAATCAGGTGGTCTCGGTGAAAGGTCCGCTTGGGCAGCTGCAATGGCCACTCAAGCCCGGGATTTCCGTGGCGCTGTCCGACGGTAACGTCCAGGTGAATCGAGACGGAAATGCGCCGGCGGTACGCGCCATGCACGGGTTGGTCCGGGCCGAGTTGAATAACATGATTGCCGGCGTGACGAAGGGCTACGAGAAAACTCTTGAGATGACGGGCGTCGGGTACAAGGCGCAAGTGCAAGGCCAGAATATCCAACTGAGCGTCGGCTATAACCAGCCGGTGTCTTTCCCGGTGCCAAAAGGGATAGAAGTCAAGATCGACAAGCAAACGATCATTATGCTCAAAGGCGTCGACAAGCGACTGGTGGGCCAAACCGCCGCCAACATGCGGGCGATCAAGCCGCCCGATGTGTATAAACAAAAGGGGATCCGGTACTCGGGCGAAATCCTTCGCAAGAAGGAAGGCAAGACCGGAAAGTAGGTGCGTCGTGCGCATTGCTGAAAAGACTGAGAAGCTGGAACGGAGGCGTCAACGGGTCCGCCAACGGGTGTTCGGGACGCCGGCCCGTCCACGCCTGAGCGTGTTCCGCAGCAAGAGCCATATCTACGCCCAGATTATCGACGACACGCGCGGGCACACCCTGGCTGCGGCATCCACGCTGGACCCGGAGTTGAAAGGGGTGGCGCAATCAAAAAACCCCATCGAGGTCGCCAAGGAAGTCGGCAAGCTCATTGCCAGTCGGGCCAAGTCCGCCAAGGTCGGGGCGGTCGTGTTTGATCGGGGTGGCCGGCTCTATCATGGCCGCGTCAAGGCGCTGGCGGAAGCGTCGCGCGAAAACGGCTTGCAGTTCTAACTGTCACGAAGGAAGGGGAACCACCGCGTGCGAGTCAACCCGGATGAATTGAGCCTGAAGGACAAGGTTGTCTTTATCAACCGTGTCGCCAAAGTGGTCAAGGGCGGAAAGCGATTCAATTTCTGCGCGCTCGTTGTTGTGGGCGACGGGTTGGGCTGGGTCGGCATCGGCAAGGGGAAGGCGGCGGAAGTGCCGGCGGCCATCTCGAAAGCAGTCGAACAGGCGAAAAAGAACCTCGTCCAGATTCCCTTGAAAGGGGACACCATTCCGCATGAGGTGCACGGCACCTATTGCGGGGAACACGTCATGCTCAAACCGGCTGCGGCAGGAACAGGGATTATCGCGGGGGGAGCCGTGCGGGCTGTTGTCGAGTTGGCAGGCGTGCACAATATCGTGGCGAAAACCCTCGGTCGGGGTAATCCATTCAATACGGTCAAGGCCACGCTGGACGGATTGCGCCAACTCAGGGATCCCGAAGCCGTGGTGCGGGTCCGGCGCGCCGGGCTGGAGAAGGTCGGGTAAGGGACGATGGCCAAGAACGTCATCCCAGCCAAGAGCCTGTCGATTACGCTCAAGCGGAGTCCAATCGGGACGTCCTACCGGCATCGCCTCGTCCTGCAGGGCCTCGGTCTCCGAAAGCCCCATCAGACGGTCATACGGCCGGATACCCCGCAGGTGCGCGGACTCGTCGGGAAAGTCTCCTACTTATTGGAAGTGAAGGCCCAATGAAACTACACACGCTGGCTCCGGCGGTCGGTGCCAAGAAGAATCCGAAGCGCATCGGACGCGGGCCCGGTTCCGGTCATGGGAAGACCGCGACCAAGGGGCACAAGGGAATACTGGCGCGATCCGGAGGGGGAAAGAGGCCTGGTTTTGAGGGTGGACAGATGCCCCTGATCCGCCGGCTGCCGAAATACGGGTTCCGTTATCCGTTTCGTACCGAGTACGCGATCGTTAATCTGAAGTCCCTGGGAGTGTTGGGACCGGTCGACCAGATTACGCCGCAAGTCTTGGCCGAAGCCGGCTTGGTCAGACGGAAGACGCAGTTGGTCAAGATCCTCGGCGTCGGCGAGATCGGCCGGCCCGTCACGATTCAGGCGCACAAGTTCAGCAAGTCGGCGATGGACAAAATTCAGGCGGCCGGCGGTCGGGCCGAGGTCATCAGCAGTGTTTGAGCGGCTCCTGACGAGTTTTCAGAACATCTTCAAAATTCCGGAGCTGCGCACACGGGTTCTGTTCACGCTGACCATGCTGGGCGTGTATCGGGTTGGCGCGCACATCCCGACACCGGGCATCAACGGGGAGTCGTTATCGAAATTTCTTCAAGAGCAGGGCGGGGCGCTCCTCGGGTTTCTGGATATTTTTTCCGGGGGCTCGCTCTCCCGGTTGACGATCTTCGCGCTGGGCATCATGCCGTACATCAGCGCGTCGATTATTCTGCAGTTGCTGACGGTGGTCATCCCGCACTTGTCGAAGCTGGCCAAGGAGGGCGAGCGGGGGCGCAAGAAGATCATTCAGTACACGCGCTACGGCACGATCGTCATCGCGCTCATCCAGGGCTTCGGGATCGCCATCGGTCTGGAGCAGATGAAGGGCGGCGAGTTTGTCATGACCGGGGGGTGGCCGTTTCGCTTCATGACCGTGATCACCCTGACGGCCGGAACCGCGTTTCTCATGTGGCTGGGCGAACAAATCACGGAACGCGGGATCGGCAACGGCATTTCCCTGATTATTTTCTCGGGTATTGTGGCGCGGCTGCCGAGCGCGGTGGCACAGACGTTCGATTTGTACCGGGTCGGGCAATTGAGCCTCGCCCTGCTGATCCTGCTGACGGTCGTGATGCTCGGGGTCGTGGCGGCCATCGTCTTTCTGGAAAGTGGGCGCCGGAAGATTCCCGTGCAGTATGCCAAGCGGGTGGTTGGCAGGCGGGTCTATGGCGGGCAGAGCACGCACATTCCGTTAAAAATCAATACGGCTGGCGTGATTCCGCCAATTTTTGCGTCGTCGATTATCGCATTTCCCGCGACCATCGCGGGCTTTATCCAGTATCCGTGGGTGAAGTCGATCGGTGAGCAGTTGGCGCCCGGGTCGGTGCTGTACACCTTGCTGTATGTTGGGCTGATCGTTTTCTTCTGCTTTTTCTATACCGCGGTGGTGCTCAACCCGGTGGATATGGCGGAGAACATGAAGAAATACGGCGGGTTTATCCCGGGGATTCGTCCGGGACAGCGCACCTCCGATTATGTCTATAACGTACTCACGCGTGTCACCTTTGTCGGCGCCGTGTATCTGGCGATCGTGTGCGTGATTCCCGAGTTTCTGATTTACAAGCTCAACGTGCCGTTCTATTTCGGAGGCACGTCCCTGCTGATCGTGATCGGCGTGGGATTGGATACTGCGCAGCAGATTGAATCGCATATGCTGATGCGCAATTACGAAGGCTTCCTCGAGACGGGATCGTTGAAGGGGCGGAGCGGCTGAGGAAATCCGGATGCGGCTGATATTTCTTGGCGCGCCGGGAGTCGGGAAGGGAACGCAGGCGGACCTGGTTGCCGCCAAGCATCAACGCCCCAAGATCTCGACGGGGGACATTCTCCGTGAAGCGGTTCGCAGCAAGACCGCGTTGGGACTGCAGGCGAAGGCATGCATGGACCGGGGGCAGTTGGTTTCGGACGCGGTGGTCGTCGGGATCGTCAAGGACAAGCTGGCTGAGCCGGCCTGTGCGAAGGGATTCTTGCTGGATGGGTTTCCGCGAACCGTTGCACAAGCAGAGGAATTGGCGGGCATGCTCAAGGCCGGGGGGCTCCAGCTTGATCGGGTGATCAACGTGTCGGTGCCACGCGACGATGTCGTGAGGCGCCTCACGGGACGTCGGAGCTGCCCCAAGTGCCAGGCGGTGTTTCACGTGGAGTTTGCGCCGCCCAAGCGTGCCGGGCACTGTGATCGTTGCGGCAGTGAGCTGGTACAGCGCAGCGACGATACGCGGGAGACAGTCGAGAATCGTTTGGCGGTCTATGAATCTCAGACGGCCCCGCTGATCGCCTATTACCGGCAGCGTGGACTATTGTCAGATATTGACGGTTCGGGAACAGTCGAGCAGGTTCAGCAACGGGTGATGGAGCTGTTGGCGGCCAATGGCCTCGCATGATTATTCTCAAGACGCCAGAGGAAATCGAGGTCATGGCCAAAGCATCAAGGCTGGTGGCCGAAACGCTGCAGTTGCTGCGGCGGCATATTCGGCCCGGTGTGACCACCGACGAATTGGACCGGTTGGCCGAGGAATTTATCCGGTCCCGGGGCGGCAAGCCGGCGTTTAAGGGGTACCGGAGTTATCCGAAGACCTTGTGCATTTCCGTGAACGATCAGGTCGTGCACGGCATCCCGTCGAAGCGGGTGCTCAAGGAAGGCGATATCGTCGGGATGGATTTGGGCGCGATCGTGGACGGCTTCTATGGTGATTCGGCGGTGACGGTGCCGGTCGGAACGATCGATGCCAAAGCAACCGAGTTGCTGCGCGTGACCGAGGCCGCGTTATACGCCGGGATTGAGCAGGCGGTGGTCGGCAATCGCCTGTCCGACATTTCGCATGCGGTGCAGGAGCGGGCGGAGTCGGCGGGCTTCTCGATTGTCACGGATTTTGTCGGGCATGGGATTGGACGGCAGCTGCACGAGGAGCCGCAAGTCCCGAATTACGGCAAGCCGGGACAGGGTCCTCGGCTTCAAACGGGAATGGTGCTGGCGATTGAGCCGATGGTGAATATGGGCAAGAGCGACGTGCGGGTCCTGGATGACCAATGGACCGCCGTCACGAAGGATGGCAGCCTCTCGGCGCATTTCGAACATACGATTGCGATTCAGCCGAACGGTCCGCCACGCATCTTGAGCAAGCTCTAGGGGACGAACGACGGCGGATGTCAAAAGAAGACGTCATCGAAGCGCAAGGAAGTGTGACCGAGACGCTGCCGAACGCGATGTTTCGTGTGAAATTGGATAACGGGCATATCATACTGGCGCATATTTCGGGCAAGATGCGGATGCATTTCATCCGGATCCTGCCGGGCGACAAGGTGACGGTGGAATTGTCGCCTTACGATCTGACACGAGGCCGCATCACCTATCGGTTCAAATAAGGCCCAATAAGGAATGTCATGAAAGTGAAATCGTCGGTCAAGCCGATCTGTTCAAAATGTCGGGTGGTTCGCCGCCGCGGCGTCGTGCGGGTGCTCTGTGAGAACCCCCGTCACAAGCAGCGACAGGGGTGAGCGTGAGAGCGCCGGAACGTCCTCGCGCTCGTGCGCCCCGCACATCAGACGGTGCGTGCCACTGGGAAGAGTGACCTGGCACGTGTGGAGGGTTGGCTGAGAAGGCGTGCAGTGGCGGAGGCGTGGTAGTTCTAAAACAGCAGGTGCGGTAAAGGGATCGGAGACCATATGGCTCGCATTGCAGGGATTGATTTACCAAGAGAGAAGCGGACGGATATCGGGCTGACCTATATCTTCGGAATCGGGCGTGCCATGGCCATTCAGATTCTGAAGAGGGCGGGCGTGGACGGCGCGATCCGGGTAAAGGATTTGACCGAAGATCAGATCGTGAAATTGCGCGAGGCGATCGACCGGGACCATGAGGTGGAGGGCGACCTGCGACGGGAAGTCGCGATGAGCATCAAGAGGCTCGTCGACATCGGGACCTACCGCGGACTTCGGCACCGCAAAGGCCTGCCGGTTCGTGGGCAACGGACGCGCACCAATGCGAGAACCAGGAAGGGACGTCAGAAATCCGTGGGTGCGATGCGGAAGCCGGCTGCGGCTCCTCCAAAATCATCCTAACCAATCGTGCAGTCAGGAGCGTGTGACTTATGAGCGTCAAGAAGGGAAAAAAGAAAGATCGGAAGGTCGTTCAGAGCGGCATCGCGCATGTCCAGGCGTCGTTCAACAATACGATCGTCACCATCACCGACATGGGCGGCAATGCGATCGTGTGGGCCAGTTCTGGCAACCAGGGGTTCAAGGGATCCAGAAAAAGCACGCCGTTCGCCGCGCAGCGGGCGGGAGAAATCGCCGCGAGAAAAGCCATGGAACATGGCATGCGCCAGATCGACGTGTACGTCAATGGTCCGGGATCCGGACGGGAATCCGCCATTCGTTCACTGCAGGCTGCGGGGTTGCGGATTAATTTGATCCGTGATGTGACGCCGATTCCCCACAACGGCTGCCGGCCGCCCAAACGGAGGAGAGTCTGATGGCAAAATATCGAGGGCCCGTCTGTCGTTTGTGCCGCAGGGAGGGCGTCAAACTGTTCTTAAAGGGTTCCAGATGCATGACGGAAAAGTGCGCGATCGAACGGCGAAGCTATCCACCCGGGCAGCACGGCCAGGGACGCCAGCGAGTGTCGGAGTACAGTGCCCAGTTGCGTGAGAAGCAGAAATTAAAGCGTATCTATGGTCTCCAGGAACGGCAGTTCCGCGGCATTTTCGGAAAGGCGGAGCGGCACACAGGCATCACAGGCGAACATTTGCTCAAGCTGCTTGAGTGCCGGCTCGATAATGTGGTGTACCGGCTTGGTTTTGCCTGCTCCAGACGGGAGGCGAGACAATTGGTGAATCACGGGCATTTTCTCGTGAACGGGAAAAAGACCGATGTGCCGGCCTATTACGTCAGGGCCGGGGACGCGATTGAGGTGCGGGAGCGCAGCCGGGCGGTGGGCGCCATTGTGTCCTCCCTGGAAGCGGTGGAGTCGCGCGGGATTCCGGCCTGGCTGGAGCTGGACCGGGGCACCTTCAAGGGAACGGTCAAGGCGCTGCCCACGAAGGATGACATCGCGTTGCCGGTCAATGAGCAGATGGTCGTGGAACTCTACTCGCGATAGTGAATGGCCACGTCGTGGTCATACCGAAGGACGGATTAAGGCGAAGAGGACATCATGATTAAAACGATGAAAGATTTTCAGATCCCGATGCGGGTGGAGACGGAGAAAGAAATACCATCCGAAAACTATGCGCGGTTCATGGCCGAAGCGTTCGAGCGCGGATTCGGCACCACGGTGGGGAATTCCCTGCGGCGCGTGCTCCTTTCCTCACTGACCGGCGCGGCCGTCACGACGGTGAAGATTGAAGGAGTCCTGCATGAGTTTTCGACCGTGCCCGGCGTCACGGAGGACGTCACGAACATCGTCCTGAACGTCAAGAGTCTGCGGATCAAGCTGCATACCGACAAGCCCAAGACGATCCGTTTGCGGAAGAAGGGACCGGGTGAAGCGAAGGCGTCCGACATTCAGCATGATGCGGACGTGACCGTGTTGAACAAGGATCTGCACATCGCCACGCTCGACAAGGAAGCGACGCTCGATATGGAGATGGTCGTGAAGCCAGGACGCGGGTATGTGTCGGCGGAGCGGAACAAGGAAGAGGGATTGCCGATCGGGGTCATTCCCGTGGACTCGATCTTTACTCCGGTCTCGCGGGCCAATTTCCATGTGGAGAACGCGCGAGTGGGACGGGTCACGGATTACGACAGGCTGACCCTGGAAGTCTGGACGGACGGCAGCATAACGCCTCGGGATGCCGTCTCCTCCGCGGCGCTCATTCTGCGCGACCATCTGGACATTTTTATTCATCCCGACCAGGTGGGCGAGGCGAAGCCCGAAGCACGGCGGGAAGAGGAACGGCGCGAGATCAACAAGAATCTCTTCCGCAGCGTCAACGAATTGGAACTGTCGGTGCGGGCCGCGAATTGTCTCAAGAACGCCAACATTAAGACGATCGCCGACCTGGTTCAGAAGACCGAGATGGAAATGCTGAAGACGAAGAATTTCGGGAAGAAATCACTCAACGAGATCAAAGAGATCCTGGTCGAGATGGGGTTGAGCCTCGGGATGAAGCTGGATGTGCTTCCGTCGTCCGACGGTGGCGCCAAACGCGACGCTTAACGGAGAGGATACCTGTGCGCCACGCGAAAAAGGGCAGACAACTCAGTCGTAAATCCAAGCATCGGTGGGCGCTGTTCAGAAATCTGGTCACGTCCCTGCTGGACCGTGAGCGGATTGAAACGACTGAACAAAAGGCAAAGGAGATCCGCGGGTATACGGATCGCATGATCACGCTGGGGAAGCAAGGCGATTTGGGCGCCCGCCGCCAGGCGCTTAGTTTTATCCGTGATAAGGCCGTGGTTTCGAAGCTGTTTACCGATGTGGCGGGGCGCTTCCGTGATCGCAACGGTGGATATACGCGGATGATCCGGACGCGCAGACGGGTTGGTGACGCAGCCTCGATGGTGGCGATTGAGTTGGTCGCAAAGGGCGGTGTAGTCGAACCCAAGCAATCGGGCCAATCTACAGGCGTGAAAACGGGAGCAGCCACGCCAAAGTCGTAACCGCACGGCCCGTGGTTTGATGCCATGGACCTGTGCCGTCGCCTGTACACTTGTGCGGGCCTTCCCCTGAAGAGTGTGTCTCTCCTGCCATAGCGACGTAGTGTTAACTGCCATCCGTCAGCTTGAAGTCTCCAAACGCGCCGGTTTACATGCCCGGATCCCTATGCTACGATCGTGCCAGCAGCCCTTGCTGACCTAAGCAGTTGATTTGGGGCTCTTTATGTGGGGTCGTTATATACGAGGTGCGCTCCTCGTCCTCAGTGGGATCCTGGCAATATTCCTTGTTTATCTTCTTACCAGCCAAGTTGAATCAGAGCAGGCCCCGGCAGGACCGGTGCCTAGCCGGCTTGAGCAAGCCGATGCAGGCATTGATCATTTTACGTTCACCCAATCCAGGTCTGGGGCGGTTCAATGGCAGGTCCAGGCACAGCATGCCCGCCTGTTCGACAATGAAAACCGTGCCGTGCTGGAGGGCGTCGAGGTCACGCTGTATGGTCCGAAGGGTCGGGAACTGCGCCTGGAAAGCGACGAAGGCACCATCGATACGGCCAAAAAGAACTTTATCCTCGCGAAGCGGGAGGGCGACATTGCCGTGGAGCTGGAGAACGGCTACACGATCTTTACCAACCATCTCGTCTGGACCGACGCGCGCCGCGAAGTCAGCACCAGCGATGCAGTGAGGATTACGGGCAACGGCCTGGATGTGAAGGGGCGAGGTCTTGTCGGTAAACTCGATGTTGAAGAATTTCAAATCTTGGAAGATGTGCATGTGGAGATTCTGCAGTAGCCTGGGCGCCGTCGGGCTTCTCCTGGCGACTGCGCATGCAGCGGATCCGGCCCTCCCGTCAGCCGGCGGGCCACCTGCAAACGGGCGAACCGACATTACGGCTCGGAAGATCACCATGCGCAATCAGGAAAACAAGGCTATTTTCGAAGGGAATGTCGTCCTGAAGAAGGGTGTGCTGGTCGTCCATTCGGACGTGATGGTCGTGTTCATGAAACCCAGCGATTCCAAGGCGGTCGAGAGGGCGCCGAAGGCGCCCCGGAAAGGTGCGGAGGAGCTTCCGACGATCTCAAACCGGACCGTGAGCATCATCGAAGCGACGGGGCAGGTCAGGATCGAAAAGGCCGACGGACGGGCGACGAGTCGCAAGGCGATCTATAATGAAGACGAGAGAAAAATCACCCTGACGGGCAATCCGGTGGCCTGGCAGCACGGGACCTGTGTCTCCGGGAAGAAAATCGTGATGTTTTTGGACGATGACCGGACCATTGTCGAGGGAGGATCCCGAGTCATGATTGAACCGGAAGCAGGGAGGCATGCGCCTGCCGTATGCGCGCAGTAATCGCGGGGCGGGGCGGTATGGATTCTCGTATGACATCGAACGGACGGCGATTCCAGGCCGCCGGATTAACCAAGAGCTTTAAGGGCCGGACGGTCGTCAAGAACGTCAGCGTGGAAGTGCGGGCAGGCGAGATCGTCGGGCTGCTGGGTCCCAACGGCGCCGGCAAGACGACGATCTTCGATATGATGGTCGGGCTGTGCCAGCCTGATGGGGGTTCGATCCTGCTGGACGGGAAGGCCATCACCGACCTTCCGATGTACATGAGGGCGCGGCAAGGCATCGGTTACTTGCCTCAAGAGTCCTCCGTGTTCCGGCGGCTATCCGTTGAGGACAATATTCGGGCGATCCTCGAAATGATGCCGTTCTCCCAGCAGGAACGTTCCGAGCGCGCAGAGCTGTTGCTCAAGGAACTGGATTTGACCCATCTCCGTTCGAGCAAGGCCTACGCGCTGTCCGGTGGGGAGCGCCGCCGCCTGGAAATCACGCGTGCGCTGGTGATGCAGCCGAAGTTCTTGCTGCTTGACGAGCCGTTCGCGGGCATTGACCCCATCGCGGTCGCCGATATCCAGCAGATCATTATCCGGCTGAAGGACAAGCAGATCGGGATCCTGATCACGGACCATAATGTCCAGGAGACCCTGTCGATCACGGATCGGGCCTACATTATTAATGAGGGCAGCATCCTGGAATCCGGTGCGCCAAATGTCATCGTCAACAGTGCGACGGCGCGCGCCATTTATCTGGGCGAGCGGTTCCGGCTGTGATGACACAGCCGGGGAGTGAAACGGGCACGGTATGAAGCTGCGGCTAGATCTTCGACTCAGCCAAAAACTCATCATGACGCCGCAGTTGCAGCAAGCGATCAAGCTGCTGCAGCTGTCCCGCTTGGAGTTGCAGCAAACGCTTTCGCAGCATTTGATGGAAAACCCCCTGCTGGAGGAAGTGCAAACCGACGCGGATGTCGAGGAGCAGGAAGCGGAGGAGGCTCAAGCAGGGGAACCGGTTCAGCAGTCCAGCGCAGAAACGCGGGAACAGGAGTCTTCCGAGGGGAGCAAGCCGGAGGATACCGAACGACCCGATGAAATATCCCAGGGAAGCTGGGATGACTACTTTGATAATGACCGTATTGCCGGCGGACGGGAGTCCTCCGCTGCGAGCCAGGACGAGCTCCCGTCCTATGAACAGACGCTCACCAAGCCCACGTCGCTTGAAGATCATCTCTTGTGGCAATTGGCGCTCATGGAGATATCGGGGACCGAGAAAACGATTGCCAGGGCCATTATTGGCAATATCGATGATGATGGGTATTTGCGCACGCCGACCGGAGACATTGCGGCTGACTTGAAGGAGCCGGTCGAGTTGGTGGAGTCGGTCTTGCGGCAGGTGCAGTCGCTCGATCCGGCGGGCGTGGGGGCGCGGGACCTTCAGGAGTGTCTCTTGATCCAGCTCGGTTTTCTTGATCGAACCGCGATCGGTCCGACGTCCAAACGGTCTGGTTCGCTGAAGGGCTCGCTCGTCGAATCAATCGTGCGGTTCCACTTGAAGGATGTGGAGAAGAAACAGTACGCGCGTGTGGCAAAAGCGCTGGATACGACGGTGGAGGCGGTGGTCGACGCCATGCACGTGATCGAAGGGCTGGAGCCGAAACCCGGGCGTCCGTATTTCTCCGCGAACAACTTCGCCATCGTACCGGATGTGTTTGTCGTCAAGAACGAAGGGGAGTGGACGGTGCTGCTCAACGATGACGGACTGCCGCGCCTTCGGATCAGCCCGTACTATAAGCAGATGATGACGGGCAGTCTAAAAGAGGATACGGATGCCGCCAAGGTATACATGGAGGAGAAGCATCGGGGGGCGCAGTGGTTGATTCGAAGCCTCGAGCAGCGGAACAAGACCATCCTGAAGGTGGTCCGCAGCATCGTCAAATATCAGGAGCCGTTCTTTGAACAGGGCGTCCAATACTTAAAACCGCTGGTCCTCAAGCAGGTGGCGGAAGATATCGGCATGCATGAATCGACCATCAGCAGGGTGACTGCCAACAAGTACATGTATTGTCCCCAGGGGATGCTGGAGCTGAAGTTCTTTTTCAATACTGCCCTCCAACGGACCGACCAAAGTCAGGATGCGCTTTCATCGGTGACGGTTCGTGAGATGATCAAAAAGATGATTGCGGAAGAGGACCCCCGCCGCCCGCTGAAGGACGAAGAAATCGCTGCAAGGCTGCAGAATCATCACATTATTATCGCCCGTCGCACGGTGGCCAAATACCGTTCGGAGGTCAATATTCCCTCCGCCAGCCAACGAAAACAGTTTTTTTAATCTTTGCAACCTGTGGGTTGGACCAGCTGCGCACGCAGCGGAGGCCGGTTGGTGTTCTTCAGAATTTCGTGACGCAACATCTTCAGGTAGTGCCGCGCGCAGATGACGGGCATGTGGAATTGATCGACCGGGCTTCTTCGACATTGGAAGAATGACACGTCACGCGTAAGCCATCACCACGTTCTGTGGGTGGCATGCAGGCCCGTTCGTCCGAACCATCTCTTCCTAACAGTTCGCATGCTGGCACAGATCATCTTTAACTCTGCTCTGAGTCTTAATCTCTATTCCGGCTGGCGCATAGAATGATCAAACTGCCAAATAAGCGATTCTTCTACCAGGTATAGCCGTCGTACTTATCCGACCGTCTATATATAGATTATCGGTCTTGAATCCCTGTTTTCCCCTCTATTCATGCGGTGTTTGGCCTAGTGCGAAAAATCGTGTTTGCTTGACAGTGAGAATATATTGACTATACTTAGCCGCAATAATTTGGAAAAAGTGTTTTCTGAAATTGGTTGTGCATTGAAAGCATTGTGATATGAAGAGCATGCAGGGTAATTCGCAAAAGCGGTACAAGACGATCGAAGTTTGCGAACTGTTCGATGTGTCGCGCGCGACGCTTTTTCGATGGGAACGCGAGGGGTTGATTTCAGGCCCGTCAAGGGATTGGAGAAATTGGCGCTTGTATACCTCGCAGAACATTAGGGAGATCAAGCAAATCATTCGGGCACGTAAGTCCGGTCAGTAACCGGCGAGGGTTGGCAATGAATCTGATGGGTCTTGTGGGAACGCTGAAAGAACTTGCGACGATGGACGTCGATACCCTGTTTGCCGCCAAGCGACAGTTGGTGGGGCTGGATATTGGATCCAGAGCCATTAAGCTGGTGCAGATCAAAGAGTTGAAGGGGAAGTATTTTCTTCAGAAATTCGGGATCAAACCGTTGGAGCCGGAGGTGATCGTCGACGGAACGGTCATGGATGCGGGACGGGTGATCGATGCGATCAAGGAGTTGATTCAGGAGCAGGGTGTGAAACTCAAGCATGCCGCGTTGTCCGTGTCGGGACATGCCGTGATCGTCAAAAAGATCAACCTCCCCCAAACGCCCGACGATCAAATGGAAGCAAAGGTCAAGGAGGCGGCGGAGCAATACATCCCGTTCGACATCAATGAAGTCAATCTGGACTGGTTCATCCTGAATCCCGCGGAGACAACGGAGGATGGTCAGGCGCAGATGGCGGTCCTGCTGGTGGCGGCGAAGAAGGACAAGGTGAACGAACTGACGGAGATTGCGCGGGGGGCCGGCCTGATCCCGAAGGTATTGGATGTGGACGCCTTTGCGATCGAGAACATGTACAGCATTAATTACGAAGCCAAACCCGAAGAGCTCACCGCGCTGGTGAATGTCGGAGCCAGCGTCATGAATGTGAACATTGTCAGGGGAAACCTCTCCGTCTTTACGCGGGATATCGCGGTCGGCGGGCATCGCTATGCCGAGGCGCTGCAGCGGGATCTGGGCATTACTGCCGAAGAAGCGGAAGCAGCCCAGCAGGGGAAGCTGAAGGAAGGCCTCGACGCCACAACGGTCAAGGGCATTCTCGACGGAATCAATGCCGAGGTGGCCTCCGAAATCGCCCGCACGGTGGATTACTTCAAATCCGTCGGGACGGATGCGGCCGACGTGACCAAGATCATCCTGTGCGGAGGGTGCGCGAAGGTGGGAGGTTTGACCGAACAGTTGACGGAACGCATGGGCGTGCCGGTCGAAGTCGCGAATCCATTCGGGCAGGTTGACATCACGCTGGGTGGGTTTGATCAGGCTGCCCTGGCCGAGGTGGCTCCGCAGGCGGCCGTGGGAGTCGGGCTCGCGATTCGCTTTATGGGTGATCGATGATTCGTATCAATCTGCTCCCTGAACCGAGGACGAAGGGGACCAAGAAGCAGTGGGACGTACGAATTGAGGCCGCCGGCGCGGCGGCGGCTATCGTGCTGGTCGTCGTCGCCTGCTTCTGGTACGCGAGTGAACTGGATGCCGAGATCCAGGCGAAGCAGTTGACGAAACAGGACAAGGAAAAACAGATCGCCGCCCTAAAGCTGCAGGTGAAGAAGGTTGAAGACTTCGAGAAAATGAAGAAGCAGCTGGAGGACAAGGGGCGGATTATCGATGAGCTTGAAAAAAAGCGGGGCGGACCGGTTCACACGATGGACTACATTAGTCAAAGCATGGAACCGCTCAAGCTCTGGCTGGTCAAGCTGGATATAAAGGACAAGCAAGTTGACATCGAGGGCAAGGGACTGAGCCAGGACGACATCGTCGAGTTTATCAACAATCTGCGCCGGACCGAGCACTTTGCCAACATTCGTCTGCTCGAGTCACGCGCCGGCGTGGAAGGCAAGACGACCACGTATACATTTAAGGTCAGTGCGAGTCTGAAGAGTTGATATGAAGATGCCGGAAATCAGTTTTGAGTTTCTGCGGACGATTCCGATCGTTCAGAAGGTCCTGGTCCTGATCCTTCTGATGGTGGGAATCCCGGCCATTTTCTATTACACGATCTGGGATGAGAAAAATACCGCCATTCAGGCGCTCGAAGGTGAGATCGTCAAACAGGACACGGATATTCAGGCGCTGACGGTCAAGGCGAAGCATCTCGAGGAGTTGCTAGCCGCCAATAAGCAGTTGGAGTTGGCCCTGGCCAAGAAGAAGGAATCACTTCCTCCGGAAGAAGAGGCCACGCAGCTGCTCAAACAACTGTCGGATATGGGGGTGCGGCTGGGATTGGACATCCGTCTCTGGAGGCCGGGAACAAGGTCGGAAGACGCGTCCAAGCTCTTTGTGAGGCTGCCATTCAACATCGAATTGGCGGGAGGCTACCATACGGCGGCGATCTTCTTTGATCGGGTCAACAATCTGCCCCGGATCGTCAGTGTCTCAGGGGTGAAAATGGGAAACACGAAAGTCGAGCAGGACCATGTGGTCATCCAGACCACGTTTGATTTGACGGCGTTCGTAGCGCCTCCTGAGCCGGAAAAACCGGCCTCCAGCGGACCGGCTGCCGGGGCCAAGAAGTAGGGAATGAAGAGATCGAAGGCATGACGATGATCTGGCGCGGACTGCTCTTGATTGGTCTATCGGTTGCCGGGGTGACCTGGCTCGTGCAGGATCGCGCCGATGCGCAATCCGCTCCGGTGCCTCCGCCTTCGTCCGCGCAGGCAGCTCCCGCGTCGCCGGCAGCGACTACCCCTGGACCGCAGCCAGGCGGGGGAGGAGCGGTCACAGAGCCCGTGGTTCCAGCCAGCCCGGGGGGATATGTCTATTTACCGGAAGGGCGGAGGGATCCATTTCGGTCTATGCTGCGCGACGCGACGGGCTCTGATGGAGCGAAAAAAACCGATGAAATCAACCTTCCCCCGCTCCAGCGCGTGACAGTGGCAGAGTTGAGCGTCATCGGAATTGTGTGGGGCGGTTTCGGGTACACAGCCATGGTGCAGACTCCCGACGGGAGGGGATACACCGTGCAGCGGGGCGCCCGAATTGGAAACAATAATGGAGTCGTCAGTGCCATTACGGAGAAGGCGGTCATTGTCGAAGAACGGTTCACGGATATCTATGGCAAGAAGCAGGTGCGCGAGTATGCCAAGCCCCTGCATGGGAAAGAGAGCCAACCATGAGACACACACGCTTCTATGTGACCGCGGGCCTGACTGCAGCGCTGCTGCTGGGATCCCCGCTGCAGGTTGTGCAGGGAGCCGAATCCCTGACTGCCGAGGGGGCATCCAAGTCGCTCGAGAGGATCACGGTCGTGGACGCAGGCGATCGGGTTCGGGTCGTTGTCGACAGCGGCCGCGCAGTGGAGTATGTGATGTCGACCAGCGAGGCGCCCGCCAGCGTCACGCTCGATTTGCCCGGGCTGTCGAAGGGAGCCGGCCTGCGACGTACGGAGATTAATAACCCCCCGGTACTGCAGATGATTCCGAGTGAACTCTCGCAGCCCAGGCCGGGCGTGCAGTTGTCGTTTGTGCTAACGACGGCCGTCAAGCCGGATATTCGGGCGGAGGGAACAAAGCTGATTATTGATTTTCCCAAGGCACAGGTCTTGGGGGAGGCTGCCGAGCCAGCACAGAGCCAATCTGATGGTGCCGTCGCCAACACGGTGCAGGCCGGCGATGGCCTGCCGGCCGGTCAAGCGAAAATGATGAGTAAAGTTGAGGTGCAGCGAGGAGATGACGATGCGACGGTCACGATCCTCGGAGACGGGAAGTTTGTCTACGAGGTGCGGGCGCTGAAACAGGATCGCCTGGTCGTGGACCTGTCGCACGTGTCCTCTCCGCTGAAATTCCAGATCCTGCCCGTCGATCATCCCCTGCTCAAGCAGATCCGGATCGGGCATCACTCCGATCGGGTGCGGCTGGTGTTTGATCTTCCCCAGCCGGTCCAGTACACGGTCCAGCCCGGCAAGACGCAACTTGCCGTTCGTCTGACGGCGGCTGAGTCCAGCCGCTCGAAAGGTGCCCAGGCGGCGACGGACCTGCATGCGGCTGATCCGCAGCCGGCCAGGCGGAGGGAGCCTGAACAGGGACAGGTCCGTGTGGCCAAGGCAGGTCGGGTGCCGTTCCCCGAGCGGTTGGCGCAACTCGAGGCCAAGCCGGGACTGGCACAGATGGCTCCGGAGGTCAAAGAGTCGGACGATCAACTGGAACCGCTTGGAGATCGCAAATTTGCCGGTCGCCGCATTTCGCTCGATTTTCAGCAAGCCGACATCCAGAACGTCTTCAGGCTGATCGCGGAAGTCAGCGGATTCAACATGGTGATCGGCGAAGGCGTCAAGGGCAAGGTGACGATGCGCCTGCTCAACGTTCCGTGGGATCAGGCGCTGGACATGCTCCTCAAGATGAACAACCTGGGCAAGATCCGCTCGGGGAATATCATTTGGATCGACACGCTCGCCAACGTGACAAAACAGCAGGACGAGGAAGCTAGGGCGAAAGATGCCAAAACCAAGGCTGAGGATCTGGTCACCAAGATCATTTATATCCGAAATGTCCAGGCCGTGGAGATTCAGTCTTCCCTGCGGCAGTACTTGAGCCCGCGTGGCCAGCTGTCCGTCAACCAGGGTGGGAATGCCATCGTAATCCAGGACACGGCCTCCAGGCTGGCCGCCTTCAAGGAACTGGTGGACCTGCTCGACATCGAGGTTCCACAAATCCAGATCGAGTCCAGGATTGTCCAGGCTGATACGAGTTATTCTCGCGGCTTGGGCGTCCAGTGGGGCGTGCAGAATGCGGATATCGGGTCCAGCAACTTCAGGGTCTTCGGCAATTTGACAGGCGATTTCGCCCCCCTGGCTGGCACCGGGTCAACCACGCAGCCACGGACCTTTATGATCAACCTTCCCGCCGCGGTTTCCGGACTCGCCAACGTGCCTGGGGTCGGCTTCTCCATGGGCAAGCTGGCTGCGGGATTCGGGCTGGATGCCCGGTTGTCGGCTGGCGAGGTGCTGGGGTTGGCGAAGGTCATTGCGGCGCCAAAAATCACGACACTCGATAAACGGCAGGCCAAGATCTCACAAGGCGAGTCGATTCCGTTCCAGACGACGTCGCTGCAGGGCACGCAGACGACTTTCGTGGACGCCAATCTCGAGTTGACCGTGACGCCGCAGATCACGTCGCGCGATCCGAATGAGGCCCAGAAGCAGATTTTGATGCAGATCAGGGCCAC
>Ga0209108_10000414_pt1 | contig 23695 bp, 25 predicted proteins | sample Rifsed10ft1_FD_184003 | JGI IMG/M metagenome (GOLD analysis project Ga0209108, IMG submission 184003) | Soil microbial communities from Rifle, Colorado, USA - sediment 10ft 1 (version 2) | ecosystem: Environmental > Terrestrial > Deep subsurface > Rock core/Sediment | place: Rifle, Colorado...
CCCCCTTGTACGATCCCCACGAAGGGGGCATACCCCCTTCGCTATCCCCCATGGCGTGGCTGCAAACCACGCCAACTCAGCTCCACGCGCCCGTCTCGCCAGGCGTCTTGGCGGTTTCGTCACGAACCCCCATGAATCCTGCGGGTTTTGGCGATAGGCTTTGAAGCGGCCTATCGCGTTTCTATTATTTATTAGTGGGTGACTGCCTTTTCCCGCGAGTGCGGCATGGTTTCCGACGACTGCGCGCGTCCAACGAGGGCCTTCTGAGGCCGCGCGTTGCGCGAGCAAGGGAGGACACCATGCCGCCAGCTCGCTTCTTTTCTTTTCGAGTTGTCAGGGAAGCGCTAGCGCGACGGGCGGGTCGGCGGCCGCTTCCTCCTCTGCTCTCCCACCACCCTTGACTCCTCTCCTCGGGCGGCCTAGCCTTTCCTAGTAGAGGGGTTTCTGACAAAGGGGACGAAGGGGAATCGATTCATGCATACACTTTTCACACGGTGCCGGTTGTTGGCGCTCACGAGGAGAACGCGGCGCCTCATTCGCCGCGCATGCCTTGCGACGGCTTTGCTGGTGACGGTAGCCGCCATGGCTCAGCCGGTTTACGCCGCAGGAGGAGGTCAGATGAAGTTCCAGCGCATACCGACGCAGTACATCGCGGCGTTGGGCGATCCAGGTGCGACCTCCGGGAGCGGCGCGCAATCGTGGGGTCTGTGGCCTCTGGACCCGGGTCCTCGGGGCGTCGAGCTGAACAGCTATCAACAGTTGAAGGATGCAGGTGGCGTCGCCCCGGCGCATTGGAAATTCGACGGCACGGACTGGTGGCTGGAGGAACACGGCTTGATCATGGAGCAGCCGACCTTTCCGCTCCCTCCCGGCAAATACGTGGTCACGGGCGCCCGCGACGTGACGGCTGTGCTGACCATTCATCCCGCCGACAGGAATGGCGACAGGCGCTGGGAGCTCGATAAAGGCGCGACGCTCTACGACGTGACGCACCTGGCCTGCCGCTCCGCGCGCTATACACCGGCGGCGGTTGGTGGTTCGTGCTCGCCGGCAAACGCGCAGAAGACTGCGTTTCCAGTTGCGCCAGGGGGAGCGATGCCTCCGGTCGAGGGCTGCACGAAGCAGGACTATGCGGTTCTCATCGTGATCGGCGTGGGCGTGGAAGACTGAACGTCGGTGGCGCCGTGGGAGTGGAGAACGCGGAAGTGATGGGTATCAGCTAGGACCGCATCGGCGCTCTGGTTCAACCGTTGACACACGCGCTCTTGTCAGGCCGCGATCTTCGACTGCCTGGATGAGCCTTCGTGTAGTTCCTCTCCGTCCTGGTGTTCCAGCGAGGGGCTTCCTTGACGGTTGTCGTGGGGAAAGAGATGGTCGTCACCAATGAGGTCGAGAACGATCACCGAGATGAGTCCATACGCCCCGATGAGCAACATCCATACGATGACCCACTGTGTCATGGCTGGTCTCCCTTCATCACTAGAACCACCATTGGCTAGCCAGGACTATTCATGCATTCCTGCTACCTTGTCCAATCCGTTCTCCCGACTGGGATTTTCTCGTTCGGCGTTCTCGACGGACAGCAACAATCAATAAGCTACGCGGAGTACCTGCGTGTGTTGATACATAACCTGATTTTTTCCCAGAGCCTTGGCTGGGTCCCTCTTTGGGAGGACCGGCCGAACCGCCATTCGGATCCCTGGAGCAAGACCAATGTCTGTTTCTCCCACCAGGAACTGGGGGAATGACCGAGAGATTCTCTCGGTGTAATATGCTGATACGTTTGCCTGTTCCCTGTCTGAGCCTGGCCAACCCCTTCCTGGCGATCTGGACCAGGTGTCCAGGCTGTTTCTACCCCGAACAATTTTTTGCCTTCTTCGGACAAATCAGGCACTGAGCTGGAGGGGTTAGAGACGGAGGCACGAGAAGCACGGAAAGGGTTGTGGGCTGATCCGCAGCCGGTGCTGCCGTGGGAGTGGTGGAAGGCTAAACGTTAGTACTGAGGGAGGAAATAGCTTACCTGTTCCGCATGATGATTTCTCTCAATCGATCTATCTTCAAGCTCAGCATGGCAAGTGTATGGTCAGGGCCGGGAGGGCATCTTCTTCTATATCATGTTACCTTTTTCGTTACCTTTCATCTTTTCTGACCTCAAATAACGCTGAAAAGTTGGAGCTGGCGAGAGGAATTGAACCTCCAACCTGCGGTTTACAAAACCGCTGCTCTGCCATTGAGCTACGCCAGCCTGAATGTATCGGTCTGCAAACCCATCCCCACACTCGTGAGCGAAAACCTAACAACTGCGTATGAAGCTGTCAAGCGAACGCGTGGTGTGACCGGAAGCCTGCTGCGACACTTAGGTCATAACAGGAATCAGCTGTGTATTCAGGTTTACTTGATCAGTCATTCCGCGGTGCTTGAACGCACTTCCTATTGACCGGGACATGAGCCCCGGCGGTCTCGACCATCAGCGGCTCATGATGAGGTCATCTCCCCCTTACAAACGGTATTAGAATTGATACATGCCAGTCTGCGGGGATATAATTTTCCCGGATCCACTCCTAACCCCAAGCTCTTTCGCCCCGCTTCATCAGTCCTTTCCAAAGCGTTCGCATTTTCTTTCTGGCCCTCTCACTCCGTTCCCGTTGGCGTTCGACCATGCGTCCGGCGACGAAGGCCGCCCGTACACTCGTCGAGTGCTTGAGGAACGCCCGGACATACGCTTCGGCTTGAATGGCGTCTTGGTGCATGCCTAAGAGGTCCTGCAGAGTGCAGGCATTTTTGATGAAGCGTGTGGCTGCCTTGCCGACCGTCGGTTCTGCGAGTTCGGCGGCATAGCGGGCTCGTTTGGTTTTGATGCGGATCTCATGGAGTCTGACATTATTCGGCGACGATTCCAGACGTTGAATCGCCTTCCGCAGTTTCTTGAACGCGCTCTTTGCGAGGTCACTTAGCGTCACCGTGGATTCGACGACGGTCGGATCCACCATCGCTTGCCGGAGCCGCCGAATCAAGTCGAGATACCGAGCGCTTTTCAACTCGCTCAGCAGGACCTCTTGGGCGTTGTTCCGCTGGGCTTCCAGGTAGACGATGAATGGTGTCAGTGGCCGGCGGTCTCGTGCATCCAGCGCGGCACACTCCTCACGGAAATAGGCGAGTTGGACGTCGAGATCGCGAGCCGGTCCCAGCAGTTGGCCTAGCCATCGCAACTCGTCCTGCAACGATTCTGCCCATTCAGGAACGAGCAGAGGCCTGGTTGCGCGCAGGACGGCGCGCAATTGTCTCGTGGCCACACGCATTTGGTGCAGGCTTTCAGGTTCCCTTCCGAGCCTGGCGCCGGGGTCATGCGCGAGCAGCCATCGAACATGACCTGCGAGAGCCCGCTTCAGATGATCCACCACCGGTGCATCCGGTGCCGGCGGTAGCCCTGGACCAGGGGCGGGCATGGAGCGCGCGCGAAATAGCTTGGGGCGTCCGTCATGATCTTCGGCTCCCGCTCGACGGAGCTGCCGTTCGAGGTCGAGCAGTGCACTGTCCTTCCCATTCACCTGTTCGATTTCAAGTTCTCGAAACCGCTGAAGTACCGCTCCGTTCTTCATGACGGACACGTGGTCGAGCGTGACGTCTGCGATATCGATCTTGTCCGCGCGCACGCGGACGCCCGTCCGCCAGACCCGCAAGGTCGCCACAGGCATGAGCCGCCGCCGTCCGAGATGGAGAAAGAGCAGATCGCGGAACGTTGTTGGTGGAATAGATTGGCGATCGACCAGCTCAATTTCCTGCCGATCATTCATCAGCGGGAGTTTCAGTTGCCAGGCCTGTTTCCCGCGTTCGACTCGATGGCGGAGGGTGATCCCAGCGTGGGCCAGGTCGCACTGGAAGGTGTCGTAGTAGGTCGAGGTCAGCAGGCGTCGCGGCAGCGGGATGCCGGGAAGATGGGGCAGGTAAAAATGGTCATCGACCGCCAGCTTGATTTCACGCTCGACCGTTGATTTTACAACCGGGCTGCCAGCAGCGATATCTGGCGCCTTTGAGGAAGGCTTGTTGGCACGAGCCATCGCAACACCTTTCGGCATCTTTAAATGTCGCAGATGGAAAGGTAAGGAAGCAATCCCTAAAGCAGGGGGACGAGCCAATCATCATGAGCGGCTAAAAGGCTCCAGAAAAACTATTTTGGCATCCCAGAAATCCACTGGGTCGCACGTGTGCCTGCGACGAGCTTAGTCGAGCGGGACAGGAGGAGAAGACCCAGCAGGATGCTCAAAAAGGCCGTCCATCACGGCCGTAACAGCTGAAGAAGGTTGAGCGAGGTTGAGGTTAAGGTTAAGCGTCGAGCAGGCTCATTTTTTCTCAGCCTCGACCTCATCCTTAACCTTTTAACGCCGCTGGCGGAATTTTTGAGCATCCTGCTAATAGTGGTAGGCGAGGCCTTCGACAGCCAGGAAGGAGGAGACACCATGTCCTTGTCATCTGGAACAGATTGCCGCTTAAAGCTACTTCTCTGGGGCCTGATCCGACAGCTTGTACCCCAACGATTTGACCGAGATGATGGCGTCGTCGAGTAGCGGAGCCTTGAGCTTCAGCCTGCGGATATGCACATCCACGCATCGCGTGGTGCCATAGTAGTCATAAACCCATATGGCATTCAGCAGGACGTCTCGAGTCAGTACGCGCCCAGGGTGACTCAGCAGATGTTCGAGCAGGCCAAATTCGTTGGCAGTGAGCGCCACCTCGTTACCCTTCACGGTGACTTCATGCCGGGGAAGATCCAGCAAGAGTGGCCCAAAACCAAAAGATGATTGCATCGGATCATCCGTCCGTCCGAGACGCCGAATAAGCGCTTTCACCCTGGCGACCAAGGATTTGGGACTGAACGGTTTCATCACATAGTCGTCGGCGCCGAGTTCGAGCCCGATAATGGTATCGGACTCCTCTGCTTTGGCCGTCAGCATGATGATGGGAAGGAGCGCGATGTCCGGCGCAGTGCGGATTCTTTTGCAGACTTCAATGCCGTCAATTTCTGGAAGCATGAGGTCAAGAATCAGAAGGTCCGGGCGTTCACGTATGCTTCCCCGTCAAGGAGACAGTGGCAGAGAAGAACTTCCGACGGTTGAAGTTGACAAGATTATGCCTCCCTCGTTTGAAGAAGAGAGGAGATGCGGAGGTACGCCCCAATCACTGAATAGTTCTAGGTGCGGGAGTGGAGCCGTCGGCAGAAGTCTGGTTGTGAGTCTCAAGGGATTCGTCGAGGACTCGGAGCGACTCATTGAGGAGATCTGTTGCACAGCGCAGGGTGACGTGAATTTGTTGGAGCGCCTCCACCCATCGCCCTTCCTGGTGGAGAGTTTGAAAACGACGATGATGTTCATCCATGATCGCTTGCTTCGCATCCAACATGAGACTATCGGCGGCTGTCACAGATGCCCCCATTCGTGTGATCTAGGCCGCACGGTAGCAGACCCTGTACCTACACAACAATTATACGAATGGGGGATGATGCGATAGTTTAACTATCCGGCTGTTCGCCCTGTGCATTTCGAGAATTGAGGCGACTCTCGCGCTTGGCGGTTCGTCGGTAGCAGGTTTATCTTGCCTCATACGATAGATTCACTGAGGAGAGGTTGATGCGTAACACATGAAGATGGACCCTCGTCGTGGCTGATTTCCTACTAACCGCCCACTCCTCGACCGAATGGGTCCACCCCAACAAGCCAGCGGACGAGTTCACCAGTGATTACAGCGAATGCCCGAATGCCGTCACGCGTGATTAACGCCACTGAATGCTGCGTACAAAATGAAGGCTGGCAATTGATCCAACAACAGCAGCCGCTTCTTTTTCTTTCTTTCTTCTCTTCTTCGAGAAGACTCTTCTCATTTACACCCGTACCCTCTGTCAGGCCGCACCTCTCCCGCTCCGATGTGAGCTAAAAAAGAACGACTGGCTCAATTCCAAACCAGAACAGCCTTAATCGCTCTGCTCGGCACACAATTTACATATAGTTTACAAGGAATTGACTGAACTGGAATATGTCCCGGTTAGGGTAGAGGCACGAGAAGATGCAAAAACCTTTCACCATACCTCTGGAACAGGTCATGAAGAACACAGCCCCCCATCTGTTCCTGTTCACGATCTCTCTCTTGCTTGCCACATCGATCATTCAAGCGATTCAGACATTGCTAACGATGCGCGCACGAGCCATCTTCCCTCTTCTATGGATGAGTTGTAAGAGTCCGTGGCCGGCGTCACAGAAAGGGGACTCGTAGTCATGGCATTTGATCTCTTCACATCACTCTTTGCAATGGGTGTGCGTTTCACTCTCGTGCTCGCCGCCATGCTGTTCATCGTCGCACTCGGTCGAGATGCCTGGAACGCCTTTTCGAGACACGAATAGGACCATGACACAAACCACAATGGAACAGACTCTGTCGAACGGCTGGCCCAAGCGATTCATCATCACGCTCACGGCCTATGACATCACACGTGTCTGGGAAGCGGGCACGCGATTCATCCTGAGCCTGCTTACCCTGACGATCCTCCTGGGTCTGGCAGGCGGCGTCGTAAAAACGTTTCTCGACCTGCGGCTACTCATGTCCACCGATCTTGACATCGCGCTCCGACACATTATTGTCGATGCGTTAACCTTGCTTGCGGTCGTGGAAGTTTTGAAAACGACGCTGACCTACTGTTCAGACGGACGAGTGCGTGTCACATTTATCGTGGATACCGTGCTCGTCGTAATGCTGACGGAGATCATCTCACGATGGTTCACGGGCGGGGAGTGGCGTCAATTCGCGATACTGGGAGGCATCTTAATCACGCTGGGTCTCATGCGCATCCTGGCCGTCCGATATAGCCCGGCGCCGACGACGTTTACGCAACAGGCCAATCAACTGGGCCCATCATTTCCATAATCTCACTGGGAGGTACCTATGCCTATAAGTTCTCTTCTTGAATCAGATCCGGATGTTCATCCTGTACAACGGGAGCGTCCCCATAGCGATGCTCTCATGGCAACCATTCTCGACCATCTCAATGAGCAGACGGTCATCAGTCTGGATACGCTCGTCTGCCTCATGCCTCAATACACCTGGAATCAAATTTTCCACCGCGTCGACCAACTCGCCCGATGCAACAGGCTCGTCCACCGCCGACACCGATTCGAGTACATACTCTTCTCCACCCATTTCGTGGCATAATTACCTCTTTCCCTCGCAGGATGCTGAAAAAGTCGCTCTTCTTACCCGCCCGCCCTGAGTCTGTCATGACAGCCTCTTTGCCCAGGGACGCGCCTTTTCCCATGCGGTGTTCTCGATACCCGTGAAGCGTATCCCGCAGGACAATTGATGATTGATCCATTGCACCAGTGACTGAAGAATTGAAGATGTGTGCATTGAATCATTGCAGCATTGGAAGGCACCGCAAATCGTCAATGATCCAATGAATAGATCGTCAATTCCTCGGACAACGAATCAATTCCTGCACCGGCTGACTCTCCTCGACAAGAAAAGACCAACCGCGACCTGAAAATCAACAAGGATTACTGCTGTGCGAGATCGTGTGCTGAAGATCCTGGCGGGGTGGTGTGACGGATGATCTTGCCTTCCACGAGATAGACCACCAGCTCGGCGATGTTGGTGGCATGATCGGCCATCCGTTCGAGATATTTGGCAATGAAGCTTAAGCGAATGGCGCGTGAAATCGTGCGAGTGTCCTCGAGCATGAATGACAGCAGCTCGCGGAATAACTGCTCCATCAGATCATCGACGTCGTCGTCGTCCGTGAGCACCTTCCGAGCGAGCACGGCATCATCCTTCACGAACGCATCGATGCTTTCCTTCACCATTTTTCTCGCCAGGTTACCCATCCGCGGGATATCGATGTAGGGTTTGAGCTGCGGCTCTTCGTTCAACTCGATCGCCCGCTCGCAGACATTCTCTGCCAGGTCGCTGATTCGCTCGAGTTCGGTAGCGATTTTCATCATCGTCGTCACTAACCGCAAGTCATGTGCGGCAGGCTGATGGAGGGCCAGCAACAGGATACTCTCTTCGTCGATCTCCACATCCAAGGCGTTGACCTGGTGGTCCCGTTCGATCACCTGGCGGGCCAGGGCCGAGTCGCGAGTCACCAGTGCGGTGAGGGCCTTGTCGATCTGATCTTCCGCCAGACCGGCCATTCGCAGGAGCTTGGTCTTCAAGTCGGCGAGTTCTTCGTCAAAGTGGCGCTGTGTCATAATCTTCACCCAAATCGTCCAGTGATGTAGTCTTCTGTCTGCTTCTTGGAAGGCGTGGTAAAGATCTGCTTCGTGAGGCCAAACTCCACCAGTTCGCCGAGGTACATGAACGCCGTCCAATCGGAGACCCGCGCCGCCTGCTGCATATTGTGGGTGACAATGACGACCGTCAGATCTTGCTTCAAGGAAAAGAGCAATTCTTCAATTTTGGCGGTGGCCACGGGATCCAAAGCCGAGCAGGGTTCGTCCATCAGCAAGACATCCGGTTTGACCGCAAGTGCGCGGGCGATACAGAGCCGTTGTTGTTGCCCTCCAGAGAGACCAAGGGCGCTTGCTTGGAGACGATCTTTCACTTCATCCCACAACCCTGCGCCTTTGATCCCCTCTTCCACAATCTGATCTAACTGGCCCCGGTTTCGGATTCCATGAAGACGTGGCCCATAGGCCACGTTTTCGTAGATCGATTTTGGGAAGGGGTTCGATTTCTGAAAGACCATCCCGACACGTTTTCTCAGGTCGGTGATATCCACATCGGGTCCATAGATATCCACGCCGTCAAGCAGCATAGTGCCTTCTAATCGAGCGCCTTCAATCAAGTCGTTGAGCCGATTGAGGCATCGCAGCAAGGTGGATTTCCCACAGCCGGATGGCCCAATGAACGACGTGACCTGATTTTTGATGATCCCGATATCGATTTTGAAGAGAGCTTGGCGGTCCCCGTAAAAAAAGTTGACTTGATTCAAGGCAAGTTTGACGGCTTGAATGTTGGAATCATTGTCAGGCAACTGGCGATGACCGTCCTGCACGTTGAGCCTTTGTGAGTTAAGTGTGTGCGATTGGGATGGCTGTTGTGTCAACGATGGAGAAGGGTGCATAGAGAACCGCTATAACACTGAGCTTGCATACTTCTTGCGCAGGTGGTTACGAAGGATAATCGCGGTGAAATTCAACAGGACTACGACAGCGATCAGTACCAGGGTAGTAATGTAGACCATTGGTTTCGCGGCTTCCACATTGGGGGACTGAAAGCCCACGTCGTAAATATGAAATCCCAGGTGCATGAACTTTCGATCGAGGTGGAAAAAGGGCCAGGAACTGTCTACGGGGAGCGCCGGTGCAAGCTTCACGACTCCGGTCAGCATGAGCGGTGCCACCTCGCCCGCAGCGCGAGCCATCGCCAAAATCAATCCAGTCAGAATGCCTGGTAGGGCACAGGGTATCACGACTTTGAGCATCGTTTCCAACTTGGTTGCTCCAAGAGCCAATGATCCTTCACGAAACTCCCGGGGCACGGCGGCCAGTCCTTCTTCTGTGGCGACAATGACCACCGGCACCGTGAGTAAGGCCAACGTCAGTGACGCCCATAGAATGCCACCGGTGCCAAACGTTGGTGTGGGAAGTCGTTCAGGAAAGAAGAGTGTGTCGAGGGTCCCGCCGATGGCGTATATGAAAAAGCCTAATCCGAACACACCGAAGACAATTGAGGGCACGCCTGCGAGATTGTTGACGGCGATTCTCACGAGACGAACCATGGTGCCTTGCTTGGCATATTCTCGCAAATAGAGCGCGGCAAGCACGCCGAATGGGACGACGGCGAGGCTCATGATGATGACCATCATGACGGTTCCGAAAATGGCCGGGAAAATGCCGCCTTCTGTGTTGGCTTCTCTGGGCTCGGTGCTGAGGACTGACCACACATTCGTGAGATAGGTCCAGCTCTTGTGCAACAGGCCCATCTCGTTCGGGCGTAGGGCGCGAATGATCTGTCCCACAGGGATCTGCTTTTCTCGTCCGTTTGCATCCACCATGATGACTGAGTATTCATTGAATTGTGTGCGCAACGTTTCCAATTCTATGGTTTTCACTTGGTAACGGGATTCAGCGGCAGCAACCTGTGCTTTGAGATTATCAATTTGCCCTCTCTCCCTCGTATCGGGGGCGAGGGAATCTGAGGGGGGAGAGGGGATGGGTGAGGAGGGATTTCCCATTTCTAACGCACGGATCTTCAACCGCGCCCGCTCGATGTCTGCGTTAATAGAGCCGATTTCGATGTTTTCTATCCTAGTGATCTGTTGATGGAGGGCATTGGTGGTGCGGATAAGGGGAGCCAAGGCAATCCATCCAGCTTCATTCCCTTCTACCTGAATCGTCTCTCCTTTGTAGACAGTCTTGATCCTGGCATACATGTTCCCCCATTCGCGTCGCTCCAAAAGCACAACAGCTGTCGGATACGTTTGTGACACAATCTGGTCGTCGTTGACCCATTTGAAATCAAGCCCATATAAATCACGATTCCCGATCTTGACCCGAAGGCGACCTTTCCCTTCAGGGTGGTCCCGGGTAACAGAGCGCGGGATGACTTCGCGTCCGGCCAGTTGCCCCATCACATGCTGTTGATCTTTCAGAGTGAGCTCGACGATATCCGAAACCCAAAAGTACCCCAAACCGTTGATCATGATCAAAAGTAACAGCCCAAAGACCATGAGCAGGGATACCGAGACGCCGGCGGCGCATCCCCAGATGAAGACGTTGCCGGAGGCGAGGAATCTTTTGAAAGTAGTGCGCATTAAAACTGGCTGTACTTCGTTCGCAACCGTTGCCTGACGATTTCCGCGACGGTGTTGATCAGAAACGTAAACACAAATAAAAGCACGGCCGCCAAGAATAAGATGCGATAGAGTGTGCCTCCATGCGGGGCTTCTGGAATTTCCACGGCGATATTGGCCGATAATGTGCGAAAGCCATTGAACAGGCTCCAATCCATAATGGGGGTGTTCCCCGTGGCCATGAGGACGATCATGGTTTCTCCAATGGCCCGGCCAAAGCCAATCATCAACGCGGAGAAGATTCCAGGGCTTGCCGAGATCAGCACGAGCTTGACCAAGGTCTGCCAGCGGGTGGCTCCCAGCGCAAGAGATCCGGCGATCAAATGTCGCGGAACGTTGGACAGTGCTTCCTCAGAAATACTAAAGATAATAGGAACGATGGCAAAGCCCATCGCAACCCCCACCACGAGGGCATTCCGTTGGTCATACCTGAGTCCCCAATGGGTGGCAAACCAGGTTTTATAGTCGGCTCCGAACAGGAACGACTCGATCGGCTGGTTCAAGCTCAGACAGATCCAGACGACACCGATAATGATAGGAATCAGGATAAACGTTTCCATCCCAGGGCGAAGGCGACGAATGATTGTAGCTGGGAGATATTGCCAAAGAATCGCCGTGACCGCGACGCTCATGGGCACGGCCACAGTCATTGCGACCATCGCAGGGAAAATCCCATCGAGCATAGGCGCCAGCCACAAGCCGGCCAAGAAGCCCAGGATGACGGTCGGGAGAGCCGCCATCATCTCGATGGTCGGTTTGATCTTGGCTCGAAGATCGGGGTGCATGAACATTGCTGTATAGATGGCGCCTAGGAGGGCCAGAGGCACTGCAACCAGCATGGCGTAGAGAGTCCCTTTCAGCGTGCCAAAGATCAGGGGGAGGAGGCCGAACTTTGCTTCAAAGTCATCGGCGCCACTGGAGGATTGCCACACATGTTCCGGTCCCTCGTAGCCTTCATACCAGACAGGCGTGAACAGGGTTGCGAGTGTTGTCTCCGGATGGGGGTTGTGAATCGCATAAGTGAGCAATTCTCCCTGGTCGGTGAGGGCCACGGCTCCATCGGCTTTGGGAGAAAATGTCAGGGTGTGAATCGCCTGGTGGTTCCCTGGAATCTTTAACAGAGTCTGTGCGGAGGTGGAGTAGTGGACAAAAAGATTGCCCTGCGTATCGCCGGTGATGAATCCTTTGTCGCGAAGCGATGGAGAGATCCCGGTGACGGGAGAAGGATGTGCCTCGAACTGATGAATCAGGCGAACGCGAGTCGTCGAACTGTCTTGAGCCTGACGCACCGGCATCCAGACTGAGACGTCGCCGGCGCTGGTGCCGATGGCCAGCGAACGATCTCCAATCAAGTAAGACAGGGCGGTGACTGAAACGCCAGCCGGAGCCACGGATATGGTTTCGATCAGACCTGGCTGGGTGCCCTCTCGCACATCATAGTGGTAAAGGTTCCCGCCGGCCGTTCCAATCGAAAGTGTGTCGCCGCGGCTGTCAAAGATCAAGGCCGTCACGGGCTCAGCGCCGTGACCTGTCAGTGCTATAGGAGCGGTCGCGAATGGTGTGGCGGCGTACCAAAGACGCTCGTGTTCTGTCAGGGCCACAGCGAGTGGGCCTCGCTCCGTCGGCTGATAGGCCAAACGAATAATGCGCTCTTTCGTGGGAGTCAATTGCACCACAGAGCCAAGGGTGACTGTTGGAACGATCTGGCGTGCCCCCTCCGCAAAACTGGCTGCAAACTCAAGCGTCACAGGAATGATGCGACCATCGTCCGTGCCGAAGGCAAATTGATTGCCGCTCCCTACCGCTCGAGCAATGGAGGTGATGTGAACCTTGTCTAAGCCTGAAGGAAGATCATGGGCGATGGGCGTACCGGAGCGCGCATTGAAGAAGCGAATCTGGTGATCGGACCCTGCTGTGAGTTGATAGACAATCTCTTGATATTCGTCCATGCCAACCAGGCTGGATTGCGGGAGCGTCTTTGGTGGAGGAGCGCCGGCCACCTGACCGGTCTGGGTCCCTTGTGGAGGGAAAAACACGGGGGCCACTTCTTTCACCAAGAAAATAAAAATACCGATAATGCTCAGGATGACGGCGATCCCACCCATGGTGATGACGGCTTGAGCAAGCCGATCAAAGATGCGGCGCCACAGTACATGGGTTGAGTGTTGCGATATCTTCTGCAGGGGCGCATGTCCGTACGCCCCTACAGCAGGAGAGGAGGCCAGAGCGGGATCGGGGTCGCTAGTCAAGATTCTTGAGTTCCTTCTCGATCGTGCCGACCTTCAGTGGGAAAAATCCGTCTTTGATCACGACTTGCTGCCCTTCCTTACTATAGATGAATTTGATGAATTCTCCGACGATCGGATCAAGCGGTTTATTGGGCGCCTTGTTGACATAGAGATAGAGGTGGCGCCAGAGCGGATACGATCCATTGTCCGCGTTGTGTTGGTTGGCATCCATAAACGGCATGCCGTCTTTCTCGGCCAACGGAACGGCGCGCACGTTCGATGTGAGATACCCAATGCCGCTGTAGCCGATGCCGTCTTGATCTTCGCTCACGCTTTGGACCACGGAGGCTGATCCAGGCTGTTCTTTGACTTCGTCCTTGTAATCTCCGTTTTTGAGCGCAGTGTCCTTGAAAAATCCATAGGTGCCGGAGGCCGAGTTCCGTCCATAGATACTGATGGGATTGTTGCTCAGGCCTTCATCCGAGCCGGCCTGTTTCCACAACTGAATGTTCTCCTTGTGGCCCCAGCGTCGGCTCTTGGAAAAGATCGCATCGACTTGCGCCATCGTGAGTCCCTTAATCGGGTTGTCCTTGTTGACGTAGACGGCGAGCGCATCGATGGCGACCGGGAATGCAGTGGGTTTATATCTAAATTTTCTTTCGAAGGCATCAATCTCGGTATTTTTCATCGCGCGGGACATCGGCCCAAGCTGCGCCGTGCCTTCAATTAAGGCTGGAGGAGCCGTGCTGGACCCCTTGCCTTCGATCTGGATTTTGACGTTGGGATATTGTTTACGGAATCCTTCAGCCCAAAGGGTCATGAGATTATTGAGAGTATCCGAGCCGATGCTATTGACATTGCCTGACACCCCGCTGACTTTGATGTAGCCTTTCAAGGCTGGGTCGAGCGTAATCGCGTCATCGGCATAGGCCGATGGGATACTGGCAACAAGAGCCCATAGGATGGTGAGGCACCAGAGACTGGGCTTGGAAGTTGATCTTTTCATTGAAACTCCTTTCATCATCCATAAGGATGGTCGTGTCCTGTTACCGGGACATTACATGAATGTTACAACCGTGTTAACTCCCGCACTACACCTGCGCAGGAGTAGTACCCAACCTGGGAGGGAGTCGCGTCAAGACAGTCTGCAACTCCTTGCGCTAAAACGAGACGTCATATTGAAGCCTGACTCGATCTTCGTCTCTACCCCCCGCTTGGGACAGATGTGAACCGTCAAGCGTGAGCTTGTTGCGATGTCCTGCAAAGAACCAGTTAAGAGCGACCGTTTGCTCTCGCAGTACGTCATTACGGACAGTGTCGTTTGGATCGACAAAGGCATAGCGGAAGGCGACTTCGAGAGGTTGAGGAATGAAATCAATCATGTAATGCGGGAAATATCCGGCTTGCACATATGCTCCCAAAAGGGTTGTTCTCGACTGAATGCTTTTATTTTCAACCCCTTTGACGTGAAACTCCTGCTGGAGAGAAAACCCCCGGTATTTAAAGGCGATTTCCTCCACGGCCTGGTTGATTTCAAATTGACCATCGACCACACCGGTTGCTCGTGAAGTCGTGGGAAAGTTGAACCGGTCCGCCCGATTATGTGCCGCAGCGAAGGCAAGGCTGCCCGTAGGGAGCTCTGTGTATTCCGTGTCGGATTGAGAGAATGGAAGATCGCGGCCCATGAAGTTCCATTGCAGTCTGGCCATGTAGAGCATATGTTTGTCGTCATTATGGCTCTGATTGATTCCTATGCCGGTAAACACACCGACGTTGTACACCAGGTAGGCATGGGTTTGTTCAAAGAGATGTCCGCCCAACCTGGCCCCGATTTGGCGATCAAGTGTAAAGGGCGAATTGACGATCGACCGTTCAACAAATTGTTGGGCGCCGGATGAATCTACCCGTTCCCGATTATAATCGATCTTCCATTGGCCTACGCGGAGTGTGGCCCACTTGAACCTGGCGATATCAATGCGATAGTCAAGCAAAGTATTGCTCACCCAGTCATATTCGACGTAGTATTTCAGCCATGGCTGAAAGCCATGCCCCCCGAGCTTGATGCGTGCGCGGCGAACACGGAACGAGCTCACGTCTTTGTCGTCGAAAGCCGTCGCGGAAGCCGGCGTCAGAGAATCGCCCTCTTGTGGGTAGGAATACCGTAGCTGCACTCGCCCCTGTATATTCATCAAAAAATTTCCATCGCGGGTTTGAATGTTGAAGCCGTCTTTGTACCGCATAGAAATCGGGAATTGCTGATCGAGCTTCTGGTGCTCCTCTTCAATAGTCTTTTCGGAGTCGGCTTTGGCCTTGATCCATTCTTCTTTCGTGATCTGTCCTTTTTCATAGAGAATGTCTTCTAGGCTGGCTTGGGCCATATTGGCCTGGACGATCAACCCAAGGCCGATCACGCAGGCGAAGGTTGCGAACCACAGTCGTCTCATTCGAATACCTCCTTATCTTGTTGTTAGGGACTATCGATCGTGTTTACTGACGTGAAGGGTAGGCCCAATCGATTAAGGCGAGATGACAGTGGGGTTACACGATTGTTAAATTTGCAGGGGGATTCGAAGAACTTCGAGGAGGTGGGACGAGCGAGACGGACGACTGTTCGAGGTTCGAAGTTCGAGGTTCTCTGAACTTCGAACCCAGAACTTCGAACTTTAGATCGCGTCTTAACCTGTTAGAGGACGCGGTAATACAGCACCGCTCCCGTTCCAGTATTCGGATCGCGCCGGAGCACCACGGTCGCATTCCTGGTTATCTCGTTCACCCCCACGATCATACGGGCCAAGAACAGGTCGCTCTTGATGTCGTACAGGTTTTGAAGACGGAGTTCCTTCCCAACGGCCTCAAAGCTGTTGACGCGGTCTAACTCCTGAACGGTCTTGAAGGGACGCGCCTGGATAATTTCCGCAGCCATGCTTTGCGTGATACGAGGATCGAGGGCCTGAAGCACAAGGGGGTCGGCGGTGTTCACATTCACCCGGCTTTCACCTTCTTGCGGATAGACGGTCACCACCTTCGAGAGCTTCGCAATGATGTCGGGAGTCATCCCTTTAATCAGCCGTAACTCTAAGACGGTCTGCAGGGGAGCGTTGGCCGCCCGGTAGGAGGGACGCAGCGTTTGATAGTAGAGGCTCTCTGCGCCGGCCGCTTCCGGCACCTCGTCCTGATCCACCCAGTCGACGATGGCGTCCACCAGATCCGGATTGACCTGCACGAGTTCGAAGAGTCGCTTGACCCTCAGGACCTTACTCTTCCTGGCAATGGGATCTCCTCCGGCCGCCAGGTCGTTCAGGTTCAGCTTGCCCCGTTCATCCTCGATCTGCGCGCTCAGCAGGCCGTCACCGATCGCATAATTCTTGATGGGCAAGGCCCACAAGTCGGTGGGGGCGTCGAAGAACTGGCCCGTTTGCTTGTCCTTCAAGAAGTCTTGTTGCAACACGCCACGGGCTGCCTGCACCGCCGCGCGCGCAAGCACGGTCGCTTTGAAATTATCGCGGAAGGCCGCGGCGTCGCGGTATTCCCGCCTCGCCTCGGCATCGAACTCGAGAATCAGTGCCACCAGGAGGGTGAGAACCAGGAGGGTGAGAAGAAGGGCAATACCACGTTCATCAGACCTTCGCATAGGTCACGATTCTCAGCGTCGCGTCGAGATTGACCGGATTATCGTATTTCGGTTTCAACTGCAGATGGTGCACCTGAACGCCATAGGGGGCCTGTTCGATGGCAACCAGCAGCGCGAGGATCTGGGGAAGCGACACGCCGTCGAGCCGAAGGTCGACCGCGGTCTCTTGATAGCCTTCGACGACAATGGGGGCCTGTGGCTGCAAACCGACAATGCGATCGCGAATCTGCGCCGTCGTCGTCGCTTCTTCCATGAACGCCAGCAGCGAAAACTGGGCCGGCGGTTCCGGCATGCGCTGTTCGAGCTTGGCGATACGCGCCTGCTTGACCACATACTCCTGCGCCACGAGCGCAAGTTCCTGGCTGTCTTTCAATTTCCGTCGCGCTTGTCGATCGAGTTTGTCGATTGTCGCCATGAGCGGATCGATGATCAGCAGAAAGACGAGCGCGGCTGCGACCATGGCCCCGCCGGCAGCCACGATGATACGCTCGCGCTGTGAAAAGTGCTGCCACCGTTCTTTCAGCATCTGCATCATGGCCGTTGCACCGTATAGGTGAGGCGAAACACGACTTGGTTCGGCACAGCCCCGACACGGGTATCGCTAATGGACACGTCATCAAACGTCTTGGCTGCCACGAAGGCCTGCTTGATCTTCTCGACCGCATCGAAGGTTGTTGTTTCTCCCTCTAGATGAATGCTGGTCCCGTCGATCGTCAGTTCCCGCACTTTCAACGTTACGCCTGGCGGCACATGTTTCACCAGTTCTGCAAGGCCGGTAAGGACGTTGTAGCGTGTGCCATCGACAATCGAAAGACCTTTCTCGATCTGCGAAACTCGATAGCGTGCCTGGTCCAACTCCTCACCCGGGCCGGCGCCTGGACCAAATGTTTGCTCGTATTGCGCCTGGAGCCCGCGCTTGAGATCCTTGACCGTCGAATCCTTGAGCACCACGCGTATAGAGAGATCTACTAGCACCAGTACCGCCAGGATGAGCCCTCCCCAGAAGGCCAACCGCCGATCCTGTTTCGAGACATCTGTTGTGGCCGAAGCGGCATCACTACCGGCTTTGAAGTCCAGAGCGAGACCTGATCCCACCAGCCTCGACTTCCAGCGGGGGCGGACAATGTTCGGATGGATCGCCAATCCGAATGCAATGGAAAATGCGCGGGGACAACTCGATCCAAATCCTTGCCGCGGGCCGACCGGGAGTAAGCCCAGTTGATGCGCCATATACCCGCTCAATTCTCTCAGTTTAGAACCGCCGCCCGATACCCAACAATGAGTCAACCGTTGATGAACGGTGCCTTCGTAGGCATGGAGGGAGACGCGTAACTCTTTGAGGACCGGTTCGAGCCAGGCATCGACTTCCTGCACGGCCATGGCCCGCTTCCGTCGTTCCGCTTCGGCGAAGCTGCAGGCATAGCGCACGGCGAGCGCATGGGTGAGATGATTCCCGCCCCACAGCACGGTCCGCAACAGCACGGGACGGCCTTCATGCACGAGACATAAGGTCGTCTTCGAGGCCCCGACATCGATGATCGCCATGTCGCCGGGAACCTGAGCCCCTTCCTCTTTCAGAAATTGGCTGACAGAAAACAAGGCCATGCCGTCAATCGTGATCGCAGAGGGATTCAGATCAGCGGAGGCCATAAACTGCAAATGTTCAGCAATTTTTGCTTTGGGCGCTGCGGTGACGAGGACGTCGGACCCTTTGGCTTTCGCGGCCCCTTCCTGGGATTCTCGTGCCGGCAATAGCAGACTGTCGACCATGACGTCCTCCAAAGGCATGGGAATCAGATTTTCCATTTCGAACGGGACGACCTGCGCCAGCTTGGAGGCATCGCGAAAGGGAAAAGAGAGGGTCCTGACAAACACATCCTGGCAGGAGAGTGCGGTGACAATCTCCCCACTGCCATACAAACCATGCTGCCAGAGGAAATTTCTGAGCATGGCTGCGCGATGCGCCGGTTCCGTGTGTTCCTGACGCCCATAGGGAACGGGAAGGTGAAAATATTCCACCGATTCACGCCCTGTCAGACGGCGGCGAAAGCGCACGGCCTTGAAGGCCGTCTGTCCGATATCAAGCCCGACACATTCAGCAATCATCGACAACCCTGTTCACTCCTCATAACCGGCGCGGGACGAGCGGGACTCGCGAGAAACGCGAGACGCGGAAGACCATCGAAATTGCTTGGAATAACGACTTGCGTGTATCTTGCCCGTCTCGCATGTCCCGCCTTTCTCGCGCGTCACGCCGCCTACTAGAGCGCCACTCTCGCATGCATGATCGGTCCAACCAGCTTAAACGTCAAGGGAGTCCCAGGCTGGAACGGCGGCAATGAGAGGCTCGCCGCTTTTTGGGCAAACCCAGCCCCGGGAACCACGGTGACCGTGAGATCCAGAAGGCTCAGCTGCAGCGGTTGCCGCAACATCATACGACCCTGGGCCGTAAACGATCCGTCCACGCCGTCTCCCTTCAACTCCGTCACATCACAGGCGGCATCGCGGCAGGCGAGCGCGGCTTGGATGCGGCCAAACGTGAGCGAGGGAATCGAGGAGGTGCCGGCAGCGATCCGTTCGACTACGAGGTCCTTGATATCGATCTTCACGGTCCCTTCCCCCTTGAGAGCAGCATTGTCGCCTTGTGCGCTGTCCCATCGATGCGTAAAATCTCCCTGAACCATCCCTCTGGTCACATAGGGTTTCAGGACCGCCGCAAGATCCATCTGTTGAAGATGGCCTTTGACTTCGACAGGACCCCGTAACGACCACGACGCCGCAGTCAGAGATCCCGTGGCTCGTCCCGCTCCCGCTTGCGCCGCTCCCGGTAACTGGACGGCGTAGTCTAGCACCAGTCGCCCTAACAATGCCTGAAAGACACCAACTGTTGTCCGCACGGCTTCAAGTGGAATCGTCCCGAGCGTCGGTCCAGCAAGGAGGACATCACGCCATTCAATGGCCGCGGGAAGGCCCACCGACCAATCCGCGGCACGAACCTCCCATCCACTCGCGCGATTGAATTCGTTCAACAGGCGGTTCTGGAGTGGGCCATAGGGAAAGGTCAGGAACAGAAATACGATGAAGCAGGCCAGCGACGCCAGCCCCCACCCCAGGGGGCCTTTAAATTTCAGTGTCTCAGCCCAGGCAAACGGCCAGGTCATTATGATGCCCCCACCGCCACCCACTGGCGGACGGTTTGGAGTTCTGCATTCGCTTGGAGCAGCGTCAGTTCGATCAAGAGCGCTTTCGGAGCTCCGGGTCGTCCACGACCATCCCACTCATCCAGCCAGAGATTACTTTTGCTGTCGTAATAACGCACGTTGAACCCTTTGACCTTGGTGGCCAGCTCGACTTGTTCGACGGATTCGTCTGTCAGACCGTAGAGATTCCTGCGCACGAATCGAAGGAGGCGATCGCCTTCTCTGGTGTATACGATACGAACCAGCTCAGTATCTTTGGTCGACTCCGCCCCGCGAAACTGGCCCATCGTGAGAAAGGCTAGCGAATCAGCCGGCTGACCGTCCTGCTGGCCGTTGATTCCCATCCAAGGACCGGTCGTGGGACCCACGCCGACCGACAATTCATCGGTCATGACACGTAAGGTACTACGAACGATCTGCTCATTGGCCGAGTTCGCCCGTGCCGCGTCGATCGCACTCGTCGTGACATAGAGGGACCCAAAGACCAAGGTGGCCATCATGGCGACCAGAGACACCGCCAGCAGGACCTCGACCAGTGTAAAACCGCCCTCAGCCCCCCGCGGCGCTTGTCGAAAAGACATAGGTACTAACCTCGACCATTTCTTCCGTTTTCCCTCGCGGCCACAGAACCTGAATTTTGACTTCCCGCACGATTGGCAATGGCGTGGGCGACACAATCCGCTTCCACCGATAATTCGACGGGCGATTCGTGATTTCGGCGGTGGCTTGCGATCCCAGGGGGGTCGCAAGAAATTCTCCGCCTGTTTCACCGAGGGGCAAGAGTATCCCCAACTCTGTTTCGATCAATTTTTCCTGCGCGAGGATCGTAGCAGTCGTGAGTTCCTTGGCTCGCGCATGGAGGTCGAGATCCCAATTCCGAAGTCCCAATAAGATCGGCAGTGCCAGCGCGAGAATGCCGAGTGCGATCAATACTTCCAATAACGTGAAACCTCGTTCACTTCCCATAGAAGCACACTCTGCTCCGACACAGCTTTCCCAGCGTTGGCGCGATTACCTGACTGCCTCTGCCATCTTGAGCAACGGCCTCACACGATCGGGAATTGTGAGTGGCCTGGGAGGCTCAATCCGCTCATCACTCATGCGGATCGCTCCTGTGACCGGCTCAATGGCAATGGCCAGAATGTTGTTTTTCGTATCCACCAAATGCATCGTCGCCGGATCGATTCTTCCCGTGGGGTAGAAAAACAGATCGACCCGCCCGGACTCCTTTTTCCCCTGAGCCACCAGAATGTCTGAAAAGCGAATGGTTTCAGAGAGTTTCAACGGCGTGGCCCAGGTGGCGTCGGTCGGTATCTTTTCTTGGTTCCCATCCAGAATCACAGGCCAATAGACCCCTCGATCCATATCAACGTACAGGCGGACCGTCTTCTGGGTCAACATCGCCAGACTCTGAAGGGAGCGCACGGTTCCGACCATGCGCCGGCCAACAGAGCCCAGATTTTCTTCCAGCGAAATTCGAGGCAGGATGATTCCCAACAACCCTACGAGCAAAAAGAGCACAAGGATGATCTCTATGATAGTGAATCCACTCGAAGAGCGTGAGGCGTAAGGCGTCAGGTGTGAGGCGGTTCCGTCTTCGGCGAATTTGGAATTGTGAATGTCAAATGATGAATTGCAAGGCTCAGGACCGAGTGCTGAGGACTGAGATTTGTCCGGAGCTGAGAGCTGAATGCTAATGGCTGAGAACTCAGCACCGATTGACGAATGACCAATGACCATTGACGTCTTAATCCTTGTCCAGATTCCAATTGGTGATATCTGCATTAATCCCTTCGCCCCCCACTTCTCCATCCGTTCCAAGGGAGATCAGTTCGTAATCACCTTTCTGACTGGGACTCAGATACTTGTAGGGGTTTGCCCAGGGATCTTCCGGAAGTTTTGGAATATACCCGCCGATCTTCCACTTCTTTGGGATCACCCCGACTGAAGGTTTCTCCACTAAAGCCTTCAATCCTTGTTCAGTTGAGGGATAGACACCGTTGTCGAGCTTGTAGAGCTGCAGGGCGCCTTCGATATTTCGAATTTGAACTTTTGCCGCCGTGCGCTTGGCATCATCGGTTCGCCCCATGATGCGAGGGACGACCAAGGCTGCGAGGATCGCGAGAATGGCCACCACGACCATGATCTCGATGAACGTAAAGCCGGCGGTTCCACCGCAAGCGTGAGGCGTGAGGCGCGAGGCGAGGGAGCCGCGGTGCCGGCGGTTCCTGCTCCACATCGTCCACATGCCCTCGAACTGCTCTCTTCCACTCATCGAACACCTCCTGTTAGACTTATCACCCGTCCTCCCTCACTGATCACTAGCCGACTGCTGAAAAACCATATCGGCACAATAGCCGCGCGAGACAGGCGGGACGTGGATAGGTCGGATATCCGCCTTGTCTCGCTCATCCCGCTCCTCTCGCCCGCCGCGCGCTTGGGATGCTGGCGGACTTTTTCAGCCTCCTGCTAGCGAACCATCTGCCCCATCTCAAAGATGGGCAACAAGATGGCCACTACGATAAAGAACACCAAGACACCCATGGCCAGAATCATGATGGGTTCCAGCAGCGACGTAAAGCGCGTAATGACCCGATCCACTTCGCCATCATAAATTTGCCCGATGCGACGAAGCATCTCCTCCATTTCACCGCTGCGTTCACCGACCGCAATCATATGGGTGACCAGCGCGGGAAATTCGCCGCTGCGCTTCAACGGTTCGGCGATCGTTTCCCCTTCGCGGATATTCTGTCTGGCCCCCTCAACCGCATGTTCCAGCACACGATTGTTCATCACGCGCTTCGCGACATCCATGGCATCCAACAATTGCACACCGCTCGCCAACATGGTGGCCAGCGTGCTCGTGAGCCGCGAGATGGCGACCATCCGGGCGACCTGCCCGATGAGTGGAACCTGGAGCAGCCATCGATCGGCCGTGAGCTGCCCCGCTTCCGTCTTCATAGCCCGACGCACAGCCCACACAATCAGCACCACTCCACCAAGAATCACCGCCCAATAGTCTGCAAGAAAATGGCTGATGCTCATCAGTACGACAGTAGGCCAGGGGAGGGCCTGCTTCATACTCGTAAAGACGGCGGTGATTTTCGGCACGACAAAGGTCATGAGGAAAAATAGTACCGAGGCCCCGACGATCAACATCAGGGCAGGATAGAGCACGGCGTTGGTTACTTTGTGTTTGAGCGCCAACTGCTTTTCCAGAAACTCTGCGAGACGGAATAAGATCTGATCCAACGCCCCGCTGGCTTCACCGGCCCGTACCATGTGCACGTAGATCTGGGAAAACTCACGCGGATAGCGCTCCAGCACCGCGCTATAGGACGTGCCTCCCCTGATTTCTTCGCGGATATCGGCCATGAGGCTCTTTACGGGTTTCTTTTCGGCTTGATCCACCATCACCCCGAGCGCATCGACCAGCGGCAGACCAGCCACCAGCAATGTCGCCAACTGCCGGGTCATCATCGCCACATCGGTCGTGCTCAGGGCAGGGGAGCGGCCAATCCCAGCGGAGGATCTGCCAGGAATACCCGTTGTCGAGCCGACCGTGGCAGAGCCCTGTTCCACCATATCGGTGGGAAACACCCCGACCTTCCGCAATTTCACGCGCGCAACCTTCGGGCTCTCGGCATCGATGATGCCGATCGCGGCCCCGCCGTCGTTGCGATAACCTTTATAGTGGTAGACCGGCATCTTGCTAGCCCTCATTATTCATGACGGTTCGTCGCGAAATCGCGGAGCCGCGTCGCGAGACCAGCGCGCGGAGCCGTGAGGACCCGATGCG
>Ga0209108_10000415_pt1 | contig 23618 bp, 17 predicted proteins | sample Rifsed10ft1_FD_184003 | JGI IMG/M metagenome (GOLD analysis project Ga0209108, IMG submission 184003) | Soil microbial communities from Rifle, Colorado, USA - sediment 10ft 1 (version 2) | ecosystem: Environmental > Terrestrial > Deep subsurface > Rock core/Sediment | place: Rifle, Colorado...
CCCGCCGTCGTGCAGGAACTTCGCGGCTTCGATTTCCGTGACCTTGAGATTCGCGATGTCGCGGTAATCGATCAGCAGGATCTTGCCCGTCTCCTTGACGTTCACCACGAACTCGGGCTTGGAGTGGCTGCCGACGATCGAGGCGACTCGCGGTTCAGGATGGTATTCCTGGTCGCCGACCGTCATGCCCCGTGTCGCGACGATCTTGAGCGGCTCGAGCGTGTCGCCCTTCATGATCACGTACTGCGGCGGCCAGTACGCGCCGGCGATCGCGTACTTATCCTCCCAGCCCTTGGCGCGCGAGGTCTCGACCGACCGCGCCTCGAGCCCGATGCGGATCTCGGCGACGTTGTCGGGCTTGGCCATCCACAGGTCGATGAGATTCAGCCTGCCGTCGCGGCCGATGGTGTAAACGTAGCGCTTCGAGCCCGACGTACGCGAGATGTGGACCGCGTATCCGGTCTTGACGATGTTGATGATTTGCTTGGTATCGCCGTCGATCAGCGCCACCTCGCCGGTGTCGCGCAGCGTGGTCGCGAAAATGTTATCGATGTTGTACTGGTTCTCCTGCTTCTTCGGGCGCTTCTCGGGCGCCACGACAACCTTCCACGTGCCCTTCATCTGCGCCATGCCCCACTCCGGCGGCTGCGGCGGGGTCTGCTGGATGTAGCGCGCCATCATCTCGACTTCCTGGGCGGTCATCTCGCCGCCCGTGCCCCAGTTCGGCATGCCCGCCGGCGAGCCGTAATTGATGAACACCTTGAGGTACTCGGTGCCGCGCGCGAGCGTGATGTCGGGAGTGAGCGGCTTGCCGGTCGCGCCCTTTCTCAGCACGCCGTGGCAGCCGGCGCAGCGCTCGAAGTAAATCTGGCGCGCGCGATCGAACTCGGCCTTCGTCATCTGCGGCGCTTTGGGATTGATGTCCTGGTGCATGTCCTCCTTGGCGAGCGGCGAGCCGCCGGCCTGGTAGCGGATCTCGGTATCAGAGACCGGCGGCTTCCCTTTGGCGGGCGCCTTGGCCGCCGGCTTGTCCTGCGCGAAAGCCGCCCCGGCCACCAGCGACAGGGCGGCGAGAACCGCGAGGGGGATGGTCAAATACGGACGCTTGCGTGTCATAGGCCGCGCTCCCAAAAATGTAAAGGTGAAAAACCGAAACCCTGGATCAGCATGCCGCAACAGGATGGCGGGAGTGGGGCACTCGGGCTTTGATATAGATCAAAGATTTCCGGGAGCACGCACCCTAAAGTAGCCGGAATGCCGCAACGGGGGGGTTGGCGCCCTTGCCGAACAAGGTTTTTCTGGTTGGTGCCGGACCGGGCGATCCGGAGCTGCTGACGCTGCGCGCGCTGCGGTTGCTGCAGCAGGCCGATGTCATCGTCTACGACAACCTCGTCGGCGAGGGCATTCTCGAGCTCGCGCGGCGCGACGCGGAGCGCATTTACGTCGGCAAGCGCTGCGACCGCCACTCGCTGCGGCAAGAGGAAATCAACAGGCTGCTCGTCAACCTGGCGAGCGCCGGGAAGCGGGTGGTGCGGTTGAAAGGCGGCGATCCGTTCTTGTTCGGCCGCGGCGGGGAGGAGCTCGAGGCCCTGGCGGCCTGCGCGATCCCCTTCGAAGTGGTGCCGGGCATCACCGCCGCAAACGGCGTCGCGGCCTGCGCCGGCATCCCGCTCACCCACCGCGATTACGCGCAGTCGTGCGTGTTCGCGACCGGTCATCTCAAGGACGGCACGGTCAACCTCGATTGGGCGGCGCTCGCGCGGCCGCGCCAGACCGTCGTGATCTACATGGGCCTCGGGGGGCTCGCGGAGATTCTCCGCCAGCTCGCGCGTCACGGCCTGCCGGCAACAACGCCGGCGGCGGCGGTGCAAGCCGGCACCACGCGGGATCAGCGCGTGGTGACCGGGACGCTGCAGACGCTGTCCGACCTGGTGGCCGCGGTCGGGCTCGCTTCCCCGGTACTGCTGATCGTCGGGGAAGTCGTCAAGCTTCACCGCCGGCTCGACTGGTTCGCTCCGGCGCCATCCGCGGAGCCGGAACTCGGGCGCGAGCCGCTGTCCGCCATCGATCCGGGAACGCTCGCGCAGATTCAGCGGCACACCACGTGACCGTGCGGCTGCTGCTGATCAACCCCCGCTTCGACGAGAGCTTCTGGAGCTTTCGCTGGGCGCTCGAGGAGATCCTTCCCGGCAAGCGGGCGGTGAACCCGCCGCTCGGGCTGGCGACGCTCGCCGCGCTCTGCCCGCCGGACTGGGAAGTGACTATCGTCGATGAAAACGTCGAGCCGGTGCCGATGGCGCCGCAGACCGACATCATCGGCGTGTGCGGCATGCAGGTGCAGTTCCCCCGCCAGCGCGAGCTGCTCGAGTTCTACCGCAGCCGTGGCCACTTCGTGGTGGCCGGCGGCAGCTTCGCGTCGCTGTGCCCCGAGCGATTTTCGACGCTCGCCGACGCGGTGATCGCCGGCGAGTCCGAATACATCTGGCCGCAATTCTGCCGCGACTTCGAGCGCGGCCAGCCGCGCGCGTTCTACCGCGAAACCGGCACGGTGTCGCTCGCCGACTCGCCCACTCCGCGCTTCGACCTGCTCAAGCTCGAGCACTACACCACGGCGACCCTGCAGTTCTCGCGCGGCTGCCCGTTCCTTTGCGAGTTCTGCGACATCATCGTCATGTTCGGCCGCAAGCCGCGCATGAAGTCGAACGAGCAGATCGGCCGCGAGCTGGATTCTCTGCGCGCGCGCGGCGTCACCAACGTGTTTTTCGTCGATGACAACCTGATCGGTAACAGGGCGGTGGCAAAGGGGTTGCTCCGCTTCCTCAGGGACTACCAGCAACGCCACGGCTACCGCTTCAATTTCGGCACCGAGGCCTCGATCAACATGGCGCAGGACAAGGAGTTGCTCGAGCTGTTCAGGGAGGCCAACTTCATCTGGGTGTTCATCGGCATCGAGTCGGCCGACGAGGCGACGCTGCGCGCCACCCGCAAGACGCAGAACCTCCACGAGGACCCGCTCACCGCGCTGCGCCGCATCTACGCCCACGGCATCGACGTGTTGGCCGGTTTCATCATCGGCTTCGACAACGACACGCTCGCCACCTTTGACCGGCAATACCGCTTCATCGTCGCCTCCGGCATCCAGGTGGCGATGGTGGGGCTGCTCACCGCGCTGCCGCGCACCCCGCTCTACGAGCGCGTCAAGCAAGAAGGACGGCTGATCGAGGGCGCCGAGCACGGCGACAACACCAAGCCCAGGACCAATATCGTGCCGCGTCACATGGCGTATGACGAAATGGTCGCGGCCTACATGACGCTCTACCGTAGGCTCACCGGCAATCGCGCCATCGCGCAGCGCATCCGCAACAAGCTGCGCTATCTCGGGGAGCCGATCTATCACGGGGAGTACCCGTGGCGCGAGCGCGTCGGGATCGTCGCCAAGCTCCTCAAGGGCGTGCTCAAGGGCGGGCCCGCGCGGCTCTACCATTTCATGCGCAGCATGCCCTGGTTCACTCCGGCCAGGCTGCCGCTCGCCACCGTGGACTGGATTGCGGGGCTCGCGATGCGCGACTATGTCGAGCGCTACTTCGTGACAACGCGAGCCGACGCGACCGCTACGCTGGGACGCTTGTTTGGCCAATTGCAGCGCGCGATCAGGACTTACCTGCGGCAGGGCGCCGTCACGATTAAGCTCGACGTCATCAAGGACACGGTGCCCAGACTGAACATCTGTCTCAAGGGCCAGCTTGACCGTGCATTCTTTGTGCGCACCGCGCGGCGCTTGGGCCGCCTGCTCGCGCGCACGCCAACCCGCCTCGTGCTCGATGTCGAGCGGCTGCACCTGCAGCAGCTCAAGCACCTTCAACTGCTGCTCAAGCGCCTCGCGCCCCACGCCGACCGGGTATTCATCGCCACCAACGACGCGCTGCGCGAGCGGATCGCCAGGGACCTCACGCGCTTCAACCTGCTGTTGACAGCCCCGGCGGACGCCACCGCGCGCTAGCCGCTTGAACTCTCCATGGGGTTGTTCACCCGGGCCTGGCTTGACTTGGCTAGATAGCTCATCGGTCGTTGCCCCCCGGGTCTGTGTCGTCGGGCGGCGCGTCGGGGGGAGGAACCAGCGCGAATTGTTTGATCATGCGGCGCAGCCGCGGGCGGGATACGCCTAGAATTTCGCAGGCACGGCCGCGGTGCCAGCCGGTGGCTTCGAGCACACGCAGCACGTGCGCGTGTTCGATCTCGCGCAAGCTGCGCTGCGCGACCGGTTTCCCCGCTTCGCCGGCTTGGGCCGGGCGCAGGCAAACATGCGCGGGCAGCAAGTCGCAGGTGATCACGCCGGCGGACGAGAGCGCGACCGCTTTCATCAGTACGTTTTCCAACTCGCGGATATTTCCGGGCCAGGCGTAGGCTTCAAAACAGTGCAACACCTCCTTGTGCAGGCGGGTAACACCGCGGTGCATCTGGCGATTGATGCGCGAAAGTAACGCCTGCACGAGCTCCGGGATGTCTTCCTTGCGCTCGCGTAGGGGCGGCAGCTGAATGGTCACTACCTGCAGGCGATAAAAGAGATCTTCGCGGAAAGCGCTGTTCTTGACGCGCTCGCCTAGCTCGACGTTGGTCGCGGCGATCACCCGGGCGTTCGTGGTCTGGACGGACTTCGCTCCCAACGGCACGTACTCCCTTTCCTGCAGCACGCGCAACAGCTTTGCCTGGATGCCGGGCGACAATTCGCTCACCTCGTCGAGAAAGATCGTGCCATTGTTCGCCATCGCGAACTTGCCGCTATGTCGCTCGACGGCGCCGGTGAACGCGCCTTTCTCGTGGCCGAACAGATCCGATTCGAGCAGGGTCTCCACCAGGGCCGCGCAGTTAACCGCGATAAACGGACCCGCGGGATTCGGCCCCGCACGGTGGATCGCTCGGGCCACCAATTCCTTGCCGGTGCCGGACTCCCCTGAAATCAGGACCGTAGCCATGCTCGGCGCCACCAGCCCGATCGTCTTGAATACTTCCTTCATGAGCCGGCTGCGGCCGACCATGAGGTTATCTCCCAAGCGCACTCCGTCCGCCGAGGAGACCACCAGCACGCTTTCTTCCTCCACGCGCATGTCGCGCAGCGCCTTGGCGACCGCCGTGTCCAGTTCATCGATATCGATGGGTTTTTGAATGTAGTCGTCGGCCCCGCGTTGCATCGCCTGGATGGTGCTGTCCATGTCGTGGTACGCGGTAATCATGATGACGCGTGCGCCGGGACAAGCCTGCTTGAAATTCGGCAATGCCTGTAGCCCGCTGCTACCGGGCATGCGAATGTCCAGGATGACAACGTCAGGCGTGTTCTGGTGGGCGGTCGCGAGGCCTTCTTCGGCGCTACGCGCGACGGCTACGTCGTGGCCCTGGCTCCGGAAGTGCAATTGCAGCGTCCGGCAGCTGGCCAGGTCATCATCGACTACGAGAATCGTGCTCATGCGCGGTCCTGGACGGGTCCGGTGGGAAGCATGACAACGGCCTTCGTGCCCCCGTGTGTTTCCGGTTGCAACTCGATGCTGCCGTGATGTTGGTCGATGATGCGCTTGGCGATTGCCAGCCCCAAGCCCGTGCCCTTGGCGCGGGTCGTGAAGAAAGGTTCAAACACCCGGTCCCGGAGATCGGCGACGATACCGCAACCGTTGTCGCAGATTTCCACTACGATGTTGGGCCGATCGCGGGTCAGCAGCACGCGGGTACGGATAGCGACCTGCGGTGTCCGGCCGTCGATACCCTCCGTGGCCTCCGCCGCGTTCATGATCAGGTTGGAAAACGCCTGGCGCAACTTGTTGGCATCGCCGTGCAGGGTGGGGAGCCCCGGCTGATAGTAGGTGGCGAACTGAACGCGGTGCTCCTCGACGGGTTTCTGGGCGAGCAGGATGGCCGCATCGAGCAGCTTGTCGATGCTCAGCCACTCGGGTTCGAGTGCGTCGGGGCGCGAGTACGTCAGAAGATCGGACAGCACCTCGTCCATGTAGCGCACCTGTTCCAGCGCAATCTGATCGAGTTCCTGTTCGGTTTCCGAGAGGGGCTTGCCCGAACGCTTGCCCAGCATCTGCAGGGTCATCTTGACCGTGGACAGCGGATTGCGCAGATCGTGCGCGATCATGCTCGCGGCCTGGCCCATGGCCGCGAGCGCCTGGGTTTTGACCATTTCCCGGTTGCGCTCCACCACCTCCTGTTCCAGCCGCTTGCGCTCCGTGATGTCTTCCAACTCGCCGAGAAAATGGGTGATGACCCCACGCTCGTCGCGGATGGGCGAGATCGCGGCGTGTTCCCAGAATAAATCCCCATTCTTCTTCCTGTTATGGAACTCGCCGCGCCACTCGCCGCCGCCTACGATCGTTTCCCACAGGCGCTGGTATTCCGCGGGCGCGGTTTCGCCCGATTTCAACATGCGCGGATTCTTGCCGAGCACTTCTTCCGGCGTATAGCCGGTGACCTGGATAAACTTAGGATTGACGTATTCGATCGCGCCGTGGCGATCGGTAATCAGCACCATCGTGGGGCTCTGTTCCACCGCGCGGGAGAGCTTGCGCAGCCGTTCGTTGGTCTCCCGGTGTCCGGCGATCATCTGCTCGAGTTCCCGGTTGATGGATTCAGTCTCTCGCGCCCGCAGACGCGCGACTTGCGCGAAGCGAACGGTGAGGGCGAGAAGCAGCGCCAGCAACAGACCGCCGGCCAGGACGGCTTGCGGCAGCGGGGAGCGTTGCTCGATCAGCAGCTCCCCGGGCCACGCGCGCACCCGCCAGGTGACGCCGTAAAACCGTAAGGTGATCTCCCGGTTCCAGTTCCGTCCGGGCTGCTCGACTCCGCCCGCGCGGCGGTACAGCATGTCATCGCCGTCCCCCACGACGACGGCATAACCGGGAGCAATTGACGGATGCAGGAGCCCCTCAAACAACCGCTTGACGTGGAACACGCCCACGATGAACCCTTGGAAGCTGTCGCCCCGGAACACCGGGACGTTCACTTGCAGGGCCCGCTCGCCGGTGGGCAAGCCGAAAGGATGGGTAAGCGTTACGTCGCGCCGCGCGCGCGCCTGCTCGAGCGCCTCCCGCTGTTGGCCGGCGCCGAACTCGGCGTTCACCGACACCGCCGACGCTGCCTGCGCCACCACCCAGTTCGCCCGCAGGTCGGGTTCGACCCAGCCGATCGCCAGGTACCCGGCATCATGCGTCACATACAGCCGGGCGTCGTCTTCCCACTCCTCGCGCGGCGGTCGGCCACGCACCTCCCACCGGCGGGCCATGCGCACGAGCGCCAGGACCCGCGCTTCCATCCGCGAGTTGATTTCGTTGCGGACTGTCTCAAGGTTCAGCGCGACCGAATGGTCCACTTCGGCGCGCTCCTGCGTCAATAGCGCTTGCCACAAGCCAACGACGGCCGAGGCCACCGCGAGCCCCACCAATAGAGCCAGCCAAGGCGACCCGCGCAGCCTGCCTCCGATACCGGCTGCCGCCGGCGAATGCCCAGGCTGCGCGCCGGGACGATCGGATGCAATCGAACCGACTCTCACTTGCATGGCGCCGTGAGCGTGATGCCTCGAAAAAAACGGCAGCAGGGCAGCTTCCACCGCAGTATGCCGCAAGTAACACCGGCCCGTCAGCGAGACGCCCGCACACCGTTAGGTCATATTAGCAACACCATAGCACAAGCTCGGATGCGTTAACTCGAATACCTTGGGCTGCTGGAGCGCGGCAGCGATTTGCTGCGCGAGGGCATATCCGCAGGTTACGCGGTCCCGGATGGATATCCCGCCCCAGTAGTTCGCCGCCAAGTGCAGCCCGGGCCAGCGCCCGAGATGCTGCGCAATAGCGCGGATGCGCCCGGGATAGGCACCGTGGTAGAGGGGAAGACCGCACTCATGCCGGTCGACCCACACCTTGTCCGGCGTGCCGCGGATCCCCAACAGCGGTCGCAGTGAATCCGTTACGGCGCCCACGCACCGATCGTCGTCCCAATCCCTGGTTTCCGGCGCGCGCGCGCCACCGAGGTAGGACGTCAAGAGCACCTTGCCGGCAGGCGCCCGGCCCGGGAACATGCTGCTGATCCACTGGCTGCCGGTGAGCTGGCGGCCCTCGCGGCGCGGCACCAGGAAACCGGTCCCGTTCAGTGGATGGCGCACCGCGCATCGGTCAAAGCCGAGATGCACCACAGCCAGGGAAGCGTATTCGATCCCGCGAAGCAGATCGGCCAGTTCCCGGTCCAGCGGCCGGAGCAGCTTGGCCGCAGCCGGCGCCGGCACGCTCACCACGAGATGCCGCGCCCGCACGACGCGCTCTCCGCTCGGCGAGGTTCCGGAAACGCGCCAGCCGGTTTGCGCGGGTTCGACCTGCCCGACGGTGTGCCGGGGACGGAAACAAACCCCCGGGGCCCGAGCGAGGTTGCCGACCAAGGTTGCCATGCCCATCCTGAAAGAAAACGCATCCCGCAGCGGGGCGCCCCGTCCATGCAGGAACTTGTGGTTGCAGATGCCGAGTCCCAGGCTCCCGTATCGCCTTTCCAGCGCCACGAGCCGCGGGAGCACGGCCTCGGCGCTCGCGTGGTCGGGATCGGAAGCGAGTGGCCCGGCAATGAACGGCTCGAAGGCCCTTTCCAGCGCCTCGCGCCCGAGCCGCCTCACGATGAATTCGCTGACGCTTTCCCCGGGATGCCCCCCTTTGGGCACGAAGGGCTCGGCCAGCAGGCGCAGCCTTCCGCGCAAGCTCCACACGGGGGACGAGATGAGCGCCGCGAAGCGCAGCGGAAAGGGCATCAACCGCCCGTTCTGCACCATGTACCGGTGGACTCGCTCCGGACTGGGACACATGACCTTCTCAGCGTCGAGGCCCACCGCCGTGCAGAGGTGCGTTGCCTCGGCGCGCGCGTCCATCATCACGGATGCGGCCTGCTCCGTCACGTAGCCCTGTTCGTGGCGGGTCACGATCTTGCCCCCGGGCCTTTCCGCCTGCTCCCAAATCTCGACCGAAGTGCCGGCCTGGGCCAGCCGCCAGGCCACCGACAGGCCGGAGACGCCGCCGCCGATTACGATGACGTCCGGATTGCTCATCGATGGGTATCCGCGCTCGGGTCTTCGTTCCCGGGGCTCGCGTCACGGGAGCCGTTTCCTGCTTCGGCCGTCTTTCGGACGTGCCCGGGGCAGAACAGTGCGGTGGCCTCATCCACAATGTTCCCGGTGATGACGGTGTGCCCCCGCTCCTGTGCGTATTGCAGGATCGCCATGCGCGCCATCTTCCGCGCGAACTCCGGCACCCGCTCCATGCGCCGCTCGGCCTCGGCCGTCCAAGTGGTAGTCATGGCAGCCACTGTATCGAGGCAGGGCTGGTGAGAGCGCTGGCTCAGAAGAACCGCGCATTCGGCGTCGCGCAGCAGCCGCTCGGCGTTGCCCCCGATATCGAGCTCGGTGTCGGCGTGAATCCCCAGCTTGCCGATCACGAGCAGCGAGGGCCGCATCTCGCGCAGATGTTTCTCGACTGCGGCGTGAGGCTTGCCCGCGAGAAGCACGGTTTCGATCGCCATCCCGCGTTCCGCGGCGATGGATTGCGCGATGCGCAGATGGCTTTGATAGATCCTGGCGAGACCGGCGTCGATGATCTCCTCGTGCAACTTTTCCTGCTCCTTGAAACGGAACGTGCGGCTGGCTTCTTCCGACAACACGCGGCTGATGCGGTTGAACGCCACGTAATGGAAATACGGATCGTAGGCGGCCACCACCTGCAACCGGACCCCCCAGCTTTGCGCCAATGCGAGCGCCGTCATCAGGCCGCCATAAGCGTGGTCCGAGCCGTCTATGGCAACCAAGATCGGTCCTTCAGCCAGACGGCGCTTTGGATCCTTGATAACCAACGTGTCGATCGCGGCGCGCCGCACCACACGCTCGCAGACCGTGCCCATGCTGCTGCCGGGAACGGCGCCCAATCCCTGGGCGCCGATGACAAGCAGGTCGTGACGCCCGCTGTTGGCTTCAGTGAGGAGCTCGCGGTAGTTCTTCCCCTCGACGGCGCGGGGCACGAACGGTATCAACGCATCCCGGCAGGCGCGCGCCGCTTGGTCCAGATAAGAATCGGCGATCACGGTCAGCCCGCGGGCGATCAGCTCGTTATGAATGTCCCGCTGTTGTTCGAGCATCTCCTGTTGGCGGTATCGCTCCGGCAGCCCGCCCTCCATCTGGCGAAAACGCCTATCGTGCAGCCGGGCCGCGTAGACGTGGATCCCGGTAATCCTCGCGCCTCCGAGTTCCGCCAATGCCACCGCCTCGCTCACGCCGCGATTGGCGTGATCGGAGCAGTCCACCGCCGCCAGGATGGACTGATAAAGCAATCGCTTCTGCTGGACAGCACAAGATGTCCCCCGGCCGACCTGCGGTGTGCTGCTCACGTTCAAACCCGCAAAAAACGGTGCGCTTTGTTCCATATTTAGTTTCCGCAATTTAGTTTGTCGTGGCGCTGCCTGTCGCCGCGTTTTTCCCGCCGGGAGCCCCCGCTCGAAAGTTGTTCGCAGAAATCATGCCAATGTTTTTAGCGCGGACGGATGGATCGCAAGATCAATGAATTGACAATGAATCTCGAATCGCCGCTGCACAAAGAGCCTTACCACGTTGAACGATTCTTTCAATCATCACAGCATAGAAGCGCGGCGATGGAACAAAATGTTCAGGCGCAGATTCGCGCGTGGTACCAATTTCCCGGCCTGCTTTATCGCTAGTCCGTGATTTTTGTGGGCAATTTCTTTTGCCAGCGAGGACGACCGGAATTGGTCTGATTGTTGCTCAGAGTTTCACTATCGATCTGGTTGTATGCGGGAAAATGGAGGGGAGCTGGAGTGAGGGGAAGGCCAACGCAGCTCGAAGGCATCGCCAGAATCCTCGTCGCGGGGTGTCTGCTCATCGCCGCCCAAAGCGTTTGCGCACAAGGGCCCGGCGCCGGCCCAGAATACCCGGCGGTGGCGGGCATCGACAGCCGGCTGGCGGTCTGGATCGCCGCGCAACTCCATCTCATGTTTGCGGCTTTCGTGCTGGCGGTCCCGATGTTCGCGTTGTTCATCGAGTACCTCGGGTGGCGGGCCGAAAAGAAGGATTCGCAGGAGGCACGCCGCTACGACTGGCTCGCACACGAGATGGCGAGCCTCCTGCCCGTGGCCTATTCGCTCACCGCCATCACCGGCGCACTGCTCGGCTTCCTGTTGTTTGCCGCCTATCCCCGGTTCATGAATTACATGACGGGTGTCTTCGGCCCGACCTTTGTGGTCTATCCGCTGTTCTTCGTCGCCGAAACCCTGTGCCTGTATTTCTGGTACTACGGCTGGAAGCGGTTGCAAGGGAACCGCAAGTGGATCCATCTATGGCTCGGCGTGCTGCTCAACGTCTTCGGCACCATCGTCATGTTCATCGCCGATGCCTGGGCCACCTTCATGATGACGCCCAAGGGTGTCAACGAGCTGGGCGCCCTGGTGAGTCTCTACGACGCCGTATGGAACCCTGGCTGGATGCCGCTCAATATTCACCGGCTCATCGCCAATGTGACCTTTGGCGCATTGCTGTGCTCCGCCTATGCCGCCTACCGTTTTCTCCTGGCGCGCGACCCGGCCGACCGCGCGCTGTACGACTGGATGGGATACACGGGTAACCTCATCGCGCTCTTCACCATGCTGTTCCTGCCCTTCGCCGGTTACTACTTCGGGTACGAGCTGTTCGCGTTCTCCGCCACCTACGGCGTGACGCTCATGGGCGGCGTGCTCTCCTGGCTGTTCATCATCCAGGCGATCGTGATCGCGGTGCTTTTCATCGGCGCGGCCTATTACTCCTGGCTGGGCCTGCTGCGGATCCCCGGCTCCGAGCAGCAACAGCGCTGGAGCCCGGTGTTCAACGTGCTGCTCATTTCCGGCTTCATTGTCTGGGCCACTCCGCATACCATGGCGGCGAGCATCGAAGAGTCCACAGGGGGCTTTCATCCGGTGCTCGGCGCGCTGGGCGTGATGGCGCCGAAGATGATCGCCGTCACCCTGGTGCTGGTGGTGCTCTATGCGAGCTACCTGCTCTACCGGCGCGCGGGGCGCGTCCCGGTCGTGCCTTGGGCGCGCGCCGGAACCATCGTCGAGTGGGGCTTGGTCTGGCTCACTGCTTTCATCATCGTCGTGCTCGGGGTATACGGCTATTTCGCGCCGGCGCACGTGCGCATCGCCACTTCGATCTGGCAGATCATCGTGCTCATCGCGGGCATCGTGGTGACGTTCGTGCTCGATCAGTTCTTGCTGCGCGATGCCAGGACCGTCGCCGAGGTGCAGTGGGGCTCCGGTCCGCGGCGCGGGCAGTACGTGTTGGTGATGCTCGCCGTCGTAATCGTGTGGCTGATGGCGCTCATGGGCTACGCGCGCAGCGGCGCTCGGCTCAACTGGCATGTGTTCGGGATCATGGAGGACACCTCACCCGGCGCCGGGCTGCCGTCCCTGGGCGAGGCGGCGCTCGTCATCACCCTGATCACGGTGATCTTCTTTGCGCTGCTCGCCACGGCGTTCCTCATCGCCGGCATGACGGAGCGACCCGAAGAGCGTGCCCATCTGCTGGAAGAGAAACGGACATGAGCGGGCTTCTCTCTTACGCAGCCCCCCTCGCCCCTGCCGCTGTTGTAGTCGGGTTTTTCGTGTGGTTCGCGAACTGGATCCCGCAAATACATTGGTCGCCGCCGCAAAAGCACGCCATCGCGGCCGGGGCCAGCCCGGCAGATCTGGCGGCGCACGGCAAGGAGATCGTCCGCCAGCGCGGCTGCCTCGCGTGTCACACCCTCGAGCCCGGTGCGGGCGTCAAAGGGCACGGTCGCGGTCCGAACCTCTGGGACATCGCCGCGCGCCGCGCGCGCGGCGTCACCGGCGGGCCCGGCAGTCTCGTCGAGTACCTGGTGCAGTCGCTCTACGAACCGGGCGCCTACCTGGTGGAGGGCTACGCCAACATCATGCCGCCCTCGATCGGTGCCCCGGCGAAGCTTACCTATGAAGAGGTCGTGGCAGTGGTCAACCACATGCAGTCCCTCGGCGGCAGGCCCTCGGTGCGCATCGGTGACATTCCCCGGCCGGCGGGCATGGTAGCGGCGGCACCAGCCAAGACGCCGAGCACGCTGGAGCCCAAGGCGCTGCTCGAAAGCCAGGGTTGCCTTGCGTGCCACGGCCTCGAGGAGGGCAAGACGAGCGTAGGGCCCACGCTTGCCGCCGCGCGGCTCAAAGAGGTGGCCGCCAGCCGCAAGATGAGCATGGCGGCCTTCTTGGTGGAGGCCATCGTCGATCCTCGTGCCTATGAGCCCAAGGGTTTTCCTAGCGGTGTCATGCCCCAGGACTACGGCGCCAAGCTGACGGCGGCCCAGCTCAAGGCGCTGGTGGACTACTTGGCCGCCGCGGAGCGGAAGCCGTGAACACCCTGCCGCAAGCCGTGAAGCGCCTGCGCGAGGCTTGGCGCACGCATGTCCCGCTGCCGAGCGCTGTGGTGCTGGTGGTGGTGGGCATCTTTGTCGCGCTCAAGCTGGTACGACCGGTAATCCCGGGAAGTGTCATTCTCGTTTATATGGGCTTCGTCATCGCCGGCGCGGTCATCCATGTGACCCTCGATGATGCGCGCATCCGACGGTTCGTCGATTTCCTTGTGCGCGAGCCGGAGCGCGAGCTGACCCCGGTCCGCGCGCAGCGTTGGGCGCTGCTGTTCGTCGTTCCGCTGGTGCTCGGCTGGTGGACCTACGATGCGATGCATCCGAGTTACGCACCGCCGGTCGAGATCTTCCAGCGCCATCCGACGGTGGGCGAGGAGGTGCTGGGGCGCATCGCCGTGCCGGCATGGGCCGCGGACCCCGCCAAGTGGCGCGCCGAGGACGTTGCCGTGGGCAAACGCCTCTACGAAGCCAATTGTGCGGTCTGTCACGGTGAAAAGCTCGACGGACGCGGGCCGGCAGCCGAAGGCTTCCGCTATCCCATCCGCCCCGCGGACTTCACCGATGCCGGCACGATCGCCCAGCTTACGTTTAAGTACGTTTACTGGCGGCTCGCCACAGGGGGTATCCAGAACCAGTTCAACAGCGCGATGCCGCGCTGGGTCGCAGCAGCGGAGGACGCAGATGTCTCGACGCTGCACAGCTATGACCTGACGCCGGACGAGGCGTGGAAAGTCATCATCTACCTCTATAAAGCGACGGGCCATGAACCGAGGGCTGCCGAACTGTCTGCAGCGGAGCATGCCAAGCATCAGGGGACGACGCCATGAAGAAGAGCAAATTTACGCGGAGACAGTTCCTCAAAGGCGCAGGCGTACTCGCCGGCGGGCTTTGGGCCGGTGCGGGCGGCGAACGCGCCTTCGCCGCGCAGGCGCTCGTCCCCGCAGCCGGGGTCGAGAATCCGCTCGAGCACTATCCCGAGCGCGACTGGGAAGAGGTGTACCGCAACCAGTATGCCTACGACCGCTCCTTTACCTTCATTTGCTCGCCGAACGACACTCATGCCTGCCGCGTGCGCGCCTTCGTGCGCAACGGCATTGTCATCCGCGTGGAGCAGCCCTATGAGCTGCAGGACTACAAGGATCTCTACGGCAACAAGTGCACGCAGGCCTGGAACCCGCGCATGTGCCTCAAGGGCTATACGTTCCACCGCCGGGTCTATGGTCCGTACCGGCTCAAGTATCCGATGGTCCGCAAGGGCTGGAAACAATGGGCGGACGAGGGTTTCCCGGCGCTCTCCGATAACCCCAAGCTGCGCAGCCAATACAAGTTCGATGCGCGAGGCAGCGACACTTTCGTCCGGTTGTCGTGGGACGAAATCGACACCTATCTCGCGAAAGGCCTGATCGCCATCGCCAGGACCTACAGCGGCGAACCAGGCCGGCGCCGCCTGCTCGAAAAAGACGGCTATCAGCCCGAGCTGCTTGAGCACTGGGGCGGAGCGGGCACGCGCACCATGAAATTCCGCGGCGGCATGGGCCTGACGGGCGTGATCGGCAAGTACGGTCTGTACCGTTTCGGCAACATGATGGCGCTGCTCGATTCCCAGGTGCGCGGCGTGGGTCCGGAGGAGGCCCTCGGCGGCCGCAGCTGGTCCAATTACACCTGGCACGGTGACCAGGCGCCAGGGCATCCGTTCGTGCACGGCCTGCAAGCCTCGGACATCGACTTCAATGACCTGCGCTTCTCCAAACTCACGGTGCAGGTGGGCAAGAACCTGATCGAGAACAAGATGCCCGAGTCGCACTGGTTCAACGAGATCATGGAGCGGGGCGCCCGCATCGTGGTGATCGCCCCGGAGTACAACCCGCCCGCGACCAAGTCCGACTATTGGCTCTCGGTGCGGCCGGGCCTCTCGGACACCGCGATCTTCCTCGGGGTCACGCGCTATCTGATGGAGAAGGGCTGGTATGACGCGCCCTTCGTCAAAGAGTTCACCGACTTCCCGCTGCTCGTGCGCGCGGACACGTTGAAACGGCTCAGGGCGAACGAGATCTTCCCCGGCTACCGCAATAAGGACCTCTCCAAGGGTCCGAGCATCACCGTCCAGGGGCTTACGCCGGAGCAGCGCGAGCAGATCGGCGATTTCGTGGTCTTCGACCTGAAGTCGCGCGCGCCCAAGGCGCTCAGCCGCGATGAGGTTGGCAAGCGCATGGCCGAGCAGGGGATCGATCCTGCGCTCGACTGGAAGGGGAGCGTGCGCCTGGCGGACGGCAAGGAAGTCGAGGTGATGACGCTGTGGGAAATGTACAAGGTGCACCTGCGCGATTACGACCTGGACACGGTGCACGAGATTTGCGGCGCGTCCAAGGAGCTGCTCGAGCGCTTGGCCAAGGACTTCGGCCGGCGCTTCTGGGACCCCGATTTCAAGGGCAAGCCGCGCGAGGCCTATCCGATTTCGATCCACTACGGCGAGGGCATCAATCACTACTTTCACGCGACGCTGCATAACCGCGCAACGTATTTGCCCCTCATGCTTGTCGGCAGCATCGGGATCCCGGGCTCGGGCGCGCACACCTGGGCGGGCAACTACAAGGCCGCCAACTTCCAGGGCTCGTCGTGGTCGGGTCAAGGATTCAAAGGCTGGGTGGCCGAGGACCCGTTCCACCCGCAGCTCGATCCAGCAAAAACGCTCGGCAAGGAGCACGCGCACGCTTATGCGCGAGACGAGGAGGTGGGCTACTGGGCGCACGGCGAGAAAGCCCTGGTCGTCAATACGCCCAAGTACGGCCGGCGGCTCGTCACCGGGAAAACACACCTGCCCACGCCGACCAAGGTCATCTGGACCACCAACGTCAACCTCATCAACAACGCCAAGTGGGCCTACGAGGTGATCAAGAACATCAACCCCAAAGTGGACATGATCGTCACCCAGGATGTGGAGATGACCGCTTCGTGCGAGTATTCGGACTTCGTCCTGCCGGCCAATACCTGGATGGAATTCCAGGCGCTGGAGATCACCAACTCGTGTTCCAATCCGTTCCTCCAGATCTGGGGCAAGGAGGGCATCAAGCCGCTCTACGACACGCGCGACGATCTGCGCATCATGACCGGCGTGGCCGAGAAGCTCGCCGCGCTCACCAAGGACAAGCGCTTCCGCGACTACTGGAAGTTCGCGCTCGAAGGCCGCGAGGATGTCTACATCGATCGGCTGCTCGGCGGTTCGACCACCTGCCAGGGCTACACCGTCAAGGACATCCTCGCGGGCAAGTACGGCGTGCCCGGCGGCGCGCTGATGCTGTATCGGACCTACCCGCGCGTGCCGTTCTGGGAGCAAATCTACGACAGCCTGCCGTTCTATACCGACACCGGCCGTCTCAACGCCTACTGTGACATCCCCGAGGCGTTGGAGCACGGCGAGAACTTCATCGTGCACCGCGAAGCGCCGGAGGCGACGCCGTATCTGCCCAACGTCATCGTCAGCACCAACCCGTATATCCGGCCGGAAAACTATGGCATCACTGCGGCAATGCTGCAGAAGGAGATGTTGGAGGCGGACGTGCGCACCATCGCCAACAACAAGCTTTCGTGGACCGAGGTCAAGAAGACGCAGAATCCACTTTGGCGCGAGGGCTATCGCTTTTTCTGCACCACGCCCAAGTCGCGCCACACGGTGCACTCGCAGTGGACGGTGACGGACTGGAATTTCATCTGGAGCAACAACTTCGGCGACCCCTACCGCATGGACAAGCGCAGCCCAGGGGTGGGCGAGTGGCAGATCCACATGAACCCGCAGGCGGCCAAGGACCTCGGGATCGAAAACGGCGACTATGTTCACGTGGACGCCAACTCCGCTGACCGGCCCTATGTCGGTTGGCGCAAGGACGATCCCTTCTACAAGGTGGCGCGATTGATGCTGCGGGTGACGTATAACCCGGCCTATCCGTACCACTTCACGATGATGAAGCACGCCTCGTTCATCGCCACCGAACGCAGCGTGCTCGCCCACGAGACGCGCCCCGATGGACGAGCGCTGTCGGCCGATACCGGGTACCAGTCGAGCTTCCGCTATGGGTCGCAGCAGAGCATCACGCGCAGCTTTCTCATGCCGATGCATCAGACCGACCATCTGTTCCATAAGGCCAAAGCGAGCATGAGTTTCATCTACGGGTTCGAAGGCGATAACCACGGTATCAACACCGTGCCAAAGGAAACGCTGGTCAAGATCGCCAAGGCCGAGCCCGGTGGCCTCGACGGCAAGGGAGTATGGGCCCCGGCTGCTACCGGCTACTCGCCGGCAAATGAGAACCCGTTCATGGCCCGCTACCTGAAAGGGGAAGTGGTCAGCGTTCGCGCGAGGCGCACATGAAGACGCCCGCCCAGGATGACCCCATGGAACTCGTAGGGGTGCGTCTGCCGCAGGGCGAACTCGACACCATGACGCGCTGCGTGGTGGAGGAATACCTGCTGCTCGGATGGGATGAGCGGCAGCTTCTGCTGCTGTTCACGCGACCGTGTTTCCGCGCAACTCACGACATCTATCGCAAGCAGGGGGAGGCCTGGGTGCGCGCGCGGATCGCGGAGGTGTGCCGCGCGTGGGCACAAAACGCTTCCGAAGATGAGGCAAGCCATGCCTAAGGTCCATAACTGGCAACTCGGCCGCGCGATGGACTACCCCTACCGGGAGGCGCACCCGCAGTCGCAATTCGTGTTCGTGTTCAACATCAACCGCTGCATCGCCTGCCAGACCTGCACCATGGCCTGCAAGTCCACCTGGACCTTCTCCAAAGGCCAGGAATACATGTGGTGGAACAACGTCGAGACCAAGCCCTACGGCGGGTATCCCCAGTATTGGGATGCAAAGCTCCTCGACCTGCTCGATGCGGCACACCGCGAGGCCGGCCGGGTCATGGAGTGGGACCCGGGCGAGAAGAACGCGCGCCAGCCGTACGGCGTCTACCGTGGCATGACAATTTTCGAAGCCGCGCGCGCCGCTGACAAGCGCGATGAAGTGGCGCTCGGCTACGAGCCCACGGACCAGGAGTGGCGCGCACCGAACATCCACGAGGACACGGCTACGGGCTCGCAGGACCAGCGCGCATCGCTCAATCTGAAAGCCACCGTGCTACCCGAACACCAGACCTGGTTCTTCTATTTGCAGCGCCTGTGCAACCACTGCGGCTATCCGGCATGCCTATCCGCCTGCCCGCGCGGCGCGATTTACAAACGCCCCGAAGACGGCATCGTGCTCATCGATCAGAAGCGTTGTCGCGGCTACCGCAAGTGCGTCGCGCAGTGCCCGTACAAGAAACCGATGTTTCGCGCGACCACGCGCGTGTCCGAAAAATGCATCGCCTGCTATCCGCGCATCGAAGGCAAGGACGCGCTCACCAAGGGCGAACCCATGGAGACGCGCTGCATGACCGCCTGCGTGGGCAAGATCCGCTTGCAAGGATTGGTGCGCGTCAACCCCGACGGCTCCTGGGCCGAGGATCGCGACAACCCGCTCTACTACCTGATCAAGGTCGAGAAGGTGGCGCTGCCGCTCTATCCGCAGTTCGGCACCGAGCCCAACGGCTACTACATCCCGCCGCGGTGGGTGCCTCGGCCTTACCTGCGGCAGATGTTCGGTCCGGGCGTGGACGAAGCCATCGCGCGTTACACCGCTCCCTCGCGCGAACTGCTCGCGGTGCTGCAACTGTTCCGCGCGACGCAGACGATGGTCTTCCGCTACAAGATCGTCCCCGGCCAGAAGGTTTTCGAGACGACGACCGAGGGCCGGAAATGGAGCATGTACAACGACACCGTGATCGGCTACAGCAAGAGCGGGAAAGAGGTCGCGCGGGTGACGGTGGAGGAGCCGAAGATCGTGCGGCAGGACAAGCACTACAACTCGATCTAAGAGGAGAGTCGATCGTGATGGCATTGACGCGACCCGGCGCCCGCGGCCAGGTTTACGGCTTTCTCGCTCTCGGGTTCGGGGATCCCGATCGCGTGCCGATCGCGCTGCTGAAACGCGAAGGCAAGCGCCTCGCGGACAGTCTTGCGATGTTGGGCGAGACCAAGAGCCTTGCGGTGGCGCGAGCGCTGCGCCCGCTGCTCGCAGCGATGACGCAACGCGGGTTTCAAGCCGCCCACGTAGCCTGTTTTGGTCACACCATCTCCAAGGAATGCCCGCCGTACGACACCGAGTACGGCGCGGCGCACATCTTTCAAAAGACCCAGACGCTCGCCGATATCGCCGGCTTCTACCGCGCATTCGGGCTGCAAACCGCGCCGAACCTGTGCGAGCGCCTGGATCACGTCAGCGTGGAGCTCGAGTTCATGCGATTCCTCTGTTTGAAGGAGCTCTACGCGCTGGAACAGGGCCACTCCGCCGAGCGGCTTGTGCAGTGCAGAGAAGCGCAAGCCAAGTTCCTCGGAGAACACTTGGGACGCTGGGCGCCCGGGTTTGCGCGCCGTCTGCGCGATCTCGCGGGCGAGGGCTATTACGCGCACATGGGCGAATTGACCGATGCGTTCCTGAACGGCGAGTTGGCCGCTTTGGGCATTGAACACACGGATGGCGCAGCCTTGCGTTCCTCAATACCGTCCGAAGAGGCGCCTGATACCTGCGGGGCTTGCGAGGTTGTTCGGCGCTAGCGCATAAGGAGAACAGCGATGCGTGCAAGTCGTGTGAACTTCCAGCGGCGCGCCTGGCTCTACGCCCCGCTCGCGGGGGTGGCAGCCGCGCTGCTCGCGTGGCCGCGCCGCGCAGGGGCGGCGGAGAAAGCCAGCCTGCTCGCCCGCCCTGGGGAGCGCCTTCCGGCTGATCCGAACGATCCCGCCTGGACGAACGCGGATTTGCTCGAGATCCCGCTTGCCCCGCAGGCCGTGGTGAAGCCCCGCACGTATGAAACGGGGGTGAAGGCACTGAAGATCCGCGCGCTGTACACGTCAGACCGCCTCGGGTTTCTCGTTGAATGGCGGGACGAGGAGCGCAACGCCATGGAGGGTGGCGTCCAGGCGTTCCGGGACGCCGTCGCCCTGGAGTTCCCGGCGGAGCCAGCCAAGGGCATTCCCTTCTTCGGCATGGGCGAGCGCGAGCGGCCCGTGACGATCTACCAATGGAAGTCGGATTGGGATGGCGGCAGCCAGCACGACGTGGACGAGAGATATCCGCACATGGCCGCGGATTGGTATCCGTTTTCGGGCCGCGCCCCGGGCGAGATCGCCGAGGCTGCGGATTACGGCAAGAGCGATGCCGGAAAGGCGTTCGTGCCGAGCTGGTGGGCTGGCAATCCCTTGGGAGATCCCACGTTGCAATCGCAGCGGCCCGTGGAAAAGCTTGTGGCCCGCGGCTTCGGCACCATCGAGCCGGTGGCGGCCGATAAACAGGACGGCGAAGGCAAAGGTGAATGGAAGGACGGAGTGTGGAGAGTCGTCTTTACCGTTCCGCGAGCCCAGGATCATTTCACCTTCGAGCGCGGCCAGACTGTCCCGATCGCCTTCGCCGCGTGGAACGGCGCCAAACAGGAACGCGGTGGCGAGAAAGCCGTTTCCACCTGGTACTTCCTCAGCCTTGAGCAACCGGTCGGCGTCGTCGCCTATGTCAGCCCGGTGGTAGTGGTGGTGGGCGCGGTCTTGGCAGAGGTCGCGGGCCTGCGCTGGTGGCGACGCCGGGCGGACAAGGGGAAAGACGGTTAGGCCGCGCCAACTTCACGCTCGGCAAAGCCCGGCGTGGGGTCGCCATGCTCTCGCAGGGAGCAAGGGCATGAAAGCCCCGGGTGCGCGCGGACAGTGTCATGATGGCTGAATCCCTCGCGGCGAGCGCGCCTGCTCCCCTCCTGGTTTCCTGGAACCTCACGCGCCGGTGCAACCTCGCGTGCGCGCATTGTTATCTTGACGCCGTGCAGCGGAAATCGGAGGCGCGCGATGAGCTCACCACCGGGGAGTGTCTTGCGGTCATGTGCCAGCTCGGGCAGAGCGCGCCCGGCGCGATGCTCGTGTTGACCGGAGGGGAACCGCTGTTGCGTCACGATCTGGCGCAATTGGTGCAAGCAGGCAGGGAGGCGGGTCTCATGCCGGTGATCGGCACAAACGGCACCTTGCTCGATGCGAGATGCGCCAAATCTCTCAGAGACGCCGGGGCTGCGGGTCTGAGCATCAGTCTCGACTCACCCGGCCCACATTTTCATGATCGGTTGCGGGGACTGCCGGGCGCGTGGGCCCGGGCGCGGCGCGGCCTCGCTGCGGCCGGTAAAGCGGGCTTGGCGATGGTCCTGCAAGCCACGGTGTTTGAAGACAATCGCGGTGATCTAACCGCGCTTGCGGATATCGCCGGGCAGGCCGGTGCGATGGCGTTCAACGTGTTTTTCCTGGTTTGCACCGGGCGCGGCGTGACGCAGAGCGATCTGACATCTGCGAGTTACGAGGAAACGCTGCGCCAGATCGCGCTGCTCCAGGAGCGGCACCCCGGAATGAAGATTCGCGCCCGCTGCGCGCCCTACATGCGCCGGATACAGGGGTTGCATGCGGGCGAAGGCAGCGGCAATTATGCCGACTGGTCGAGCGCCTGCCTCGCTGGCAGGCGTTATTTGCGCATCACACCGCAAGGATGCGTGACTCCCTGCCCCTACATCCCCGAGGTCGTTGGTGATCTGCGCCACACCCCGCTCGCGGAAATCTGGAACGAGAGCCCGGTGTTGCAGCGCCTGCGCCGGGAGCTACCGAAGGGCAAATGCGGCGGGTGCGATTATCGGTACAGCTGCGGCGGCTGCCGCGCGCGGGCGTTGACCCAGCACGGCGACCTCATGGCCGAGGATTCCAAGTGCCGCTACGTCAAGCCACCGGATCACTTGCCCGAGGCGCCACCCGCGCCCGTCGCGCGCCCCGCGGTGCGCTGGGAGCCGGAAGCCGAGGCGCGCCTGGAACGCATTCCCGCATTCCTGCGCCAGCGGGTCCGGGAACGGCTCGAGGAATACGCCGTCCGGGAAGGCGTGGATCCCATCACCGTCGCATTCATGGCCGCCCACCGGCCGCCCCACCTGTCGCCCGCCCGCCGACAGGATCCCGGGGGATGAGCGCAGTGATTGGCGTTCGATCCGCAACCGCGATTCTCGAAAGGCGCAGGGGTTTGCCGGCGCACGGTCCGGCAAACCCCTTTTTCTTGATGAGCATCAAGGAAGCGACTCGGCCTCCCACCTACTGTGCCGGGAAATCGCATGCAGCCCACGGGAGAGCGATGACCAGCATCTCCGAATTTCTCACCGCCGAGCACCGTCATGGCGACGAGCTGTTTGCCGCAGCGTCGCACGCCGTCGACCGCAACGACTGGCCTGCGTGCCGCGAGCGCTTTGGTGCATTCCATGAATCGCTCAGGCGCCACATGGCGATCGAGGAGCAGGTGCTGTTTCCGGCGTTCGAGCAGGCGACGGGGATCGCCGCCGGACCGACGCGGGTGATGCGGGACGAGCATCAGGAAATGCTGGCGCTGCTCGAAGGCATCGCGGCCGCCATCGCGGCGCGTGATGCAGCGCGCTTTCGCGGCCTCGCGCAATCCTTCTCCGCGCTGGTGGACTCGCACAGCGGCAAGGAGGAAAACGTGCTCTACCCGATGTGCGACGAGGCGCTGCCCGAGTTGAGCGGCGAGAAGCTGGCGGAAATGGTGTCGAAGCCGTGACCGCAGGAGCGGCGCCGGTGCAGCTGGAACTGTTCCAGACGATCGATGCGCGCGGGTGGGATCCGCCGGAACCGATGGTGCGCGTGCTGGAGGCGCTCGACGCTCTGCCGCGCCGCAGCAAGATCGTAGTGCTGCTCGATCGCGAGCCGCGCCCGCTGTTCCGCATCCTCAAGTTCCAGAGATTCGATTACCGCAGCGGCCCCGTCCCCGCTGGTCACTTCGAGGTTACGATCTGGCGAGCGGCTGACGCCTCTGCCCCGCGCGGAAGCCCGGGATAAAACATTGCGCTGACCGCAACCAGGACGGTCAGGGCCGCCCAGGCGTTGTGCGCCACTGCCGCCGCGACGGCGGCCCCGGAGCCCACCACGACGACGCCGATCAACCCTTGCACGAGCAGCATGGCGGTCACTGCCGCGGCGCCCTTGGCCGCCGCGCGATCGCGTGAGCGCAAACCCAGCGTGAGCGCGGCCCAGTAGAGCAACACTATCGCCGCCCCGAAACGATGCGCCATGTGCAACGCGCGC
>Ga0209108_10000416_pt1 | contig 23618 bp, 21 predicted proteins | sample Rifsed10ft1_FD_184003 | JGI IMG/M metagenome (GOLD analysis project Ga0209108, IMG submission 184003) | Soil microbial communities from Rifle, Colorado, USA - sediment 10ft 1 (version 2) | ecosystem: Environmental > Terrestrial > Deep subsurface > Rock core/Sediment | place: Rifle, Colorado...
CAGGCGCGTGTCCTTGCCGATCAGCACCGTTCCGCCTTCGGGCGCCAGCACGCGCGCTGCCGCGCTCGCCAGACGCAACGCGAAGTCGACGGTCATCGGGTGCCGCCCAACATGGCCACGGACGCCATCAGTGCCGAAATACTTGCGCGACAACTTCAGCCTCCCTTGAGCACCGCCGCAGCCACCTTCACGGCATCGACGGTTTCGGCGACATCATGCGCGCGAATGATCCGCGCGCCCTTCAAGACAGCGACCGTCGCCAGCGCCAGACTCCCATACAGCCGCTGATCGACAGGCTTGCCGAGTATAGTGCCAAGCATCGCCTTCCTTGACAGCCCCGCCAGCACCGGAACCCCCAGATCTGTGAGCTGCTGCAAGCCGTTCACCAGAGCGAGATTGTGCTGCAAGGTCTTGCCGAAGCCGAACCCCGGATCGACGACGATCCTCTCGCGCCGGATCCCTCCCCGCACGCAGTCCTCCAGACGGCGTTTCAGGAACTCGCGAACCTCTCGTACGACGTCGCCATAGCGCGGCTCGATCTGCATGGTCCGCGGCTCGCCCTGCATGTGCATCAGGCACACGGCAGCGCGCGTGCCGGCAGCGGCCACCAATGCGCCCGGTGATTGCAGGGCGCGAATGTCGTTGATCAGGGTGGCCCCCTCGTCCACGGCAGCGCGCATCACGTCGGGCTTGGATGTGTCTACCGAGACCGGCACGGACACTTTGACTGCTAGGGCCCGTATTACTGGCAGCACACGGCGCAGCTCGTCGTCCGTATCCACGTCGGGCGCACCGGGCCGCGTAGATTCGCCACCGATGTCCAATATTGCGGCACCCTGCTCGACCATCCGATGCGCGTGTTCGATGGCACGTCCCGCATCGAAGTAGCGTCCGCCATCGGAGAACGAATCGGGCGTGACGTTGAGCACGCCCATGACGCAGGGTTGCGTCAGGTCGAGGGTCCTGTCACCGCAGAGAAGCTGCATGACGGAAAACGGGGCAGCTCACGTCAAGGCCCGTGAGCCTCTCCTCGAGCACTAACCGCTAGTGCTGCCCGGCGGGCGTTCCGATCGCGGGGCCAGGCTTCTCTGCCGGCTTGGTTGTGGCAGGCGTCGGCACCGAGTCATCCCAATCCTTCGGCGGACGCGGCGTACGCCCGTCCATGATGTCCTTGAGCTGCTCCTCGTCGATGGTCTCGTACTTCATCAAGGCCTCGGCCATCGTGTGCAGCTTGTCAAGGCTGCTGGTGACGATCTGGCGCGCCCGCTGGAAATTGTTGTCGATCACGCGGCGAACCTCCTCGTCGATTGCGTGCGCGGTGACGTCCGAGACCTGCTTGTGCTGGGTCACGCTGCGGCCAAGGAACACCTCGCCACTTTCCTCGCTGTAGGTCAAGGGCCCCAGCCGATCCGAGAGGCCCCACTTGGTCACCATGTTGCGGGCGAGCTCGGTGGCGCGCTCGATGTCATTCGCTGCGCCGGTCGTCACGGCCTCGGCGCCGAAGATCAGTTCCTCGGCGACGCGACCGCCGAACAGCGTCGTGATTCGGCTCTCGAGCCTGCGCTTGCTGGTGCTGTAGCGGTCGCCCTCGGGCAGGAACATGGTCACCCCCAGCGCGCGGCCACGCGGGATGATCGTGACCTTGTACACGGGATCGTGCTCGGGAACGCTCAAGCCCACGATGGCGTGACCTGCTTCGTGGAACGCGGTCATGCGTTTCTCATCCTCGCTCATGACCATCGAGCGCCGCTCGGCGCCCATCATGATCTTGTCCTTGGCGCGCTCGAATTCGTCCATCGTCACCAGGCGGCGGTTGGCGCGCGCGGCGAACAGCGCCGCCTCGTTGACGAGGTTGGCGAGATCCGCGCCGGAGAATCCCGGCGTACCCCGCGCGATGATGGAGGGCTTGACGTCGTCCGCGATCGGCACGCGCCGCATGTGCACCTTGAGAATCTGTTCGCGCCCACGCACGTCGGGGAGCGGAACCACGACCTGCCGGTCGAACCGACCCGGGCGCAGCAAAGCCGGATCGAGCACATCGGGCCGGTTGGTGGCGGCGATGACGATGACGCCTTCGTTGCCCTCGAAGCCGTCCATCTCGACCAGTAACTGATTCAGAGTCTGCTCGCGTTCGTCGTGACCGCCGCCCAGGCCCGCGCCCCGGTGACGGCCTACAGCGTCGATTTCGTCGATGAAGATGATGCATGGCGCGTGCTTCTTGGCCTGCTCGAACATGTCGCGCACTCGCGAGGCGCCAACGCCCACAAACATCTCCACGAAATCCGAACCCGAGATGGTGAAGAACGGCACTTTTGCTTCGCCGGCAATGGCGCGCGCAAGCAGAGTCTTGCCGGTGCCCGGCGAGCCGACCATCAGCACGCCCTTCGGGATCTTGCCGCCGAGCTTCTGGAACTTGCCCGGGTCCTTGAGGAAATCGACGATCTCGCCGACCTCTTCTTTGGCCTCATCGACGCCCGCAACGTCGGCGAACGTCACGGTGACCTGGTCCTCGCCCAGCAGTCGCGCGCGGCTCTTGCCGAACGACATCGCGCCGCGGCCACCGGCCGCGCCCTGCATCTGGCGCATGAAATAGATGAATATCGCGACCAGCAGCAGCACCGGGAAGGCGGAGATGAACAGCTGACCGAAGAAATTGGGCCTATCCTCGGGCGCTCCCCAGGTCGTGACACCCTCCCTTTCCAGCAATCCGATGAGTGGGGTGTTGTCGGTTTCCGGGCTATAGATGCGGTACTTGGTGCCGTTGGGCTCGGTGGCCTCGATGATCGGGCCCTTGATCACCGCGGTGTCGATCGACTTGCTCCTGACCTTCTGGAGAAAGGTCGAGTAGGCCATGTCCTGCACCGCACTCGAACGAGGACTGAAATTGCTGAACACCGTGAGCAGCACGACGGCGATCACGACCCACAGCAGGATGTTCTTGGTCAAGTCGTTCAAGTAGCGGACCTCGGCAACAGCGGTATCAAATGAGTGATTGGCACACGTTTGACTGGAGGATTCGGCGGGTGTTCCAGACCCTACACCATCTTCCGGCCCCTAGCCAGCAAGTACACCTCGGCGCTGCGGGCGCGCGAGGCCGCGGGTTTGCGCAGTTTCACAGTCGCAAAGCGGCGGCGGATCTCCCGCACGAGCTCCTGGAATCCGCTCCCCTGGAACAGCTTGAGCAGCAAGTCGCCTCCGGGCTTCAGGACCTCGTCTGCGAACTCGAGCGCCAGTTCGGCGAGATGCATGGCGCGCGGCTGGTCCACGGCATCAATGCCGCTCAGATTGGGGGCCATATCCGACATTACAAGATCCGCTTTTCGCCCCGCCAACGCCGCACGCAACTGATCCAGCGCTCCTTGCTCACGAAAGTCGCCCTGAACGAACGTGACACCCGGAACCGCGTCCATCGGCAGGATGTCTAGCGCGAAGACTTCGCCGCGTCCGGCCAGCATGCGGGCCGCAAACTGGCTCCAGCCACCCGGAGCCGCCCCAAGATCGATGATCAGCATTCCGGGCCGGATAAAACGCTCGGCACGCTGGATCTGCTCCAGTTTGAACACGGCGCGTGAGCGCCAGCCCTCTTGCCGGGCTCGTCTGACGTAGGGGTCTTTCGCGTGCTCCTGCAGCCAGCGGCTGCTGCTCTTGCTGCGCTTGGGCATGGATGATTCGCGGCCTCGGGCCACGGGCCTCAGGCATCGGGCAGGAGAATGCGCCGCAGCTTTGCGTCCGGGCGGTACAACACGGCCACGTGTCCGACCCGCTGCACGAGCGTACTGCGGGTACGCCGCGTGAGCTCCTCGATGACGTTGTCGCGCTCCGCCCGATCATCGCAGCGGACGCGCACCTTGAGCAGTTCGTGATCCGTCAGCGCCCGTTCCAGTTCCTCGATGACGGCGTCATTCAGCCCCGCGGTGCCGACGGTCACGATGGGCCGTCGCGGATGCGCGAGGCGCCGCAGATGTTTCAGCTGCCGCTCATTCATGCGTAGCGCACGTTGACGATCTCGTAGCTGCGCCGGCCGGCCGGTACGTCGACGCCGACCACGTCACCCTTGCTCCTGGCCACCAGAGCGCGCGCAATCGGCGAGCCGATCGAAATCAGGCCGCGACGGATATCGGCCTCGTCCTCACCGACGATCTGATAGGTGATCCTGGAACCATCGTCCTGATCCTCGAGCTCTACCGTGGCACCGAAGACCACGCGCTCGCTCGGCGGCAGGCGCGCCACGTCGATCACCTCTGCATTGGCCAGGCGCTTCTCGATCTCGTTGATGCGGCCCTCTATGAAACTCTGTTGCTCGCGCGCCGCGTGATACTCGGCGTTTTCGCTCAGATCGCCGTGCGAGCGCGCCTCGGAGATCGCCTTGATGATGTTGGGGCGGTCCTCGCTCTTCAGCCGCTTGAGCTCGGTCCGCAGCCGCTCGGCGCCAGCGAGCGTCACCGGGCTGCGCTTCACGCCACCAGCTCCTTGTGCAGGTCCTGCAGCCGATTGACCTCGACTTCATTCAGATGATCGAGCGCATCGCAGGTAGCGCGCCCCGCCGCGATGGTCGTGTAGTAGGTCACGCGCCGGTGCACGGCCTCGCGGCGGATTGAACGCGACTCGCGGATCGCCTGCTTGCCCTCGGTCGTGTTGACGATGAGATGAATCTCGTCGTTCTTGATCATGTCGACGATGTGCGGCCGGCCTTCACGGACCTTGTTGGCGCGACGGCAGGCGATGCCGGCTTCGGAAAGCGCCTTGGCCGTGCCGTCGGTGGCGACGATCTCGAAGCCCCGGGCGATCAGCATTCTTGCCAGCTCCACCGCGCCGGGCTTGTCGCGATCGCGGACGCTCACCAGACACACGCCACGCGTTGGCAATGTGACTCCCGATGCGGCTTGTGCCTTCGCATAAGCCTCGCCAAACGTTCGCCCGGTGCCCATCACCTCGCCGGTGGATTTCATTTCCGGTCCCAGGATCGGATCGGCCTCAGGGAATTTTATGAACGGGAATACCGCTTCCTTGACCGAGAAGTAGCCGGGGATCCGTTCGTTCAACGAGCCGAGATCCTTGAGTTTGCGCCCCGTCATGACGCGTGCCGCGACCTTCGCCAGTGGCACGCCCGTCGCCTTGGAGACAAACGGCACCGTGCGCGACGCGCGTGGATTCACCTCGAGGATGTAGACGATGCCATTCTGGATCGCAAACTGGACGTTCATCAGGCCGACCACATGCAGCGCTTTGGCAAGCCGCCGCGTCTGGGCACGCAGCTCCTCCTGCAATTCCGGCGTGAGCCCGTTCGGCGGCAGCGAGCAACCCGAATCGCCCGAATGCACGCCCGCCTGCTCGACGTGTTCCATGATGCCCCCGATCAGGACATCCTCACCGTCGCAGATCGCGTCGACATCCACTTCGACGGCCAGATCGAGGAAGCGATCGAGCAATACCGGGCTGTCATTCGACACCTTGACGGCATCGGTCATGTAGGCGCGCAGATCCTCCTCGGTGAAAACGACCTCCATCGCACGCCCGCCCAGAACGTAGGACGGTCGCACCACCAGCGGAAATCCCACTTCACGCGCCAGCACGACTGCCTGTTCCTCGGTGCGTGCTGTGGCATTGGCCGGTTGCTTGAGTCCGAGATTCCTGACGAGCTGCTGGAAGCGCTCGCGATCCTCGGCGACATCGATCGAATCGGGAGTTGTCCCGATGATCGGCGCACCCGCCGCCGCAAGCGCCCGCGCCAGCTTGAGGGGCGTCTGCCCGCCGTATTGCACGATGACGCCCTCCGGCTTTTCGAGAGTGATGATCTCCATCACATCCTCGAACGTGAGCGGCTCGAAGTAGAGTCGGTCGGAGGTGTCGTAATCGGTCGAGACCGTTTCCGGGTTGCAGTTGATCATGATGGTCTCGAAGTCGTCTTCGCGCAGCGCCAGCGCCGCGTGCACGCAGCAGTAGTCGAATTCGATGCCCTGCCCGATGCGGTTGGGCCCACCGCCCAGGATCACGATCTTGCGCCGCCCGGTCGGTGCGGCCTCACACTCCTCCTCGTAGGTCGAATAGAGATAGGCCGTCGAGGTGGCGAACTCGGCCGCGCAGGTATCGACGCGCTTGTACACGGGATGCACGGCAAACTTGTGTCTCCGTTTGCGGATGACCGGTTCGTCGATCTGCAGCAGTCTCGCCAGCCGGCCGTCGGAGAATCCCTTGCGCTTGAGCATGCGTAATCGCCCGGCGTCCAGCGACTCGAGACCGCCGCTGCGCACCTTCTTCTCTTCCTCCAGGAGATCCTGAACCTGCCCGAGGAACCAGCGATCGATGTGCGTCAGTTCCGCCACGCGTTCGATGGACCAGCCCGCGCGGAACGCATCGGCGACATACAGCAGCCTGTCGGCGCCCGGGAAGCCGAGCTCGTACGCCAGTGCATGGGAACCCTCTTCGTCGAGGGGCAGGGAAATCCGCTCATCGAGACCGTCGCAGCCAGTCTCGAGGCTCCGCAGCGCCTTGTGCAGCGACTCCTGGAAGGTGCGTCCGATCGCCATCGCTTCGCCGACGGACTTCATCTGCGTCGTCAGGCGCGTATTGGCTCCGGGGAACTTCTCGAAGGTGAAGCGCGGGACCTTGGTCACCACGTAGTCGATGGTGGGCTCGAAGGAGGCCGGCGTCGCGCCGCCGGTGATCTCGTTCTTCAGCTCATCGAGCGTGTAACCCACGGCAAGCTTGGCGGCGATTTTTGCGATCGGGAAGCCTGTCGCCTTCGAGGCCAGCGCCGAGGAACGCGACACGCGGGGATTCATCTCGATCACCAGCAGGCGCCCATCCTGCGGATTGACCGCGAACTGCACGTTCGACCCGCCGGTATCGACCCCGATCTTGCGCAGGACCGCGATCGAGGCGTCGCGCATGCGCTGGTATTCCTTGTCCGTCAGCGTCTGGGCGGGCGCCACCGTAATTGAATCGCCGGTGTGCACCCCCATCGGGTCGAGGTTCTCGATCGAACACACGATGATGCAGTTGTCATTGTGGTCGCGGATCACTTCCATCTCGAATTCTTTCCAGCCGAGTACTGACTCCTCGAGCAGCACCTCGTTGGTGGGCGAGGCATCGAGACCACGCGCCACGATCTCCTCGAACTCGTCGCGGTTGTAAGCGATCCCGCCACCGCTGCCGCCGAGCGTGAACGAGGGCCGGATGACCGTTGGATAGCCGATCTCGGCTTGGACCGCGAGCGCCTCTTCCATGCTGTGCGCGATGCGCGCGCGCGGCACGTCGAGGCCAATCTCGCGCATCGCGTTGCGGAACAATTCCCGGTCTTCCGCCATGTCGATCGCCTGACGCGAGGCCGCGATCAGCTCGACGTTGTATTTCTCCAGCACGCCTTCGCGGACCAGGTCGAGCGCGCAATTGAGGGCTGTCTGTCCGCCCATCGTCGGCAGGAGCGCACTCGGCGTTTCCTTCTCGATGATGCGCGCGACGGTTCTCCAGTTGACGGGCTCGATGTAGATCGCATCCGCCATCTCCGGGTCCGTCATGATCGTGGCCGGATTGGAATTCACCAGGATGACGCGGTAGCCCTCCTCCTTGAGCGCCTTGCAGGCCTGGGCACCGGAATAGTCGAACTCGCATGCCTGCCCGATGATGATCGGACCGGCGCCGATGATCAGGATGCTTTCGAGATCGTCACGTCGAGGCATGCGTGCGGCTCGCGCTTGGAAATTTCGGCGCGCGCGACACCTGTTGCAGGCGCTTCACCATCAGATACAGGAAGTGCTCGAACAGAGGCCTGAGGTCGTGCGGCCCGGGGCTGGCCTCGGGGTGCCCCTGGAAACTGAATGCCGGTCGATCGGTGCGTGCGATTCCCTGCAGAGAGCCATCGAAAAGCGAGCGGAAGGTCGGTTTTGCAGTAGCAGGCAGCGTCGCCTCGTCGACAGCGAAGCCGTGGTTCTGGCTGGTGATGAACACTCGCCCGGTGGCGAGCTCCTGCACCGGGTGATTCGCGCCGTGGTGCCCGAACTTCATCTTGACCGAGCGCGCGCCGCTTGCGAGTCCCAGCAGCTGGTGGCCGAGACAGATGCCGAACACGGGGATATCCGTTTCAAGGAACTGTTGAATCGCGCGGATCGCATAGTCGCAGGGTTCGGGATCGCCCGGGCCATTCGAGAGAAAGATGCCGTCCGGATTGAGCGCGAGCACTTTGTCCGCAGGCGTCATCGCTGGCACGACCGTCATGCGACAACCGTAGTCAGCAAGCAGTCGCAGAATATTGCGCTTGATGCCGAAGTCGTAGGCGACAACATGCAGGCGCGCAGCCGGTCGCGGCAGGTGATGCGAGTTGACGCGCCACAAGCTGCCTTCATTCCATTGGTATTGGCGCTTGGTCGTGACGACCTTGGCGAGGTCCATGCCCTTGAGTCCGGGAAACTTGCGCGCTGCCCGTGCCGCCGCCGTCTCATCGATCGAATCGCCGGTCATGATGCACCCGGCCTGCGCACCCTTGTCGCGCAGGATGCGCGTCAGCTTGCGAGTGTCGATCTCCGCGATCGCGACGAGCTTGCCGCGCTGGAGGAACTCCGCCAGCGACTCCGAAGCGCGCCAGCTGCTCGCCAGCAGCGGCAGATCGCGCACCACCAGACCCGCGGCGTAGATGGCGGAGGATTCGAGGTCTTCTGAATTCGCGCCGGTATTGCCGACATGCGGATACGTCAGCGTGACGATCTGCCGGCAGTACGACGGGTCGGTGAGGATTTCCTGATAGCCGGTGATCGCAGTATTGAATACGACTTCGCCGGTGGTATTGCCCTTGGCGCCGATCGAGATACCCCGGAAGACGGTCCCGTCCTCCAGGGCGAGCACAGCCGGAACAGTCACTCGGGTGTCCCCTTCGCCAGCGGAATCGATGATTCGAGGTGCCCATGTGCAAAGCGGGAGGAGCTCTTCATCAGAACTCCATCCCGCTTTGACAGACTACCCTAGTGGCAACGGCCGGAATTCTACGAACTCGACTCACGAGTGTCCACGCCGGAAATGGCCCGTATTGCCACGGCGGCTCGCCATCCAGCTACAAGAAACAACCAGAGCAATGGTTTGCAAGCTCATGATATTATTTAATAACATCATGAAATTTATAGAGACCGGGTGGCTGCCGACTGAGCCATTGAGCGGCTCGAATCGCGCCACGCGCAAAGATGCGTCGGTCGCTGGCGCGATGCATCAGGCTCAAGGTCTCGCCCGGCCCCGAAAAGTGCACCGTATGTTCGCCGACAGCGTCACCGGCGCGCACGACCGCGAAACCGATCTTGCCGCGCTGACGCGCGCCGACGTTGCCCTCCCAGCTCAGGATCGCTGACTGCGAGAAATTCACCCCGCGTGCCGCTGCGATCGTCTCGCCGAGGCGCAACGCAGTGCCCGAAGGCGCATCAGCCTTGTCGCGATGATGGAGATCGACAATATCGGCATCGAACTCCTCGTCCAGAGTGCGCGCCGCGAGTGCCGCGAGTTTCTCTAGCACGGCGACCCCGAGACTCATGTTCGGTGCCACGAGAATCGGCAAGCTCGCGGCGCTCGCCGTCAGCTGGGCGCGCACCTCATCGCTCAGGGCCGTCGTGCCGATGACGAGCGCAGCCCGGTGCCTTTCGCATGCTCGAAGATTGTCCCGAACGGCTGTCGCGAGCGTGAAATCGATGGCGACGTGGGCGCCCTTGAGCGCCTCGTCCCGATCGCAGCTGGCTTTGACTCCGAGCGCCGTCGTCCCGATCAATTCGGCGACGTCGCGCCCCGCGGCGGCATTCCCTGGCGATGTGAGCGCACCCGTGAGCTTCATATCGGTGACTTCAGGCAAGACTTGCAGCAAGGCGCGTCCCATGCGGCCCGTGATTCCAAGGACGGCGAGATTGATCACACCGAGCGCCTGATGTTGTCGAAGAACTGCTTCACGCCACTGAGCCACGTCTGCTCGCGTGGATTATGCTGCTTGTGGTCGCGTCGGAGCGATTCCTCGAGCTTGCGGATCAATTCCTTCTGTTCGGCGGAAAGCTTCACCGGCGTCTCGACGACCACGCGACAGAACAGATCACCGGTCGGCCCACCGCGCACTGGCCGCACGCCCTTCTCGCGCAGGCGGAACACCCGCCCCGATTGAGTCTCGGCCGGAATCTTGAGCTTGACCTGACCATCGAGCGTCGGCACTTCGAGCTCCCCGCCGAGCACGGCGGTGGCAAAGCTCACCGGCACCTCGCACGACAGGTGGCTGCCGTCGCGCTCGAAGATCGGATGCTCGCGGACGTGGACTTCGACGTAGAGATCGCCCGCGGGTCCACCGTTTCGCCCGGCCTCGCCTTCAGCCGCAAGACGGATTCGATCGCCATTGTCTACGCCGGGTGGAATCTTGACTGTGAGCGTCCTGGAGCGACGCACGCGGCCCTGACCATGGCACGTGTCGCAGGGCTTCTGGATGACCTGGCCACGACCCTTGCACCGCGGGCAGGTCTGCTGAACGCTGAAGAATCCCTGGCTCATGCGCACCTGCCCGTGACCGCCGCAGGTATCGCAGGCGACGGGGGTCGATCCCTTGGCCGCGCCAGTGCCGCCGCAGGTCTCGCATTCACCGAGCGTCTGGAAGTCGATTTCGACGCTGTCGCCGAACACAGCCTGATCGAGATCGAGCTCCAGCCCGTAGCGCAGGTCGGCGCCGCGGAAAACTTGCGTTCGTCCGCGGCGACCGCCACCGAAAATATCGCCGAAGACGTCGCCCAGGATGTCGCCAAAGGCATCTGCGGCACTGAATCCGGCGCCGGCCCGCGTGGCTTCGACACCGGCGTGGCCAAACTGATCGTAGGCGGCGCGCTTCTGCGCGTCGGTCAGGACTTCGTAGGCTTCCTTGGCCTCCTTGAAGTTCTCTTCGGCGTCCTTGTCGTCCGGATTGCGGTCGGGATGAAACTTCATCGCCAGCCGCCGATAAGCCTTCTTGATCTCGGCTTCGGTCGCGGTGCGGGCCACATCCAGGACCACGTAGTAGTCGCGCTTCGCCATCGTTTCGAGCGGTGTCAGGTTTGGCTTACGTCCGGCACCGACTTAACGCGTTATGAGGACTTGCGCTCCTTGCCCTTTACTTCCTCGAACTCCGCATCGAGCACGTCATCCTTTCCCTGGCCACCACTGCCCGCGGCGCCTGCACCGGCATCAGCAGTTCCGCGCTGTGCGCCCTCGCCTTGCGACTGGGCGCGCTGGGCGATCGCAGCCGAGGCTTGCGCCAGCAACTCGGACTTCTTCTGAATGGCGTCCTTGTCATCGCCGGCCAGCGCCGTCTTCAGTTCACTCAATGCCGACTCGACGCTGTGCCGCTCCTCCGCGCTCACCTTGTCGCCCAGATCCTTGAGTGCCTTCTCGGTCGCGTGCAACAGCGCGTCGCCGCGATTGCGCACATCGACCAGCTCGCGGAAGCGCTTGTCTTCCTCGGCGTGCGCTTCGGCGTCTTTCACCATGCGCTGGATTTCCTGCTCATTGAGGCCGCTGGATGCCTTGATGACGATCTTCTGCTCCTTGCCGGTCGCCTTGTCCTTGGCATTGACGTGCAGGATGCCATTGGCATCGATGTCGAAGGTGACTTCGATCTGCGGCACGCCACGCGGCGCAGGCGGAATATCCGTGAGATCGAAGCGCCCGAGCGACTTGTTGTCGGCTGCGCGCGTGCGTTCGCCCTGCAGCACGTGAATGGTCACCGCCGTCTGGCTGTCGGAAGCCGTCGAGTACACCTTGGTGGCCTTCGTCGGAATCGTGGTGTTCTTCTCGATGACGTGATCCACCACGGCGCCCTCGGTCTCTATGCCGAGCGAAAGCGGTGTGACATCGAGCAGCAGCACGTCCTTGACGTCGCCCGCAAGCACGCCCGCCTGGATCGCCGCGCCCACCGCCACCGCCTCGTCCGGGTTCACGTCCTTGCGCGGCTCCTTGCCGAAGAACTCGCGCACGACTTTCTGCACCAGCGGCATGCGCGTCTGCCCGCCGACGAGAATCACTTCGCCCACGTCCTTGGCTGACAATCCCGCGTCCTTGAGCGCAATGCGACAGGGCTCGATGGTCTTGTTGACCAGTTCTTCCACCAGCGACTCGAGCTTGGCACGCGTCAGCTTGATGTTGAGGTGCTTCGGGCCGCTGGCATCTGCCGTGATGTATGGCAGATTGATGTCGGTCTGCTGGCTTGAAGACAGCTCGATTTTCGCCTTCTCTGACGCTTCCTTGAGGCGTTGCACCGCGAGCGGGTCCTTGCGGACATCAACGCCGCTCTCCTTCCTGAACTCGTCCGCCAGGAAGGTGATGATGCGCAGGTCGAAATCCTCGCCGCCGAGGAAGGTATCGCCATTGGTCGAGAGCACCTCGAACTGGCGCTCACCGTCGATCTCCGCGATCTCGATGACGGAAATGTCGAACGTGCCGCCACCTAAGTCATAGACCGCGATCTTGCGATCGCCACCGCTCTTGTCGAGCCCGTAGGCGAGCGCGGCCGCGGTCGGCTCGTTGATGATGCGCTTGACGCTCAGGCCCGCAATGCGCCCGGCATCCTTGGTCGCCTGGCGCTGCGAATCATTGAAATACGCGGGCACGGTAATCACCGCTTCGGTGACGGTCTCGCCGAGGTAGTCCTCAGCCGTCTTCTTCATTTTCATGAGCACCCGGGCCGAGACCTCGGGTGGGGCCATGGCCTTGCCCTGCACCTCGACCCACGCGTCGCCGTTGTCGGCCTTGACGATCTTGTACGGCACCATGCCGATGTCCTTCTGCACCACGGCGTCATCAAAGCGGCGACCGATGAGACGCTTGATCGCGAACAGGGTGTTCTGCGGATTGGTGACTGCCTGGCGCTTGGCCGACTGACCGACGAGGATCTCGTTGTCCTTGGTGAAGGCCACGATTGAGGGGGTGGTCCGGTCGCCCTCGCTGTTCTCGATGACGCGGGGCTTGCCGCCCTCCATGATGGCGACACAGGAATTGGTCGTTCCCAGGTCGATGCCGATCGTCTTAGCCATGTCGCAAACTCCTCGAGAAAGCGTGAAAACTGCCTGCCTGAATGGGGCGATCCGCCGCCGTTTCAAGCACCGGGGGCCTTGGCAACGATGACGCGGGCCGGGCGCAGGAGGCGGCCATTGAGCTGATAGCCCTTCTGGACGACCTGGAGCACCGAATTGGGTTCGGCCTGGTCCGATTCCTGCATCGCCATGGCCTCGTGGATCTGCGGGTCGAAAGGCTCGCCCAGGGGGTCGATCTCGGTGATGTTGAACTTCTCGAAGGCGCGCGCGAGCAGCTTCAGGGTTGCCTGCTTTCCTGACAGGAGACTGCGGACATCGGCCTTCTCACCCGCTTCCAGCCCCAACTCGAGGCTGTCGCGGACCGCGAGGAGCTCGGCGGCGAATTTCTCCAGTCCGTAGCGATGCGCATTCTCGACATCCCGGATCGCCCGCCTGCGGATATTCTCGATCTCGGCCAGGGCGCGCAAATGATTGTCGCGGCTTTCCTCAGCCTTCGCCTCGGCGGCCGCCAAAGCCTGCTGGAGCTCGTCGCTCCCACGCTGCTGGTCAGGCGTATCGAGAAGAACCGCGGTAGCTTCCGGGTCGCCGTCCGCCAAGATGCCTTCTGCGGCACTGCGCGGATCGGAATCCTTGTGGCCGATGGTCATGAACGATGATTCTCCGGTGGCCGGCGTGGCGGTCTGCGTCGGGAGCGAAAGGATAGCAGGACGGCCCTCGAGAGTAGGGGCTAGCGGCGGGAATTCAAGGCGGCGCCAAGCAGGCGGGCCGTGATGTCGACGATCGGGATGACCCGCTCGTAGGCCATCCGGGTCGGCCCGATGACTCCCAGCACGCCAACCACCTCGTTATCCAGCGTGTAAGGGGCGGCGACCAGGCTGATGTCATCGAGAATCGTGTAGCCCGACTCGTGGCCAATGAAGATCTGCACGCCTTCGGCGCGCAGGCTCTGGTCGAGCAGGTGCAGGATGTCGCGCTTCTCGTTGAACGCCTCGAATAACCGGCGCAGCTTTTCGACGTTGGAAAGCTCCGCAAACCCCATCAGGTTGGTTTCACCGGCGATCACGAAGCCGGACGATTCGCGCTGGCCGGAATCGACCACCTGCTGCGCGATCTGGATGGCGTCCAGCATGAGCTGATTCATGTGGCGCCGCGTCTCATGCAACTGGGCCAGCAACTCATCACGCGCTTCGGTGAGCGTATGCCCGCGGAACTGCTCGTTGAGATAGTTGGCCGCGCGCCGCAGCTCGTCCTGTGAGTAGGAGCGGTCGAGCTGCAGGATCCGGTTCTGCACCTCGCGCCCGTTCACCACGAGGATGGTCAAGACCCGATTGTCCGAGAGGCCCACGAACTCGATCTGCGTGACCGCGGCATGTGCCTGCCGGGGAATCGTGACCACGCCGGCGAGCTGGGTGATCGCCGACAGCACCTGTGAGGCGGCCGCCGCCAGGGCCTTGGGCTCGGCCTGGTGCCCTTCAAGCCGCCGCTGCAACTGCAGGATCTCGGGCTCGTCGAGCGGCTTGAGCTTGAGCAACGAGTCGACGAACAGCCGGTAGCCCTTGTCGGTCGGAATGCGACCCGCCGAGGTATGCGGCGATATCACAAAGCCGAGCTGCTCGAGGTCGGCCATGACGTTGCGGATCGTCGCCGAGCTGAGATTGAGGCCCGACTCGCGCGACAAGGTGCGTGAGCCCACCGGCTGACCGTCGCGGATATAGCTCTCGATCAGCACCTTGAGCAGGCGCTGCGCGCGCTCGGTCAGAATCTCATCCGCGGTATCCATCGGCATTCTGGGTCAAGACCCTGTAATGTCAGGGTATTCAGCGTGTACTTCAAGGTCGATAACTAACAATGGGCCTGCCGCGAAGTCAAGACGGCGGACGAAGTCCGCCACCGTGGTTGGCCGGCTGACGGAACGCATGCTAAAAGAATTGAGAACACGTTCACCATGAGCAATCCCTTCAGAGCCTGCGCACTCATCGGCCGGCATAGCGATCCGCGTGTCGCCGACTCGATGCTGACTCTCGCGCGCCATCTTGCCGCACGCGGGGTCACGGTGCTCGTCGATCGCGAGGTAAAGCTCGATTTCGGCGCCACGCGCGTCACCGCCATCGAGAATCGAGGGATTGGCCAGCGCGCCAACCTCGTCATCGCCATCGGCGGCGACGGCACGATGCTGTACGCCGCCCGGCTGGTCGCCACAAGCAACGTGCCGCTGCTCGGGATCAACCGTGGCCGCCTCGGATTCCTCACCGACGTCTCTCCGGAAGACATGCTCGAGCGGCTCGACGATATCTTCGATGGTCGTTATTCCGAGGACCGCCGTACTCTGCTCGAGGCCAGACTGCAGCCACAGCATGGCGCCGAAGCAGCGCTGACTGCGCTCAATGACGTGGTGATTCAGAAGTGGGAAACCGGGCGCATGCTCGATTTCGAGACCTGGATCGACGGCCGGTACCTCAACACGCACGGCAGCGATGGGCTGATCGTGGCGACCGCGACCGGCTCAACGGCCTACGCGCTCTCCTGCGGCGGGCCGATCATCCAGCCCGATCTCGACGTCCTGGTCATGGTGCCCATCTCGCCACACACGCTGAGCGACCGTCCCATCGTCGTGCCGAGCGGTTCCAGCATCGAGATCCGGTTGGTTGAGAGACCGGACACGCGAGCGCAGGTCATGTGCGACGGTGCCGTGCTGGGCGAACTGCAAGCGACTGATCGGCTGTCGGTTGGTCCGTCGAAGCACCGCATCACGCTGCTACATCCGCCCGGATACGACTATTACCGATTGCTGCGCTCGAAACTGCACTGGGGCCGGGGCGCATTCGACGGCCCGCTCGGTGCCGGTCCACGCCCCCGTGAGCGCTGACACTTGCTCACGTATCTGCGAATCCGCGATTTCGCCATCATCGACGAGCTCGAACTCGATCTCGGAGCCGGGCTGACCGCGCTCACTGGCGAGACCGGCGCAGGCAAATCAATCGTCGTCGATGCACTGGCGCTTGCGGCCGGTGGCCGTGCAAGCAGCGATGTCGTTCGCCACGGCGCCGAACGCGCGGAAGTCGCTGCGACCTTTGATCTCGCCGGATCCGCACCCATCCGCCGCTGGCTGGAGTCCCAGGCGATCGACTGCGAGGGTGAATGCATCCTGCGCCGCGTGATCTCGCGTGACGCGCGGTCGCGCGCGTTCATCAATGGCCAGCCGGTACCGCTGCAGACGCTGCGGGAGCTCGGCGAGCAACTCGTCGACATTCACGGCCAGCAGGAATTCCTGTCACTGACGCGCCCGGCGGCGCAACTGACGCTGGTCGACTCACACGGAAAGCATGAGTCGCTCGTACAGCAGGCCCGCGACGCCCACGAGCGCTGGCGCGCTTTGCGCGATGAACACGCCGAGCTCGAAGCGGCAGGACGCGATCGGGACGCACGACTCGAACTGTTGCGCTACCAGGTGCGGGAGCTGGAAGCGCTGGCGCTCAAGCCCGCCGAGCTGCCAGAGCTCAACGCCGAGCAACGGCGCCACGCCAATAGCGGCCGGCTCGTCGACGGTGCGCGCCAGGCACTCGATCTGGTCTACGAGAACGATTCTTTCAGCGCACACCAGGCGGTGGGACGCGCACTCACGGCGCTACGCGGCATCACTGCGCTCGATCCGCGACTCTCGGACACCGAGAAACTGCTGGAAGAGGCGCGCATCGGTCTGCGTGAATCCGTGGATTCGTTGCGCCGGTATCTCGATGCGATGGAAGTCGACCCTGAGCGCCAGGACTGGGTCGAGCGCCGCGTGGCCACCATCGAAGAGCTGGCACGCAAGCATCGGCTGCCCGCCGAGGAATTGCCGATTCATCTCGAGCGATTGACCACCGAGCTTGCCCGACTCGAGTCCCATGAATCGACGCTGGAATCGATCCGGCAGAGACTGTCCACCGCACGCTCGGACTACGCGCTGTCCGCCGGCAAACTGTCTGCGGCGAGAACGAGTGCCGCCGGCGCGCTGACGCGCGATGTGTCGCGGCTGATGCAGACCCTCGGCATGACCGGCGGGCGATTTCAGGCGGCCATCACCAGCGACGAGGCTGGGGAACCGGGACCTGCCGGTGTCGACGCTGCAGAGTTCCTCGTGAGTGCCAATCCCGGACAACCACTCAAACCCCTCGTTCGAGTCGCTTCCGGCGGTGAGCTCTCGCGCATCAGTCTCGCGATCCAGGTCGCTGCGCTCGGAAAGGCCATTACGCCTTGCGTCGTGTTCGATGAGGTCGATGCCGGCGTGGGTGGCGCCGTCGCCGAAATCGTCGGCCGGCAGCTCAGCGCCCTCGGTGAACGCGCACAGGTGCTGTGCGTCACCCACCTTCCGCAGGTCGCGAGTCAGGCCGACCAGCACGTCCGTGTCGCCAAGCTCACGGACGGACGCAGTACACGCACGGTGCTGAACGAGTTGCGGGGAACGGAACGCGTCGAGGAGCTGGCGCGCATGCTCGGCGGTGTCGAGATCACGCAGAAGGCGCGCGATCATGCTCGCGATATGCTCAGGCGCGGCACCGGCGGCACGCGCGCGCGTCCGGGGAGCTGATCCGTCGGACATGACGTCGAGGCCTTCTCGTCTCGACTGATCCCCATCTACCCGTCCTTCTTTATTGCATCCACGCTTCGATAGCGTCTCCCGCGTATTTCAGCGCTGGATACCACGATGCGAGTCGTTGCGTGTGGGTAGATGGGGATCAGTCGAGACGAGAAGGCCTCGCGAAAGAAGCCTGCCGTCGGCGCGTCAGCGAGCTTTGCGGCTCGGACACCCGGGTTTGCGACAGCGGCCGTACAAGATGAGCGAATGGTCGTTGATGTCGAAACCCATGCGCTTGGCTACGGCCGTCTGACGTTCTTCGATGCCGCTATCGAGAAACTCTTCGACGCGGCCGCAGTCGAGACAGACGATATGATCGTGATGCGCGCCCTGGTTGAGCTCGAACACCGCCATTCCGTTCTCGAAATGATGGCGCGTGACGAGTCCCGCCGCTTCGAACTGCGTGAGCACCCGGTACACGGTTGCGAGCCCGATGTCCTCGTTCGATTCGATCAGGATCTTGTAGATGTCCTCCGCGCTGAGATGGCGCGGCGATCCGTGCTCGAGGATCTCCAGGATCTTGAGCCGCGGGAGCGTGACCTTGAGGCCCGCCTTGCGCAGGTCCTTGCCTTCCAACAGAAAGCCTCCACCAGACGGCTGTCGTAACCGCGTGAATTCGCTATGATGCGCGCCCATTATCCTCCAGCGCCCGCTTGGGCTCCAGCAACGCGCATGCCCCATCGTGTTTCCCGTCGCGGTCCCGCAGCCTTGTTGCGGCCGATTGCTGCGGCGCTGGGCGTTCTGCTCGTTCTCGGCGCCGGTGGCTGCGTCTATCGCATCAATATTCAGCAAGGCAACTATCTGGAGCCCGCGGCGCTCGAGCAACTGAGCGTCGGCATGACGCGCAGCCAGGTTCGCTACCTGCTCGGGACACCGATGTTGCCCGACGCTTTCGACCGCGATCGCTGGGATTACGTCTTCTATTTCAGGCGTGGCCGCCTGCGCGACCCCGAACAGCGCCGTGTCACGGTGATCTTCGAAGACGACAAGGTCGCGCGCATCGAGCGTCCCGGCGTGACGCCCAGCCAGCTCGCCACGGTCGATCCGGCGAAGTAATCGATCGCCTGCTGCTCGCCGTCAGCGGCGCGCAGCCTGTGACTTGACGCGGGCCCGCCGGGCAACGCGCGGATCCGCCTTCAGCGGCCGGTAGACCTCCACACGATCGCCGTCACGCACCGCGTAGTCCGCAGGTACCGCCTTGCCGTACACGCCCAGCAGCACCGCTGCGGGATCGATTTCCGTGCAGGTCTCGAGCAGGCGCGACGCCAACAATGCATCACGAGCCGTCGCGCCCTCCGGCAATTCGACCTCGATGACGAATTGCTGATCGGGACGTGCGTAGGCGACTTCACACCTGGGCATTGCCCGCTCGGCCGTACAGCGCCCGCGCGCGTGAGACGAACGCATCCACCAGCGAGTTGCAGGTGTGTTCGAAGACCGGCTCGAGCAGCCAGGCGTTCAGAGAGCTGGCAAACGCGAATGCGAGCGTGAGGCTGACGCGCGAGCCCTTGTCGCCGATGACCGTGAAGCGCCACTCGCCCTCGAGCGTACGAAAGGGTCCTTCGACGAGATCGAGCACAATGACGCCCGGCGGCTCGAGGCGGTTTCGGGTGATGAAACGCGCATGCAATGGACCCTTATGGACCTGCAACCGAGCGATGACCTCGCGCTCGGAGCGCTCGAGCACTTCGGCTGTCCGGCACCACGGCAGAAACTTCGGGTAGCTCGGGACGTCATCCACGAGCGCGAACATCTGCGCCGGCAGGTAGGGGACGAGCGCATCGCGCGAGATCCGCCTCACGCCTTCCTCCCGACCGCTCCTGCATCGCTCATGGCTCGACCCGCAACTCAGAATGCCCGGCCGCTACAATAGTGGCCTTCGCTTTCCGATGCACCGCCTCGCCATGCCCGCCGACAAGGACAAGCCCAGCCCGACCATCGCCGAGAATCGCAAGGCGCGCCATGACTATTTCATCGAGGATCGCTACGAGGCCGGGCTTGCGCTCGAGGGGTGGGAAGTCAAGAGCCTGCGGGCCGGGCGCGCGCAACTGAAGGAAGCGTATGTCTACCTGCGCAATGGCGAAGCGTGGCTGTTCGGCGCTCATTTCTCGCCGCTGACGTCGGCCTCGACACACGTGCAGGCGGACCCGACACGCACGCGCAAGCTGTTGCTCCATCGGCACCAGATCGACCAGCTGATCGGCGCGGTGGAGCGGCGCGGGTACACGATCGTGCCGCTCAACCTGCACTGGAAGGCCGGCCGCGCCAAGCTCGAGATCGGGCTCGCGCGCGGCAAGAAGCAGCACGACAAACGCGCCACCGACAAGGCGCGCGACTGGGAACGCGAAAAGCAGCGAGTTCTCAAACGTCGCTGAGCGCGCTTGTAACCCCCGAACTTGTCCCTACAATGAGTCGGGCAATTGGGGGCGATCGGCTTCGACGGGGGTCGCGAAACTCCAGGTGCATGCCGAGGTGCAGGTTTCCTCGTTAAACCGTCTGCAAAACTTTAGTTGCCAACGAAGACAACTACGCTCTGGCGGCTTAACCCCGCCTAACCTCTGACTGGTATGTGCTTGTGCATCCAAATCAGGGGACGCGCTCACAAGCTCGCGGATCCGGTGTACTCAAGGCCGGCTCGCTAAACGAAACTTGAGCTGGTCGCACGTCTTCCCTGCCCTTCGGGTAGCGTGCGGCGAGAATAATCGAAGCGGCTAAGCATGTAGGTCCTGTAGCGTAGGGCTTTCGGACGCGGGTTCGATCAACTTGGGTCGCCTCCGCCCGCAAGGGCGGAGTGAACACGGGGCTCACATCGGCGAAGCCTGCCGGCGCTGGAAACAGTGGCAAGTGGTAACGCCGAGGGGTAGGAAGAGAGCCAATCTCATGCCTGCCCTGTAGAGACTCATAGGTCCGCTGATCCCTTTGGGGCTGAGCGGAAACTAGGATCCTGGGGCCGCTCTCCCCCTCTCCCGCTGGCGGGAGAGGGTCGGGGTGAGGGCTCTTGGATAACACGCCCCGCATCCGGCAGGGCCGGATGAAGGCATAGTCCAGCCCGTTTCGAAAGAAACGGAACGGCTGTCCCGCCGCCTCCACCATGGCGCCCTCGGCTTAGCGGCCGAGGGCGCCACCTTTCGCCTACCAATCGCATCCGTGACCACGTTTGGGCATACGCCGCGGATCAAGCGGGCTGATGGGGTTGGCCGGTCACCTGCTCCGTAATCCGGATCGCCGTTTCGAGCGCCCGTAGACCGTCTTCGCCGGAAACGATTGGCGGCTTGCCCGTCGTAATGCAATCGAGAAACGACTCGATTTCCGCCTTCAGCGCATCACCCTGCTCGAAGCTGCGCTCCTCGATCTGCACCGGTAGCGCATCCGGCTTCATCTCGCCCCCGGTCTTGCGCACGATCGTCACGATCTTCTGCTGCAGATCAACCGACATGTACGCGTCGTCCTGAAAGATGCGCAGTTTTCTTTCAGTCTTGAGACTCACGCGACTCGCCGTCGTATTGGCGACGCAGCCGTTCGCAAAGCGGATGCGCGCGTTGGCGATATCCAGCTCGCCTGAGAAGACCGACGCACCGACGGCGTCGAGGCTGGCAATCGGCGCGTGCACGATGTCCTGGATGATGTCGATGTCGTGGATCATCAGATCGAGCACCACGTTGACGTCGGTACCGCGCTGCTTGAAGGGCGCCAGCCGATGCGACTCGATGAACCGCGGCACGGTCAGAACGCCATCAAGCGCCAGGATGCCGGCATTGAAGCGCTCCAGATGTCCCACCTGCAGCACGCGCCGCGCGCGTGCGGCGATTTCGATCAGGCGGCGGGCATCTTCCACCGTGGTCGTGATTGGTTTCTCGACCAGGACGTGCGCGCCCGACTCGAGAAAAGCGCTGGCGATCTCGAAATGCTGTGGCGTCGGCGTGGCAATGCTCACCGCATCGACGCGCCCCAGAAGGTCACGATAGTCGGCAACTGCGCGCACGCCGAGCTCAGCAGCGAGGTGCTCGCGATTCTCCGCCGAGATGTCGACCACGGCAGCCAGTTGGGAGCGCTCGAGCGCCGCGTACTTCTGTGCGTGGAATCGCCCGAGGTAGCCGACGCCGATAACCGCGGTTCGCATATCGAGATTATAGGAGACTCTTGCTCGTTGCCGGAGCGGCCCGCGACAATGCGCTTCATGGACTCACATAAACGAGATCGCCGGTGAATCAGCCCCAGCCTGCCGACACCGCCGCAATTCCGGCCGCGAGGCGCGAATCGTTTCTGCAGAAGCATCCGCGGCTGCGCCGCGAGCTCTATGTTCTCGGGGCTGCGCTCGCGACGGGCCTCATCGTGATGCCGACGTGCATGTATGTCGTCGGCACGCTGACGCTGGGTCCCTACTCATCCGGCGGCTGGGTGACGCTGTTTGCCGACCTCTTCAAGGGTCTGTTCCGCGGCTGGTGGCCGGCGTGGAGCGTAGTCCTCGGTCCCTACGCGCTCATCGCCTTCCTGCGCGGCACTCGCCTCGTGTATCGCAAGTTTCTGCGCACCCCCGAATCGACCTGAACCTCTAACGCGCGTCATCGCTCGCATCGCGCGTGGCTCGGAACTCGTTGTCGCCAAGCCAGTTGGGCCAGCCCTTTTCGCGGCTCACTCGATGGCCCACGGCGAAAAAGAGCTCCAGATCCTGCATTGAGCCACCGAAGTCCATGCTGGCGTGGTACTCATCGCCAGGCTTGTGATAGCGCTGGGCAATGAAATCGTCCTGCTGCTGTTTGCCCCACTCGGCGCCGTGCTCCCGATCATCGATGCCGAGCTTGGTGTAGAGCGCCGGCACACCCTTCTTCGCGAAGTTGAACTGATCCGAGCGGTAGAAATACCCCTTTTCCGGCGTCGGCTCGGGTTTGAGCACGCGGTCCTGCGCCTCGGCGGCATCGCTGAGGTACTCCTCCAGCTCGGAGCTTCCGAACCCGATGACCGCCACGTCACGCGTCGGTCCGCCGGCAGACAGTGCATCCATGTTGATCACCGCCGCCGTGCGTTCCAGTGGATAGATCGGATGGTCCGCGTAGTACGCCGAGCCCAGCAGGCCGGACTCCTCGGCGGTGACCGCGAGAAAAATGATCGACCGCTCGGGTTTCCGCTGTGTGTGGCTGAAGGTCTCCGCCAGGGTGATCAGCCCCGACACTCCGGTCGCATTGTCGATCGCGCCATTGAAAATCGTGTCGGCGGAAGTGGCCGATGAACGCCCGAGATGGTCCCAGTGCGCCATGTACAGCACGTATTCGTCGGGTCGCTTGTCGCCCGGCAATAGGCCGACCACGTTGGACGAGTTGGATCGCCGGATCGCATTATTCACCGCGACGCTGGCGCGGACGTGCAACGGTACCGCCTTGAAATCGCGCTTCACGGCCGCCGCTTTCAGCGCCGCCAGGTCGCGCCCCGCAAGCTTGAACACAGCCTCTGCGGTCTCGCCGCTGATCCAGCCCTCGATCGCTACTCTTCCGGCGTTACCGTCGGCGCTCACCTGGTCGAGCTGCGCCCCCGACCAGCTCGACATCACCACATCCCAGCCGTAGGCCGCCGGCTCCGTGTCATGGATGATCAGAGCACCCGCCGCGCCCTGGCGCGCCGCTTCCTCGTACTTGTAGGTCCAGCGGCCGTGGTAGGTCATCGCGCGCCCGGCGAAGAGCTCCGGATCCTGCGTGACGAAACCGGGGTCGTTGATGAGGATCACCGCGGTCTTGCCCTTGATATCGGCGGCCGCGTAGTCGTTCCAGTCGTACTCGGGGGCGACGATGCCGTAGCCCACGAACACCAGTTCGCTCTGCTCGATCGACGCGCTCGGCACGACCCGCTTGGTCCACACGACCGTATCGCCTGGATAAGCGAACTGCAGCTTGTCATCGCCCCTGGTCACTGTCAGCGCGATGTTCGGATCGGCCGTGATCTCGACGAGCGGGACGGATTGGTAGTAGGTCGCACCGTTACCCGGCTTGAGTCCGGCCGCCTCG
>Ga0209108_10000418_pt1 | contig 23582 bp, 29 predicted proteins | sample Rifsed10ft1_FD_184003 | JGI IMG/M metagenome (GOLD analysis project Ga0209108, IMG submission 184003) | Soil microbial communities from Rifle, Colorado, USA - sediment 10ft 1 (version 2) | ecosystem: Environmental > Terrestrial > Deep subsurface > Rock core/Sediment | place: Rifle, Colorado...
GTTGGTGGATAGCCTGAGGCAAAAGCTGGGGTCGGGCGTTGTGGTGCTGGGAACGGCTGAGGATGGCAAGGTGGCGCTGATCAGCGGGGTGACCAAGGATCTGACCGGCAAGGTCCACGCCGGCAAGCTGGTCCAAGAGCTAGCTAGGCAGGTAGGAGGCTCAGGCGGCGGGAGGCCGGACTTGGCCGAGGCTGGCGGAAAAGACACATCAGCGCTAAAAAGTGCCCTTGAAGGGGTGTATAGCCTAGTAGAGCGAATGCTATAATTACCCTGTAGCGCCAGAAGCGTGTCCGGGAACGGACACTTTTCTGTTCATAGGGTCTTGCCGTGTTTTACCCACAGGAAGTGGAATCGTTCTGCTTTCCCCAGCATGAGATGAGGTCAGACGTGGTTTGGATGGCGCGCATTTTGTTGATAATGCTTGGCTTGTGCGCTATCCCGGCGGAGGCGCAGGTCACATCGGTGGTAGATGAGAACGGAAGGCGAGTTTTCATCAACGCCGACGAGCCCGTGTTTCGCCGAACTGCAACGGGAAGGGGCGATGGAACAGCCAGCCGTCGCACAACCCCCGGGCAAGCCGCCGCGTCTGGAAATATGAACCTTGTCGGAGGTCACTCCAAGGAGTACCTCGAACGACTCGTTCGTGAAACGGCCAACCGGCACCGAGTGGATCCGGCGCTGGTGAAGGCTGTGGTCGATACCGAGTCGTCGTGGAACCCGAGAGCCATCTCCCATAAGGGTGCCGTCGGGCTGATGCAACTAATTCCGGGGACAGCAGAGCGGATGGGCGTAAGAAACGCGTTCGACCCGCAAGAGAACGTCGAAGGCGGTGTGCGGTATCTGCGATCGCTGCTGGAACGGTACAACGGCGACCTGCATCTCTCGCTCGCAGCGTATAATGCTGGAGAGCGGGCCGTGGCCCGAGCCGGCGGCGTGCCTCGCTATCGCGAGACGCGCAATTACGTCCAGAAGATCACCGATTCCTACTTCCGGCCCGGCTCAGATCGGCAGCCAAGTGCGTGGGGAGCTTCACGACCCATCTACCGGCTGACGGATGAGCGGGGACGGGTGGTGTTTACGAACGAATGAGGCAAGACCTGCGGCTCAACGCCGCTCCAGTTCAACCAAGTCCCTTCCCTGAGCGCAGCAATCTGCTCAGCCAGCCTTTAGCGCGTTTCCCTGCCCTGCGATTGACTATCACTCTGCTGGTGTGTCTGCTGGCGGCGGTGATGGTGCTGCCGGCGGATGGGGCGAAGGCGGACGCCAAGCGCGATGCGGCCAAGAACCAGTTTCAGAAGGCCGAACGTCAACGGATTGCACTGCAGGGCAAGCCGCAGAACCAGCGCACGATCGAAGAGTACACGCAACTGGTGGCGGCGTTCCGGCGGGTTTACTTGATCACGCCGCACGCGACCCAAGTGCCGCAGGCACTGCTGGCCGTGGCCGAGCTGTACCAGGAGATGGGGCGGCGGTTTGACGCGAAGTACTACCAGTCCGCCGTGGATGCCTACCAGTTCCTCTTGCACGAGTATCCCGAGAGCCGATACAAACAGGACGCGCTGCTGACCATCGCCCGGATCCAGAAGGACGACCTCGAGCAATACGACCTGGCGCAGAAGAGCTTTGAGGAGTTTCTGGCCAGGTACCAGCGGTCGGAGCGGGCTGCAGAGGCGCGCCGGGAACTGGCCGAGATCGCCGAGGCGCGGGAGAATCTTTCGAAGCCGAAGTCACGGGAGAAACTGACCGAACAACTGGATCGGGAGAAGCAGCTTCCGCAGGTGACACGCATCCGCACCTGGAACGCAGAGAATTACACTCGGATCGTGGTGGACGTGGAAGACCACGTGAAATACCAAGCGGCGCGCATCTCCGGGCCGGACCGCATCTACTTCGACCTGACCAAAGCGAAGCTGAACTCGGCGCTGGCCGGAAAGACGATTGATGTCCAGGGAGGGGGCTTCCTCAAAAACGTCCGCGTGGCGCAGAATCAGGCGGGAGTGGTGCGAGTGGTTCTGGAAGTGGAGAAGGTTAAGGACTATTCCGTCTTCCTACTCCCAAACCCCTATCGGCTGGTAGTGGACGTATATGGCCAGCCTGGCGTGACAAGAAGTGCCGGTAGAGTGCCCGAGGCTGCGAAGACAGCGAAGCCACAATTACAAGCCAAAAAAACTGAGGTGACCCGGAATGAAACGTCGGCGGTGAAAACGGCAGGCGGGGAGTCGAAGCAGCAAGCCAAACTCTCCGACCAAACAGCCAAGACGGGAGTTGTGCAGGTCCCTGCGGAGTCAGCAGTGACGGCGACCTCGACCCTTCCGCCGGCGCCGGTCCCTGATGTGGCCAAGGTGGAGCCGCGACCGGATTCGATCACCGGGGGAGAAACCGCGAGGAAGCCACCTGGAAAATCGGGTAGCGAAAATGGCACCCTGCCAGCGCGAGAATCAGCCGCGAAAATAGGCCCGCCAGCCGTGCCGGCCCCAACCAAGAACGGGCAACATTCGTTAACCCGCGCGCTCGGGCTGAAAATCGGACGGATTGTGATCGACCCGGGGCATGGGGGGCACGATACAGGAACAATTGGCCCCTCCGGGCTTATGGAGAAAGACCTGTGTTTGGATGTGGCGATTCGTCTGGGCAGGCTGTTCGAAAAGCGGCTGCCGGGAGCTGAGGTGATCTTCACCCGCCAGGACGATTCGTTTGTGCCGCTCGAGGAGCGGACGGCAATCGCCAATCAGGCCAAGGCTGACCTGTTCCTCTCCATCCATGCCAATTCCAGTCAGGACCATAGCGTGCGCGGGGTAGAGACCTACTACTTGAACTTTTCGGCCTCGGGCGAGGCGATGGAAGTGGCCTCACGCGAGAACGCCCTGGCCCAGGGGTCGATCCACGAACTCCAGGAACTGGTCCAGAAGATCGCCCGCAATGAGAAGATTGAAGAGTCCCGTGAATTCGCCACCGAGGTGCAGGTTGCGCTTGCCAGGCGGCTGCTAGCAGGAAACCACAATTTCAAGAATCGGGGCGTGCGCAAGGCGCCCTTTGTCGTCCTGATTGGTGCAAACATGCCTTCGGTGCTGTCGGAAATCTCCTTCCTGAGCAACCACGCCGACGAACGGATGCTGAAGCGGCCCGACAACCGGCAGCGCATTGCAGAAGGGCTCTACCATGGGGTGGAGAGCTACCTGCGCAGCATCAACAGTCTGACCTACAACCAGCCGAAGCCAGCCCCGAACAGCCGCTAAGCCGGGTGGCGAATCGCGGGAACTCGCAGTACCATTAAGGCGTCTAATACAGGGAGAGATATGCGCAGGGCTGTTTCCATTTTAATTCTGGCACTGACGGCCGTGGCGGTTGCTGTGGCTGAGGGGGATTCCCTTCCCTCCTCCTTTCAAGCGTGGAGCGGTTCGGGCGGAGCGACCCGACTGACGGCAGAGAATCTGGAGCTGGTGGCGGGTCCGAACGCGACAGTCTTGCGCGAATATGGCGTGCTGGGCGTTGAGCAGCAGGCATATTCGCGAGGCACTGCGAAACTGACGGCCAGGCTTTACCGGATGCGCGACGCAAGTGCTGCATTTGGCGCCTACACCTACCTGTTGAACGAGCGAATGGCGCCGGCTGACCTGAGCCGCTTCGCAAGTGTCTCAGCGGAGCGCGTGCTGGCAGTTGTGGGCGACCAGGTGCTGGAAGTAACCGGAAATGTCGGACAGTCCAGCCCCGGCGACCTCAAGGCACTGGTGGCGCAAGTCACGCCCGCCAAGGGCCAATACCTTTACCCAACCATTGGTGACTACTTCCCGCAGCAGGGCCGAATCCGCAATTCCGAGCGGTACATTGTGGGCCCACAGGCCCTGAGTGCTCTGCTGCCGCTCGGGAGTGGCGACTGGCTGGGCTTTGGCAACGGCGCAGAGGCGCAACTGGCCCGCTACCGGGTTGGCGGCAAAGAATTGACGATCCTTCTGGCCGTGTACCCAACGCCACAGGTGGCAGCACAGCGGCTCGAGGAACTGGGCAAGTGGTTTTCGGTGAACCCGCAGGGAGAAGCAACGACAGGCAGCGCGGGATCGCTCTTTGTGCGTCGCAAGGGCTCGCTGCTGGCGATGGTGCTGTCCAACGACTCGCCTCAGGCGGCGAACGCATTGCTGGAGCGAATTCGTTATGAGACACAAGTCACATGGAACGAGCCGAACCATACTCTGCAAGACCCCAGCATCGGCGACATCATCGTCGGCACATTGCTGGGCACCGGAGTCTTTCTGTTGCTGGCATTGGCGGCTGGAATGGGATTCGGAGGCGTGCGGCTGCTGGTGAAGAAACTGCTTCCCGGAAAAGTTTTTGATCGGTCGGAGCAATTGGAGATCCTCCAGCTCGGCCTATCAAGCAAACCCATCGAAGCAAAGGACTTTTACCGATTCTAGGGCTTAGGTGCGGCTGCGGCAGCAGGTCAGTGAGCAAGTTGGCGCGGCACTGCATTGTAACCAATTGAATATACAAGACTTGTACTACTGAGTTTTCAACTGTTTCTTTGCTTGACTTCACCTTTTCTGCTCTTCTAGACTCGCCCTGAGGACAAAGAGTTCTGGGGCCTTCCGCGCATAGGCCTGGAACTATTCTCCCCTCTGGAAAGCCCACCTTCACGGGTGGGCTTTCCATTTCCGGCACGGCTCACCCCGGCAAGACTGTTATCTATCCTTCCCACCTTTGGCTGCAGATAGCGGCAAGTCCGTCGAGAAGTGGTCGTCCCGATTCCAGTTTCTGCTCTGGCCGCTGACTCTCTTCGACGAAACAAACCAACTGAAAAAGGAAGACCTGGCCGTCTCCGAGCGCGCCAAACGGACCCGGTATCCGATGCGGGCGATGCGTTACTGGTGGGCGCTGTGTGCGATTCAGGACGAAGCGCGGCGACTGGGCCGCGCGCCGGTGGTTGTGGACCTGGGCTGTGAGCGCGGCACGCTGCGACGACTGGCCGGGCCGCGACGCTGGCTCCGGTTGATCGCTGCGGCGGGAATGCAAGTCGAATTCCTGACAGGCTCGCACCTGATGCGGCTGAGCGGGAACCCTCTCGAAAACTCTCTACTATGGATCCGGTTCAACCAGCTATGGGGAGCTCTTTTTCCTTCGCTGGGCAGCGAAGTCTATCTGCAGGCCCGGAATTGACTTGTGGAGCCGAGGGCCGGAATTGAACCGGCGATCCGCTACCAAGTTCTTATCCAAGCTGTACTAAGGCGACTTCGCGGTCGAAACCGGGTTTCTTCTCTGCGTGGAGTTTCAGGCCCACGCCGCAGGCGGCGGCGATGCGCTCGAGCATCGAAAGCGAATGCCCCATGTACTCAGCATCTTCCAGCCGGGCAATTACAGACTGTGTGGTGCCGATCTTTCTGGCGAGCTCTGCCTGCGTCAAAACAGCATTTTCACGCATCTCTCGGACGAGCAAAGCCAAGTCAATTTGCTGCAAGGTCCGGGCAAAGGTCTTGCGGTACGTCGCGCTCCGGCGCGCGCGACGCTCGACGATTTCCGCATGTCGGTCGCGTTTCATAAGCCCAACTCCTTCAGAATGGCTTCCTTTTCCTTCTGAGACCCTGTGTACCGATTTCGGTACTTCATCCAGAGGTTCCTCAGCTGTTCCGCCCTGGCAATTTCGCCGGGTGGGGTCCGCTCAGTCTTCTTCTGAAAGCCCGAAGTAACAACAATCAGCATCCCGGGGTGATAAAAGAGCAGGATGCGGAAAATCCGGTCGAATTGCTTGACCCTTAGCTCAAAGATGTCGTGTGTGAGCTTCTTTACAAACTTGCCCTGCATCTGGTTCCCATAGATACGCAAACGCTCCATGAAGGCGTCTATGCGGGCTGCCGCCTTGTCATCCAGTGAATTCACGAACTCCCGGGCGGGCATCCGCCCGTTCGGCAATGCAACATACTCGATCGTAAACTCACTCACCCGACTGACCCGCTCTGGGTTCCGCCGCTTTGTAATATAGCAATAATGCTATACACCTGTCAAGCTTCCAAACCCACCGGATAACGCAAGACATAAATCAGACCTCAAGAGGTGACTAAAAACTGTGGAGCCGAGGGCCGGAATCGAACCGGCGACCTGACGATTACGAATCGTCTGCTCTACCAGCTGAGCTACCTCGGCTTGAGGTAGAAACAATTTAGCACCGGGCAGAAAAAGGTGTCAAACCGATCTGTCGTCCCCTGTGCGCAGTTCAGCGGGAGAGCGGATACATGGCCCAGCCAAGAGCCACGGCTACCAGCAGAAACATCAGGAAGGCCCAGATGATGTAGCGGAAGCGTTCGGCGGGGCGCCGCTTGGTGAGAAAGGCGAAGGCTAACGCGATGACAATGGCAAAAAGAAGCAGGGCTTGGAAGTGGCTCAGGTTGATCGGCATCGCGCCCTAGCTTTTCCTTCCGCGCGCGATTTCGCGGGCATCGAGCGTGCAGAGCAGGTTGAGGACACCGGCGGTGGCAAAAAAGCGCGTGCCGTAATCGCCCGCAGCACGGGAGACGTCGGCCGTCCCATCGGCCACCGCGCGAGCGATCAAATAGAAGACGCCGGCGCCCAGGTCGGCGAGAAATCCGAGCCGGTCAAAGGCGTCGCCCCCCACAGGGGAGAAAATGTTGCCGCGCAGGGCGACGCCGGCTATGGCCAGCGTCCCGACAGCGAGGAAATAGGCCAGTGCCCGGCCCCATTTCCCGAGAAGCAAATGCCCCAGGCCTGGCACGAGCCAACCGGCGATCGTCACGGCCGTGGCCACGGCTGGATTCTTGCCTGTAGGGGTGGGTTGCTCGGCGGGGATGGCGGCAGATTCTTCCATTTCAGGCCAGCAGGGGAGCAATTTCTGTCTGGATGGCGCCCGTGACGCGGGCTTCGCGGGAGTCCACGTAGACGTTGACTTCGCTGCGGACGCCGAACTCGGGCAGATAGATGCCCGGCTCGATGGAAAAACACGTGCTCGGAATGATGCGGCGGACGTCCTGCGTTTCGAGGCCGTCCATATTGGCGCCATTGCCGTGGACGTCTTCGCCGATGCTGTGGCCGGTGCGGTGGACAAAGTGTTTCGCATAGCCGGCCTTGCGAACGACTTCGCGGGCGGCGCGGTCCACCTGCCAGCCCTCGATGGAGCGGCCGGCGGCGATGTTTTCGCGGACAAAGGAGATGGCACTATCGCGGGCCTCGCGGACAACGCGAAAGACTTTGGCGAATTTTCCCGGCACGGAAGCGCCGAGGTAACCCATCCAAGTGATGTCGTAATAGACGCTGCCGGGAGCGTTGCGCTTGCCCCACATGTCGAGCAGGAGCAGGTCGCCTTCGCGAATGGGCGAGGAGCCGTCGGCTTTGGGCTCGTAATGGGGGTCGCCGGCGTGTGGCCCGACGGCCACGATGGGCGGCTCGTCGGTGACGATGCCGTTGCGCTGGAACTGCTCGAGCACCCACTGCTGGAGATCGTACTCGCTGAGGGCCGTGCCGGAGCGAACGTGCTGGGCGGCCTTGAGGAATGCTCCCTCGCGAACGCGGTCAATGACGCGGCCAGCTTCGACGTGCGACTGGTATTGAGCGGGCGTCCAGCACGCCTCGAAAACTTGAACGAGATCGGCCGAGCTGACAACTTTGCGTCCGTGGCTGCGTACTAACTCAACGGTGCCGGCATCCACCATCGAGACATACGGAATGGCGTTTTTCGGCGAATACTGCATGGCCACTTTCTTCGTGCGGGCCAGCAGCCTGGGGAGATTTTTGCGCAGCTCGTCCTGGCCGGCATAGATGAGCTTGCTGCCCGGAAGCGAATCAAGCATGGCGGCTTCAATGCGGTGGACGAGCTTGCGCGGCTCGTCCTTGGCCGGGATCAGATAAAACCAGCGGCGCGTGGCCATGCTCTCCATCGACAGGCCGAGGATGCGATGGGCGATGGGGTCGCGGTGGCGGAAGTCGTAGAAGAGCCAGCCGTCGAGTTTGGCGTCGCGAAGAGCTTTCTGAATGGCGTTGATATCAAGCATGGGAGAAAGTTGTCAGTAGTCAGTTGTCAGTTACGAGCTCACAGCCTTCAGCCGTCAGTATTCAGCAAGCACGGCCACAATACTACTTGTTGCGGGAGGCCACGGCGCGAATTTGCGCAGCGGTGACGCCGCGGATTTCGATGCGCTTGGTGCGGCTGCGCTCGCCGGAAACGATTCTAACAGCCGAAAGAGGGATGTTCAAACGCGCAGCGAGAAGACAGCGCAAAGCGTCATTGGCCTTGTCGTCCACGGGCGGGGCGGTCAGGCGGACTTTGAGGGCGCCCTGCCATTCGCCTTCAATGGCGTCGCGGCTGGCGCGGGGCTGCACGCGCACGGCAAAGATGACGGCACCGGCCGATTCAGTGATTTCAAACATGGGCGATTGTGGTCATTTAACCGGCCGCGAGCCAAAGAGGGCGGTGCCGAGGCGGATTTGGGTGGCGCCTTCTTCAATGGCAACTTCGAAGTCGTGGGACATGCCCGTGGAGAGCACGGGCAGACCACGGCCGAGGCGCGTGACAAGCGCGTCACGTTGGTCGCGGAGGCGGCGGAAGTAGGGCCGGACGTGTTCGGGGTTGTCGAAGAAGGGTGGGATGCCCATCAGGCCGCGCAGTGCGAGATGCGGCAGGGCAAGGACGGCCTCAGCCAGTCCGGAGAGATCGGATTCGAGGACGCCGGACTTGGTGGCAGCAGGGTCGAGGCGGACCTCGATCAAAATTTGTAGGGGCGCAGCATCCCTCGACTGCGTTCGGGACGAGTGCCGCGCCCCTTCAGTCGGCACGGGCACGCCATGGCCTCCCCCTACAACCGCGACGAAACCAGGCGACAGCTCGCTCATGGCGCGGTCGAGGCGCTGGGCGAGGGCGAGGCTGTCCACGGAATCGACGGAGTGGAAGAGGCGGGCGGCGCGGGCGGCTTTGTTGCTCTGCAGGTGGCCGACCAGATGCCAGGTGACGTCGAGATCAGCAAGCTGAGGCTGCTTGGACTCCCACTCCTGAACGCGGTTTTCGCCGAAGTGGCGAACTCCAGCAGCGTAGGCTTCGCGGATAGCTTCGACGGGGAACGTCTTCGAGATAGCGACGAGGGTGATTTCCTCCGGCTTGCGCCCGGCGCGCGCGGCGGCGCGAGCGATGCGCTCGCGGATGCGGGCGAGATTGGCGGCGATAGACACCGGAGGGATTGTAACCACAGATGAACGCACATAAACACAGATGACGAGAGAAAAAAGGAATCAGACGCAGAGGGTCTTGGGAAGCAGGAAACAGGGAGGGCAAGGGGCGGCAGGTTGCAGGGAGGAAGCGGAGAGGCTAGACTCATGGCAGAAAATAACAGAGGGCCGACTGAAGTCGGCCCCAACACCTGCGGAAGGCTCCACGTTCGGGCGAGGCAAGTGGCGCCCCTATTATCATGGAAGTCTCGAGGATCTGAATGGGCCGGGGACGGCTGATTGCGATTGAGGGGATTGACGGGTCGGGGAAGCGCACGCAGATGGACCTGCTGGCCGCGGCACTGCGGGCGCGCGGCATGGAGCCGGGGCAGGTAAGCTTTCCGCGCTATGAGTCGTTTTTCGGGAAGATGGTCGGCCGGTTTCTGAACGGGGAGTTCGGGCAACTGGAGCAGGTGGACCCGCACTTCTCTGCCCTGCTCTATGCCGGCGACCGCTTCGAGGCCAAGACCTTGCTCGAGAGTAGTCTGGCAGCGGGCCAGACGATCCTGGCAGACCGGTACATTGCGTCCAACCTGGCCCACCAGACGGCGCGTGTGGCCGCGGAGCGGCGCGGCGACTTTTTAACCTGGCTGAAACATCTGGAGTACACCGTTTACGGGCTGCCGGCGGAAGACCTGGTGATCTATCTGCGGGTGCCGGCGGCGGAGGCCCAGCGGCTGGTGGGGCAGAAGGCGGCACGGGAGTACACAAGGCAGAGCCGCGACTTGCAGGAAGCCGACCTGCGGCACTTGGAAGAGGCCGCGGCCGTCTATGACCACCTTGCGCGAGAGCCGAACTGGGCGACAGTGGAGTGCTGGGACGCCGGCGCGGCAGCGATGCGGTCGCCGGAGGCAATCCATCGGGACGTGCTGGCTGCGGTGACGAGGGAGAAGGTGGCTGGTGGCAGGTTGTAGGTGACGGGGATGAGTTTCGAACAGTTCTTGGGCAACGAAAAGATTGTCACGGCGCTGCGCCGAATGTTGGCCAGCGGGCGCGTGCCGCACGCCATGCTGTTCACGGGCCCGCGCGGCGTGGGCAAGTACACCCTGGCGCTGCGCTTTGCACAGGCGGCCAACTGCGAGCGGCTTGCGGACGACTTCTGCGGGGAGTGCGATACCTGCCAACGGATCGCCCGGCTGGCCGATCCCAAGCCTTTCATTGACCAGGGCCTGGCCGAACGCGGAGAAAGCGCGGACGCGGCGATGGTCGAGCGCGTGCCGCTGATTTTGCAGGCGCACCCGGACGTCTGGGCGATTGTGCCGGACCCGGTGCGGCTGCGGACGCCGGTGGTGCGGCCGGTGCTGCGCATGGGGCAGTTGAGGGCCGTCCAACGGGCAGCGAACTTCAGGCCGCTGGTGCGGCGGCGGGTCTTCATCCTGGACGGCGCTGAAACGATGCGGGTGGACCTGGTGGGCATCTTCCTGAAGATCCTGGAGGAGCCGCCGGAGACCGCCACGTTGATCCTGCTGGCGCCAAACCCCAACCTGCTGCGGGATACGATCCGCTCGCGCTGCCTGCAATTCGCCTTTGCGCCGGTGCCCGACGCGCAGGTGGAGGAGTTCCTGAAGGCACGCACGGACTGGAAGGCTGCTGACTGCAAGCTGGCCGCCCAGTTGGCGGAAGGATGTCCGGGGGCGGCCCTGGCGGTGGACGCCGATGAATCCATCCGGCTGCGGCGCTCCGTATTAGGCGTTATCGAGAGGGCGGCGGGGGGACGGTCCTATGCGCGGCTCTTTGCCGAGACCTCGGAACTGGCCAAAAGCGAAAAACAGCCATTTGAAAAAACTCTAGAATTGTTCTATAGTCTGATGACCGACCTGCTCGAGTTGTTCTGCGGCCGAACGAACAGTGTCCTGCGGAACCCAGCCCTGCGACACGATCTGGAGGCCCTCAGCAGCAAGGTGAACCTGGACTGGCTCACGATAGGTGTCGAAGGCCTGGATCAACTCCATGGCCGGATGCGACGCAACATCAACCGCTCGCTTGGCCTGGATGCGCTGGCAGTCTCCCTAGCCAGTCCGCCGGGCGGTGAAACGGACCGCGCCAACCGGGGATGAATCCTGCGCGATGTCTTGCGCATCACATTAGCCAAAGCCGGCCTTTTTATTAGGGGGAGCTACACCTGGAAGGAGTCCTTATGGTGAACCGCAAGTTGTTCCGTCCCACGCTGACTGAAGTCAAAGAACAGTTCGGAAACCGGCCGCCACTTGGCGGGCCTCAGCCGTACAAAAAGCCGGCCCCGCCTGAGCAGACCCATGCTGAAAATTTCTACTGGGTGAAGCAAATGCAGGCGCGGACGCCGGTGGCCGTGACGCTGACCGACGGCGACGTGCTGCACGGCGTGATCGAGTGGTACGACCGCGACTGCATCAAGCTGACGCGGTTCGGCAGCCCCAACCTGCTCATCTACAAACACATGATCAAGTACGTGCATAAGGAAGGCGAAGAGCACGCCCAGGGCGGCGTGGACGGGCAGTAAGAAGAGTCGAGAGTTCAGAGCTAAGAGTCGAGAGTCAACCCCCTGCAGGCGCAAGGAACGAGAGTAGCGTGGGCGGGGATTCCCCGACTTCGCTTGGGACAAGTCGCCCGTTCTAGGAGCGGGTCGGGCGTTCGATTGCGCCGATGGAAAAGGTCATCAAGGCCTTGGCCGCCAGGCGTCCCTCTGCATCGTGCATGTCACAATCCACCACAATAAAGTACCAGCCGCGGCGAATGACGCGGGCTTCGGCCACCACAGTGCCACGGTCCACCGCCTCCAGGAAATTGATCTTCATCTCCACGGTGGCAATCCGCGTCCCGCGCGGAACCACCATGTAGCTGGCCAGGCCGCCGGCCGTATCCGCCAGCGCCGCCAGAATCCCCCCATGAACTACGCCATGCACTTGCTTGTGGCGCGGGCGCACACGCATCCGCAGGACGGCGCGTCCGGTTTCCGCCGCCTCCAGCTCAAACCCAAACAGACGGCCGGCGTTGCTTTCGCGAAGGCGGCGGGCCAGCTCCCGCTCAGCTTTGCGCGCGCGCTCGATCAGATGTGAGGGCATCGAAAGTCCTTTCCGAAGAAACTTCAATCCTTCTCTTCAATACGCCGTAAGGCCGCCATCGAGCGGCAGCGCTGCGCCCGTCAGCCAGGAGGATTCGTCCGAGGCCAGGAAGACCGCCAGATGCGCGACGTCCTCCGGTGTGCCGAGGCGGCCCATCGGAATCTGCTCGGCGCGCATCCGACGAAAGGCTTGCGGGTCGGGATGACGCGAGGCCAGCTCGTCAATCAAGGGCGTATCCACAATGGCCGGGCAGATGCAGTTGACGCGGATGTTTTCTCGGGCATGGTCGAGCGCCATGGCGCGGGTCATCTGGAGGACTCCGCCTTTGGCCGCAGCGTAGGCCACGCGCTTCTGCATTCCCACCAGGCTCAACACGGAACCGATATTGATGATACTGCCGCCGCCCGACTTGCGCAGGCGGGCCAGCGCCGCGCGGCAAACGAGGAACGTGCCTTTCAGATTGACGGCAATTATATGGTCGAAATGCGCTTCCGAGGTTTCGTCGGCCGCACCGGGCAGGAGAGCACCGGCGCTGTTGACGACGATGTCGATGCGGCTGAAGCGCGCGACGGTGAGATCCATTGCGCGCTCGACTTCGTCAGCGCGAGTGACGTCGCAGGAGACAGCCAGGGCTTCGCCGCCGCTAGTGTAGATTTCCGCAGCGAGGGCCGAGAGCAAATCCTTGCGCCGGCCAGCCACGGCTACGCGCGCACCTTCGCGGGCAAATTCAATGGCGATGGCGCGGCCAATGCCCGTCCCCCCTCCGGTAATCAACGCGATCTTGCCGGACAGACGTGCCAGAACGACCTCCCCGAACATCTAATCGATGTCGCAGAAGCAGGCGAATCTAGCACCGGGCCCACGGAGGCGCAAGGGAGTTTGCGTGAGGATGTGAACGGCTGCTAGAGTGTGGCCTGCACACTGCAGGAGATGAAACCGGCCGAACGCCGGCCGACCATCGGCCATGAAAATCGGGATTACCTGCTATCCGACGTACGGCGGCTCAGGAGTGGTGGCCACTGAACTGGGGATCGAGCTGGCCGCGCGGGGTCACGAGATCCACTTCATCAGCTACGCGCCGCCCATCCGGCTGACAACGAGCGAGCGCATCCACTTCCATGAAGTCGAGGTGAGCAGCTATCCGCTGTTTGACCATCCGCCCTATGCGCTGGCGCTGGCGGTCGCAATGCTCGACGTGGCGGAATCAGCAAACCTGGACCTTCTGCACGTGCACTACGCAATTCCGCACTCGGTGAGCGCGCTGCTGGCGCGCGCGATGGCCGCGCCGCGGAAGCTGCCGTTCATCACCACGCTGCACGGGACAGACATCACCCTGGTCGGGAGCAACCGCAGCTACCTGCCAATCACGAAATTCTCGATCGAGCAGTCCGACGGGGTGACGGCGATCTCAAAGTACCTGCGGCAGGTGACCCTGGATGAGTTTGACGTGAGGAACCCGATCGAGGTGATCCCGAACTTCGTGAATTGCGACCTGTACTGCCGCAACCCCAACCAGGCCGAGCGCGAGCGCTGGGCGCCGAAGGGCGAGCCAATCCTGATGCACCTTTCGAACTTCCGGCCGGTGAAGCGCATCACCGATGTGGTGGAGATTTTCGCGCTGGTGCGGGAGAAGATGCCCGCCAAGCTGGTGCTGGTGGGCGACGGCCCGGATCGCGGCGCAGCCGAATGGCTGGTGCGGCAGAAGTGCCTGGGGCGCGACGTCCACTTCCTGGGCAAGCAGGACAAAGTTTTCGAGCTGCTGGGCCTGGCCGACCTGTTTCTGCTGCCGTCAGACCTCGAGTCGTTTGGGCTGGCGGCGCTCGAAGCCATGGCCTGCGAGGTGCCCGTGGTGGCGAGCTTCACGGGTGGTCTGCCGGAAGTGCTCGAGCACGGAGTGGACGGATACCTGGTGCCGCCCCGCGACGTGCAGGCCGCCACTAAATTCGCTTTGCAGATCCTCTCTCTGCCCGACCGGGGTCGCGCAATGGGCCAAACGGCGCGCATCAACGCAAAAAAGAAATTCTGCGCCAACGACGTGATCCCCATTTATGAGGCCTACTACCAAAAGGTGCTGGGAACGGCGAGCGCGGCGAAGGCGTAAGCAGTTCGCACCCAGCCGTCAGCGATCAGCAGTCAGCTCCCCATCACCTGTACAACTCTCCCCACGCAAGTATCTACAGGAAGAAGCAGGGCGAGTCCCGCGCTTCAGAAACCTGAATGCTTGAGGGGGAGGTTGGGTGACGCTGAAGGGAGCGTAGCCGTTCATGGCGCTGAAGCTCAGCAGAATCAGCAGCTTCATCGCGGGCCCCTACCTCGGCCCAAGAGCGGGTGGCGGGTCAGCAGAGGGAGAGTGGACAATCAGCAGCCAGGAGCCATTGGGCTGGCGCTTCCAGACATCCACGTATTTGCCCTGCGACTGTTTGCTCGTGCCATCCGGGCGAAGCAGGCTCTTCCAATAACGACCAATCTCAACAGCCAGCGGGCCGGAGTGCTCGATGCGGGTGGGCTCCATCTTGAGCTCCCAGGTGACGCCACTTTCGAGCATGACTTGGAACATCTTTCGAAGTGGCTCGCGCCCCTCAATCGCTGGTTGCCCGTCGGCGAGCAACAGCACCTCGGGGCCTGCCAGAGCGAGAACCCGTTCGGGATTCCGGGCGTTCATTCCGGAAACGAATTCCAGACGTCGCCTACGGATCTCCGCTTCGGTGTCGTCGCCCGACTTGGTTTGAGCAAGGCAGGGCACAGCCAGGCTGGCTAGCAGCACAGAAACGAGAATGCTTTTCTTCATGGTTGTTCACCTCCCCGGTGCTGCTCTTGCGAGCACCTTCCACCGATGAGCGCGGAAAACAATCAGCACGGCCACACTCAGAACGAGCCAGAAGCCGGATGCGGGCATCAGCACGATTCCCAGCGCCGCCAAGGCCAGCAGTTCCCAGCCGACCAGCGCGGGCACCGGGCGCAGAGACGTCCGCTCGTCCCACAGACAGAGGTGGCCAAGGATGAGCAGCACGAATCCGGTAAAGAGAAACCAAAGGATGGAGTTGCGCCCGAGATCGGAGCCAACCGCATTCCAAAGGCCATCACGGGCAATGGCCGTCACTCGATGCCTGCCCACCACCAATCCGAAAAGGGTGTGGAGAAGGCCGATTCCGATCAGCAGAGCACCGCTCAAGCCACGCATGAAACCTCCTCAAAGCCGGGCACCACTTCCCCGCTGCGTCGCGGGCTGACGGCAGGTGCCCGCAGAGCAGGAACGGCGGGCGGCGACTTTGCGATAGATCACGCGCATCAGCGAACGCATGCCCGGCACAGAGGAAAGCGCATAGAACGGCCAGGCCCACCAGACGCGGCGGGCGATCTCGATGAAGGCGTCGGCGCCGCCATACTGACGTCCGTCAGAGGTGAGCAGCCACATTTCCTGGAGTAGCACTTCGCCCGAGAGACCAAGCAGGGCTTGCGCACGGGGGTCTTGGAGCGCGGCCAGGCCAAAGCCGCGAGGTTCGAGTACCGGCAACATGCGGCGGGCGATGCGCGTGCAAAAAGGGCAATCGGCGTCGAAGAAGACCCAGCCGTTTGGGGCGCGGCGGCCTTTGGCGTCTGTGAGATCTGAGCTGAGCGAAACCATGGGTAACGCACCTCGCCTCAGCCGGCGGCTTTGAGGCCGACCAGCTTGCGCACCTTGCCGCGCATCTTGACGAAGCCGCGCAGCGCCCCGGAGGGCAGGCGCCGGACTTCATCATAGAGAGAGGTCATCGTCTCGAAGAACTCGAGCATCTCCTCGAGCCGCTCGCGGGCATGGGCCTCGCCGGGGCCAGCCTTTTCGAGGTCGGCGACGGCCGCGCGCAGCATGGCAAGCGTGGGGTCTATTTCGCGGCGCTTGCGCTGCTCGCAGATGATCTGAAACATTTCCCAGACGTCTTTGAGCGACTCGAAATGGTCGCGGCGATCGCCCAGGACGTGGACCACGCGGACAATGCCCCAACTCTGCAACTCGCGCAGGCTGGTGCTGACGTTGGAGCGCGCGACGGAGAGGGTCCCGGCGATGTCCTCGGCATGAAGCTGCGTCGCAGAGAGATAGAGCAGGGCGTGGACCTGGGCCACGGTGCGGTTGATGCCCCAGCGGGTGCCCATTTCGCCCCAGTGGAGGATGAACTTTTGTTCGGTGGGGGAGAGTTTCGGCATTGTCATCAGTCCTTTCTGTCCGTACAGAAAGTACCGTAATAACGGCTGGTTGTCAAGCGAAATCGGCAGGGGGCGGATGTGCAGTCATTTCCCTTCCCCTGGCGGGCGGGCTGGGCGGCTTAGCTGGCGGCGTGGAGCGCGGGGACGAGCTCGGGGACTTCGATGCGGATGCGGGTGCCTTCCCCTTCCCGGCTGGAGATGTCCATGCGGAAGTCGTCGCCGTAAAGAACCTTCAGGCGCTCGTGGACGTTGCTGATGCCGATGCCGTCGGCGAAAACCTGCGGGAGGCGAGCTTCGGGGATACCCACGCCGTTATCTTCAATTTCGATGATCAGGCGGCCGTCTCGCGTGGAGGTCCGGATGGAGATGCGCCCTCCCTCAAGGCGTGCAGCAAGACCATGCTTCAAGGAGTTCTCGACGATGGGCTGGAGCAACATGCTGGGGACGAAGGTTTCCAGGGTGCGCTCGTCGATTTGTTTGGTGATGTGGAGGTTGTCGCGGCCAAAGCGGACGACTTCGATGTCGAGGTAATCGTCAATGAAGTCGATTTCGTCGCGGAGCGGCACGAAGGTTTCGTGCTTGCGGAGGAGCTGACGCAGGATGTTGGAAAGCTTGAGGACCACGACGCGGGCCATGTCGGGGTCGAAGCGGATGAGCGATGAGACAGTGTTGAGCGTGTTGAAGAGAAAGTGCGGGTTGATCTGACTGGAGAGAGCGTCCATGCGGGCCTTGAGGAGCAACTGCTGGTGCTGCTCGAGGTTCATTTCGATGCGGGTGTTGTTCCAGATTTTGATGGGGACGGCGACGGCCATGACCGTGGCCAGTATAACCAGAGCGAACTGCCAGGCGCCCTGCGGGTCAATGAAAAACATCCAACGGCCACCGACGGCGTGGCCCAGCGCGATGCGGGCGAGCTCGAGCACGACGCAAGCGGACAGCGGCAGCATGGCCCAGGGGATGCGTGCGTCGCGCACCAGGCGGATCAGCGAGCGGGGGATGCCCAGAAATAGGAAGGGGCCAAAGTCCCAGAGGTCTTCTTTATTGGGAATCAACTGGCGAATCAATCCGCCCAACAGGCCGGCGGTGGCGGCCATGGGCATGGAGAGCCATTCGCCGTGGAAAAAGAAGGCGGGCAGGCTGACAATCGAGCCGCCAATGGGGCCAACCACGCGGCCTCCGAGCAGGCCGAGGAGGAAGGAGCCTTCGAGCATCAAGTCTGCGAAACGGTACTGGCTGCCGACCAGGCGGAGCAAAACGCCGAGGAGCAGGGGAGGCGCAAGGAAAAACAGGAGCTGGAGTTTTTGGTTGCGGTCGCGCTGCTCGGTGAAAAGCACTCTGCGGAAAACGGCTGAGCGGGCCAGAAGCGCGGCCATGGATGCAGCCACGCCAACCTTGAGCAGCAGCGTAAGGAGAAAATCTTTTCCGAAGGAGAGCGTTTCCATGGGAAATCCCGCGCGCGTCTTACGGTAGCCAAACCGAGGGCGGATGTAAAGCGGGCGGCGCGGGCACCTGTTATAATGCAGAGTTTCCCATGGCGAAGCGAAGCAAATCGAAGAAGGCGGGCACGGCTGCAGAGGGCAAACGGGTACGGGTGGTGGCTCGGGCCGGCCTGCCCACGCGCTTCGGGCGGTTTACGGTGCTGGGTGTCGAGGGGCAGGGGCCGCAGGAGACGGCGCTGGTGCTCCAGCACGGGCGCATCGGCAACGGTGCGGTGCCGCTGGTGAGGATCCACTCACAATGCCTGACCGGCGACGTGCTGTCGTCTCAGCGATGCGATTGCCGGGCGCAGCTCGAGCTTTCGCTGAAGCTGATCGCGCGGGCGAAATCCGGGCTGCTGCTCTACCTGCCGCAGGAAGGGCGCGGCATCGGTCTGATGAACAAGCTGCGGGCCTACGAGCTGCAAGACCGCGGGATGGACACGGTTGAGGCCAACCACCGGTTGGGCTTCCCTTCCGATTCACGCGATTATCGTTTTTCGGCGCGGGCGCTGCGCAAGCTGGGCGTGCGTCGCGTGCGCCTGCTCTCGAACAACCCGGACAAGGTGCAGCAACTCGAAGAGGGGGGCATCCGCGTGGTCGAGCGAGTGCCGTGCCAGCCGCGGGCGACGCAAGCGTCGCGCAGCTACCTGCGCACCAAGAAGATCAAGCTGGGCCACCTGTTGGCCGGGCTGTAGGGCCTTTGCCCTGCCGGTAAACCGGGTTCAGATGGGAATCGCGTTTTGCCTCCACGCGTGGCAAAATCCGGCTAGTGCACAATGGCTGCGGGCGAGGAGAGTAGCCGCGATGAAATTCAGCGTCACGATTGACCGGGACGAAGACGGGGTCTACCTGGCCGAATGCCCGGCAATCCCCGGCTGCGTGAGTCAGGGCAAGACGGAGAACGAAGCTCTTGAGAACATCAAAGACGCCATCCAGCAGTGCCTGGAAGTTCGGACGTCGCGCGGCATGCCTCTGACGGTTTCGACTCACGAAGTTGACCTCCCGGTCGGATGAGTACTCTTCCCCTCTTGAGCGGGCGAGTGGTCGCGCGGCGATTTGGCTGGGCGTGGGTGGGACTCGCTCTGTCGCTTGGCGTGCATGTGGCAGACGAGGCCCTGACGGATTTTCTATCGGTGTATAACCCTGCGGTAGAGGCCATCCGCCAGCGCCTACCCTGGATTCCGCTGCCAACCTTCACATTTGAGATCTGGCTGGCGGGGCTGATCCTCCTCGTCTCTGCCCTTCTCCTACTTTCTCCTTGCGCTTTCCGCGGCGCACGGTGGATGGTGTGGCTGGCGTATCCGTTGGGCGTGATCATGCTGCTCAATGCCGTGGGTCACTTTGCTGGCTCGATCTTTCTGGGACGAGCGATGCCGGGAGTGTACTCTTCCCCGTTGCTTCTGGCCGCGGCGGCATACCTGCTCACTCAAACCGGGAAAATGAAGAGAACCGGGTCGACCTGAAGGTCACCCCACAAAGAAAACCTGCATAGCCCAGAGCCTGTTCTACTCAGCCGCCGCCGACGAAGTGGACGATTTCGAAGCGGTCGCCGGGTTGGACACAGGTTTCCTGCCACCGGGCGCGGGGCAGGATTTCGAGGTTGCGCTCGATGGCGACGCGGTCGGGAGGCAGGCCTAGATGAGCCAGCAGGGCAGCGACGCTCAACCCGCTGGGCACTTCTCTTCTCTCCCCATTCACTGTGATTGATATCGAAGCATTCATGAAGCAGGATGGACCGGCGCAGGTGTCTTGGCGCGGAGGCGGTAGCGCAACTCGGCCTGAGCGCCATTCCCACTGGCGCGGATGACCAGCGCGCCGCCCTCAGGCCTGAGCGGCGACATCGGGAAACGCAATGCGACGCGCCCATCACCATCCGTGGTGGCCACGTAGTGGGCCGGCGTGAGCGCGCCCTCCAAGTAGACATCTACAGCAGCACCAGCCACCGGCGCATGGTCTGCTTCACCGCGCACGGCAACTTGCAATGTTGCCTGGCCGGCCGCGAGCCAGCCTGTGGAGTTGAGAAGCTCGAGCCGGATGCCGACAGGTGGCGCAGCGACAACCGGCGGGGCATGGGTGTCGAGCCTGAGCCGGCCGGCGCGCAGCTCTTCAACCACGCTGCGATGCTGGCGCTCGCCCAAGTGCTTGAGCAGGGGGCCGCTGGCGGCATTGCCGCCGATCAATTCCTGGTAGCTGGTGGTCCGGCGGTGCAGCACCTGCCCGCTCAGATAGACCGTGGTCTCAATGTAGGGTGGATGGCGAGAGGCGTGGTCTTCCGTCTGCACATGATAGAGCGCCCCTTCGAGCTGCACGTTGGTATTGAAGCCGAAGTTCACGGTTAGACCTGCGGCGCGCCGGGTAAGCCCATCTGCTGTCGTCGGAACAATTTGACCGGGCGGCAGCCAGGCCATTATTATAGCGTGGCTGAAGATGACCGGGAACCACCTCCAGAGTTATGCCCCGTTACTGATTCACTTTCTGCTGGCCGTGGGGCTGGCAGGGATCCTCATCCTGCTATCGACGTTTGTGGGGCAGCGGCGCAGGTCGCGGGCCAAGATGGAGGCCTACGAGTGCGGCGTGCGCCCGACGGGCGACGCGCGGGAGCCCTTTTCCGTGAAGTATTATCTCGTGGCGATGATCTTCATCTTGTTTGACGTAGAGGCCATCTTTCTCTATCCCTGGGCGTTTGTGTACCGCGAGCTGGGCTGGTTCGGGTTTGTGGAGATGCTGCTCTTCATCCTGATCGTGCTTGCGGGCTACATCTATCTCTGGAAAAAAGGCGCGCTGGACTGGAACCGCTGAGCCGCTCGCCGGGGTCCATTTCCGTGGCAGAACCGCAGGACATCGAACAGCACGAGGTGGTGCGCCGGTTGCGCGCCTGGGACCCGCAGGCCGTGGCCGAAGTGCGCGAGTTCCGCGGTGAGGTGACCGTAGTCGTGCCCCGCGAGCACCTGAGACGGGCCGCCGAATTCCTGTGCGGCGAGCCGGAGCTGGGATTCACCCACCTGTCTGACCTCTCGTCGATTGACCGCTATCCGGTCGAACCTCGCTTTGAGGTGAACTATCACCTGATGTCGATGTCACGGAAAGAACGCCTGCGGCTGAAGGTGCGCGTAGCGGGAAGCGACCCGGTGCTGGAGACGGTGACGCCGGTGTGGCCCGGTGCCAACTGGCCCGAGCGCGAAGTCTTTGACCTCTTTGGCATACGCTTCGAAGGGCACCCCGACCTGCGGCGCATCGTCCTGCCGGTGGACTGGGAAGGCTACCCGCTGCGGAAGGACTACCCGGTGGAGGGCCCGCGCTGATGGGTACGACCGTCAACACGGTCACCGGCCAGGCCCGGACGATGGTCCTGAATATGGGCCCGCAGCACCCTGCCACCCACGGGGTGCTGCGCGTGGTGCTCGAGCTGGACGGCGAGACCGTGGTGAAGGCCATCCCGGATATCGGCTACCTGCACACCGGCATCGAGAAAAGCTGCGAGTCGAAAACCTACTCGCAAGCCATCACGCTGACCGACCGGCTGGACTACCTCGCCCCGCTCTCGAACAACCTGTGCTACTGCCTCGCGGTGGAGAAGCTGCTGGGGCTCGAAGTGCCCAAGCGCGCGCAGTACGTCCGCGTGCTGCTGACCGAGTTGACGCGCATCGGGTCGCACCTGGTCTGGCTGGGCACGCATGCCATCGACCTGGGCGCGATGTCGGTTTTCCTCTACTGCTTCCGCGAGCGGGAAGAGATCCTCAAGATCCTCGAGTTCGTCTCCGGCCAGCGGATGATGACCAGTTATTTCCGGATTGGCGGGCTGGCGCTGGAGCCGCCGACGGGCTGGCTCGTGCGCGTGCAGAAATTTGTGGACATGATGCCGGCGCGCATCCAGGAGTACGAAGACCTGCTGACCGGGAACCGCATCTGGCACGCACGGACGAAAGGCGTAGGGACGATTTCGGCCGAGGACTGTATTGCGATGGGCGTCACCGGGCCGACGCTGCGCTCTGCGGGCCTGGCCTACGACGTGCGAAAAGCGTTCCCTTATTCGAGCTACGACGAGTTTGAGTTTGACGTGCCCACGCGCACGGAGGCCGATTGTTACGCGCGGTACCTTTTGCGGGTCGAGGAGATGCGCCAGAGTCTGCGGATCATCCGCCAGGCGATGAAGAAGATCCCGGCCGAAGGCCCCATCCGCACCGAAGCGCCGGGAATCGTGCCTCCGGAGCGCGAGAAGATGAAGACGGAAATGGAAGCGCTGATTTACCACTTCAAGATCTTCACCGAAGGCTTCGCGCCGCCGCCGGGCGAGGTGTACCAGACCATTGAATCGCCGCGCGGCGAGCTGGGCTTCTATGTGGCCAGCGACGGCTCGCCGAAGCCGATGCGGGTCAAAGTGCGGGCCCCCTCGTTCATCAATCTGCAGGCGCTGCCCAAGATGGTGGAGGGCCGGTTGATCGCAGACGTGGTGGCGTGTATCGGCACGATCGACATTGTACTGGGAGAAGTGGACCGCTGAAGGCCGCGGGCAATGACCAGTCATGAACCTGCCCGAAACACTCGAGACGAAGTTCGGCGAGCTGCTGAAGCGCTATCCCGTGAAGCGCTCGGCGCTGGTGCCCATGCTGCTTTACACGCAGGACGTCTACGGGCACATCAGTGACGAGATGATCGCGGAAATAGCCCGGCGGCTGGAACTGAACACGCTCCAGGTGACGGAGACGCTGGTCTATTACTCGATGCTGCGGCGCAAGCCCGCGGGCAAGTATCACGTGCAGGTGTGCACCAACGTCTCCTGCATGTTGCGCGGCGGCCGGAAAGTCTATGAGCGGGTGCAGCGGCGGCTGGGCATCGGCTACAAGCAGACCACTCCGGACGGCGTTTTTTCGCTCGAGGAGGTAGAGTGCATCGGTGCGTGTACGGGCGCGCCTGCGCTCCAGGTGAACTATGACTACTACGAGAACCTGACGCCGGACAGCGCCGAAACGCTGCTCATGCGGTTGGACCAGGGCATTAAACCGCCGCCGGTGGTTTGCACGTCGGGCGCGGTACACGAGCGGCATCCGGCCGAGGTGCCGGTGAACAGCCGGCGATTCGGGATCAAGGATTCGCGCAAGCTGGCGGTGTACCTGAAGCACGACGGGTATAAGGCGCTCGAGAAGGCGCTGAAGCAGATGACCCCCGAGCAGGTCATCGAAGAAGTCAAGAAGTCCAATCTGCGCGGGCGCGGCGGCGCAGGGTTCCCGGCCGGTGTGAAATGGAGTTTTGTCCCCAAGGACACTTCAAAGCCCAAGTACATCATCGCCAACGCCGACGAGAGCGAGCCGGCCACCTGCAAGGACCGCCCGCTGATGGAAATGGACCCGCACCAGTTGATCGAAGGGGTGATCATCGCCGGCAAGGCGGTGGGCGCGCATCAGGGCTACATCTACATCCGGGGCGAGTACCGCTACGTGCAGGAGATTCTGGATGTGGCCATCGCCGAAGCCAACGCCAACAACTACCTGGGGAAGGACATCCTGGGCAGCGGGTTCGACTTCTTCCTCTGCACGCACACGGGCGCGGGCTCATACGAGTGCGGTGAAGAGTCGGCGCTGATGGAGTCGCTCGAGGGCAAGCGCGGCTACCCGCGCATTCGGCCTCCCTTCCCCGCCATCATCGGCTTGTACGGCTGCCCGACAGTGATCAATAACGCGGAAACGCT
>Ga0209108_10000421_pt1 | contig 23486 bp, 16 predicted proteins | sample Rifsed10ft1_FD_184003 | JGI IMG/M metagenome (GOLD analysis project Ga0209108, IMG submission 184003) | Soil microbial communities from Rifle, Colorado, USA - sediment 10ft 1 (version 2) | ecosystem: Environmental > Terrestrial > Deep subsurface > Rock core/Sediment | place: Rifle, Colorado...
TCTTCAAGCGTCCCGGCACCGTCCGGGTCGTCATCGGTCCGGTGATCGAAAGTCGCGGCAAGAGCGCGGAAGAGATTCGCGATCTCGCGGAGACGTGGATTGAGAACAAGATGCAGGAATTGGAGTAAGTGGATTTACGTTTCTGATAATCGGCGGTCGTTTTTGCACGAGAAAAAGTCGCGACGGGCAGGTAATCAGGCTTATACTATTCTTACAAATACTGTCTTCATTTCCTACCAATCTCTAGATCAAGAACTTCTGAAATAATAGGGTACTTGTCTGAAACATCTGGATACTTTGCAGCTAGTATCTTCACCGCCTTCTCAGTATTATCAGTAACGACTAAACGCGTTGGTCTGAATAAGAATCCCCAGGTTACTTCAAGAGAAAAATTTCCAATGTATGTGATTTTACCCGCTTCAATTGAGAACTTAGTTCCTTCCGGGAATCGCAGATATCCACCAACATAACTTGCCTGGTTTAACTCGTATTTCCCTACCGGAAGTCTTACAAGAGCAAGGTTTTCATCATCTGAAAATGTTACATGTCCTGTATTGTGCCAATGACCCAAGGGTCGATAAAACAACTGAATGAGCGGTGGTATTTTTCGATCCGTTTCCAACCATTTCCGATCAGATAAGATAAGTAACAAGCCTTCATCTGGATTTAGCACCTCTGTATTCTGGATTCTTGAGGGCGCTGAAATACAACCCGTCAACAGGAAGCCGAGAGTCAAGATTGATAGTGCCGTTATCTCTTTAACCCGATTCATAGTCTAGTTGCATCTAACTCAGCTTTAAGCGGTGTACAGTTTTGCCTGTCCACTTGAAGAAATGTCGTAATATTATGCAGCATAATACTGGGTATCCGCACCGTGAATAGTCTAGTGAGATTTGCGCTGGGCGAGCTTGATCCGTACTGGCATTTAATTGTATCGAAAAGGAAATGACGAAGTATTGAAATCAAGGGGTGAGCGGGGCATTGCTCAGGGCGGCGAATTCGGCCAGCGTCAACGTTTCGGCCCGTCGAATCGGATCAATCCCCAGGCTCAGCATCTGCTCCGGGGGCAACAGCCCCGTTAAATTGTTGCGCAGGGTTTTGCGGCGGCTGGCGAAGGCGGCGCGCACCACGGTCGCGAACCGCTCGGGATCGTTGACCGATACCGGCGCTGCCACGTGCGGTGTCAGGCGCACCACAGCAGAGTCCACCCGGGGTACCGGCCTGAAGGCGCCGGGCGGCACGCCGAACAATTTTTCCACCGCGCAGCGGTACTGAATCATGACCGAGAGCCGGCCGTATTCCTTTCCGCCCGGCGCGGCGCTCAGGCGGTCCACGACCTCCTTTTGCAGCATGAACAGCATGTCCCGGATACAGGCATGCTGATCCAGCACGCGGAACAGCAGCGGCGTGGAGATGTTGTACGGCAGGTTGCCGACGAGCCGGAGCTTGTTGCCGGGTTCCGCCAGCCGGCAGAAATTGAACTTGAGGGCATCGGCCTGATGCAGCGTGAGCCGGTCAGGGGGGAAGCGGGTGTTGAGGGTGGCCACCAGATCGCGGTCCAGTTCGACCGCGTCCAAATGCGCCACGCGGGCAAGCAATTCCCGGGTCAATGCTCCTTGGCCCGGGCCGATCTCGATGATCCGCTCGCCCGCTTTCGGGTCCAATGTCGCGACGATGCGTTCGATGATGCTCCGGTCATGAAGAAAATGCTGTCCGAAGCGCTTCCTCGCCCGGTGATGCGTCATTGAATCAGCGCGCACGCCGCATCGATGGCGGCGCGCAGGCTGGTGGCGTCCGCGCAGCCGGTGCCCGCCAGTCCCAGCGCCGTGCCGTGATCCACCGAGGTGCGCACGAACGGCAGGCCGAGCGTGATATTGACCGCGTGAGCGAAATCGCGGTGCTTCAATACCGGCAGGCCCTGGTCGTGATACATCGCGAGCACCGCGTCCACGCCCACAAGCTGCGATGGAATGAAGGCGGTATCGGCCGGCACCGGACCGCGCAGGTGCATACCCCGCCCAACCAGTTCCCGGATCACCGGTTCGATCACCTCGATTTCCTCGCGCCCGAGATAACCGGATTCGCCGGCATGCGGATTCAGGCCGCACACCTGGATGTTGGGCTGTGCCACATTGAATTTTGCTTGTAGATCGCGATGTAACACCTCAAGCACCGCCGACAAGCGTTCCCGGGTGATGTGCCGGCTGACTTCCACCAATGGCAGATGCGTGGTGACCAGCGCCACGCGCAGGGAGGGGCAGGCGAGCATCATCACCGGGTGTGGCGCGCCGCTGTGCTCCGCCAGAAATTCGGTGTGCCCGGAGAAGGCAATCCCGGCGTCGTTGAGAATCCCCTTGTGCACCGGCCCGGTAACCAGCGCATCGAACTCGCCGTCCCGGCATCCTTTGATGGCGATGCTTAACGTAGCTTTAACGTAATGGGCGTTGGCCACATCCAACTGCCCGGAAATCACGGGACGCACGGTCTTGACCGGCAACACGAAGACACCGGGTCTGGAATGGGCGCGGCCTTTCCATTCGTGGGGTGAGAAGGGCAGACGCAGTTGTTGCGCGCGTTCACCCATGACCATGGGATCGGCGATCAGCACCAAGGCACAGTCCGGGGGGTCCTGGGAAAGTTGCACCGCCAGGTCCGGCCCGATCCCGGCCGGTTCGCCGGGCGTGAGGGCGATGACGGGAATGTTCAGGAATTTCTCCACGGCGTTCTGGTTATGTCAGCGCGGTTCTGTGGACAGACACATCAATTCACGTCTTCTTGCACATATTCCACATACGCCTCATCGCGCAGTTGGCGCACCCATTGCTCAAAGCGTTCATCGGCCTTGCGCTTGTGGATCTGCTGGCGCGCGTTGGACACCTGGCGTTGCTGGGTAACGTCTTGCCGGCGACGGTCCAGCACCTCGATGATGTGCAGGCCGAAGGAAGTGCGAACCGGCTGGCTCAGCTTGTTGGGCGACAAGGCGTTCATGGCCTTTTCAAATGGCGGCACCAATTGGCCGGGATTGACCCAGCCGAGATCGCCGCCAATGGCGGCCGTGCCGGTGTCCTCCGAATGCGCGCGCGCCAGTGCCGCAAAATCATCGCCGTTTTCGATGCGTTCACGAAGTGCCAGCAGCTTGTTGCGTGCCTCGTCCAGCGACTGGATTTCACTCGGTCGCAACAGGATATGACGGACATGGGTTTGGGTCACCGACTCGGTGTGGGTATCGCCGCGCTGGTCGTTGAGTTTCAGGATATGGAAGCCGTTCGGACCGCGGAGAACGTCACTGATCTCGCCGCGCGCCATGTTTTTGAGCGCACCGATAAACAGTTCGGGCAATTCCCCCGCTTGCCGCCATCCGAGGTTCCCGCCCCTCAGCGCGTCCGCGCCCTGGGAATAACTTACCGCCATCTGCTCGAAGTTGCCGCCTGCTTTCAGTTGGCGATGAATATCCTCCACGCGTTTTTTTGCTGCTTGTATCGCCTCGGGCGAGGCGGTCTCGGGAATCCCGATCAGGATATGCGCGAGTTCATACGACACCCCCATGTCTGCCTGGCTTTGAGGATTTTCCAGAAAATTATTGATCTCGGTTTGCGTGACGTTTATCCGGTTGGCTATTTCGCGATCTTGAAGTTGCTGGAGCATGATCTGCTCGCGGATCTGTTCGCGGTGTGACGCAGCGTCGATCCCGCTTTTTTTGAGGGTATCGCGAAATGCCTCCACGCTCAGGTTGTTGCTCCGGGCGATGGATTCAATGGCCTGATCCACGTCGGTGTCGCTGACGCGGATTCCGAGCTGGGCGGCAAGCTGAAGCTGCAGGCGTTCGAGCACCATTCGCTCGAGCAACTGTTTTCTGAGCACGGGGTCCGGCGGAGTCTTGATTTTCTCCAGTGCGAGCTGTTTCTTAGTGTCGTCCAGCCGATGACTCAGTTCGCTGTCGGTGATGACGTCCTGGTTGACGATGACGATGATGTGGTCGATCTCACGGGGAGACGACCGCTCGGGCGCGGCGACTGTCAGCGTGGTCGGCACCAACAGCGCCAGCACCGGCAATATCCAACCGGCAGCAATTGATTTCGCGGCAAGATTCATATTTCGGTTTGTGGACACGGGCTGCATGGCTCTGAAACGGGGCTGAAACGACGCAAGGATAACACGAACCCGCCAGCAGAACTCGTAGGGAAGGTAGCGCGATTCCAGGGCGTCGGTCCGCTTGGGAACATGTCTCTCGAATAAATCTGCGTTGGCCTTGCCGCAACCCATCCGTCCCCGGCTGTTCGCTAGGGAACGGAGTATCCTGGCGCCGCGTAGCGGGACGGGAACGAAAACACGCTCTCGCGCAACGGACTGTCGGGTACACGACCGAGCTTGGAGAACCCGGTTAATTGCAATTCGAACATGATATGTGTGGCCTGGATAGGGGCGCTGTTGGCGTCAAACGACAGCCGCCGTCCCGCCAAAAGGCGCAGCGCCCAGCAGCAAGCGTTGTATTCCGCCCCGACATAGCTTTCCACGTTGTGGCGGTCCCGGCGCGAATACAGCGAACGGCCGCGGAAGGTCCAGCGGCCGGCGATCGGCCACTCCGCCGATATATCCGTTTGTTCCAATTCACCGCGCGAGAAACGCTTGCCGGCGTTCACGATGCGGTCTTTCGCGGGATTGTATTGGAGGTAGTAGTTGTATCTTTGCGCGTGACTTTCCTGCCTGTTCCACTGGACATTGGCGCGGGCATGCCAATTGCCAACCAGGGTAGCCGAGGTTTCCCCGGCGATGTCCGAGGCCGCGGCGCTGGTGGTCCCGGCCGGGAGGTTGACCTCGCGATCGGAAAAATAATAGATCCGGCCGATGCTGGCGCGGGCGCGCTCGCTGCCGTCTTCCTCGTCGATGAAGCGCGTGGTCACGGCGGCCGTGATCTGGTTGGAATCGCCGATGCGGTCGCCGCCCGCGAAGCGGTTTTCGCGGAACAGGTTGGCGAATGTAAGCTCCGGCAACCCCGTATCGAAATTGGGCAGGTTGTCCTGGTTCTTTCCCGGGATGTAAAGATAGAAGAGCCGTGGCTCGAGAGTTTGGGTATAGCGTCGCTCACCCCACCGGGAATCGCGTTCGAAGAATAACCCGCCGTCGAGACTGAAAACCCCCCGTGACAGGGACGGTGACTCGTCAACCGATGCGTCCTTGAGGTGATAGGCAAGGCTTCGCACGCCGATTTTAGGGGTGAGATAACCGTAACTGTTGGCCAGCGGGAAACCAACGGCAGGACTCAAGCCCACTCTTCTACCGCTGACACTGGCATCACGCTCAAAATAACTCGCTTCGCTTTCGAAATAATAATTCACGCGGTTCGGCATCACGGGTCGGTTGAGCAACAGGTTAAGCTGCGGCAAACGTGCGTAAGGACGCGCGGCGGGCGGGATGGTACGGTCGATGGTTTGGTAATCCGCGGCACGGGCGCCGAATGTCCACAGCGGGCCGCGGTAATTCAGCTCGGCATTCTGCGGCAAATGGGTCTGGCTGGTGACGCCGAGGTGGTCGCTGAAATCTTCCAAGTAGTTTTTGTCCGAAATTCCGCGCACATCGATATTACCCGACCAGAGCGGATTGAAAGTCTGGCTGTGCTGGTAGATGCCTGACGCACGTTGATCCCCGTTTTGTTGTCGGTCGCTCGGAAGCACTTCGAGCTCGAGCCTGCCTTGTGAATTTCGGGTAAGGTAGCGAAATTCGTTTTGCAGCTGTAATCCGTGCTTGGACATGTACCGTGGCGTCACGGTGGCATCGTAATCGGGGGCCAGATTGAGGTAATAAGGCGCCGCCACTTCCGCCCCGCGTTTGGTGGAATATCCCAGTTGTGGAATTAGGAACCCCGACTTGCGTTGATCTGATATCGGAAAAGAGAGATAGGGCAGATAAAAGACAGGCACCCCCAAAAAATTCACGGTAGCATGATAGGCCGTGCCAATGTCTTCCTCGGTGTCAAGTTTCAATTCACGAATTTTCAGAAACCAGTCGTCCTGACCCGGTGCGCACGTGGTGTAGCGTACGCGCGTAAGACGTGTATGGTCCGGTCCCTCAAAGTCAACCCGTTCCGCGTCCCCCCGGGCCTGGGCATCCTCCAGATAGAAACGGCTCGGGCCGGTGTAACCGGTGTGGGTATCAAGATTAAAATGCGTCTCGGGTGTCTCGAAGCGGGACCCGGCGTGATCCAAGAGGGTGACGTCACCGGAGGCGTCCACCTGGCCAGTCGATTTTTCATAGCGCAGATAATCGCTGCTCAGGGATTGCAGGCCCCGGCGCAATTCCACATCGCCGGTGAATTCGCCGACATCGCCCAACGTGGAGCGCAGCTCCCGTGCACGAATCTCCGTAGGCAGATCCACGGGAGGACGGGGCTTGACGCGTGCGGACAGGCGCGGTGGCCGTTCGGGGCATACCCCTTCCTCTACGGCCTGTGCCACCGGATTGCCCCCCGCTGCCATCATGCTGATCAGGCACAGGCGGGCGAGAATGGGACGCGGCTGCAGCATGGGAACCAGCGTGTCATTGTTTTATGATGGGAGGCATAAAATTGCATACTATGTATTCCCCATCAAGTGATTCCGGCACCACGGGCCACCGGCGCAGGGCCGCTTTTGGATAATCGAATCGTCGCACTCAAGCAGTGGAGCGCTCGCGCACTCGGCACGGATAAGTTCGACGTGCAGCCGGCCACGGCGGATGCGAGCTTTCGGCGGTATTTTCGCATCAGCCTGGGTCAGCAGACCTTTATCGTCATGGATGCGCCGCCGGACAAGAACGACATGCATGCCTATGTCGCCATTGCCCGCCGATTTCATACGCTTGGCCTCAACGTCCCGGAGGTGCTGGTCGAGGACCACCGTCTCGGGTTTTATCTTGTCACGGACCTGGGCGATCGGGTGTACTTGAATAATCTCCATGAACAGACGGTCGAACGTCTGTATGGCGATGCCATGGAGGCCATGGTGCTGCTCCAGACAGGCGGGTTATCCGCCACCGCCACCCGCTTCCTGCCTGACTATGACGAAGCGCTGCTGTGGCGGGAAATGGAGATCTTCCGTGAATGGTATCTGGAGCGCCATCTCGGAATTAACTTGTCCTCGCGCCAGCAGGCGGTGCTCGATCAGACGTTTGTCCTGTTGGTGCGCGAGGCACTTTCACAACCGCGGGTGTGGGTGCATCGTGATTTCCATTCGCGCAATCTTATGGTCACCGCGCAAAACAATCCGGGTATTCTCGATTTCCAGGACGCGGTTCTCGGTCCGGTGACCTATGATCTGGTGTCATTGTTGCGTGATTGCTACATCCGCTGGCCGCGCGACCGCGTGGAAAGCTGGATCCGGGACTATCAGATGCTGGCGCGCCAATCCGATATCGCGGTTGGGGAGGATGATGCGTTATTTTTGCGCTGGTTTGACCTGATGGGCGTGCAGCGTCATCTCAAGGCCACGGGGATTTTCGCGCGGCTGTGCCATCGCGACGGCAAGCCGGGCTATCTGCCGGATATCCCGCGTACCCTGGGTTATGTATACGAGGTCAGCGTCCGCTACCCGGAACTGCAACCGTTCCTGACGTTGATGCAGGAACTCAAGCTCCCGGGAGCTGATTAAGGTGACAATTCATCCGGGAGCACACTGGAGGTGCTGATGAAAGTCATGATCCTCGCGGCCGGTCGGGGAGAGCGCATGCGCCCGATGTCGGATACCGTTCCCAAGCCATTGTTGCCGGTTGGCGGCAAACCGTTAATCGTTCATCTGATCGAGCGGTTGGCGCAAGCCGGATTTCGGGAGCTGGTCATCAATCATTCTCATCTCGGGGAAAAATTCCCGGCTACCCTCGGCGATGGCCGCCGACATGGCGTGCACATCGCCTATTCCCACGAGGCAGGCGGCGGACTCGAGACCGGCGGGGGGATCTTCAAGGCGCTTCCCTTGATCGACACCGATCCGTTTGTGGTGGTCAATGGCGATATCTGGACCGATTTCCCGTTCAAACGTCTGCCGTCGAAACTGGATGGACTGGCGCATCTCGTGCTGGTGAACAATCCGGATCATCATCCGCAGGGTGATTTTTCGCTGCAACACGGTCGGCTTCTGGCCGCGGGGGAGTCGCGGCTCACGTTCAGCGGAATCGGTGTTTATACGCATGCGCTGTTTGCGGATTGTCACCCCGGCAAATTTCCACTCGCGCCCTTGCTGTTTGCGGCCATGGCGCAAGGCCGGGTCAGCGGCGAACATTACACCGGTCGCTGGTGCGACGTGGGCACGCCACAACGGCTCGCGGCGTTGGATCAGGAATTGCGTGACACCCGGAGTCCTAACCCCCGTTGTTAACAATATCGGCGCGGGCCATCGGCCGGATCGCCGAAAAAATCCATAAAATTCAGATGGATATAATTACTGTGCCAGGGAGGGTTGGTTATTGAGAAAATAACCGGGCGGGAACGTCGTCGTGGAAGACAGATACGGCGACCCGGACAATAAAAAACCGGTAACACCTCGCCAACCGTAATCATCGGGCGGGTGTTACCGGCATGTTGCCTACGAAGGCGGTCAGGGTTATCCGATGCGGCGACGTCATCCCGCGCTCAGCACGGATCGCCCGGCTGCACGGAATCCCCCTCGCCGTCGGGTTATTTCTTTTTCTTAGCTGCTTTTTTCTTTGCCTTTTTGGCCATGATAAGCTCCTTTGGATTGTGGTTAAGGGACTTGCAGGGGGAGTCAGGGGCCAACAATCCCCGACCTTACTGCGCGTTGCCAATGAAAAAAGACAGTCTGAGACCGTCTTTTTACGGATTCCGTGGAGGAGCGCACGACGCGGGAGGTCGGCGCGTTTGAATTCACGAGGAGAACGGGAAGAACTGAACCTGGCAGCCATGCTCTGCCGCTGGTGGGTGCCGTATGTTTGCTACCGGTTGTCGAGCTTCGCAATCGATCCATTAACTCTTGGTTGATCCTAGTTCCGCCCGCCGCCGCGTAGGTGTCTTTGCGCTGGTGCGGCAACTCGCCATCTGGGCGGTAGCGTCTGCGTTCAATAAACACTTCATGTTTAGCACATCGACCCTGTGTGTCAAGACATTAAGGCAACGGAAAAAAAATTGCAAACAGTTTTTTCGAAATTTTTCGCGCGTCTCGAGTCGTCATCCGCACTTCGAGTCACCGCAATTGAGACAGGTCATGCAACCATCCATCATGATGACGGCCTTGGTGGAACACTTGACGCAGAGTAACGCGTCGGACGGAAATACGCTGGCCTCGCCGGCGATAGTTTCCGGCACGCCGGCGCGTTTTTTCAGTTCGGCGAGCTTCTCGGCGATGATCTGCTGGCGTATTGCATCCGGTTGCTCGACGGGAATGAGGCCGATCAACTTCAGATGGCGCTCGATGACATCACCCAGCTCGGCCACGAGCGAAGGGGTGTACTTGCCCTTCTTGAAATAGCCGCCGCGCGGATCGAACACGGAGTGGAGCTCTTCAACCAGGAAGGTGACGTCCCCCCCTTTGCGGAAGACGGCGGAAATGACGCGGGTTAGCGCCACCACCCACTGGAAATGGTCCATGTTTTTTGAGTTGATGAAGATCTCGAAGGGCCGGCGCTTCTCATGGGGTGTGTCCGGGTTGAGCACGATGTCGTTGATCGTGACATACAGGGCGTGCTCGGTGAGCGGGGTCTTGATCTTGTAGGTGGAGCCGACCAGCATTTCGGGCCGTTCGAGCTTCTCGTGCATATGCACGACGTTGCTCTCGGCGCGCTTGGGCTCCTCCTTGATGACCTCGTAGCCCATGATTTTTTCGTTGATCTTGATGCTCATGACTGCTCCTTCTCTCTACCGTAAGTTACCGAAATAACTCGTGAAAACATCTGAGGTTGTAGCGCTAGATACGGACATGACCTCTATTGGTGATCTAGCTGGAGGAAATACCTTGTCCGGTGACAGATCCAGATGACCGTGTGGATCCAGCACGTAAGGGGCGGTAAACAGGATTAGTGCCCCTGTCTTGAACTGAGTTTTCTTCTCCATTGTTTCTGTTCCTTCGTGTTTCCTAAAATCGCCCGTAATAACCTTCCTTGAGAGCGTCGTACAGGTTGGCGGCGGTGTGGGTCTCGCCGTCATATTCGATCTCCTCGTTGCCCTTGACCTCGATCACCTCCCCGGTCTCCAGCTGGAAGCGGTAGGTGGTGTTCTCGAGATCCTTGTCTTTCACCAGCACGCCCTGGAAGGCCTGCGGGTTGAAGCGGAAGGTGGTGCAGCCCTTCAGGCCCTGCTCATAGGCGTACAGATAGATGTCCTTGAAGTCCTCGTACGGGAAGTCCGTGGGAACGTTGGCCGTTTTGGAGATGGAGGAGTCCACCCATTTCTGCGCCGCCGCCTGCACGTCCACGTGTTCGCGCGGCTTGGTGTGGTCGGCGGTGATGAAGTAGTCCGGCAGCCGGTTGCTTCCGCCCATGGCGTCCGGGTCGGCGTCGGGGTTCACCAGGGAACGGTAAGCCAGCAATTCGTAGGAGAATACCTCGACCTTTTCCTTGCTCTTCTTGCCTTCGCGCAGGACATTGCGGCTGTACTTGTGGGCGAACGACGGCTCGATGCCGTTGCTGGCGTTGTTCGCGAGCGACAGTGAAATGGTGCCGGTGGGCGCAATCGAGGTATGGTGCGTGAAGCGCGCGCCCTTCTCGGCAATGCGGGAAGTGAGCGACGCGTCGAATTGCTGCATGTAACGGCTGTAGCGGGCGAGCAGCACCTTGCCTTTGATACTGTCGCCGACTTTATAACCGTGCTGGCGCATCTCCGGGCGTTTGACGAGCATTTCCTCGGTGACGGTGAACTCGTCCTCCATAATCGGGGCCGGTCCTTTCTCCTCAGCAAGTTCGATGCCCACTCTCCAGCCCACCTCGGCCATCTCGCGCGCCACGCGCTCGGTGAACTCGAGCGACTCGGGCGAACCGTATTTCATCTTGAGCATGGTTAATGTCGAGCCCAGGCCCAGGAAGCCCATGCCGTGACGGCGCTTGTAGTGAATTTCATGCCGCTGCGGTTCGAGGGGCAATCCGTTGATCTCGACCACGTTGTCGAGCATGCGGGTGAACACCGCCACGACTTCACGATACTGCTCCCAGTTGAAGCGCGCCGCGTCGGTAAACGGTTCTTCCACGAACTTGGTCAGGTTGACCGAGCCCAGCAGGCAGGAGCCGTATTGCGGCAGCGGTTGCTCTCCGCACGGGTTGGTGGCGCGGATGTTCTCGCAAAACCAGTTGTTGTTCATCTCGTTGATCTTGTCGATCAGGATGAAGCCGGGCTCGGCGTAGTCGTAAGTCGAGGCCATGATCAGGTCCCAGAGGCGGCGTGCCGGGAGGGATTTGTATACCTTGCAGGCCACCTGGCCGAGGTTGTTGGCGATATAGCCTTCGGTCACCGGCCAGTAACGCCAGACAATGCGCGACTCGGGGTCTTCGTATTCATGCCGGTTGGCGGGGAACAGCAGGTCCCAGGTTGTGTTCTTTTGCACTGCCTGCATGAATTCATCGGTAATGAGGCACGAGAGATTGAATTGCCGCAGCCGCCCGTCCTCGCGCTTGGCGCGGATGAAATCCATGATGTCCGGGTGCGCAATGTCGAACGTGCCCATCTGTGCCCCGCGCCGCCCGCCGGCGGACGAGACGGTGAAACACATGGCGTCGAAGATATCCATAAAAGAGAGGGGACCGGAGGTATAAGCTCCGGCCCCACTCACAAACGCCCCTTTGGGGCGGAGGGTAGAGAACTCGTAACCGATTCCACAGTTATGAATCGTGACTAGGCCATTATTGCCGGCCAAGTAGTTGTTGTGCTTCTCGACAGTGAAGTCGTAGAAGGTCTCGGGCAGATCCAGGTTGCGCTGGATCGCCTCCACCGGACGCAGCGTGCGGGCAAGGCCGATAAGGGGGCGAAGGTTCGGAAAACGCGCTTCCCAGCGATCGAGCCAAATACGGCTGACCGCGCGTGCCCGGTGGTAGCCGTGGTAGAAGCCCAGTTTCTGGCGCTCGACGTGGCCGAGTCCGGGGAGCTCCTGTTCCAACGCCTCATGGAGGGTCTGCGGCAATACATAGGTGTCGTACTGGCCCGACTGTGTGGCGCACTCGAGAATGCGTCCGCGCTTGCCGCTGTCGGCCATATGTTCGGCGACCTTGGCAAGAAACTCCGAGTCGCTGATCTTGAGCATGGCGCCGCCGTGGTCGTTGACAACATGACCGTTGTAAACATGCGGGCGCGGCGTACGCAGCGTGATCGCACCGTGGATGCCGAACAGGGCGAGCAGGCTTTTAAGCTCCTCGGCGAAGTCCGGGTTTTGCATGGCGATGCCGGCGCTGCCGGTTTCCCTACTGACCGTGCCGTCGGTATCGATGAGACCGGCCAGGAACGGGAGCAAATATTTCTCGGGGTTGGTCTTGATCCAGGCCGGCACCCGCAGCGTGTCCGACTTGGCGCCGATCTGATGGTCAATGAGCCCGGCGGCGTTGGTGGCCTCGAAGCTCGCGACGGTGTAGTCCCATACTGGCGTGCCGTTGGCGGTGGCTGTGGCGACGACCTTGGCCTGGGCGCCGCAGAAGGATTGGAAAAACGCCGCGTAGCGTTCCACCACCTCGCGCTCGGCGGCGCGGATTTTGAAGACCAGCCGTTTACCGTAGGCTTGGGCGCGCGCGGCCCAGGCTTGGCGCGAGGGTTTATAGGCCATGGCCTTGGGATAAGCACTGCCATCGCCCAGGTGCGCGCCGGCGAACCATGCCTCGAATGCGCGCGCCGGTTCGGCGCTCCACGCGAAGTGGTGATGCACCAGGGCGTCATCGGTGCGGACATCGTCGGCCCGCGTGTAAATCAGCTTGCCATGCCGATAAACCAGCACCGGGTGTTTGATCGAAGTCTTGAGTGAGGCACCGTTCGAGACGATCTCGATATTCTCGGCGCGCGGCACAAGCGTGGTGAGGTGCCGCAATATGGTCTGCATCTCAAACCGTCCGGCGTCGCGGTCGTAGCACAGGATTTGCGCATGGCGCTCGGCGACCGCCCGATCGGCGGTGACCAAGCCGCGCTCGGTGACGACCCAAGTGCCAGGGGCGACGCAGCCGGCCTTCAGCGTCAGGCCGGCCTCGTGCACCGAGGACAGGATCCCGTCCATGGAATCCGGAACCGCCCGGGATACCGTGCAATTGATAGTGCTGGTGGCGGGTTTATGCTCCAGGGCGCCGGCGTTGGAAATGATGCGCCCGGCCGGAATCGCCCCGTTTTGCAGGGCCCAAAAGAATTTTTCGAACCATTCCTCGCGTTTTTCCGGGATTTCCTCGACGTCGGCCAGGGCCCGAGCCACGCGGGCGTAGGTTCCGGCAATGTCCTGGTCCAGGGCTTCCCCGGTTTTGCTCTTTAGGCGGTATTTTTTGTCCCAGATGTCGAGCGAAGCGGGTTGTATGGGGATTTCCGTCCTTAGGTCCGTAGACGCGCCATCCATGGCGCGCTTCTCAGTGACAACCGGGTTTTCTGCTTGTAATTGGACGACCTTCATTGATTCCTGTCCTCCGGTGCCGGCAATATTTGTCGGGCACACACCGTGCCTGTTTATTGGGTGTAATACTAGGTGTCGGGCCTGTAACCTCGGCCAACCACTACATGTTGTAGTTTTAGCCCCAACAGGTGGGAGATGTCAAGATTGCAATTTTCAAAGAGTTGCCTTGGGCGCCGGAGCAGCGCTTTCCTTTTATATAGGTACCGATAGTCGAATGGGGTGAGGCGATCGGCACTCAATGGTTAACCCGGATGCCAGAGACAGGTTAACGGGCTGCAGGGGAAGCCGCGATACCGTCAGGAGGTGCCGGTCAGGCTGCTCATTTTTTGCACAAGGCCGCTGATATCGCACGCGGCATCGGGGCTGACGGTTAAGGCGACGCGCTGTTCATCGGCCGTGAGCGGCTCACGGGTGGCCAACTGGCGCAGCAGTACCGCGAGGCTTGCTTCGGATACCTCCCGCGATTGCCGGACGCGTTGCCGTAAACGCTCACGGAGTAAACTTTCCGGTGCCTGGAGATCAAGGATCATGCAGGGCACGCGCAGTTCGTGCGCCACGGCACGCAGCCGTTCGCGCTGGTTGCGCTTGAGAAAGGCGGCATCCACCACCACCGGATAACCGGTCGCCAAAATCGAACGCGCAAGTTCCGCGAGTCGCGCGTAGGTCTGGCGGCTGGATTCCGCAGAATAGATTCCCTGATCCACGTCCGATCCACTGCGCGCATGCGGCGCCAATCCGTGCAGGCGCTTGCGTTCGATATCGCTGCGCAGACGGATAACATCCCAAGCCTCCAGCAGTTGCTGTGAGAGCCAGGTCTTGCCGCTGCCCGAGAGCCCATGGGTAACGATCAGCGCGGGATGAAGCGGTTGCGTATAACGTTCAGCGAGATCGGCGTAACCGAGATATTCCACGCCCGTTCTCTGCTTTTCCTGTTCGTCCAGCCCCTCCTGACTTAACCGGATACAGGCGACCTTGGCGCGCACCAGCGCCCGATAAACCTGGTAGAAACGATACACCGCGAGACCCTCGTAGTCACCGGTAAATTCCAGATAGGCATTCACCGCGCGACGGGCCAGATCGGGGCGCCCGCGATCATCGAGGTCCATGGTCAGAAACGCGGTTTCACCCATGGTGTCGATCCAGCGCAGATTTTCATTGAACTCGAGACAATCGAATAACGTCACGCGTTCATTCAACCAAATCATGTTAGCCAGATGCGCGTCGCCATGACACTCGCGTATGAAGCCTCGGCGTTTGCGTTCGGCGAATGTATTTTTGAGCAAGGTAAAAGTTCGCATGCTCCATGTTCGCAGCCGCTGCAGCTGTGCGCGATGACGTGTCTCGATCCTCGATTCCATCTGCTCGAAGTTTTGGCGTACCGGTTCATTGACATGATCCGGATCGCCGAAGGACTTGTCATCGCCGGCAATGGCGATCCGGCCATGAAACTCGGCGAGCTCCTGAGCCAGCAAATCGATGTGCCGTGGTTGCAGCTCGCCGCGCGCCAGCATCCGGTCCAGTCGCGCCGATTCCGGGAACTGGACCATCTTCACTGCGTATTCGATGGCGACCCCGTTTTCATTTACCCTCGGGGCGGATTCCGATCCGGTGATCGCCACCACCCCGAGATACAATGCCTCGGCCAGTCGCCGGTTAAGACGCCATTCCTGCTCGCAATAAAAGCGGCGTTTCTCAAGCGTGCTGAAATCGAGAAAACCGAGATTGACCGGTTTCTTGATTTTATAGGCATAGGAACCGGTCAGGATGACCCAGGAAATGTGCGTTTCGACAATGTGCATTTCCCGCACGGCATGGTCGTAACAGTCCGGGCGCAGCAAAGCCTGAAGCAGAGGGGGAAGTCGGGTTTCCACGGAGCGTCGCTTCCTCGGCAGATCGGCGGCGGGTCATTCCCGCGGCAGCTACCAACTATAACCGAAGCTGTCGCAGAAACGGACGGCGAATTCGTCGTGGGTGATACGATGATTCTGAGTGCCGTGGTGTGCGATTTTGATCGCCCCCATCAAGGCGGCAATACGGCCCGTGGTTTCCCAATCCATATCGCACCCCAGACCATACAGCAGCCCGGCGCGGTAGGCATCGCCGCAACCCGTTGGGTCGTTGATCGTTGCCGTGGGCACCGCCGGAATTTCAATGATCCGCCCAGCCGTGTAAACGCGCGAACCGCGCGCGCCGAGCGTGACGATCAACCCTTTCACGCAGCCCGCGAGGTGGCTCAGGGATTTTCCGGTGCGTTCCCGGAGCAGCTCGGCTTCGTAGTCATTCAGCGTAACCCATGTCGCTTGTTCCAAAAAACGCAGTAAATCTTCCCCATCGAACAGCGGCATGCCCTGTCCGGGATCGAAAATGAACGGAATGCCGGCCTCGGCGAATTCGCGGGCATGCTGGACCATGCCTTCACGCCCGTCCGGTGAAACGATTCCGAGTTTTACTCCATGGGCATTCCCGACGTGTGTCTCCTGGGAACGGTTCATGGCACCCGGGTGAAACGCGGTTATCTGGTTGTCGTCCATGTCCGTGGTAATAAATGCCTGGGCGGTATACGTGTCTTCGCACATCTTGATATAGCGGCGGCTGATTTTGTGCCGGTCCATCCACTCGGCGTAGGGCCCGAAATCCCGGCCCACCGTCCCCATCGGCAGGGGTTCACCCCCGATCAGCTTGAGGTTGTAGGCGATATTGCCGGCGCAGCCGCCGTATTCACGGCGCATCTCCGGGACCTGGAAGGAAACATTCAGGATATGAACCTTGTCCGGCAGGATATGATTCTTGAACTGGTCCTTGAAGACCATAATGGTGTCATACGCGAACGAACCGCAGATTAAAGCCGCCATGCCTGGATCCAGTCGGTATTCATTTTTTGCGAGCACCACTTGTCATGCGGGTTGGAATTGTCCGGTGCGTTGAATCCGTTTGCAACCCGATACGCTGAAAAGCGCGGTCTGACTGGCCGGCCGTCTCGAACCGGCCGGCGCTCACGCGATCGCCGCCATGACGACACCCCGCTGGCCATCCCGGAAACGCCATTGGTTATGTACCTGATCTTTTATGTTTGACCCTGGCTGCAATCCGTCGCATGACTTTGAACAAGGGCCCGGTCGCGGTTACGAGCAGAACAATCCGGGTGACATGAAACGCGGTCACGAGGGGGACACCTAGTTGTAGCACCTTGGCGGTGATCCCCATCTCGGCTATGCCACCGGGTGCCGTCGCCAGGATCAGGGTAGGAATGGGTATTCCCGTGAAGAAGGTCAACACGAGCGCAAACAATGCCGAGAGAATCAGCGCGATGCCGATGCTCAGCAACAGACCCAGAAGATATCGCCGGGCTTTGAGCATGAAACCCCGCTCAAAACGCGCCCCGAGAACACAACCGATCAGCAGCTGGCCCAGATTGGACAAGGGAACCGGCATGGCGGAAAGGTCTGCCTGCATGACCGTAACGGTAATGCTTGCGAACAACGGTCCCAACATCCAGGCGTTCGGAATTTTTGCCAACTCGAGCAACCCGCCGGCGAAAGCGCATAACGTCAGCAGCAGTGCCAACCCGGGGTAACTGACCTGGCCCGGCGATGGTTGATATTGATCCGCGCCGTGGGCGCCGGAGTACGTCAGAATCGCGGGGATCAACACCACAACCAGCAGGATACGAAGCGACTGAGCGAGCGCGACCTTGTCCATGGCGGCGCCGAAACGGTCTCCCAGCACCGCCATTTCAGCCGCCCCGCCGGGGACGCTGGCGAAAAAGGCCGTGGTTTTGTCGACACCTGAAAAGCGGGACAGTGAAAATCCACAAATATAGCTGAGCAGGATCGCGAAGACGGCGGCCAGCAGCATGGTCACCGCGTGAACGGCGAGGATGCTGACGACCACCGGAGTGAAATAGAGTCCGAGCGCGCAGCCGATGATGAGCTGGCCGGTCTGGCGGCCTCCCTGGGGCGCGTCCACGCCGATGCCGCCTACCTTTCCGGCAACCATGGCCAGCAAGGGTCCAATCATCCAGGGCAACGGCGTTTGTATCCAGCTGCAGAAAAATCCGCCGGCCAGGCACAGCAACAAACCCCTAATGGGATGAATTAATCTGTCTCGGTACGACGCCATTGAATTCTAAAGTTGACGAATTTTTACTCGCTTGGCTCGTTTTTTTTGCGTGTGTCTTTTCGCAGGGCGCCGGCCATCCGTCGAAAAGCCAGCTCGATTCGATCGTGATAGATCATGAAGATCAGGATGATGACGAGACTGATGCCGACGATCGTGAAGAGCGCGCCATAACGCGCATCGCGAAAATAGGCGCCACCCATGGTGAGCAGGATCGTGCCCAGCAGCCGTCCGGTTGCGGACACCAGCAGAAAATCGCGTTGCCGCATATGGCCCAGACCGAGCAGGTAGCAGAGGAAATCCTTGGGGAACCCCGGTATCAGAAACATCAAGAAGGCCAGCAGCAGACCCTTGTGTTTCATCACGTAGTCATATCGCTCGATGGTTTCCGCTTTGACCAATCGTTCCACCAGCGGCCGTCCCAGAATTCGGGCCAGCATGAACGCGACCCACGAGCCGGCCGTTAAACCGATGGTTGAATAGACAACGCCCCACAGCGGCCCAAAGACAATTCCGCCGACGAAACCGGAGACCTCGCCGGGGACGGGCGCGGCCACAACCTGAACGATTTGCAGGCCGATAAAGATTACGACTGCATAGGTCTCGTGATCCCTGATGAATTCGAGAAGATGGCGTCTGTTGATGAATAAATCGAACAGCCCGGAGGCATACAGCCCGTAGGCGATACCGCCCATGACCGCGCACAGCAGCAGGAGCAGGAGGACCGATTTTTTGTCCAGTTTGAGCATGTGGTGTAACCCGCGTTTCTGAGGACGAAAAATCGATCCTTATATTTTTCGCCGAGGTTGGCGCGTGCGGATCGTGCCATCCTATCATTCGCGGCCGTTTTCAAGAAGCCAGGGGGTTACATCGTCAACCGCCGGTAAATCTCCGAAACTTTCAGGGGCAGTTTACGGATATCATCCACCCGCACCCAGTTCACCGCGCCGTACATGTGCGGCAGGTAGTCGCGCGCGGCTTCGTCGATGGTGATGCAAAAGGGATGAATGCCGGTGCGTTTGGCTTCAATCAGGCTCATGCGCGTGTCCTCGATCCCGTATTCACCGCGATAGCCGTCGTAGTCATCCGGTTTGCCGTCCGAAAGCGTGATCAGCAATTTGGTTCGGGCATCCACGCCGTTCAGCAATTTTGTCAGATGGCGGATGGTTACCCCCATCCGGGTGTAATCCTGAGGCTGCAGGCCGGCAATGCGGCGCCGGACGTCATCGCCGTACCGCTCACCGAAATGCTTGATGCGGTACAGATCGCAGCGTTTGCGGGTCATGCCGGAGAAACCGTAGATCGCGTAGCGATCACCGAGAATTTCGAGCGCTTCGCACAGCAGGACCAAGGCTTCGCGCTCGGCATCGTTGATCCAGCCCTTGGTCGAGCCGCTCATGTCCACCATGAACATCACCGCGATGTCGCGCTCATGCTTGTGCAATTTCGTGAACAGCCGCTCGGAAAGTTCCCGTCCGGTTTTCATGTCGGCGTGTGCTTCCACCAGCGCGTCAAAATCGATGTTGTCGCCGTTTATCTGTTTTTTGAGCAACCGGTTTTCACCACGCAACGCCTCGAATGTTTTGCGAAGCTGCGGCAACTCACCGCGGTATTTCGCAAGTGTGCGTGCCACGAAGGGGTCGTCGTATGGAAACACGTCCCGTTCGCGCAGGACGCACCAGTCCTTGCGATAGTGGTTGCGCCGGAAATCCCATTCCTGATAGATGAACACGCGTTCCCCGCCGTCAGCCTCATTCTCCGCGGGCATTGCATGCGGCTGTTCCTCCGGCGCGGGGGGGTTTTCACCGGCAGTTTCCCAAAAATAATCTTCCGGTATCCGGCCATGATCCTGGATAATCGACTGGACCAACGCACGCAGGTGCGCCGGCAACTGGACGGGCTGGCCGCCCGCTGCCGACAGAAATGAAATTTCGCCCGGATGGTCCGGATCTGGAACCGGTTTGATAACGTGGCGCGGCCGGTGACTCGCTATGCCGGCATCGCTCAGGTCGACCGCATATGGCTTTCCCAGCTGGTCGAGTGCCTGTTGGAAAAGTATTTTTTCCCGCGCCATGCGTTGTTCCATGACCTTCCGCGCCCGGTCCGGTATGAGCGTTCCTTGATAACAGTACGTTTCCGGTAACTGACCGGAATACAGTTTGGGCAGCCATGCGCGCGAATCGGACACGGTCGCTGCGGGTTTTTTCAATTGTCGAATTGCTGTCCTCCAAGTTGCCGGGTAACGCACTTCGCCGGCGCGCTGTTGCAGCTCCGCCATTTCCCGGTACAGGCCCGGAAATTCGCGTTCCAGGTTGGCATTGAGGCGCACCGTCTCCAGCGCATGGAACAGACGCGCGGCTTTTAACTTGTCGTTGAATTCCGCCAGCACTTCATCCAGCGGTCGCGCTTGTTCCGGCGTGCGGAACGTTCCGTACCAGGTCTGGGCCCACAGATGGGCGACCGTCGTTTTGTAGCGTCGAAAATTATTCTGCCGGTCGGAAAAGGCAGCCACACGGTGCGGCAGGAACAGCGTCTCGGTGTCGGTGTAGCTGTCGGCGGCGGCGGCAATTTTGAGCGACCGTCCGGCCAATCCCTGAACGTACAGCTCCAGCACGCGGTGAATTTCTTCCAGCGTCACGCCGCGCCGCAATTCGTCGGCTTCCACCGCGACGACTTGGAATTGAGCGAAGGCCGCGATCCCGGGATACAACCCGTCCCGATCGTAGGTGTCCATCGCGTGGATGATCCACCGCTCCATATCGGGCACGTCCATCAGCCGGAAGGCATCCGACACACGCACCGCGAACTGGTAGGCCAACTCGGTGTTGGTCTTGCCGATGACATCCACCCAGAGCAGCGCGAAATTCTGGCGGGTTCGATCGAGCCCTGAAAGCGACCGCGCGAGTGATTGAGTGGAGCGGGTGGCAGACAATACCGACTCGAGCGCTTCGTCGAGTCGCGCTTTAATTTCGTCGACTGTTAAACCGGGTAAGTTCATTCATTTCAAGTAATGACATATTTTGCAAGGCAAGAAGATTTCTGTGCGCGCGGCTGGAAAATACTTTTATTACGTTCCACCCTTAAAACAGGGATGACGAAAGCTCGTTGATGGCGGCGATCATTTCCGGGTCGTCGGTCAGCGCGGCGGCGACGGCGGTGCGACAGGCGGTGCGCGGATCGATGCCCGTGGACATCAGCTTGCCGGCATGCACCAGGAGGCGCGTGCTGGCGCCTTCATCCAGCCCGCTGCCTTTCAGGTTGCGCGTCATCCCGGCGAATTTGACCAGGCGCTCGGCCATGTCCTTGTCCACCCCGGTTTCGCGCCGGACGATCTTTTGCTCGAGTGATGCCGCGGGATAGGTGAACTCGATCGCGACGAATCGCTGACGCGTGCTTTGTTTCAAATCCTTGAGCACGCTCTGGTAGCCCGGATTGTAGGAAAGGGTAAGACAGAACTTGGGACCGGCGGTGAGCACCTCGCCGGTTTTTTCGATCGGGAGCACGCGCCGGTCATCGGCGAGCGGATGGATGACCACGGTGGTGTCCTTGCGCGCTTCCACGATCTCGTCGAGATAAAGCATGGCGCTGGTGCGCACCGCGCGCGCCATGGGTCCGTCCACCCACACCGTTTCATTGGCGGTGATGAGGTAGCGGCCGATGAGATCGGTCGCGGTAAGATCGTCATGGCACGAAACGGTGATGAGCGGACGCTTCAAGCGCCAGGCCATGTGTTGCATGAAGCGCGACTTGCCGCAGCCGGTCGGACCTTTCAGCAGTACCGGCAACTGCTGCCGGAACGCCGCTTCGAATATGGCCACTTCCTTGCCAAGCGGTTCGTAGTAAGGTTCTTCCTTGATGAGGTACTCCTCGGGCTTGGTCGTGCGCGATGAGGCGATTTTTTTTGATAACGACATGGGGGCCATGGATATCGATTAACTGTTGATTCCTCCAGTATGCGCAAAATCGCATGGTGGCACAAACCTGCCAGGAGCAGGTTGGTAAAGCCCCTCCTTGGGCTTTGCCCTTCGGGCCGCGCTCTACGATTTTTGTGGACCGCGGAGCGAGCGAGAAGTGGTACCGGGATGTACCGCCTACGGAGCTAAGGACGCACGCTGACCCGAACCGATTTGTGACGCGGGCAAGTCCCCGGGGGAGGCGGAGCAGTCGCGCATGCCATGTGAGCATTCGCGCCACCGCGCGGGCGCGCCCAGGCTTGCGCGCGGAGCAGGATAACGAAGCGCTGAAAGGGGCGTGCAAAACCATATTGAAGCTGATCGTGGGCGCGCCGCAAATGTCCTTGCCGACCAGGAAATAAATCGCCCTTCCTCGGCACCAACAACCTCGTAAGCGGGATTTAATGTACCTGCCGATTTCGCGCCCTTGTCGCTGATCGCCCGCGAACTGGGAAAGTTCCTGGTCCTGACATTGGGGCGGCGCGCGGAAAAAAACGGCCACGCGTCGTCCTTAAGGCCGGCGGGTGATTACCGACACTGCCCTCGGTTCAGTCCGGTTTGACAAGAACCTGCATTCGTGTTGAAAATGTAAGCGCTTTCATTCAGTCAGCTGTTTGTCAGTGCATGCGGCGCCGCGCGGTGGCTGGATTCTTACAAAAATCCGGCGTTCATGGTGAGGCAAACCGAGTCAGCGGCCGGTGAGTCGATGCCCTAATCAATGAAGGAGAGAGAGTGGTGCCCCACGCCCCCGGTAATACTATCGGCGTTATCGATCCCACCGTCCGCGATGTGATTGCCGACCTGGTGAAGCGCGCGCGTAGTGCGCAGGCGCGGTACGAGCGCTACCTCCAGGAGCAGGTGGACGAGGTCGTGACCGGCGTCGCTTGGGCAATCGTTCATCCCGGCCATTGCCGCGAACTGGCGGAACTCGCCGTCAAGGATACCGGCCTCGGGAACGTCGCGGACAAGATCGCGAAGAACCGGCGCAAGACGATGGGGACACTGCGCGATCTCAGATATGCCCGGTCCGTAGGTGTCATCGCCGAGTATCCGGAAAAAGGAATTATCGAGATCGCGCGCCCGGTCGGCGTCGTGGGCGCCGTTGTCCCCGCGACCAATCCGGTGGCCACGCCCACCAACAAGATCATGAACGCGCTCAAGGGGCGAAACAGCATCATCCTCTCGCCGTCTCCCAAGGGTTACAGCACTTGCACGCGTCTGCTCGAGTTTGTGCGCGCGGAGCTGAATCGCATCGGCGCGCCGGTCGACCTCGTGCAGCAGTTGCCCGCGCCCGTCACCAAGGTGCTAACCGAGGAGCTGATGCGCCAGGTCGATCTCGTGGTTGTCACCGGCTCGCAGAGCAACGTGCGCGCGGCCTACGCGAGCGGCACACCGGCGATCGGGGTGGGCACTGGCAACGTGCCGGTCATCATCGACAAGACCGCCGATCTCGCCGACGCCGCGGCCAAAATCGCGCGCTCGAAGACCTTCGACTACGCCACGAGCTGCTCTTCCGAGAACAGCCTCGTGATTCTCGAGGCGGTCTACGCCCCGGCGCTCGCGGCCCTGCAACAAGCGGGCGGGGAGCTGCTTAACGCCGAGGAGAAGCGCAAGCTGGAGGCGGTGATGTGGAGTCACGACCGGCTCAATCCGCGTATCATCGCCCAGAGCGCCCCGGTGATCGCCGCGGCCGCGGGCCTCGACCGGCCGGAACTCAAGGCGTCTCGTTTCCTGCTTGTGGAGGAGACTGGAATCGGGAAGGACTACCCGTTTTCGCGGGAGAAGCTCTCCCCGGTGCTCACGGTCTACCGCGCACGCGATTTCGACGCGGCGTTTGAAATCACACGCCGCATCCTGATTCACCAGGGCGCCG